>Ga0265797_10000036_pt1 | contig 301378 bp, 288 predicted proteins | sample P2T30metagenome_FD_192433 | JGI IMG/M metagenome (GOLD analysis project Ga0265797, IMG submission 192433) | Plant litter microbial communities from East Loma Ridge, Irvine, California - P2 T30 | ecosystem: Environmental > Terrestrial > Plant litter > Unclassified | place: USA: California... | reverse complement strand
CGGCCTGTACGGTTTCGGACGACATGCCGCTGATTTCGGCGGCGGCTGCCTGGCTGCGTTCGGCCAGCTTGCGGACTTCGGACGCGACGACCGCGAAGCCGCGGCCATGTTCGCCGGCGCGGGCGGCTTCGACTGCGGCATTGAGGGCGAGGAGATCGGTCTGACGGGCGATTTCCTGCACGATGCCGATCTTTTCGGCGATGGTGCGCATGGCGATGACCGCCTTGTCGACGACGACGCCGCTGGCTTCGGCATCCTTGGACGACTGGCGCGCGATCTTCTCGGTCTGCGCGGCGTTGTCGGCATTCTGTTTGATGTTGGCGGCCATCTGCTCCATCGATGCTGAGGCTTCTTCCGCGGCGGCGGCCTGTTCGGTCGCGCCCTGCGACACCTGTTCCGAGGTCGAGGAGAGCTGTTGCGTACCCGTTGCGACATTCTGTGCGGCGGCCGTCGAGTCGGCGATGACACCGCGCAGGCGGCTGATCATCGACACCAGCGAGTGACCCAGCCTGTCCTTGTCCGAAAGCGGCTTGTAGTCGACGGTCAGGTCACCAGCGGCGATCGTATCGGCCAACGCCGCCGATTTGCGCAGGTTCACCGTCATCGCGTTGACCGTGTCGACCAGATCCTTGATCTCGTCGTTGCTGGTCACCGTAACCTCATTGTCGAGATCGCCGACCGCGACGGCATTGATTGCGACGCCGACCCGTCGAAGCCCCATCGAAACGACCCGCGAGACCCAGATCGCCCCGGCGATCGCAATGAGCAGCGCGATGGCGGCCGCGACGATCAGCGTCATGCGAGCTTGGCCATAAAGCGTGTCGCCTTCGCGAGCAGCGGCGGTCATCTCGCCCTGTTGCTTCGCGATGATCTTGTCGAGCAGGTCGCCCGTTTTCTCGCTGGCCTGCCGTGAGGCACCGAGGGTAATGGCACCGGCCTCCAGGTTCTTGTTCTGCAACGCCAGCGCCACCGCTTTGTCGCTGATGACCTTATAGTCCTCGAAATATTGTTTCGCGGTTTTGTACAGGGCGCGATCTGCGGTATCCGCCGTACTCTTGATCGCCTCGTCGATCGTCGCGTCGGCACGGGCGCGCTGCTTCTTCAGCTCCACCATGATCTCGTCCAGCTTTGCAGAGTCGTTCGTCAGGGCGAGATTCCGCTCGGCCACGACCGCCGATGTCACCGCATCGTTGAACGTGGTCGCTTGTACGATATCGGTGACGGGACCATCGATCACGTCGCCCATCGCGCCGTTCAGCGTTGCAAGTCGGGTCACGCCGATGCCGACGATGACCGCCAATATGAGGAGGACAACCGCGAAGGTCCCCCCCAGTTTCATCTTGATCGTTGCGCGCATGGTTGGTTTCCTGAAGAGAAAAGGATGAGTCTGGGGGCGCTTACGAAAGGATCAGGCGGCGCGTCCGAAATGCATGTCTTCTTTATCCGGTCCGCCGGCGGTGAGATCGAGCGCGAAGCCGCGGACGCGGGCCTGCTGATTGGCGACTGTCGCCGGTTTGCTACGGCCGGACTGGGATTTGCTCTTGGTCTCCGATGCCGTGACGCCCTTGCGCGCCGGGCCAGGACGCGATGCCTGAACGCTATGTCCGCTGTTGTCGCTGAGCCGGAAGAAGGCGATCGATGCCTGCAATTCCTCGGCCTGTGCCGCCAGCTCTTCGGATGTGGAGGAGATCTGTTCGGACGCGGACGCGTTTTGCTGGGTAACCTTGTCGAGTTGCTGGATCGCTTCGTTGATCTGGCTGGACCCGATATCCTGTTCACGGCAGGCGGCGCTGATCTCGCTGACCAGTTCGGCGGTCCGGCGAATGTCGGGAACCAGCTTCACCAGCATTTCACCGGCCTGCGTGGCGGCCTGCACGGTTTCGGACGACATGCCGCCGATTTCGGCGGCTGCCGCCTGGCTGCGTTCGGCCAGTTTGCGGACTTCGGAGGCGACGACCGCGAAGCCGCGGCCATGTTCGCCGGCACGGGCCGCTTCGACTGCGGCGTTCAGCGCCAGCAGATCCGTCTGGCGTGCGATTTCCTGCACGATGCCGATCTTTTCGGCGATGGTGCGCATGGCAATGACCGCCTTGTCGACGACGACGCCGCTGGCTTCGGCATCCTTGGACGACTGGCGCGCGATCTTCTCGGTCTGCGCCGCATTGTCGGCATTCTGTTTGATGTTGGCAGCCATCTGCTCCATCGAAGCCGACGCTTCTTCTGCGGCCGCGGCCTGTTCGGTGGCACCCTGCGACACCTGTTCCGCGCTGGACGAAAGCTGGTGGCTGCCCGACGACACGGTGTCGGCGGCGGCGGTCGCATCGCCCATCACGCTGCGCAGCCGTTCCGTCATGCCGATCAGGGCGTGTCCGAGCTTGTCCTGCGGGGACAGCGCCTTGTGATCGCCGGTAAGATCGCCTTCTGAAATGCGCTCGGCCAGTTCGGCCGACAGGCGCAGATTATGGGTCATGCGTTCGACGGTGCCGACCAGATCGCGGATCTCGTCATTGCTGGTCACGGCGACGGTCTGGTCGAGGTCGCCGACGGCCACCGCGTCCAGCGCGGTCGAGACACGCTTCAGGCCGCGCGACACGAGCAGGGAGATCATCACCGCGCCGGCGACGGCCACCAGCATCGCCGCCAGGGCGGAGCCGATCAGGATGTTGCGCGAGTCGGCATAGAGCGTGTTGGTCTGCTCGTCGGCCAGCTTCATGTCGCGCTTCCGGATCGCGATCATGGCGTCGGCGGCTTCTGCGACTCGGCTGATCGCCTCACGCGATTTGCCGATCGAAAGGGTGCCGGCTTCGGCATTCTTGTTTTGCAGGGCCAGCATCCGCACGCGGTCGTTGATGTCCTTCCAGTCGCCCCAGTTGCGCGTAGCGGTCGCCCAGAGCGGTGCGGTTTCGGAGCTTGCCCCGGCCTGCCCCGCCGACAGGAGGCGTTCGACGGCGTCACGCCGTTTGGACAGTTCGTCGTTGAAACTGCGCGTCAGGGCGACATCGTCGGTCAGCGCCATATTCTTTTCCGCCCGGTTGGCTTCGAGCAGTTCGTTCTTGAACGTCTGGGTGCGGTCCAGCCCGGCGGCGGACCCGTTGATGACGTCGCTGACCGCCGTGTTGAGATTGTTCATGCTGGAGATACCGACCACTACGATGGCGAGCATCATGGCCAGGAGGAGGCCGAACGTGGCCCCCAGTTTGAATTTGATCGTTGCACGCATGGTCGGTCCCCGGAGAGAATGGGCTGTGTCTTGGAGCGGCGCGGGAAGGATCAGGCGGCGCGGCCGAAATGCGCGTCTTCTTCGTCCGGTCCACCGGTGGCGAGATCGAGCGCGAAGCCGCGGACGCGGGCCTGCTGGTTCGCGACGGTTGCCGGCTTGCCGCGGCCGGGCTGCGATTTGGTCTTGGTTTTCGGGGTTGCGACGCCCTTGCGTGCCGGGCCGGTGCGCGATGCCGGGACGGGACGTCCGCGTTCGTCGCCGAGGCGGAAGAAGGCGATCGACGACTGCAATGTGCCTGCCTGTGCCGCGAGTTCTTCCGACGTGGAGGAAATCTGTTCGGACGCGGACGCGTTTTGCTGTGTGACCTTGTCGAGTTGCTGGATCGCTTCGTTGATCTGGCTGGACCCGATATCCTGTTCACGGCAGGCGGCGCTGATCTCGCTGACCAGTTCGGCGGTCCGGCGGATGTCGGGGACGAGCTTCACCAGCATTTCACCGGCCTGCGTGGCTGCCTGCACGGTTTCGGACGACATGCCGCTGATTTCGGCGGCGGCTGCCTGGCTGCGTTCGGCCAGCTTGCGGACTTCGGAGGCGACGACCGCGAAGCCGCGGCCATGTTCGCCGGCGCGGGCGGCCTCGACTGCCGCGTTCAGTGCGAGAAGGTCGGTCTGACGGGCGATTTCCTGCACGATGCCGATCTTTTCGGCGATGGTGCGCATGGCGCCGACCGCCTTGCTGACCGCGACGCCGCTGGCTTCGGCATCCTTGGACGACTGACGCGCGATCTTCTCGGTCTGCGCCGCATTGTCGGCATTCTGTTTGATGTTGGCAGCCATCTGCTCCATCGATGCCGACGCTTCCTCGGCGGCGGCGGCCTGTTCGGTCGCGCCCTGCGACACCTGTTCCGCGCTGGACGAAAGCTGGTGGCTGCCCGACGACACGGTGTCTGCGGCGGCGGTCGCATCGCCCATCACGCTGCGCAGCCGCGCGATCATGCGGTTCAGCGTTTCGATGAGATCGGAAATTTCGTCATTGGAGCTGACCGAGGCATCCGTGGTCAGATCGCCTTGGGCGATCGCTTCGATTGCTTCACCGGCGGCGCGCAGACCGCGCGAAACGACCATCGAAATCCAGGTCGCACCCGCCAATGCCATCAGGAAAGCGAAGCCGGTCGCGATGAACATCATCTGGCGTGCGGACGCATAGGTCTTGCCCGCTTCGGCAACGGCCACGTTCATCTTGCGCGTCGCGCGCTGGACCACCTGCTTGGTCAGCCCGGTCATCTTCAGCGCGAGATCGCGCGAGGCGGTGCTGGACGTCGCGAAGGCCGCCTCACGTTTGCCGGCGAACACCTCGGCGCGGACCTGGTCGTTGACGACCACGAACTGCGTCCAGGTCTGTTGCAGCTCGGTCCAGTTGGGACGGCCTTCCGCCGTGGCATGATCCAGGCCGAAGCTGATCAGCCCCTGAACTTCTTCCCGCTTCGCCAGCAGCTTGGTTTCGATGACGCGGGCCTGTTCGAGGCTCGCGGCCATCGCCATATTCTTCTCGGCGCGCAGCACGACGCCGATTTCGGCGTCCACCGTCTGCGCACGGCTCAGCCGTGTGACCGGACCGTCGATGACGTCGCGAATGGTCTGGTTCAGCGAGCCCATGCGGGACACGCCGAAGAATGCGAGGGCGATCATGATCAGGAGCAACGCGAAGAACGTCGCGCCCAGTTTCATTTTGATAGTTGCGCGCATGGAATTGGCTCCGGCCTTGTTCAATGGAAGGACGCGCTTGCGCCAGCGATCTGGACAAGCGGGGAGAAGATGGCGGAGAGATCGGGGAGGACGATCAGTTGATCGTCGTGCCGTACGAGGCTGCGCACATGATCGCGCGGCCAGCGCATCCCGATTTCGGGCGGCGGGGCACTGGTCGCGGCCTTCAGCCGGGCGACTTCATGCACGCGTTCGGTGCGCAGGCCGATCAGGACGGGACTGTCGCCCAGCGGGATTTCCACGACGACGATGCGGCTGTCGCGCCCATTTTCCTGTGCGTCCATGCCGAAGCCCAGCGCCAGATCGGCGATCGGGATGATCCGGCCGCGGAAATTGACGACATGGCCGACCAGCGGATCGGCACCGGGCACGGCGGTTTCGGGCAGGATGTCGAGGATCTCGCGCACGATCAGCGCTTCGATCGCGAAGGTTTCGCCCTGGATGTCGAAGGTGACGACTTCCAGTTCGCCCGCGCTGTCCCACGGAATGGATGGGTGATTGATCATGCGGCACCTCCGGCGGCGATGCGCCGCGCGTCCTGGGGTTGGGCGAGGGCGACGAGCTGCGCGATGTCGAGGATCATCGCGACGCTGCCGTCGCCGAGGATGGTCGCGCCCGAGAAGGCGGCGACGCCCTGATGCAGCGGCGACATCGATTTGATGACGGTCTGGTGGTTGCCGATGATCTGATCGACCACCAGCCCCACGCGCCCGCCGCCCGTCGCGACGACGACGATCTTCTGATAGGGATCGGGCCGCGTGCCGGTGGCGAATTCGTCACGCAGGCGCAGGAAGGGCACGAGCGTTTCGCGCAGCGTGATGAGGCTGCGGCCACGCGCGCGGAGATCCTCCTCCAGCGTCAGTTCGATGCATTCCTCGACCGCGGCCAGCGGGATGACATAATTGCCCTGGCCGACGCGGACGAGCAGTCCGTCGATGATGGCGAGCGTCAGCGGGATGCGGAGCGTGATCGTGGATCCCGCGCCGTCGACGCTTTCCACCTCGATCGTGCCGCGCAGGCTTTCGATCGTGCGTTTCACCACGTCCATGCCGACGCCCCGGCCCGACAGGCTGGTCACCGCTGCCGCCGTGGAGAAGCCGGGCGCGAAGATGAGCTGGAGCAGATCCTGATCCGCCAGCGGCTGCCCCGCGACGATCAGGCCATTGGCCTCCGCCTTGGCGCGGACGCGGGCGCGATCGATGCCGCGGCCATCGTCACGGATGGTGATGACGACCTCGCCCCCCACCTGATGCGCGGACAGGCGGACGGTGCCGGTTTCGGTCTTGCCCGCATCGCGGCGGTCGGCGGCATTTTCCAGCCCGTGATCGCAGCTGTTGCGGATGAGATGGACGAGCGGATCGAACAGCCGTTCGACGACGGTCTTGTCGACTTCGGTCGATTCACCTTCCAGCACCAGATCAATCGATTTCCCGGTATCGCGCGCCAGATCGTGGATCAGGCGGCGGAAACGGCCGAACAGGCTGGCGACGGGCACCATGCGCAGCACCATCATGGTGTCGCGCAATTCGCTGGCGAGCCGTTCGATTTCTTCCGAAACCGAGCGAAGGACGATGTCGCTGCCGGAATTGGCGATCCGCGACAGGCGGCTTTGCGCGATGACGAGTTCGCCGACACGGTCCATCAGGATGTCGAGCCGTTCGGCGGGCACGCGGACGGTTTCCCCGCCCTTCTGCACCGCGCCGCGCGCGGTTTCCGTGGCGACGACCGGTGGTTCGGCATCGACGCGGGCGGGTTGCGGCGTGGCGGACGGCGCGACCGGATCGGCGGCGGGCGCCGCGTCGGTGACTAACTCGGCCGGCATGTCGAGCGGTGCGATCGTCAGGACCATGTCGTCCATCACGAAGATGAACACATCCTCGATATCTTCCTGCGAGATATCGCCGGTGAGCGTGACGTCCCATGCCAGATGGCATTCGGTCGGGTTGAGCGCATCGAGTGGCGGCACGGTGTCGGTGCGGGCGACGATCGTGCAGTCGCCCAGTTCGCGCAGCTCGTCGAGCAGCATGAGCGGGTTGGTGCCGTTCGCCATCGATTCCGGTGGCAGGCTGAAGGACAGGGTCCAGCCCTTTTGTGCCGGAGCGGCGGGGGCTTCGGCGGGCGGCGCACCATCGATCGCGGCGCGCAGCCGGGCGAGGATGGCGTCACCGGCCGGTTCCAGCCCCGCGCCATCGGTTTCGATCAGCGCGCGCATATGATCGCGCGCGGACAGGATGACGGCGACCAGTTCGGTCGTCGCGGGGACCAGCCCCTTGCGCACGCTGTCGAACGCGCTCTCGCAATGATGCGTGAAGCCAGCCAGCTTGTCGAAGCCGAACATCGCGCCCGACCCCTTGAGGGTGTGGAGACCACGAAAGACGGCGTCGACCAGCGCGCGGTCGTCGAGACGATGCCCCAGGTCGAGAAGATTCTGCTCGATCTCGTCGAGCAGTTCATCCGCTTCGACCCGGAAGGCGGCGACGGGATCGTTCCCGCCGTTCACCGGCCCAGGACCTTGCGTGCGACCTTGACGAGCTGATCTGGGACGAACGGCTTGACCAGCCAGCCGGTCGCGCCCGCTGCCTTGGCCTGTGCCTTCATCTCCGGATCGGATTCGGTGGTGAGGAAGATGATCGGCGTGCCGGTCTGCGTCGGCGACTTGCGGATCTCGCGGATCATCTCCAGCCCGTTCATGTTGGGCATGTTGAGATCGGTGACGATCATGTCGAACTTCGCGGCCTGCGACTTTGCGAGGCCTTCGACGCCGTCAGCGGCTTCGGTGACGGTGTAGCCGGCGCCGCTGAGGGCGATCCGGATCGCCATGCGAAGACTGGCGCTGTCGTCGACAGCGAGAATCGAGGCGGTCATTGCGGGGAAACTCCGTGATGCCAGAAGGTGATGTCGTCCGGGGCGGTGGGACCGGCGATGCCGGCGCGGGTGAGGATGGCGGCCAGAAGCGGAGAGGCGGGTTCGGCGAGCTGAAAGGTCTTGCCGTCGCGTTCGGCCATGCGGCGGCCGGATTCGACCAGCTGCAGGAAACTGAGATCGCAATTTTCGACTGCGGAAAGATCCAGCGTGACCGAGTCCGCGGTGCCGAGCGCCTCGCAAATCTGTGCCGCGATGGCGGGCGCTGCATTGATGGTGCAACCCGGTGGCAGCGCTACGTCAATATTGGTCAAGATCACCCCCATCGAGAACAAGGACCAGTTGGTTTGGCGACAGACCGCGGATCTTGCGGGCGGGCCGATCCTTTCGGCTCGTCCGTGCGCCTGTTCCTTGGTCGTCTCGCCGCTTGTCTGCGCCGATCGGGGTAAAGTTGACGTTAAGCGCGTCCGGAAAGCATGGTGGCGGCGGGTTTCCGGCCCGGTGCGGGCATGGACGGTCTTTACGCTGCGCAACCAGAGGCATACCGGGGATCGCGATGCCGCAGGATGATGCGGGCCGAACGGGACGGGATGCGATGCAGGAAAATAAAGGGATCAATCGGCGGACGATCATCCTGTCCGGGGTGGCGGGCGCGGCGCTGCTGACCGGATGCGCGGGCGGAATGCGGCCCGGTGCCGGTGCTGGTGTCGGCGGGGCGGCGGATACGTCGTTCGTCACCGTGGCCGGCACGGGATTCCGCCGCAACGGCGCACCCTATCGTTATGCCGGTGCGAATATCTGGTACGGGGCGTGGCTGGGGGCGGAAACCGCGTATGGCGATCCGGCGCGGCTGACGCGGGAGCTGGACCGGTTGCAGGCGCTGGGCATCCGCAACCTGCGCATCCTGGGATCGGCCGAGCTTTCGCCGCTGAAGAATTCGATCACGCCGGCATTTCGCGACAAGTCCTCGACCTATAATGAGGATCTGCTGAAGGGGCTGGACCGGACGCTGGCCGAAATGGCGAAGCGGGACATGACCGCCGTCATCTACCTGACCAACTTCTGGGAATGGTCGGGCGGGATGATGACCTATCTCCATTGGGTGAATGGCGGTCGGTACATCAATATGAACGATCCGGCGCATCCATGGCCGGAATTCGCCAACTGGAACGCCGATTTCTACACGAACGGCACCGCGCAGGCCATGTATCGCGACTATATCCGCGCGGTGGTCACGCGGACGAACAGCGTGACGGGCAAGCCCTATGCCACGGACCCGACGATCATGGCGTGGCAGCTTGCCAACGAACCGCGTCCGGCCGGATCGGCGGAGGTGGCGGTGCCGAACCTGCCCAACTTCTATCGCTGGATCGACGGCACGGCGCGCTACATCAAGACGCTGGACCCGAACCATCTGGTGTCGACCGGATCCGAGGGGCTGAAGGGATCGATCGAGCGCGAGGCGGTGGTGCTGGACGCGCATCGCACCCCCGCGATCGATTATCTGACCACCCATATCTGGCCGAACAACTGGCAATGGATGGATGCCGGCAATCTCGCCGCCAGCTATGAAGGCGGCGCGGCGCGGGTGGCGGACTATATCGCGGCGCATATCCGGCTGGCCAAGCAGTTGGGCAAACCGCTGGTGATCGAGGAGTTCGGCTATCCGCGCGACGGGGCGGATGCCTATGATCCGGCGATCCCGACGACGTACAAGGATCGTTTCTACGGGCAGATCTACGCTGCAATCGAGGCGGACGTCCGGGCGGGCGGGCCGCTGGCGGGATCCAATTTCTGGGCCTGGAACGGCGAGGCGCGGACGCCCCATGCCGACCACCGGTTCCAGCGCGGCGACCTGGGCTATATGGGTGACCCGCCGCACGAGCCGCAGGGCTGGTATGGCGTGTTCGACAGCGATGCCGCGACGCAGGCGGTGATCCGCGGCCATGCGCAGCGGCTGGCGCGACCGTCCTGACGGCATAGATCGGCGTCGATTTTGGCTTACGCGCCGCCGCCTGCGGGCCGGGCGGCGCGTAAGCCTTTCATACTGAGCGATTCGTTAACCTCGACGACCTATCCAGACGGGAAGATCCAAATCCCGGATGGAGAGAAAAATCGTGAAGCTTCGCAATTTGCTGACCGCCGCCGCCCCGCTGGCTTTTGTTCTGGCGGTGCCGGCGTTCGCGGAGACGGCGTCTTCGGGCAAGCCGGACGGCGACCGCGATGCGGTGAAGAGCGAGGACACTGTGACCACCGGCGTGGCCAAGGGCCGCGACCGTCTGGACAGCGCGACGTCCACGAGCAGCCTGAAGCCGGCGGATATCGAGAAGCTGGCGCCGCGATCGATCGGCGATCTGCTGCGCGCCATTCCGGGTATCCGTTCCGAAGCGGCGACCGGCGAGGGTTCGGTCAGCGTGTCGATCCGCGGCCTGCCGATCGCGTCTTCCGGGTTCAAATTCATCCAGTTGCAGGAAGACGGCCTGCCGGTCATCGAATTCGGTGACATTCAGGGCATGGGTCCGGACGCGCTGATCCGGGCCGATCTGAACATCGCGCAGGTGGAGGCCATTCGCGGTGGATCGGCATCGACATTCGCCTCCAATTCGCCGGGCGGCCTCATCAACTTCACGTCCAAGACCGGCGATGTCGAAGGCGGTGCGATCGCGCTGACGACGGGTCTCGACTACGACCAGTATCGCGCCGACTTCGATTATGGCGGGCGGCTGAGCGAGACGATGCGCTTCCATGTCGGCGGTTTCTATCGGCAGGGCGAAGGCCCGCGCCGCGCCGGATATGACGCGCAGAAGGGTGGCCAGATCAAGGCCAACATCACGAAGGAATTTCCGGGCGGCTATATCCGGCTGTACGGCAAATATCTGGACGACCGCACGCCCTTCTACGATTCCGTGCCGTTGCGCGCGACCGGGACGAATGCGGATCCGAAGGTGAAGGATTTTGCGGGTTTCGACAGCAAAAGGGATGTCCAGCTTTCCCGCTACATCCGGTCGAGCGTGGTGCTGGACGGCAATAACAATCCGGTCGTGCATGATCTGGCCGACGGCCAGCGCAGCAAGGTGAAGTCGGTCGGGCTGGAGACGCAGTTCGAGCTGGGCGGGTGGAGCGTGATCGAACGCTTCCGCCATGCCGACATTTCCGGGGCGCTGCGGTCGCCGTTCACGACGTCCTTCATGCCGGCGGCATCGGCCGCGCAGGCGCTGGGCGGCGCGGGTGCGCGGCTCTCTTATGCCAATGGTCCCAATGCGGGGCAGGCGATCACCGATCTGGCCGGTCTGAACGGCAATGGTCTGCTGGCAGTGATGCCGATCCTCGATATTGTCGTGAAATCCCACGCGAACACCACGAACGACATTCGCGCGAGCCGGGTGTGGAACGTGGGTGGCGGCGACCTGACGACGACCGGCGGCTTCTATGCGGCGCGGCAGAAGATTGAGCGTGACGCCTTGTGGTCGGTCCAGATTGCGGACATGCGCGGGGACGGGAAGGCGGCGCTGGTCAACATCACCGACCGCACCGGCCGTGCGCTGACGCAGGACGGCATCTATGCGTATAATCTCACCAGTGGTGCGCGTCGTCGCAGCCTCAATCTGGACTATGCGGTCAACGCGCCGTTCGCTTCGGCCAATTATCATGTCGGGCGGTTCGCGATCGGCGGAAGCATCCGTTATGATTTCGGCAGCGCGAAGGGGCAGATGTTCGGTTCCGACCTAGGTGGCGGGCGCATCGGGACGGTCGCGCGCGACATGAATGGTGACGGCGTGATCTCGGTCCCCGAGCAGAGAGTCGGTGTGACGCCGCTGACGTCGCCCGCGCCGCTGGATTACACCTATCATTATTTCTCGTATTCGACCGGGATCAATTTCCGCATTGCCGAACCGCTGGCGGTGTTCGCCCGGTATAGCCGCGGCGCGCGCGCCAATGCGGATCGCATCCTGTTCAGCCCGATCGTCAACACGGCGGATGGCAGCCTGCGTGATCCGAGCGCTGCCTACGACCCCGTCAAACAGGCGGAAGCGGGCGTGAAATATCGCAAGGCGGGCCTGACGCTGAACCTGACCGGCTTCTGGGCCAAGGCGCATGATACCAATATCGATACCGTCAGCAGCCAAGCCATTTCCCGCGACTATCGCGCGGTGGGCGCGGAATTCGAGGGCGGTTACCGGACCGGGATCTTCAGCCTGACGGCCGGCGGCACCTATACCGATGCCGAGATCACGCGGGATGCGATCAATCCGGCGGTCGTCGGCAACAGGCCGCGCCATCAGGCGAAGCTGGTCTATCAGGCGACGCCGCAGATCATCACCGAACGCTTCAGCGTGGGTGCGGTCTTCATCGGCACGACGTCCAGCTATGCGCAGGACGTCAACATCCTGAAGGCGCCGGGCTTCATGACGACCAACGGCTTCGTGCAGTTCCGCCCGACCGAACGGCTGCTGCTGAGCGTGAATGCGAACAATCTGTTCGACGTGCGGGCCTTAACCGCCTTCGACGATGCCGCGATCCCGGCGAGCGGGATCGTGCGCGGACGCCTGCTCAATGGCCGGACCGTCTCCGCCACGGCGCGCCTCGACTTCTGATCGAGGCGTGCCGGCGACAACACAGCGCGTTCGTGCCGCAATCCGTTGCGGCATGAACAGGAATAGAGTGGGAAACTGATGCTGAAATCGATGAACATCCCACGGAAGCTCGGTCTTTCGTTCGTCCTCATCAGCGCATCCGCGGCGATCATGATGCTGGTGTTCTTCATGAACATCCGCATGATTACGACGTCGACGGAACGCAACAATTTCAGCCAGTCCATCTATGCCAAGGCGCTGACGCTGGAAACGTCGATCCTGCGGCAGAACAGCCAGTTTCGCGGCTATCTGCTGACCGAGGATGCGACCTATCTGAAGTCCTATAACGAAGCGCGCGACGAATATGACAAGACGGCAACCGAGCTGGAAGGGATGCTGGTCGACCCCGCGAAGCGCGAACTGTTGCAGGAATCGCGCAGGGAAACCATCAAGTGGCGGCGCGACTGGGGCGACAAGCTGATCGGCTGGGTGCGCGAAGGCGGCCGGGCCGATGCGGAAAGGGCGGTACGCGGTGCGGGGGCCGCGGTACTGGTGAGCAAGGTGGCGTTGCCGCTGCGCGACCTGCGGACCGCGGAAACCAAGCTGATGGAGGAGAACTCCGCGCGGCAGGAGCGCGCGATCACGACGGCGATCGTGACGCTGGTGGTGGGCGGCGTCATGATGATCGGCATCGCCGTCACGTTGGCCTTGCTGCTGGGGCGGAGCATCGCCACGCCGATCAGCGCGCTGACGCGATCGATGGGCGAACTGGCCGGGGGCAACAGCGCGATCACCATTCCCGCGACCGAGCGGGCGGACGAACTGGGCGACATGGCACGCGCGGTGATGGTGTTCCGCGATGCCGCCGTCGCCAAGGCCACGGGCGATACGGAACGCGAGCAGGCGATGGTCGCGATCGGCAAGGGACTGCACCAGCTATCCCATGCCGATCTGACGGCGCGCCTGACCGGCCTGCCGGCGACGTTCGAGGGGCTGGCGCATGACTATAACGAGGCGGCGACCAGCCTGTCCGACGTGATGCGGCAGGTGAGCGGGAGCGTTCATGCCATCAAGCGCAATTCGAACGAGATCAGCCAGTCGGTCAATGATCTTTCCGGCCGCAGCGAACGGCAGGCGGCGAGTTTGCAGGAATCGGCGGCGGCGCTGGACGATATCACCAAGGCGGTGCGCGAAGGTGCGGCCAGCGCGGTCGGTGCGAACCGGGCGATGACGGTGACGCGCGACCATGCCGAACAGGGCGGGGCGATCGTGCGCCGCGCGGTGGAGGCGATGAACGGGATCGAACAGGCCAGCCGCGAAATTGCCGAGATCATCGGCGTGATCGACGGCATCGCATTCCAGACCAACCTGCTGGCGCTGAATGCCGGCGTGGAGGCTGCGCGGGCCGGCGATGCGGGCAAGGGGTTCGCGGTCGTCGCGTTCGAAGTGCGCGCGCTGGCGTTGCGATCGGCCGAAGCCGCGAACAGCGTGAAGGCGCGTGTGCTTTCCGCCAGCAGCCATGTGAAGACCGGCGTCGCGCTGGTCGATGAAACGGGGCAGGCATTGCGACTCATAATCGAGGGTGCGGCCGGGGTCGGCAAATCGATCGATGCGATTGCGCGGTCTTCGGAGGAACAGGCCAACGGGCTGGGTCAGGTGAATATCGCGATCGGCGAGATGGACCAGATCACGCAGCAAAATGCCGCGATGGTGGAAGAGACCACGGCGGCGGCGCGCCTGCTGGCGGACGAGGCGGAGCAGTTGTTCGCGGCGGTCGATACCTTCACGGTCGGTGATCCGGCACGCGTCGCCACCGTCGCGCCGATCCGGCCGGCGCGGCCCGCCGCCCGGTCCGTACCCGCACCGCGCCCCGCGCCACGGGTTTCGGGCAATCTGGCGGTGGCGGAGGACGATTGGTCATCCTTCTAGCCACTGCGCGACGCACCCCTCCCACGCAGACAACGGTATATTTTCCATGACCATGCATGACCGGGGGCTTCACGACTTCCTCCAGCAGGCCCGGACGATCCGCGCATCCGGTTCCCCCTTCGTCGCGGCCTTGCTGGAGGCGGGGCATCGGCAGCTTGCGGCCGCGCCGCAGACGGCGGCGCTAGTGGCGGAATGGCCGGGGGACCGGGCATCCGCCGCGCTGGCGATGCGGTTCAACGGCGCGCTGCACGCCTTGTCGCGCGGCGGACGATCGCCCGAATTGCGCGGCCTGTACGACCATGAACATCAGGATTTCGACGGGGCGATCGGCGCGATCCTGGCGGCGGAGGATGATTTCATCGCGGCCTGGATGCGCGATCCGCCGCAGACCAATGAGGTCGGGCGCGCGGCGGCGATCATGGCGGCGCTGCTGGTGGCGCGGGACGCCATCGACGCGCCGTTCGCGATGCTGGAACTGGGATCGAGCGCCGGGTTGAACCTTAATCTGGCGCATTATGATTATGACATCGGCGGGCAGGCGGCGGGTGTCGCCGGATCGCCGGTGATGATCCGCCCGGAATGGACCGGTGCCGCCCCGCCGGAAGGCGAAGTGCGGATCAGCGGCGCGCGCGGGGTGGATCTGCGTCCGCTCGACATGGCGGACGATGCCGCGCGTGAACGGCTGATGGCCTTTGCCTGGACCGACGAACCGGCGCGGGCCGCGCGGCTGGAACAGGCGATCGGGATCGCCCGCCTGCATCCCCCGCGTATCGATCGGGCGGCGATCATCGAGTGGTTGCCCGCACGACTGGCCGAACCGCAGCCCGAAGGGGAATGGCGGGTGATCTTCCATTCGATGGTGCTGCAATATCTGCCGCCCGCCGAACGTGATGCGATCGCCGCGATCATCGGGGACGCGGGCGCGCGGGCGGACAACGCCCGGCCGCTGGCGTGGATCGGGTATGAATGGACCGAATGCCGCAGCGAAGTGCGGTTGATGCTGACCTGCTGGCCGGGGGGGACAACGCGCCATCTCGCGACCTGCCATCCTTATGGCGCTTGGATCCGCTGGCATGGGGATATCGGACTTCGAGAAGCCTGAAGGCTGGCGGCCTCGGCTTCGCTCGGCCGGTCCCTCGACTGCGCTCGGGATGGACGGGTTCGTGGTGTGTTCGGGACGAGTGGTTTTCGAGCGATCTGATCTGATACCGTCCTGTCGGGCGAACGGACGCAGGCGCATGAAAAAGACGCCCCGGTTGGCACCGGGGCGTCAGGCATTTTCCGGGATTTGGGGACCGGAACTTATTCGGCGGCTTCCAGCAGCGGCACGTCATAGGCGTGGCGCGCCGACTGGGCGACGGCGATGGGGAGGGGTTGGTCTTCGCGCAGCGTGGTGAAGCGGCCGGTCTGGCCGTCGAGCGCGAGAATGTTGCCGGCATGGATATCGACGAACCAGCCATGCAGCGCGATTTCACCACGGGCGAGGCCGGCGGCGACCGAGGGGTGGGTGCGGAGATGCGCGATCTGCGCGACGACATTCTCCATCGCGATGGCGCGGACCTTGTCGGCATCCTGCAATTGCGGATAGCAATCGGCGACGATCGAGGCGGCGGCATGGCCATGTTTCAGCCAGTTGGCGACGATCGGCATTCCGCCCAGCGCCTCCGGATTGGCGAGACCCTTCATCGCGCCGCAATCGCTGTGGCCGCAGACGATGATGTCGCGCACGCCGAGCGCCAGCACCGCATATTCGACCGTGGAGGAAACGCCGCCGTTGATCTGCGAATAAGGCGGCACGATGTTGCCGGCATTGCGGCAGACGAACAGGTCGCCCGGTTCCGCCTGCATGATATGTTCGGGGACGACGCGGCTGTCGGCGCAGGAGATCATCAGCGCCTTGGGGGCCTGACCGTCCGTCGCCAGCTTGCCGTACAGTGCGCTGCGGTTGGGGAATTCGTGCTTTTCGAAGCCGAAGACGCGACCGATCAACTCGTTCATGGGTTCTGCTCCATCCATCCGGCCGCACCCTTGCGACCCTGCTGACGGAGAGATGCCAGCCGCGCCTTGCCGGGATCGGAATGGTCTGTAAGAAATTGTTGCCGGAGCGAAATTATCGCGGCAGGGCGATTTCCGCGCGCAGCCCGCCTTGCGGCCGGTTGGTGAGGGTGAGCGTGCCGGCGGCGCGTTCGACCGCGCGCGCGACGATCGCCAGCCCTAGGCCCAGACCGTCCGTATTGCGGCCGCGTGCGGGATCGAGTCGTTCGAACGGGCGCAGCACGCTTTCCAGCGCGGCGGCGGGGATGCCGGGGCCGTCATCATCGACCTGGATGTGGATCCGGTCCGCGGTGGCGATCAGCCGGACGGTGATCGCCTGCCCATAATGCAGCGCATTGTCGACAAGATTGGCGACTGCGCGCTTGGTTTCCAGCGGGCGCAGCCGGGCGTCGAGATGATCGGGGCCTTCATAGGCGGCATCGCGCCCGCGATCGGTGGCGTCGTCGACCAAGGTGGCGAGCATCACCGCCAGATCGACCCGTTCGGGGGCTTCGGGATCGCTTTCCCCGCCAAAGAAGGCGAGCAGGGAAGAGAGCATCGCCTCCATCTCGCCCAGGTCGCCGTTCATCGCCACGCGCAGTTGCGGATCGGCAACGGCATCGGTGCGCAAGCGCAGGCGGGCGATGGGGGTGCGCAGATCATGTCCGACCGCCGCCAGTGCCTCGGTCCGGTCGGCGATGAGTTGGAGGATGCGCGCCTGCATCTCGTTGAAGGCGTGGATGACCTGACGCACTTCGCGGCTGCCCTGTTCGGACAGCATGGTCGGCGCGCCATGGCCGATCGCATCGGCGGCATTGGCCAGCATCCGCATCGGGCGGAGCGTGACGCGCAGCACCAGTCCGCCGATTCCGATCAGCGCGAGTGCGGGGATGAGCGCGACGATGATCCGCGTGACGGCGAGCGTGTGGCCGGTGAGCAGTTCGTCGGTGCTGAAATCCAGCCAAGTGCCGTCCGGCAGGCGGAGGCCTCCGACGACGGTGTTGCTGCGCCCCGGCGATTTCAGCCGCAGCCGGAGATCGGTGCGGGCAAGATCGGGTTCCCAGGCGATGATCTGCAACCGCATTTCGCGCAGTTCGGCGGCGATCGGCGGCGGTGGGCCGAGGGTGGGCCGCCAATGGACGTCATAGCGATCGGTGGTGAGCTGTTCGGCGATATCGGCGCGATGTTCGACCGGGCTTTCGGCCAGCAGGCGGCGCGCGATGACGAGATGTTCGGCGACGCGCCGGGCCTCGTCCTCCTGCGCGGACAGGCGGCTGGTGCGTTCATAGAGATAGGTGCTGGCGCCGAATTCGACCGCGACGGTCAGCAGGACGATCAGGAAGATCTGGCCCAGCAGGCCGAGCGACGGCCGCGTCAGCCTCATTTCCGGTCGACGACCGCGTTGAACATATAGCCCGCGCCGCGGACGGTGACGATGGGCGAGGGGGCGTCCGCGGTCGACAATTTGCGCCGCAGCCGGCTGACCAGCACGTCGATGCTGCGATCCGACGCGTCGGCGAGGCGGGTGCGCGACAATTCGATCAGCCGTTCGCGCCCGATCACGCGTTGCGGATGATCGAGGAACGAGGCGAGCAGATCGAATTCCGCACCGGTGAGATCGACGACAGCGCCGGTGGGCGAGCGGAGTTCGCGGCGGGGAAAATCGACCGTCCAGCCGGCGAATTCGGCCTTGTTGTCCCCGCCTTCGCCGTGGCGGCGGTCCAGTCCGCCGCGGCGGAGGACGGCGCGGACGCGGGCGAGCAGTTCGCGCGTGCCGAACGGCTTGGGGAGATAATCGTCCGCCCCCAGTTCCAGCCCGATGACGCGATCGGTCTCGCTGTTCTTCGCGCTGACGAAGATGATCGGAACATCGCTTTTCTGGCGGATCTGGCGACAGAGATCGATGCCGCTGGTGCCGGGCAACATGATGTCGAGCAGGACGAGATCGACCGGGCCGGCATCGAAGCCGATCCACATTTCGGGGGCGGAGGCGGCGGGGCGGACCTGAAATCCGTTTTCGCCAAGCGCCCGCGCGGTGAGGGTGCGCAGGCCGGGATCGTCTTCGACCAGGAGGATGGTGGGAGCACTCATGCCCTTCGGTTAAGGTCGGCGGGCGGGCCGGTCAATCGCGCTACGGCATTGGTGAAACTCGACGAAGCGACGGGATGTCATGATCGACCGGAACCCCTATGGCGACGCCGGGTTCACACGGGACTTCCCGGAAAGCGTTCGATGCGGACGCCGGGAGCGCCAGGAAACGGGACGTAATGCAGCAGAAAGAAGATTGGCACCTGACCGAAAGCGTGCCGCACGAAGCGGGACGCGGTGACCCGTTTGCCGCCGCGATCCGGGGCACGCGGATGCCGATGGTGATTACGGATCCGCGCAAGGACGACAATCCCATCGTCTTCGCCAACAAGGCGTTTCAGGACCTGACCGGGTATGAACGCGAGGAAATCGTCGGGCAGAATTGCCGGTTCCTGCAGGGGCCGGACACGGACCGCGAACAGGTGGCGCGGCTGGCGAAGGCGATTGAGGACGAACAACCGATCAACGTCGACCTGCTGAATTATCGCAAGGACGGCAGCACGTTCTGGAATGCGCTCTATGTCAGCCCGGTGCGCGGCGAGGACGGCAAGGTGCAATTCTACTTCGCATCGCAACTGGACGTGACCGACCGGGTGAACACGCAGGCGGCCCTGACCGCGCAGAAGGCGGAGATCGAGGCGCAGGTGCGGATCCGCACGGCGGATCTGGAAGCGACGCTGGAAGCCAAGACGCTGCTGCTGCACGAGGTGGATCACCGCGTGAAGAATAATCTGACGATGGTCGGGTCGCTGTTGCGGTTGCAGGCGCGGTCCCTGCCGGACCCGGCGCTGCGCGGGACGGTGGAGACGATGCTGGAACGGATCGACGCGCTGGCGACGGTCCATCGCCGGCTCTACCAGAATAATGATATCCGGCGGTTCGACGCCGGGGCGTTCGCGCAGGATCTGGCGAGCGACATTCTCGGCGGCAGCGGGCGGGACGACATCATTCTGGAAACGAAGGTGCAGCCACTGGAAATCCCGGCGGCAAGCGCCACCGCGCTGGGGCTGATCCTGAACGAACTGATCCTGAATGCGGTGAAACATGCCTTTCCGGAGGACAAGGGCGGGACGCTGACGCTCAACGTCTGGCGCGACGGCGATACCGGGCGGATCGAGCTGCACGACGATGGTGCGGGGTTCGACGTGGCGCAATCGTCGACCGATACGATCGGGCGGACCCTGGTCGGTCGATTGTCCCGCCAAATGGGTGCCGAGACGGTCTGGCGGAACGGAACACCCGGAACAACCGTATCTATGTCCTTCCCCGCCACACGCTGAAGGATGCACGATGGATGATCGCCCGCTACGCATCCTGATCGTCGAGGATGAGGCGCTGCTCGCCATGGATATAGAAGCCATGATCGAGGATAGCGGTCATGAAGTGGTCGGCGAGGCGGCGAGCCTGACGGAAGTGCGCGATCTATCCGGCTTGATGGGGCCGGACGTCGCGTTCGTCGATATCCAGCTGGCCGAAGGATCGAGCGGGCTGGACGTGGCGGCGTTCATCCAGGAGCATTGGCACGATACGGCGGTGGTGTTCCTGACCGCCAACCCGAAGAAGATTCCCGAGGACTTTGCGGGTGCCAAGGGCGTGATCCCGAAGCCCTTTTCCCGCAGCGGGCTGATCGCGGCGATGCGCTATCTGGAGGAAGGGCTGCGCCGGCCGCCGCCCGCGTCCGCGCAGCCGCGCAGTTTTCTGCCGTCGCCGGACATACTGGCGGCGTGGGACGGAAGCGTCGATTGAACGACCGTCGCTGAACCCTGCCCACGCGATCAGTGCGCGGGCGGGGGCGGCGCCTTCTCCGCATCGGGTGCGCCATGGGCGGGGGTGGAATCCGCCACGGTCGGTGCGTCCGCACCCCCCGTCCATGCGAGCGTGACCGACATGCGGCGATTGCGCGGATCATAGATATTGCCGGGAATATAGGGTTCGCGTTCGGCCACGCCCTCGATCCGCGCGAAGCGGGCGGGTTGCACGCCGGCATCGGCCAGCGCCTTGCGGGTGGCTTCCGCCCGCGCGCTGGACAGCGTCCAGTTGTTGACGGCGCGGCCGGCGGTATAGGGCAGCGCATCGGTATGCCCGCGGACGATGACGTCGTTGGGAATGGCGGCAATGACCTGCGCGACCTGCGTCATCAGGGTGCGCGCCTGCGGCAACAGCGTCTGCGTGCTGCGCGAGAACATCGCGAAGTCGGATTCGTCGACCAGATCGATCCGCAGCCCTTCGCGCGTGTCCGTGAAGCGGACGTTGCGGAGCAGGCGGCTGAGCTTCTTGTCCGATTTCATCTTGGCGATGAGTTGCTGACGGATCTTCTGGAAGCGGGCACGGTCCTGCGCACGGGTGCCGCCATTGGCCTCCGACGGGGCATTGGGCGGGGTGACGGGGGCCTTCAGCGACTTCTTCTGCTTGGTGGCATATTCCTCCTTCGACAGGACGGAGTCGCCGCCGAGCAGCCCGTTCGCGCCGGTGCGCGCGCGCGTCTCGATCAGGTTGGGCGAGAAATAGTCGGCAATGCCCTTGCGCTGCTTGTCCGTGGTCGCGCCCAGGATCCACATGAGCAGGAAGAACGCCATCATCGCGGTCACGAAATCGGCATAGGCGACCTTCCACGCGCCGCCATGATGGCCGCCATGACCGCCATCGATGATCTTCTTGACGATGATCGGCCGGACGGGTTCGGCATTGGGTTTTTTCTTGGCTGCGGATGCCATCGGATCAACGCCCGCGCATGCCGTCGAACACGTCGGCGAAGGCCGGCTGGTTCGAATGGGTGATGCCCGAGCGGGCGGCTTCGATCACCAGCGGCAGCGGGTGGCCGTGCAGCGAGGCGATGATGATCTGCTTGACCACGCCGTAAATGGCGGCGTCGCTTTCGATGACCTGCTTGGCGCGGCCGGCGAAGGGGCCGAAGACGCCGTAAGCGAGCAGAATGCCGAGAAAGGTGCCGACGAGCGCCGAACCGATCATCGCGCCCAGAATGGCCGGCGGCTGATCGATCGAGCCCATCGTCTTCACCACGCCGAGCACGGCGGCGACGATGCCCAGCGCGGGCAGCGCGTCGGCCATGTTCTGCATCATGTCGGCGGGGCGGATGGCGTCATGGTGGTGCGTCTTCAGCGTATTGTCCATCACGTCCTCGACCGCCATCGGATCGAGCGTGCCCGACGACACGACCACCAGCCGCAGCGTGTCGCAGATCAGGTGGATGAGCGAGCTGTCCTTGAGCAGACGGGGATATTCGGCGAAGATCGCGGAGCCTTTCGGATCCTCGACATGCGTTTCCAGCGCGACCGGACCTTCCGATCGCAGCTTCTTCATCAGGCCCGACACCAGGAAGATGACGTCCAGATAATCCTGCTTCTTGAAGCGCGGGCCTTTGAACACGCTCGCGAAGCCACCGCCGAATTGCTTGATCTCCTTCATCGAATTGCCCGCGATGACGGCACCGATGGCGGCGCCGCCGATGATGAGCATTTCGTGCGGGATCGCGTGGAGCACGGGTTCGAGATGACCGCCGGTGATGGCGAATCCGCCGAACACCATCGCCATGAGTACGACGAGACCGATCGCTGCGAACATCCGGAAAACCCCTTGATTGTCTTTGACCCGAAGCGGCGCGCGGGGCGCTTCACCACATCCGGGTTCATTCGAGGATGAGGCTAGCCCGTCGGGGTTGAAGTGCCGTTAACGACGGCGATTCGTCTGGTGGAAACCGTGATTTTCGAGCGGGATGGGGTGTAAGCGGGGTATGGCGCAGGACGCAAAACCCCGTCCGGTTCGAGCCTGTCGGGACGCTTGGGAAGCGTTCTCGACAGGCTCGAACCGAACGGGGTGAGAAGCGAACATATCGGCCCGTCCGTCCCGAGCGCAGTCGAGGGAAGTCTTCGAGCGTAGCCGAGAAGGGCCATGTCGGAGACCTCGGCTTCGCTCGGTCAGTCCCTCGACTGCGCTCGGGATGGACGGCCTTTGGTGAAGACCAAATTCTACCGCAGGACGTCGAACAGGGTCTTCTGGTTGACGCGGCCGAAGATGGCCTGTGCGGTTTCGAGGCTGGTGAGGTTGGCCTTGATGAGCGTGGTCGCCTCGGCGACGTCGGCACCCGACATGTCCTCGATCGCGCCGCGTTCCTCGCTCATGAGGATCTTGCTGTCGATCAGCATTTCGGACTGGTCATCGATGCGGCGTGCGGCCAGACCGTGGACGGACGCCTTTTCGATGATGTGGTCGGACGCGTCCTTGACCGTCTGGAGCACGGCGCGGCGATCGGCCTGCGTACCGCTTTCGGCGGCGACGGCGGCTTCCTCCAGGATCGTGCCGATGCTCTTGGTGGTGCCGCCGGTGCTGATCGACCCGAAGGCTTCGTCACGCGAGACGGTGCCGGATGCCGTGACGCCGTCGCCGATCGCGAAGGCGACGGGCTGGCCAGCAGGGAAGAGTTCCAGCCCGCGCGCGTCCTTCTGCTTCGAAATCTGGTCGATCGTCGCGCTGAGTTCGCGCAGTTCGAGCGCGAACGCCTTGCGCTGGTCGGGCGTGTAGGTTTCGTTGGCGGATTGCACGACCAGTTCGGTCGCGCGTGCCATGACCGTATTGACCGTGGAAAAAGCGCTGTCGACGCGCGTGGCGAGCGTGGCGGCGGTCTGCGCATTGGCGGCATAGGCGTCTTCGTTGCCCTGCGCGCGGCGGATCTGCGAGATGCGCGCATTGGCCATCGGATCGTCCGATGGCGTCTGGAGCCGCTTCTGGGTCGACACCTGCGTCTGCAGGCGATCGATCTCCTTCTGGATGTTCATCTGCCGGCCGATTTCGATCGTCGACCGGTTGCGGGTGAAATTGATCATGATGTTTCGTCCCGGTCTAGAAGAGCTGGAGGATGGTCTGGATGGTTTCCTTGGCGACCTGAAGCACGCGCGCCGACCCGTCATAGGCCTGCTGGTAGCGCATCAGATCCGCCGCCTCGCGATCGAGATTGACGCCCGACACGTCGTCGCGCGCCTTGAAGGCGAGATCGCGGCGGCTGGTGGCGGCGCTGGTTTCGGCCTTGGTGGATGCCAGCATCTGCGCATTGCCGCCGACCAGTGCCTCGACACGGGCCTCGGTGCCATTGTCGCCGCGCAGCGCGGACAGATTGGCGAGGTTGCCATTGGCGGTGCCATCGGTCGCGCCGGCCGCGGCGATGGCGGTGGTGGGCAGCGGATCGACGAGCGCGATCGATGCGGCATCGGTGCCGGTCATCAGCGCAGCCCCGGCGGCACCGGACGGCGTCTTGCCGCCGGCATTCCAGTTGTTGATGCCGGTGACGAAATCCTTGGCGATCCCGTCCAGCGCGGTGCGGCTGTTGGAGACGAGCGCGGCGGCATCGACCAGCCCGGCGATCGCGCCGCCGGTGGGGACGATGGTCGTCACGCCGGTGCCGGTCAGCGAGATGCCGATGCGGCCATTGGTGGCGCGTTCGACCGAGACCAGATTGATATCCACCCCGGAAACGAGCGTGGTGCCGGTCGATCCGGCGAGCGTGACGGTGGCGACGCCCTTTGGATCGAGCTTGGCATCGATGCCGATCTTGTTCGACAGCGTGTCGAGCAGGCGATCACGTTCGTCCGACAGCGCGGCGGCGGCGGGCGACCCGACCGTGGACCGGTTGAGCGCGAGATTGACGTTGGCCATGGAGGCGAGATCGTCGTTGATCGACTGGGTGAGCGAAGTCGCTTCCGATGCGATGCCGTCGCTGACGCGGTTCAGCGCGGTCGCCGAACTGCGGATCTGGCCGGCGATGTCGCCCAGCGCGTTCAGCACCTGCCGGCGGGGCAAGGTGCCATCAGGTTCGGCGGCGAGCTTCGTCGCGCTGTTGAAGAAGGTGGTCAGCTTGGCGCCGACACCGGCCTTGCCGTCATCCAGCCCGGCTTCCGCCGATGTCAGCCACTGGCCGCGCGTGGCGGCGCGGGCGGCGTCGGCGGAGGACAGGCGCGTATCGTTGGCGCGGTAATCGTCCCAGATGCGTTCGACCGACCCGACGATGGTGCCGCCATTGCGCGCGACGCCGGTGCTGTACGGATCGATCGCCCCGACGATGGGCGATTCCTTGAGGCGGATTTCGCGGCGCACATAGCCGGTGGTTTCCACATTGGCGACGTTTTCGCCGACGGTGCTGAGCGCCGTGCGATAGGCCGAGATCGCCGAGGAACCGATGTTGAAGAGATCGCTCATGCCGGAAGCTCCGTGGTGGAGGTGGCGGGGGACGGCGCCGTGGTGGCGTCCGTCGCGGACTGGCCGGTGGCGGCGGCGCGCGCGGCCGGATTCTTCTCGAACTGCTGGAGCAGAAGCTGCGCGATGCCGAAGCCGCCCTTGTCCGCCATGCTGTCGGCCAGATTGCTGTCCTGCATGTCGCGAAACTGTTCGGACGCGGAAGAGCCGAACGCGTCTTCGGCGAGGCCGGCCTGACGCATCGATCCGATCATCTGGCGCATGAAGACGGCTTCGAACTGTTTGGCGACCTTCGCCAGACCGTCCTTCTGCGCGGTAAGGGCGACGCCGCCCGTCGCGGTGGAGACTGAACCGATCATAGCACTATCAACTCCGCTTTCATGGCGCCCGCCTGTTTCAGCGCTTCGAGGATGGCGACCAGATCGGCCGGGGAGGCGCCGATGGCATTCACGGCCTTGACGATATCGGCTAACGACGCGCCCGGCCGGAAGTTTACCATTGGGTTACGTTTCTCATCGACGGTGATCTGGCTGTTCTGCTGAACCGCGGTCACGCCGTTGGAGAAGGGAGCGGGCTGGACGATCTCAGGCTTCTCGTCGACCTTCACCGTCAGCTTGCCATGCGCGACCGCGGCGGGCGCGATGCGGACCGCGCCGTTGATGACGACGGTGCCGGTGCGGGCGTTGACGATGACCCGCGCAGGCGCATCGGCAGGATTGACCGGCAGATTTTCGATCTGGCCCATCAGGAGCGTGCGATTTTCCGCGCCGACGGGGGCGTCGACCGCGATCGACACGGCGTCGATGGCATGGGCGCGGCCCGCACCGAAGGCGGCGTTGATGGCGAAGGCGACGCGGCCGGCGGTGGTGAGATCGGCTTCCGCCAGATTGAAGACCAGCGCGCTGGAGGCGAAACCATTATCGACCGCGCGTTCGACCGAGGCACCGCCCGGAATGCGGCCGGCGGTGGGCACGTTGACGGTCAGCTTCGATCCGTCCGCGGCATCGATGCCGAGACCGCCGACCGCGAGATTGCCCTGCGCCATGGCGTAGATCTGGCCATCGGCCCCGAGCAGGGGCGCGACGATCAGCGCACCGCCGCGCAGCGACTTGGCCTTGCCGAGCGCGGACACGGTGATGTCCAGCTTCTGGCCGGGCTTCGCGAAGGCGGGGAGTTCGGCGGTGATGAGCACCGCGGCGGCATTTTTCAGCGACGGATTGACGCCGGGCGGCAGGGTCAGCCCGAAACGCTGCACCGCGCCCTTCATCCCCTGCACCGTATATTCGAGACCGTCGTCACCCGTGCCCGCCAGGCCGACGACGATGCCGTAGCCGGTGAGCTGGTTGGAACGGACGCCTTGGAAGGTGCCGAGATCCTTGATCCGGTCGGCCTGCGCCGGGCCGGCCGCGAGCAGCAGGCCCGCGAGCGCGGCGATCAGGGTGCGGGGGGAAAGCATGTTCATGACCCCTAGAAAGGACTTAACATGGTAAAGAATCGGTTAAGCCAGCCCGCACGACTTGCACGGGCGATTTCGCCGGAGCCGGAATAAGTGATCTTCGCATCCGCCACGCGGGTGGAAAGCACCTGATTATCATTCAGAATATCGGCCGGGCGGACGATGCCGGAAATGCGGATAAATTCATCGCCGCGATTGAGCGTGACCTGCTTTTCGCCGCGCACCAGCATGTTGCCGTTGGGCAGCACCTGCGCCACGGTGACGGTGACTTCGCCGGTCAGCGCGTTGGACTGGGTAGCGGAACCCGCGCCCTTGAACGTGCTGCCGCCGCTGACGCCGACATCGGACGGCTGGAAGAAGGAGAGCGGGCCGGTGGCGGGCGGGGTCAGGCCGACCGAGCCGTTGCGGTCGGTCTGCGCCGAATTGCTCTTCAGCGCCTGCATCCGTTCGACCAGCACGATCGTCAGCGTATCCCCGACCGCAGACGCGCGAGCGCCCGACGTCAGCGCGGCATAGCCGCGCGAGACCTGGAAGATCGAACCATTGCCGGGGGGCGCGAACAGGGGGGTGGGCGCGGTGGGGGCATAATCGATCGGCGGCACGCGCGGCGGGCGGGAGTCCGCCGGATTGGCATGGATCGCGAACAGCAGGCCGGTGACGAACGACATCGCCCACATCGCGACGCTGCGCCGCGCGATGCGGAGCGTGACCGCGTCGTCGACCGGACGGAGAAGGGGCCGAGCCTGGATGTGCGGGGCGGCGGGGGTGTTCATGAGTCCGCGCTCACAGCTGCTGGTTGACATATTGCAGCATCTCGTCGGTCGCCTTGATCATCTTGGAATTGACCTCGTAGGCGCGCTGGCATTCGATCATGTCGACCAGCTCTTCCGTGATGTTGACGTTCGACGATTCCAGCGTGCCGGACCGGATCGCGCCGCGCCCGTCGATCGACGGATCGCCGACCTGCGCATTGCCCGATGCCGCGGTTTCCACGAGCAGGTTGTTGCCGACCGAATCCAGACCGGCCGGATTGGTGAAGCGCGCGATCTGGATCTTGCCGAGCTGGCTGGATTCGGTCTGGCCGGCCAGATTGGCGGAGACGGTGCCGTCCGGCGCGATCGTGATCTTGGTCGCGCCTTCGGGAATGGTGATTTCGGGCGTGACCGCCATGCCGTCGCTGGTGACGAGCTTGCCTTCGGCCGAGGGCGTGAAATCGCCCGCGCGAGTGTAGCCGGTCGTCCCGTCTGGCATCTGGATCTGGAAATAGCCGCTGCCCTCGATCATGAGATCGAAGGTGTTGCCGGTCTGCTGCTGCGAACCCTGCGTATCGATGCGCGCGGTGCCGTTGATCTGCACGCCCGAGCCGAGATTGGTGCCGACCGCATATTTATTGTCGCCCGACGAGGTCGCGCCAGCGGAGGTGATCGCCTGATAGGCGAGCGTTTCGAACGAGGCGCGGTCGCGCTTGAACCCCGTGGTGTTCACGTTGGCGAGGTTGTTGGCGATCACGCGCATCCGGTTGGATTGCGCATCGAGACCGGTGCGGGCGACGTGAAGGGCAGCATTGGACATGGCGGATGACTCCTGAAATATGGATCAGCGAAGAGCGGATCAGTCGATGCTCATCAGTTTCGAGGCATCGGTGTCGATTTCCTTGGCCGAAGCCAGCATCTTGACCTGATTGTCCCAGGAACGGCTGGTTTCGATCATCTGGATCAGCGCGGTGGAGGCGTTGACGTTCGAACCCTCCAGCGTTTCGGATTCGAGGCGGGCAAGCGGATCGGCGGGCAAGGCGCCGCCGTCGCGGACGCGGAACAGGCCATCAATGCCCTTCACCGTCTGCGATCCGGCGGGCGAGACCAGCTTCAGCCGGTCGACGACCACCATCTGCGAGCGCGGCGCGCCGGCCGGCACGATACGGATCGTGCCGTCATGGTCGATCGCGACATCGTCATGCGGCGGCAGCGTGATCGGGCCGCCGTCGCCCAGCACGGGCGTGCCTTCGCCGGTGGTGATGAGGCCGCTGTCGTTGATTTTGAGATCGCCGCGGCGCGTATAGGCTTCGTCCCCGTTCGCGGCCTGGACCGATAGCAGGGCGTCGCCCTGCAACGCGATGTCCATGCCGCGACCGGTATGGTTGAAGGCACCCGGCGCCATATCGGCCGAGAGCACTTCTTCCGACACCATCGCGCGGGTGGCGACGCCGGGGACGCCGACCCCGGCCGAGCGGATGAAGAGCGAGCGGGCCGAGGACAGATCGCCCCGGAACCCGACCGTGTTGACGTTGGCGAGATTGTTGGCGACCGCGGTCTGCCGGGCCATGGCGGCCCGCATCCCCGACGCGGCGGCGTATCCGAGACGATCCATGGCTCAGTTTCCTTCTGGTTCTTTGGGCTTAGCTGGTGCGCAGGTTGACCGCGATCTGGGTCATCTGGCTGGCAGTATCGATCGCCTTCGCGTTCGCCTGGAAGTTGCGCTGTGCGGTGATGAGCGCGACCAGTTCGTCGGTGATGTCGACGTTGGACTGTTCGAGCGCGCCCGACTGGATCGCGCCGAGGCCGCCGCTATTGGCCTGGCCGAATTGCGCGGTTCCGGAGTTCTGGCTTTCGATCCAGGCGGCACCGCCGGTCTGGCGCAGCTCTTCGGGGCTGTTGAAGGTGGCGACCGCCAGCTTGCCGAGCATCTTGGTCGTGCCATTGGAATAGCTGGCCGAGACCATGCCGTCCTTGCCGACCGAAACGGCGCTCAGCTGGCCCGATGCGAAACCGTCCTGCTTGAACGTCCGCAGCGCGAAGGCGGCATTGCTGGCCTTCGATGCGGCATAGTCGATCGTCGTGGTGATGCTGGTCGGCTTGCCGTCCGCACCGGTCAGGTTGGTCTTGCCGGGCGTGGTGACGGCGGTGGGGGCGGTCATGACGCCGGCGGCGTTGAAGGTGAGCGTGACCGGAGTGGTGGGCGGCGTCGCCGCGCCATTCCCGACCGGGCTGTCGCCGATATAGGTGCGGGCCTGCCACGTCGCGCTCATGTCGCCGGCAGTGGCCGACGCGGCGGTGGTGCGGGTATAATAGGTCGTCGCCTGGAAGGGTGCGCCCTTGTCGTCCATGATCGTGGTGGACGTGGAGAAATTATAGGTGTTCGGATCGGCGCGATCGAACGTGCCGGTGATCGGCGCGGCGGTCGTCGGCATGTTCAGCGCCAGCGCCAGCGAGGTCGTCGCCTTTGCAGTGCCTTCGGCTTCGGACGGAACCTTCAGATTGACGGTCGTCGCGGAATCGGTGGAGACGACATTGCCCTGTTCGTCGACCGGCAAGACCTGCACATAGGCACCGCGGCTGTCGGTGACATAGCGGTCATTGTCGATGCCGAACGAGCCGGCGCGGGTGTAGCTGACCTGGCCGTTGCCGTTCAGGCCTTCCTTCGTGACGAAGAAGCCCTGACCGTTGATCTGCACGTCGAGCGCGCGATCGGAGGTCTGGGTGCCGCCCTGCGTGAACTGCTGCGTGATGCTCTTCAACTGCGTGCCCTGACCCGCGGTCGCGCCCGACGAATAAGGCGAGGTCGACATGACGTCGCCAAATTCGGTGCGGCTCTTCTTGAAGCCGAGCGCGCCGACATTGGCGACGTTGTTGGAGATGACCGAAAGGTCGGTCTGCGCGGCCTTCAGGCCGGAAAGCGAGGTGTAGAAGGACATGATCGTCTCCTGGTCTTCACGAAAGGGAATAGAGGGGGGAGAAGGGGTCAGCCGAGCTTGAGCGCATCGCCCGGCGCGAACAGGCCGAGCGGCGTCACGAACCTGGTGGCGAGGCCGCCGGCCGGGGATTGCAGGCCACCGATCGCCGCCCAGCTGGCGGTGGTGGTGGCCATCGTGCCCTTGCTGCCGCTGGCGGAAACCTTGATGCTGAGCGGACCGCCCTTGTAGGGCGTGCCGTCCGCGGCCTTGCCGTCCCATGCGAAACCGATGCTGCCTTCCGGCTGCGCGCCGAGCGTTTCGGAATGGACGATCTCGCCGCTGCCATTGACGAGATTGAAGCTGACCGTGTTGGCGGCGGCGGGGAGCGCGATTTCGCCCGCATAGCTGCCGTCCGCCAGCGGCGTGGCGGTGTCGGACACGACCAGCGCGGAACGGCCGATCCAGCCGGCGGCATCGCCGACGCGAGACGCGGCAAGATCGTCCTTGATCGTCTTCAGGCTGGTGTTCATCTCCGAAATGCCGGCGACGCTGCTGAATTGCGCCATCTGCGCGACCATCTGCGTGTTGTCGACCGGGCTGAACGGATCCTGCGTCTTCAACTGCGTCGTCATCATCTTCAGGAAGGATGACTGGTCGAGCGTGCTGCTGGTCTTCTTCTGCGTGCTGGTAAGCGACAATTTGTCGGTCGCGGACGTGGCGGAAACCGTGCTCATTTGCCGATCCTCAAAGTATCGAGTGTCAGGGACTTGGCGGTCTGCATGACCTGGATATTGTTCTGGTACTGACGGGCGGTCTCCATCATCTCGACCATTTCCGCCGCGCTATCGACGCCGGCATCCCAGACATCGCCATCCTTGTCGGCGAGCGGATGATCGGGGGCGTGGCGCTTGGTAGGTTCGACACCCGCCGCGACGACGCGTTCGACCTTGACGGTGGCGACGCCCGCGCTTTCGGTGACCGCGGTGAAGATCGGCTTGATCGAGCGGAACGCGCCTTCCTTGGTGCCCGACACCGTGCCGGCATTCGCCAGGTTCGATGCGGTGGTGTTGAGACGCATCATCTGCGCGGACATTGCGCGCCCGGCGATGTCGTAGACGGAGAGGGGACCGGCCATCGGTTATTCGCCCTTCAGCGCTTGCATCACGGTGGAGATGCGGCCTTCGAGGAAAGACAAGGTCGTCTTGTACTTCACGGCGTTCTCCGCGAACGCGGTCTGCTCGGTCGTCAGTTCGACGGTGTTGCCGTCCAGCGAGCTTTCGAGCGGGACCCGATATTTAACCGCGCCGTCGGCGGCGCTGCCGATGCTGGCCCCGTCCTGCGCCGCGCCCAGCGCCTTGTCGAAATCGATATCGCGCGCCTTGTAGTTGGGGGTGGCGGCGTTCGCGATGTTGGAAGCCAGCATCGCCAGACGCTGGCTCCGCAGCGCCAGGGCATTGCCGTGAACACCGTAGAGCGGATCATTGCCGGCCATGTTGTTCCCTTTCTTCTAAAGTTCGGTTCGTTGCGGCCGTTACCGGGTCTGAGCGTTCCCGATGACGGCTGGATGCGGACGAATATGCATAGTGCGTGCCAATTCGGTCCGGGTCGGTTCGAATCGCAGGCGGAAGACGATTTGCCGCACCCCCGGCAGGCATTTGCCGGGGGTGCGGCAAAAAATTGCCGGCCTTTGCCGGGGTGGCCGTGAAGGCGAGGAGCGCGGGATGGAGTGGGTGGAGACGGCCGGCCGGTTCCTGGATCCGGTGGCGATCGCGATCGTGTTCGGCGGAGCGCTGGGCGTGGCGGTGCTGCGTTCGACGCGGGCGGACCTGAGCGCGGCGCTGGCCGCCATCGGGCCGTTGCTGCGCGCCGATCCCGCCGCCGATGCCGCCGCCGCGCGCGCCGCGATCGGCCGGATCGAGGCGATTGCCGAAGTGCGCACGATCGCCTGCGCGGACCGGGTCCGCACCACCGGCCTGTTCCTGCGCCGCGCCGCGCTGCATCTGTCCGAAGCGAAAACGGCCGGCGCGTTCGACCTGTGGGCGGAAGACGAGATTTCCGGGCTGCGCGCGCGGCATGAACGCGCGACCGCCGTGTGGCGGGCCATTGCCGATGCCGCGCCGGCCATGGGCATGGTCGGCACGGTCGTCGCGCTGGTCCGCATGTTTTCCACGATGGACGACGTTGCCGGGCTGGGGCCGGCGATGGCGATCGCGATGCTGACCACGCTGTACGGGCTGGTGCTGGGCAATGCGATTGCCGGACCGATCGCGGCGCGGCTGGAGCGGCTGTCCGAAGAGGAAGCGGCGTGGCGGAGCTGGGCGCTGAACCGCCTGCAATTGCTGGCCCATGCCGAGCTGGATGGGGATCAGGGGCGGGTGCCGCTTTCCTTGCGGGCGGCTGCGTGAAACAGGCTGGTTCTGCACGCTGGGCGTTGAGTTTCACGGATCTGTGCCTGGTGCTGCTGGCCTTTTTCGTCATCCTGCAGGCCCATGCCGCCGAGCGTGGGCGCGTGGTGGAAAGCGTGCGCGGCGCGTTCGGCCGGGCGGGTGCGGGACCGGCACCGCTGACCTATGCGCCCGGTACGCTGTTCGAACCGGGCGAGGCGGTGTTCCGGCCCGGCGCAAGCGAAATGCTGGGCAAGATCGGCCAGCGCGCGATGACGCGCGGGCAGCGTGTGGCGGTCACCAGCGTCGGCGTGGAGCAGTTGGCGCGCCGGTTCGACGGGTGGGAACTGGCGGCCGCGCGCGCGGCCGCGGTGGCGCGCGCGGTGGGATCGGGCGGGATCGCCGATGATCGGATCGATCTGTCCATGGTCCCGCTGGCGCAGGCGCGGGGGCAGCAGATCCAGATCGTTGCGCGCTGAGCTGCAAGGCGCACAGCGGGGTGATGGCACGAACATTGCAAAGTTGCGCGTGATGTTTGTCCGGAGCGCCAAGATGACCAAAGCCCCTTATTTTATCGCGATGCTGGTCCTGCCGGCCGCCGTGTCCGCCGCGCCGTTTCAGGATCTTGCGGCGGTCGAACGGGCGGTGGTGATCGCCGCGGGCGCGGATATCGGCGCGCCGGGCGGTCCGGTGGCACCGATCGACCGACGGCTGAAACTGGCGGAATGCGCCAAATTGACGGTCGATCCCGTGCAGATGAGCGCCTTGACGGTGCGTTGCCCCGCCCTTGGATGGCGGTTGCGCGTGCCCTTGTCGGCCGGCGGGGCGCGGGCCGATGCGGTCGGAGCGGGGGGCGTGCAGACCGCATCCTATCGCCCGGAGCCGAAGGCGGCCCCCGTCATCAAGCGCGGCGACCCGGTCGATCTGATCGCCGGCAGCAATAATTTTCAGGTCAGCACCGCCGCCGTCGCGCAGGAAGACGGCGCGCCGGGCGCACGAATCCGCGTAAAATCAGAGGGTAAGAACGCTATCATCCTCGCCGAGGTGATCGGTGAGGGGCAGGTTCGTCTTCGCGGATTTAATTGATCGGCGTTCCTGCCGTTAAGAGGTATGTAGTCTTTTGCCATGGTGGCGGGGACAGTGGGACGTTCTATCATGATCAATGGTATCGGAAGCCCGCCGACCGGGCAGTTGAGCAGCACGACACGGACCAGCGCGACCAAGCCGGTCGACGCGGTTGCAAAGGCACCGTCGGCACTGCCCGATGCGGGCGCCGGCGCGACGATCGCGGCGGACATGGTCGTGGCGCTAGGCCCCCCGGTCGACATGCAGAAGATCGTGGCGATCCGCACCGCGATCGCCGAAGGCCGTTACAATATCGATCCGGAGGCGATCGCTTCCAAGATGGTCGATCAGGACATTCCGGAGCAGGCGTGAGCGAAGCGACACTTCAGGCCCTGTTAGACGGGCAATCGGCGTTGATCGCCGCGCTGGACGATGGCGACGCGGACGATGTCGCCATCGCGACGGCGCGGGTCGCTGCGGCGCTGGAAGAGGTCCGCACCGCCGGTGGCTGGCGCGATCGCGCCGATCTGGTGGCCAAGCTGGAACAGATCCTCCAGCGCAGCGAAGCGGCCCGGATCCGCGCGCTCTATCATCGCGAGCGGACCCGCCGCGACCTGACCGCCGTGGCGATGTTGCGCCAGCCGGTAGCGGTGGCAGGCTATGGCCGCACCGGCCGGTTCCGGCTCGATACCATCTGAAATTGCCGCGCCGGACGGTCTGATCTGGCACGATCATTGCTACGTTTCGCACCGACAGGAGTGCGACAGTGGCGATGAACAAGATCAACACAAAAGTCTGGATGAATGCGGGGAGGGGGGCGATCCTGCCCTTCGCGACGCTGATGCTGGTCGGCCTGATGGTCGTGCCGGTGCCGGCCGCGCTGCTCGACGTCGGCTTCATTGCGAACATCATGATCTCGCTGGCGGTGCTGATGGTATCGCTGAACGTGAACAAGCCGCTCGATTTCTCGGCCTTCCCGACCGTGTTGCTGTTCACCACCCTGCTGCGGCTGGCGCTCAACGTGGCGTCGACGCGCGTGGTGCTGGTGAACGGGCATGAGGGTGAAGCCGCCGCCGGTCATGTGATCGAAGCGTTCGGATCCTTCCTGATCGGCGGCGACTATGCCGTCGGTCTGTTCGTGTTCATGATCCTGATGATCATCAACCTCGTCGTCATCACCAAGGGTGCCGGCCGCGTGTCCGAAGTGTCGGCGCGCTTCACGCTGGACGCGATGCCCGGCAAGCAGATGGCGATCGATGCCGATCTGAATGCCGGCCTGCTCACCCCCGAAGAAGCCAAGCAGCGCCGGCAGGAAGTCGCGACCGAAGCCGATTTCTACGGGTCGATGGACGGTGCGTCCAAATTCGTGAAGGGCGACGCGGTTGCCGGCGTCATGATCCTGATTGTCAATATTCTCGGCGGTCTCGTGCTTGGCGTGGTCAGCCACGGGCTGACCGTGGCCGAAGCGGCGCAGACCTATATCCTGCTGGCGATCGGCGATGCGCTGGTCGCGCAGGTGCCAGCGTTGCTGCTGTCGATCGCCGCCGCCGCGATCGTGACGCGCGTGTCGTCCCCGCTCGATCTGTCGGGGCAGATCACCAGCCAGTTCGCATCGATGAAGGCCTGGGTGCCGGTGTCGGGCATCCTGACGATCCTCGGCCTGACGCCGGGGATGCCGCATTTCATCATCCTGCCCGCCGCCGCGATCGCCGGCTATATCGCATGGCAGCTTCGCAGCCGTCCCGAGGCGGTGGCCGCCCCCGGCAGCGAGGAGGCCGCCGCCAAGATCGCAGCCCCCGCCAGCATCGGCTGGGACGAGGTTTCGGACGGTGCGGCGCTGACGCTGGAACTGGGTTATGGGCTGGTGTCGATGGTGGACGAGCGCAAGGGCGCGCCGCTGATGGCGCGGATCACCGGCATTCGCCGCCAGTTGAGCCGCGATCTGGGCTTCGTCATGCCGCTGGTGCGGGTGCGCGACAATCTGACGCTCTCGCCCAATGCCTATCGGATCACAGTGGCCGGCGTCATCGTGGGCGAGGACGAGGTGTGGCCCGACGATCTGCTCGCGCTCGACAGTGGCTGTCTGGAGGGGACGGTCGCGGGGCGCGAGGTGCGCGATCCGAGTTTCGGGCTGGAAGCGGTGTGGATTTCCGCCGACCGCCGCAACGAGGCGGTGATCGCCGGCTATACCGTGGTCGATCCGGCCACCGTGATCGCGACGCATCTGAACCAGATGATCATCAACGGTTCGGCCGACCTGTTCGGCATGGACGAGGCGCAGGCCCTGCTGGACGCGCTGAAGGAAAATTCGCCGCAGCTCGTCGCCAATCTGACGCCCAACCCGCTGCCGCTGGCGTCGATCACGATGCTGTGCCGCGCGCTGCTGGCCGAAGGCGTGCCGTTGAAGGATTTCCGCCGGATCGCCGAGGCGATGGCGGATGCGGCGCGGACCGAGACCAACGCCGATGCGCTGGTGGAAGCGGTGCGTGCGCGGATCGGCGCGATCATCATCCAGGTGCTGGTGCCGGTGAAGATGCCGCTGCCGGTCATCACGCTGGATCCGGGGCTGGAAACGCTGCTGACGCAGGCGGTGCGCGCCGGGCCGGGGGCGAGCCATCCGTTCGAACCCGCGCTGGCGGCACGGATCGTGCAGACGATCGCGGAGGCGGCGACGCCGCTGGCGAACGAGGCGAAGCGGTTCGCGATCGTGACGTCGCCGGTGGCGCGGCGTGCGCTGGGCCGGTTGCTGCGCCCGCATCTGGCGGAAACGCCGGTGCTGAGCTTCCTCGAAATCCCAGACGGCAAGCCTGTCGAGGTGGTGGCGATCGTGGGTGGCACCGCGCCGTCCGCGCCGCCGCGCCCCGCGCCGCACCATCAGGCGCAACCCGAAATGGCCTATTGATGCGTCGGCAGGCACCGACTTTCTTCTTCACGACACCCGAACAGGATGCAGTGTATGGCGCGCGATGATTCCGATCCCGGCGTGTATGGCCGGAAACCCGCCAAGACGGACCCCGGCACGCTCGCCCGGACGCACATGCCGCTGGTCCGGCGGCTGGCGTGGCATGTCCATGGCCGGGTTTCCAACGCGATCGACGTGGAGGATCTGGTGCAGATCGGCATGGTCGCGCTGGTGGAGGCGGCGAACGGCTTCGAGGATCGCGGCTTCGCCTTCTCGACCTATGCGTCGATGCGGATCCGCGGCGCGATGATCGATCATCTGCGGCGCAGCGCCACCATTTGCCGGTCGGCGATGGTCAACAAGCGCGCCATCGACGGTGCGCGCCGCGCGCTGGAGACGCGGCTCGGCCGCACCGCGACCGAGATCGAACTGGCGGCCGCAATGGGCATGACGCCTGCCGCCTATCGTGAAATGGCCGATGCCACCGCTTCCGTGCGGCAGGAAAGCCTGGACGACGTCTATTCCGACCATTCGATGTGGTTCGCCGATGTCGAGGATCAGGCCGACCATGCGATCGAACGTCACCAGCTGAAGGGCGCGCTGGCCTCCCGCATCGCAGAACTGCCGACGCGCGAGGCGACCGTGCTGCAACTCTATTTCGTCGAGGAGATGAACCTGGAGGAAATCGGCCAGACGCTGGGCGTGGGCGCGGCGCGGGTGTGCCAAATCAAGAAGGCGGCGCTGGACCGGCTGCGGGGGAGTTTGACCGACTGGCGGTAAGGGAAGGACGCGGCGGCGACCAGCGGCGGGATTCGATCGTCAGCGTACCGGCCCGCTCCCGCACGGAAGCGGCTGGCCACCGATGGACAGCCGAGGATCGCCGGATCGTTCCAGCGGCCGATCGCCGAGGGCGATCAGGCGCAGGTTGCGGTCGTCTTGCCCCGCCGGTAGCGTGCAGCTGCGCCACCGACCATGCCGAACCCGACGAGCAACATTGCCCAGTTGGCCGGCTCGGGAACGGCGGATGCTGCGGACAGCGCGTCCACGCTGATCGAGAAGACGTCCACCTTGCTGTAATACACGGAGTAGGGATCGGAGTTACGATCGGGGTTCCAGAAAATCGCTTTCCGATGAGCGTCAGAATAAGACCAAGTGGAAAACTCGATGCTGTTCGGCCCTGATCCATTCATCGCAAAGTCCGGGCCAGCTCCGCTGCTGGACACGCGCTCGCGGTCGGGAATTCCGGGATCATAAGCCGGGCGCATCAGCCGGTTCGCATCGAGATTAAGATGAAGGCATCATAGCTGTCCCGCCCGGCGGAACCGCCAGGTTCGGTGATCCCGTTGATCGGGTTGTATCATCCGATCCACTGGGGGTACCCAAAGGCGGAGTGGACCGCCTGTATGATGGTGAAGGTCGGCCCTTCCCATCGACCGCTGCCGCCAACCGCGCGCTTGTCGGAAGGCGATAGCGGCGTTCCTTGACATAGAGATCTGTCTCGAATTCGCGACTATTGAAGATGTTGGCAAGCGTCGGGGAGCCTTCGCGGAGGAACGCCATCAGGCGGCTGCTGTAAAGGCCACCCCGGAGATGGTTACATTCCCGAAATAGGACGGCTATCCCTCGTTAGTGACCTTAGTGGCATGTGCTGCGTCTTTCGCGATGAGCAGGCCCGCACATGCCAGCGTCCGGATGATGAGATGGTCGATTCGCTTCATCAATCCCCCGATCCAAATTTCCGCGACGATCAGGGTTCGGCCATCCATCGCGCTTCATCTTGTAATCGCGTTTGTGCAAAGGCGTTACGAGCCGATCTTTCTGCTACTCACGGATGGGTGGAAAAGACTCAGTCCGGTGCCGCCATGAAAGCCGCCGATCGGGATGGGGAATAGCAGGATCCCCAGCGATTGCTGTAGGTCGATGACCTGCCAGGCCGGAAATAGTTGCGGTCGATCATTGCAGCGCTGTGCCGATCTGGCCCACGGACATCGCCGCCGCCTTTGGTTGCGGGAATCCTGTCACGGCTGGTCGCGATCGGCGTGGTTCATGATGGTCTGACGGGCAATCCCCGCCTCATGAGCTTGATTCGACATCGAAAGCGGGGCGACGTGCCCAGGGGTGCCTTGATGTGGGCAAGGCGTTTGGGGTGCGATTGCGCGGCCAAGCGCGGCTAGGTCCAGGTGCGTCCGGCAGCGCCGGCGGTGCAGAAGTGCGTTTCCGCTTTAGCCGATGCTCAATCGCAACGGATCGTGAATCGATCGAACGGGAGCGACATGGTTAACGCTTTGGTAGGCATTAACCACGATAAGCCAAATTCATCGGTCATGGATGCGGGGGAGCAAGGCTCATGAAGATTTCGGTACGTTCCAGCGAACTCAACGATCTGCTGACGCGGATGCCGGAAGGCACCAAGATCCTGTCTCTCGACTGTTTCGATACGCTTCTGTGGCGTAATACGCATCAGCCCAGTGATGTGTTCGCGGATATTCCGTTTCCTGGCGGTGCGCGAGAACAGCGCGGTACGGCCGAGGCGCTGGCGCGCCGGTTGAGCGCGTTCACGGAAAACCGTTCCGAAGTCTCGATCGAACAGATTTACCGGAAGATGCTGCCGCTGGCGGACGAGGTCGCGGTTGCGGCTGCCGTGCAGTATGAAATCGACGCCGAAGCCCGGCATTGTTTCGGCTTCGAGCCGACGATGGCGCTGATCCGCGATGCCAAGGCACGTGGTCTCCAAGTCATCGTCGTCAGTGACACCTATCTAAGCGCGGTCCAACTACGGGACTTGATCGCTCGCGCGGCCGGTGCAGACGTCGCGGATGCGATCGATCGCGTCTTCGCCTCATCCGAATATGGTATGGGCAAGAGCGGGGGGCTGTTCGTGCCGGTGCTGAAGGATTTGGGCGTGCCGCCGCAGACGATCCTGCACGTCGGCGACAACTATCTGGCCGATCAGGTCACGCCATCGAACCTGGGCATCTCCACCGTTCATTTGGAGCAGTTCGATTCTGCCGTCGAACATCGCCTGCGCATGGAGGCGACGGTCGGTGTGATGCTGGAAACCGAGCAGCGTACCAGCGTTCCCGTCCTGCAACCGCACCGGGCGGCGTTGTCGATGCGCACCGCCGGCACGTCAGCATGGACGATGGGCCATGATGTCCTGGGGCCGATCATGCACGGTTTCATGGACTGGGTTAGAGACGAAGCTGCGGAGATGACGGAGCAGACCGGCCAGCCCGTGAAAATCCTGTTTCTGATGCGTGACGGTTACCTGCCCATGCAGGTCTATGAAGCCATGGGCGGGACGGGCATTCCGATCGATGTCAGCCGGCTCACGTCGACGCGTGCCAGTTTCCTCAATGCCGAGGCGGTCAACAACTACGTCATTCGTGCTCTTCATCGTCGGGAGGATACGGTAGGACGCGCCTTGTTGCTGCGTCAAGACGAAGTTCGCCGGTTGATCGGGAAGAAGGGCGATCATCTTACCTTGAAGCGTGCGGTGATGACGGCGCCCGTACAGGCGAGGATCGTAACGCGATCCAAGATCTATGCCGATCGGCTGGAACAACATTTCCGGTTACGCGGCATTGAGGATGGCGATGCCGTCATGCTTGTCGATCTGGGCTATAATGGCTCGGTGCAGAATATGGTTCAGCCTGTTTTGGAAGAAAGAATGGGTTTGAAGGTCAGCGGGCGTTATCTTTTGCTTCGCGAACAGGAAACGACACCGTATAACAAGCGTGGGTTCTTCGATACGCGTCACTACGACTATCGTGCGCTTCACGCGGTGAGTACGTCCATCGCGGTGATCGAACAAATGTCCACGGTGGCCCAAGGCTCGGTGATCGATTATCGTGATAACGGAGAACCGATACGGGATGCCGTCAGCCTGAAGGGCGCGCAGAGCGCCACGCGGGACGAAGTGCAGGCTGGATGCGTCGCCTTTGCCAAGAACGCCGGCGCAGGCGTACGGCGCCGACCGGTCTCCGACGATGCCGATGCACGCCGCCGGATGGCGATGTCTACACTGGGGCGGATGCTGTTCTTCCCGTCGAACGACGAGGTCGCGATACTTCGTACCTTCGAACATGACGTCAATCTTGGCGTGGACGACATGGTTCAGTTGCTGGATGTCGAAGAGTCGGCAGATGGTCTGCGTCGCCGTGGTATGCAGTATCTGAAGGATACGAACCGCATGTATCTGCCGGGCGAATTGCAGCCGCAAGGTTTGCCGCTCAACTTCGCCTTTTTCAATATCAGCCGTTTCGGGCTGGATCTGCGCGGCGGCGATTTCCAGACCGGGGAAATCAGCGTGCCGACGATCCTGATCAACGGGGCGAATGATGCGGTGAGCACGTTCGGCGCGCATCCAACGCACGACGGCTTTTATATTATGACTGTTCCGATCGGTGCCGCCAAATATTCTGCAGCGGTCCAGTTCGGTACATTGTTCGAGATGGTGCAGATCGCCGAAGTCAGCGTGTACGATCTTAAGTCCTATGCCGGGCGAGGCGCAATTCCGAACAAGCGGAAGCCCGTCTACGATGCGATGAAAGAAGTATCGGACGGCGTATTCCAGTGCGACGAAGAGGGTCTGCTCTTCGTCGAGGCTCCAAAGGGGACGCATATGCGAACGATGCTGCTCGTCATCGTTTTCCGTCCCATCCTCCATCGTCAGTCCATTGCACTCCGAAAGGCAGCCTGAATCATGGCCGATCTGTTGATCCATTCGATGTCGGAATTTCGCGACATCATTCTCGAAGCGCTCAACCTTGCCGACGCACGTTCGATCGTCGAAATCGGCGCGGAATATGGCGGGATGTCGACCTTGCTCGCGGATCATGCGGGCGCGCGGGGCGGACGTCTGACCAGCATCGATCCTGCACCCAAACCGCAGTTCCTTGACTGGGTCGCGTCGCGACCGGATGTCGAGCATGTCGCCAGCACCAGTCTTTCGGTCATCCTGGATATGACGCATGTCGATGCATGGGTCGTGGACGGCGATCATAACTGGTTCACCGTCTACCATGAACTGCAGGCGATCGAGGCCGTCAGCCGGCGTGATGGCAAGCCGATGCTGGTGTTCCTGCACGATGTCTGCTGGCCATGCGGCGCGCGCGACGCCTATTATGCCCCGGATCAGATCCCCGAGCATTTTCGTCAGCCCTACAGCTATTCGGGCGGCTCCTTCCCCGGTCATTCACAGCTTGTGCCGAACCGCGGCTTTCGCGGTATGGGACACTGGGCAGCGGCAACGCATGAAGGCGGACCCCGCAATGGCGTCCGGGCCGCGGTCGAGGATTTCGTAAACGACGTCCAAGTTGCCGGCGGAAATCTGGGTTACGCCGAAGTCCCGGCTGTTTTCGGGCTGGGGGTACTGTTCGACCTGGACGCGTCCTGGTCCAAGAACCTGGCGCAACTGCTTGCACCCTATCACGACAACCGGCTTCTGCGTTCGCTGGAGGAAAATCGCCTGGCGAATTATCTTCAGGTTCTTGAGCTGCAGGACGTAGAGAGCGCGCGCGCAGCCTGATCCGTTTTTGTCACCAGATTATCAGGCCGCCTGCAGGATCTGCGGGCGGCCTTTTTCGTATGTCCGGCGAAGCTGATCGTCCGGGGCCGTTGCAGCACCCCGGCGGGAGTTCGCCCGACCGGAGGGTGTGAAAGACCGCGAGCGCGCAGGTGTTCGCCCGCAGCGGATACTCGGTCCGATCGCGATCGCGACCATCATCTCGATGGGCTACAGATGTTCGATCGAAGATCAATCGTGGGTTGGGCCGGGATCGCGTCTGGCGACGGCATGCCGCACGGGCCTCGCCGGTCGCGTATGATCTGGGAGTGACGACATTGCGGCATGTTCCGTGCACTCGTGGAAGGGCCGCGACTGGCCGGTCCGCCGCGTGCTGCGCATTCACGTCGATGCCGAAACCAGGGGCCTCGCCACGTTCGTTCCGCGTGGGGCGGACCGAAGGGGGGGCGCTGCTCGTTGGAGCACCATGGTGCGCCTTACAACCGGATCGGATCAATGCGATCACGCTGCGCATACGAAAAATCCCGGCGCCGGGGATCGGCGCCGGGATCAAAACCCCTTGTGGGAAAGCGGCGTATCAGCCGAGCAGTTTCAGGACGCCCTGCTGCGACTGGTTGGCCTGGGCCAACATCGCCGTGGACGCCTGGGCCAGAATCCCCGCCTTTGCCAGTGCGGTGGTTTCGGTCGAATAGTCCGTATCCTCAATCCGGCTGCGCGCGTCGGACAGGTTGGTGACGTTGGACGACTGGACGTTCACGATGGTTTCCAGGCGGCTCTGCGATGCGCCCAGGCTGGCGCGGGCGGTGTTGAGCTGCTTGAGGGCGTCGTCGACATTGCCCAGCGTGGTTGCTGCCTTGGCACCGGTGGTAACGTCCATACCGGATGCGTCGAAGTCGCTGATGTCGACCTGAGGTTTTGTGATGGCAACCGTATCACCGGAGTTTGCGCCGACCTGGATCGTGAAAACGTCGGACGACGTGCTGGCCGCGCTGCCCGAATTGAACAGCCCGACGCCGTTGAACTTGGCGTCCGAAACGATCGACTTGGCCTGCGCTGCCAGTTCGGTAACTTCCGACTGGATGTTCGTACGATCGGAGTCGGAATAGGTGCCGCTCTTCGACTGGACGGCCAGTTCGCGGATGCGCTGAAGGACGTTGGTGACTTCACCCAACGAGCCGTCCGCGGTCTGCGCCAGCGAGATGCCGTCGTTCGCGTTGCGAATACCCTGATTCATCCCGCGGATTTGCGACGTCATCGAGTTGGTGATGGCGAGGCCGGCGGCGTCGTCCTTGGCCGAGTTGATGCGCTTGCCGGTCGACAGGCGTTCCGTGGCCGTGGCGTTCATAGACGACGCGAGCCTGCTCGAGTTTTGGGCGCGAAGCGCCGCGGAATTCGTATTGATAACGGTCATGTCCGAGTCCTTCCTCTCTGAACTGCACCGGTTGCTCTTGGACCGTCGGCTCCTATCAAATGGTTAACGATATCTCGCCAGATCGACTTAATTGCAGATTTACCATGCGGTTCGACCAGGCCGGGCCAAACGCCAGAAGGCCCCGGCGTCGGAAGGGACGCCGGGGCCTTTCGGTCACCCTAGGAGGGGGAAGGTTTACCGCAGGAGGCTCAGCACACCCTGCTGCGACTGGTTGGCCTGCGCCAGCATCGCGGTGGATGCCTGTGCCAGGATGCCGGCCTTGGCGAGGTTCGTCGATTCGGTGGAGTAATCCGTGTCCTCGATGCGGCTTCGGGCGTCGGACAGGTTGGTCACATTCGAGGACTGGACGTTGACCAGCGATTCGAGGCGGCTCTGTGAAGCACCCAAGCCTGCGCGGGCCGTGGCGATCTGCTTCAACGCCTTGTCCACATTGCCCATCGTGTCCGAAGCCTCGGTCGCCGACGTGACGTCCATGCCCGAAGAGTCGAAGTTGGTGACATCCACATTGGCCTTGCTGACGGCAATCGTGTCACCGGAGTTCGCGCCCGTCTGGATCGTGAACACGTCGGAAGACGTGCTGGCCGCGCTGCCCGAATTGAACAGGGCGACGCCGTTGAACTTCGCGTCTGTGACGATCGACTTGGCCTGTGCCGCCAGTTGGGTGACTTCCGACTGGATGTTGGCGCGGTCGTCCGAGCCGTAGGTGCCGCTCTTCGACTGGACGGCCAGTTCGCGGATGCGCTGCATGACGTTGGTGACTTCGGCCAGTGCGCCGTCCGCGGTCTGTGCCAGCGAGATACCGTCGTTGGCGTTGCGGATGCCCTGGTTCATGCCCTTGATCTGCGAGGTCATGGAATTGGCGATGGCGAGGCCGGCGGCGTCGTCCTTGGCCGAGTTGATGCGCTTGCCGGTGGACAGGCGTTCTGTTGCGGTTGCCTGCATGGCGGCACCGAGACGCGAAGCGTTCTGCGCGCGGAGGGCACCGGTGTTCGTGTTGATGACGCTCATGGTAGGGTCCTTCCAGTTAAAGCTGCCGGCTGGCGATCATTGTGTTCGTCGGCCACAAAGCTGTTAACGGCGATGGTCGGCGGATCTTTATCGGTCCCGCTAGAATGTTTCGGCCAATTTCCGCGAATTTTCTGCTTAATTTTCGGAATTAGGGTCGTTCGCGCATCCGGGCACGCCCCCGGAGATAGAGTGCCAGAACCCCCGGTTTTACGATCCGTTAACCACGCGAGCGGTAGATGAGTCGGGACCAAAGGGGACGACGACCGTGACGACCATTTCCACCAAGGCCGCGATGGAAGATCCCGCACTGGCGGCCTGGCTGGCCGGTGTCGGGATGCCCTGCACCATCCAGGATGGCGAGATCCGCCGCGACCGCAACGACATCGCCGTGCTGCATGTGTCCGAGCTGGCATCCGCCACGCATCGCGACGTGCTGATCGAACTGGCCGAAGGCGCGCCGGTGCTGGAACAGGCACAAAGCGGGATGCCGGCGCGGGTGCGGTTCGGTTTTGCCGACATGGCATTCGGCCATGCGCTGATCGCCGAACTGATGCGCCCGGCGCAGCGCCCGGCCTGTGGCGAACCCGAAAGCGCGGCGTTCCTGACGCTGGCGGCGCGCGTCGCGACGAGCGATGCGACCGTGCTGGTGCTGGGCGAGACGGGCACCGGCAAGGAAGGGCTTTCGCGCTTCCTGCATGACCGCTCGGCACGGCGCGAGGGCGCGTTCGTCGCCGTGAATTGCGCGGCGCTGCCCGAATCGATGCTGGAAGCGATGCTGTTCGGCCATCAGAAGGGCAGCTTCACCGGCGCCGGCGCGGCGAGCGAGGGCCTGTTCCGCGCGGCGGACGGCGGCACGCTGATGCTGGACGAGATCGCCGAACTGCCGTTGCCGCTGCAGGCGAAATTGCTGCGCGCGATCCAGGAACGCGAAGTCCTGCCGGTGGGCGGCACCCGCCCGATCGCGATCGACGTCCGCATCGTCGCGGCCGCCAACCGCGATCTGGCCGCCGAAGTCGCCGCCGGCCGGTTCCGCGCCGATCTTTACTGGCGGCTGAACGTGCTGCCGCTGACGCTGAAGCCGCTCGGCCAGCGCCGGCTCGACATTCGCGCGATCGCCGCGGCGCTGATGCTGCGCCATGTGCGCGCCGACGAGAGCTTTCCGTGGCCGACGCAGGGGGCGCTGGACCGGTTGATGGCGCATGACTGGCCCGGCAATGTCCGCGAGCTGGAAAATGTGATCCAGCGGGCGTTGCTGCTGCGCGCCGGCGAGCGGCTGGACGCGGGCGACCTGACGCTGGAAGCCGCCATCGCTTCGCAGATCGTGTCCGCCGAGCCGGTGGCTCCGATCAGCGCATCGCCGGTCTATAACAATGTCGTTGCCCGCCTGTCCGATGTGACGCGCACCGTCCGCGCTCAGGCGATCGAGGAGGCGCTGGTCCAGACCGGCGGCCACCGTCAGCAGACCGCGCGTCTGCTGGGCATTTCCGAACGCACCCTTCGCTACCGCCTTGCTGACATGAGGAACGCCGCATGAGCCGCATAGACGCCTCTTCCCTTCTGCAGATGCGGGCCACCATCCTGCAGCAGAACAGCGCCCTTCAGCGGGCGTCCGCCGGCAGCAATGCCCTGGAAGGCCTGAATGTCGGCGTGGCCGGATCCGATACCGGATCCGCCCCGACCGGCAAGGCGGATTTCGGCGCGGCGATCAAGGATGCGATCGGGCAGGTCAACGACCTGCAGGCCAAATCCTCCGCCAATGCCGAAGCGTTCGACCGCGGCGAAACCACCGACATCGCGGCGGTGATGCTGTCGCGCGAAAAGGCGTCGGTCGGTTTCCAGGCGACGTTGCAGGTCCGGAACAAGCTTCTGGCCGCGTACAAGGATATCATGAGCATGCCGGTCTGATATGAGCGAACTGGTCGCCACCCCCACCGATGTGCGGACGATGCCGATGCCCGCACGCATCCCATCCACTTCCGGGTTCGGCCCCGTGCTTGAACGGATTCGCGGTTTTGCCGGGCAACCGGCCGTCGCCAAGGCGATGCCGGCGGTCGGCCTGCTCGCGCTGCTGGGTCTCGCCTTCCTGATCTGGTCCGGCTTTTCCGCCGCGCCGCAACGCGACCTGTTTCGCGGATTGCAGGATAGCGACAAGGGCGCCGTCGCCGATGCGCTGCAAGCGGCGGGCATCCAGTACAAGATCGACCGCGATACCGGTGCGCTGACCGTGCCCGACGACAAATATTATGAAGCCAAGATGCTGCTGGCGCAGGCCGGGTTGCCCAAGAGCGCCCCGGACGGTGAATCGACCATGGCATCGTTGCCGCTGGGCGCGAGCCGCGCGGTGGAAGGCGAAAGGCTGCGTTCCGCGCACGAGATCGATCTGGCGCGCACGATCGAGGCGATCGATGCGGTGCAGACCGCCAAGGTGCATATCGCCGTCGAACAGCCGAGCGTGTTCCTGCGCGATCAGAAGCAGGCGCAGGCATCGGTGATGCTGAAGCTGAACGGCGGCCGCTCGCTGTCCGATGCACAGGTACGTGCGATCGCCAATCTGGTCGCGTCGTCGGTGCCCGGGCTGACGCCCGACGCGGTGTCGATCGTCGACCAGTCGGGCCGGCTGTTGTCGAAGGCGGGTCAGGATCCGTCGGCGCAGGCCGCCGATCGCCAGCTCGCCATCCAGAACCAGGTCGAGCAGCGTTATGCCGATGCGCTGGACAAGCTGCTGACGCCGCTGGTGGGCGCAGGCAACTATACCGCGGAAGTCCATGCCGATCTGGACTTTGCCGAAGTGCAGGCGACGCGTGAAAGCTATCCGAAGGATCTGCAGGTCGTGAAGGCCGAGCAGGGCGGATGGACGAAGGAGGGTGGTCCGGAAGGTCTGGCTTCGGGTATTCCCGGCGCGCTGTCCAACACGCCGCCGTCCGCCGCCACCGTCAGCACGGCGCAGAACCAGACCGTGCCCGCGCCGCCGCCTGCCGGCACCACTGCGGCTGCGGCGGGGGAAGCGGCGCGCACGACGGAAAACTATAACCGCACCTTCGAACTGGGCCGTGAAGTGTCGGTCACCAAGAATCCGGTCGGCACCGTCCGCCGGCTGTCGGTGGCGGTCGCGCTGAAGGACGAGAAGGGCGCGAAGCGTTCGCCGGCCGAGATCGCGGCGCTGGAGAAGCTGGTGCAGGGTGCGGTGGGTTACGACCAGCGGCGCGGCGACGTGATCGCCTTGTCGGCCCGCAGCTTCGCCTCGATGGAAGAGGAAAAGCTGCCCTGGTACGAAGCGAGCTGGATGCCGATGGCGACCCGTAATGGTTCGGCGCTGGTGATCGCCCTGCTGGTGGTGTTCGGTGTGGCCCGTCCGATGCTGAAGCGCAGTGGCGTTGGCGGCAAGGGCAAGGCCGCCAAGGGTGCCAAAGGGGCCAAGGGCGGCAAGGACGGCGACGACAAGGACGCATCGTCGCAGGCGGTGGGCACGGCAATCGCCAACGCCCTAGCCGCGAGCGCCAACGGCGCGCTGCCCGCGCCGATCACGCTGGAGATGATCGAGGGTGCGCCAAGCTATGCCGCACGCGCCGATCTGATCCGCAATTTCGTGAAGCAGGATCCGGCGCGGGCTGCGTTGGTGGTCCGCGACCTGATCCGTCAGGACGCTGCAGAAGAGGTCGGGGCGAATGGCTGAGGCAATCAAGGATCCTTCGATGCTGAAGGGCGGCAGCGAAGCCGCGGCGATCCTCCTGATGCTGCTGGCCGAGGATGAGGCGGCCGAAGTGCTCAGCCGGCTGGAACCGGACGAGGTCCAGCAACTGGGCGGCGCGATGTTCTCCGTCGCCGACGTCAGCGAGCGGCAGGTGGACGGGGTGCTCGACCTGTTCGTCGACCGCGCCAAGACCCGCACGACGCTGGGTTTCGGGGCGGACGTCCAGATCCGCGGCATGATGCAGCGCGCGCTGGGCCAGGACCGTGCCGAAAATGTGATGGCGCGGATCACCCCGCCGCAGCGCGCCGTGTCGCTCGATTCGCTGAAGTGGATGGACGCGCGCACGATCGCGCAGCTGATCGAGCCGGAGCATCCGCAGGTCGCCGCCGTGGTGCTGGCGCATCTGGATGCGGGCATCGCGGCCGACGTGCTGCAATTGCTGGAAGAAGAATTTCAGGCGGACATCGTGTTCCGCATCGCCACGCTGGGCGAAGTGCCGACCGAGGCGCTGGAGGAACTGGAGGCGTTGCTCATCAAGCAGGTCGCCAAGTCGACGGGTGGATCGCTGTCCAAGCGCGGTGGCGCGGCGGAAGCGGCCAAGATCGTCAACAGCACGCGCACCGCCGCCGAACAGCGGCTCATCAAGGCGCTGTCCAAGCTGGACAAGGCGCTGGCGCGCACGATCGAGGACGAGATGTTCGTGTTCGACGATCTGATGGGCGTCGATGACAAGTCGATGGGTGCGATCCTGCGCGGCGTGGAGAATGACACGCTGGTCGTGGCGCTGAAGGGTGCCGACAGCGCGCTGCGCACGAAGATCTTCGGCTGCATGTCCAGCCGCGCGGCGCAGTCCATTCAGGACGAGATCGCGGAACGTGGGCCGATGCGGCTTGCCGATGTGACCGAGGCGCAGAAATCGATGCTGCGGACCGCGCGCCAGCTGGCGGCGGACGGCACCATCATGCTGGGTGGAAAGGGTGACGACTTTGTCTGAGCTTTGGCAGGATATCGGGGCGCAGGCATCGCGCGTGTCGTCGCTGGTGGCGCCGCCGATGGCGACCTTCACCGCATGGGGGCGCGTGCCCGGCCTGGCATCCTTCGCACCGCAGACGCACGCGGCGGACGAACTGGCCATGCTGGGGTCCGATCTGGAGGAGGACGCGATCATCGATCCGGCCGCGATCCACGATCAGGCCTTCGCCGCCGGCCATGCCGAAGGTCTGGCGATGCTGGAACGCGCGATCCTGGACGAACGCGCATCCGTGGCGCGGTTGGCGGAATCGCTGGAAGCGTTGCGCGCCGAACCGGCGGGGCCGCTGGCGGCATTGCTGGCGCGCACCGTCGACCGGCTGGTGCGGCAGGTGGTGGGCGAAGTCGCGATCGACGGCGACCGCCTGCTGGAACGGGCGCGGGCGGCGGCCGAACTGATCGTGGACGAGACCGCGCCGGTGCGGATGCGCGTGCATCCCGCCGATCATGAACGGTTGGCCGGCGCGGCCCTGCCGGTGGAACTGGTGCCCGACGCGACGATCGCGCCGGGTGCGGTGTCGGTGGAAGGCACCGATGGCTGGATCGAGGATGGTCCGGCAGCGGCGCTCGACCGGCTTGCGCATCTGCTCGACCGGATGGGGGTTGCGGCCTGATGCCCGATCTCGGCCATAGAGGATTTACGGAGGCGCTGGCGACGCCCGGCGCACTGACACGGCGGGCGGAAGCGCTGCTGGACGCGGTCGACCTGTCGATCGAGGGGCCGCGCCGGATCGGCAAGCTGGCCGCGTTCGACGGCATGATGCTGGAAGCGACGGGATTCCGCCGCCCGATCGGCAGCGGCGCGCGCGTGATCGATGCGAATGGCCACCGGACGCGGGCCGAAGTGGTGGGGTTTCGGGGTGATCGCACCTTGATGGTCTCGCTGGACGGCGAGGCCCCGCACCAGTGCGGTGCGCGCGTCGAGCCGGACGGGGAGGGCGGCATGGCCGAGGTCGGCGAGGCGCTGCTGGGGCGCGTGGTCGATGCGCTGGGCAATCCGCTCGACGGGCTGGGACCGGTCGCGACCGCGCAGAAATGGCCGTTGGCCGGTCGCCCCGGCAATCCGCTGGAACGCGGGCGGGTGACCGAGATTTTCGACATGGGCGTGCGCGCGGTGAACGCGCTGCTGACCGCGGGCGTGGGCCAGCGGATCGCGATCATGGCCGGTTCCGGCGTCGGCAAATCCGTCCTGATGGGGCAGATGATCGCCGGCGCGGATGCCGATGTCATCGTCGTCGGGCTGGTGGGCGAGCGCAGCCGCGAGGTTTCCGACTTTCTGGCGACCAAATTGTCGGGCGAGATCCGCAAGAAGAGCGTGGTGGTGGCCGTACCGGCGGATCATCCGCCGATCCTGCGGCTGCGCGCCGCGATGCGCGCGACGGCGATCGCCGAATATTTCCGCGAACGCGGGCTGAAGGTGCTGCTGCTGATCGACAGCCTGACGCGCGTTGCCCATGCGCAGCGCGAGATCGGACTGTCGCTGGGCGAACCGCCGACGATGAAGGGCTATCCGCCCTCCGCTTTGGGGCTGGTGCCCCGGCTGTGCGAGCGGGCGGGGGCCTGCGCGCGGACCGGCGGATCGATCACGGCGCTCTATACAGTGCTGGCGGACGGCGACGATGTCGACGATCCCATCGTCGATACGGCGCGCGCGATCGTGGACGGGCATATCATCCTGTCGCGGTCGCTGGCCGAGCAGGGTGTGTTCCCCGCGATCGACGTCGGCAAGTCGCTGAGCCGCGTGATGGCGGATATCGTGCCCGACGATCATGCGGCGGCGGCGATGCGGCTGCGGCGGCTGTGGTCGGTCTATGAAGAGAATCGCGATCTCATCCTGATGGGTGCCTATCGGGCCGGCAGCGATGCGACCGTCGACGAGGCCATTATGCGGCATGAGGATATCCTGCTGTTCCTGAAACAGGGGCAGAAGGAACGGGTGGATTATGACATGTCCGCGCTGACGCTGATCGGCGGGTTCGGGCAATGAAATCGCTGATCCGCCGTCGTGAGCGCATCGTGCGGGTGCGGCGCGTCCAGCATCTGCAGGCCGCCGCCGCCGCCGCCGATGCGGAGGGGCGGGCCGTGCAGCTGGAGACGACGTCCGACAAGCTGCGCGCGCTGCGGTACAGCCTGATTCCGTCGCCGGGACAGACGTTCGGATCGGCGCTGTCGAGCGTTTCGGAACTTGGCGAACGGCTGGAGCGAGTGCGCGACGGGCTGACCGACGCGATCGTCAGCGCGCGCGCCCATGCCGCCCAACAGGCCGCGTTGCGGCTGGCGGCACGCATCCGGGAAGAAAGTGCACTCCGTCTTAAGGAAAAGTCGGAGATAGCGTGGAATACAGACCGCGAGCGGCGCATGTCCGCCGCGCGGGCCGGACGTAGAATGGAAGGACCGCTGTCATGATCACCGCCTCCACGATCGCCGGCCCACGGGGTGCTGCCGGCGCGATGGCTTCGCAGACCGGCCTTGCCGGCGGGTCGGGGCTGGATTTCAGCGCCATGATGGGCGGCGTGCTGACGGATGCCGCCGTGCCGCCGGTTGCGACCGGGGTGACGGCGGCCAGCGTTGCCGATGCCGTCCTCGCGGCTGTTCCTGTTGAAGGGGCTACGGCGGATCTTTCTGCGTCGCTTCCGATGCCTGTTGTACCTGTCGTGGCCGAGGCGATTTCGGTTCCCGTGGCGGCTTCGGCTGCACCGCAGGACATGCCTGCGACGACGGCCAGCCTGACGGTCTCGCTGCCGGCCGGGCCGGCACCCGTTCCGGACTCCACGCCGGTAATCGTGACGGGGCCGGCGGCTCCGTCGACACCGCCGATGCCGATGGCGCAGGTTGCGACCTGCATGGTCGAGATCGAGGCGGGCGGGCGTCGACGCCATGCCGCCGAACGCGAGGAGGATGCGCCGGCTGGCGAGGAGGAGGCCATCGTCGCGGAGACCGATCCGGTGGTCTTGGCGGACGCTTCGGCTGCGACGCCGGCTCCTGTTCTTTCCGTAATGCCGCTTCCTTCGGCCGCCGTAGCGGCGTGGCGCGCGGTTTCGCGGTCGGATGCGAATGACGGCGATGCCGCTGCCGCTGCCACGGCGAAGAGTGCGACAGCCATATCGGCCGATCCGACGAAGCCCGGAACGGTGGCGGCGACGATCAGCCCGGTGGTGCAGGGCGCATCGACGCGGTTTGCGGATGTCGTCCTTGATCGGCCGGTCGATATCGGGACTGATCCAGCGATGGCCGCGCGGGCGGCGAATCGTCCGGTCGCAGTGACGGTAGGGCCGTCGGCGGTGCCGACCCGGTCCGATGCCGTGGTGCCTGATGCAACGGTGATGCCGGTGGTGCAGGCAAGCGCCTCTGCGCAGCCGGTGGCGGTCACGGTTCCGGTGGTGAATCAGACCCCGGCGTCGTCGCAGCCTGCCGTGGCACAAACGGGTCAGGCGATGCCGCCTGCGATGGCGATGTTGCAGGATATTTCGACGTTGCTGGCGGAGCCGGCGGCTGCCGCGCAGCCGGTATCGGCTGCTCCGATGCCGACGATCCCGACCGTCGTCGCGCAGCCGGCGCCGGTGGTGTTGCCCGCGTCTTCTCCCGTTCCCCAAGCGGTTGCCTTGCAGGCGCAAAGCGCGATGCCGGCCGTCATGGCCGCGGCGGAGTCACCGCGTCAGGGCCGGCGGCGGGAGGGCGCAAGCGGGGCGGTCGAGGCTGCCCGGTCTTCGGAGGGAATCGTGCCGGTTTCGGAATCCGCGACCGCTCCTGCGCCGACTTTGCTTTCGATGTCGACGTCCGGCACGGCGTCCGCTCCGACGGCGGGGTCTGGTAGCGGTCCGGCGGCGATCCCCGCCGATGCGGCGCTGGGTTTCCATGTCGACGCGGCACGGCACGGCCAGGAACTGGATCAGGTCACCCGCGATATCGCGGCCACCGGGCAGGCGGGGGCGCCGCTCAGCTTCAAGCTCGATTCGCACCGGCTGGGCGCGGTCGCGGTCGAACTGACGCAGCAGGTGGCAGGGCTGCATGTTCGGCTCGAATCGGACGATGCTACGACGCGGACGATTCTGGCGGACCAGCAGCAGCAATTGGTGACCGATGCGCGCGTCGCGGGCGTGCGGATCGCGGAAACCAGCGTCGAGGCACCGCGGCGCGACGATGCGACGTCCGGGCAGGGCGGCGGCATGGCACGCCACGATTCGTCTTCGGCGCAAGGCCAGAACGCACAGTCGCAGAGCGGCCAGGCGGGCGCACAGGCCAATGGTCAGCGCGGGCAGGGGCAGCCGTCGCAAACGGCCCCCGGCTGGTCGCGCGGCACCCGCGACGGATCGGCGCGTGCGGGGCAACCGGCGGTGACGCCACGCGAACTTTACGCATGACAGGCATGAACGGATATTCATCATGAGCGACGACAAGCCAGCAGAAGCGCCCAAAAAGGGCGGCAAGAAGAAACTCATCATGATCGTCGCGGGCGCTTTGGTGCTGGGCGGCGGCGGGGTCGGCGCGGGGCTTTGGGCGTCCGGCGGCAGCGGCCATGAGAAGAAGAAGGAGGTCGACCATCCCAAGCTGGTGTCCAAGGAAGGCGAACATGCCGACGAGGATGCGGGCGGGCCGCAGGGTCTGGGCAATTTCGACCATCATGACTACAAGGCCACCTATGTCGAGATCGAGAAGCCCTTCACGTCGAACCTGCGCGATACGGGTTCGCTCGTGCAGCTAGCGCTCGGCGTCTCGACCTATTATGACGAACGGGTTGCGGAGGCCGTCAAGACCAACGACACGCCGATCCGTTCGGCCGTGCTCATGAAGCTTGCCGATCAGGATCCGGACGTCATTTCCACGCCGGAGGGCAAAAAAGCCTTGCAGAAAGCGTTAAAAAACGCGGTTAACGATGTTCTGGTGAGCAAAGAAGGTTTTGGCGGGATCGACGACGTGTATTTTACAAGTTTCATCGTGCAGTGACGAGGCCGTGAGATGACGGAACTCGGCGACGAGTCCCAATTTCTGACGGATACTCCACGTTCGACCAGGCGGTCGGCGGCAGAAGATGCACGCCCGTTCGAGCTGGGCAGCAAGGCGTTCCAGCCGGCGGCGCGGCTGGCCGGGCTGGAACGCATGGCGGAACGGATCGCGCGCGGCATCCGCAACATCGTCGAGCCGCTGGTGCGGGTGCGGACCGATGTGGTGCCGCAGCCGCTGGAAACGCTGACCTTCGGGGCGTGGCGCGATACGTTGCCGCCCTTCACCAGCATCAGCCTGTTCCGGATGCGGCCGATGAAGGCGGGGCTGCTGGTGTCGCTGGAACCCGAATTCGTCGCCCGGCTGGTCGATACCTATTATGGCGGATCGGGGCGCGGCGGGCGGCCCAATGCCAAGGAATTCACCGCGGTCGAGGAGCAGATGCTTGCCCGGCTGACGGGCGGCGTGGTCGATCAACTGGTCGAAAGCTGGTCCGAAGTGGTGACGCTGGCACCGCAGCTTGGCGGGCGCGAGACCAAGGCGGAATATGCCAATATGGTCCGGCCGGACGAGCCGGTGGTGGTGCAGGCCTTTCTGGTGAACCCGTCCGGCCATATGCCGACGGTGCTGTCGCTGGTCTATTCGCTGGCGGCGATCCGCCCCTATGAAGCGCAATTGTCCGCGAAAGTGCATGAGGATGCCGGGCCGGCGGATGCGGACTGGCGCGGGCGGATGGCCCATGCGCTCGAAAATGTTCGCCTGCCGGTGCGCTCGGTGCTAGCGCGTCCGGAGCTTTCGGTGTCGCAGTTGATGCAGCTGAAGGTCGGAGATGTCATTCCGATCACGCTGGCGCCGAAGGCACCGCTGATCGTCGCAAATCGCCGGTTCGCGCATGGCACGATCGGTGAGCGCGAGGGGCGTGCCGCCCTGATGATCGAAACGGTGGGGAACTCTGGCGAGTGAGCGCGATGGAAGAACTCGGCGGCGGGCTTCAGGGCCGGAATTACAAGATGTTGTCCGATATCCCGTTGCGGCTGTCGGTTGAGGTCGGCTCGACCTCGCTCAAATTGTCCGAACTGCTCGATCTGGCCGAAGGCGCGGTGGTCGAACTGGACCGGCAGGCGAATGAACTGCTCGATATCCTTGTCAACGGCACGCTGGTCGCCAAGGGCGAGGTGGTGACGGTCAATGGCCGGTTCGGGATCCGCGTGGTCGATGTCGTGGCGACCGATGCGCGGCTGGCGGGCCTCGAACGGCGGACATGATCGGGTTCAGCTACCTCCTGAACCTGTTCCTGATGCTGGCGCTGGTCGCCGGCATGGCGGTCGGCGCGCTGTGGCTGTGGCGCAAGGCGCAACCCGGCCTCGGGCTGCGCGGGCGCGAACGTTATGTGAAGCTGGTCGATGCGCTGCCGCTGGGCGCGACGTCGCGACTGGCAGTGGTCGAATTCGATGAACGGCATTTGCTGATCGCGGTGTCGCGCAACGGCGTGACGGTGCTGGCGGACGGCCCCGCGCCGTTGCTGGTGCCGGCCGACAGCCCGGATGCGTGAGGGCGTAGCGACGGTCCGGAACGCCGGGGGCCGGGCCGGACTGTTCGCGACCCTGCGCAATTATGGCCCGCTCTTCTGGCTGAAGGCGGTCCTGCTTTCGGTCCTCCTGACGCTGGCGCTGGCCTATGCTGCGCCGCTGTTCGCGCAGGCGGGCGCCGCGCCGCCACCGGGCACCAGCCTGACCGCGGGCGCGGCGCAGACTGGCGCACTGGACCGCGCCATGGGGACGATCGCCGGCAATGGCCGGCCGCTGTCGCTGTCGCTCCAGATCCTCGTCCTGATGAGCCTGTTGACGGTCCTGCCGTCGCTGGTGCTGATGATGACCAGTTTTACGCGGATCATCATCGTGCTGTCGATCCTGCGGCAGGCATTGGGGTTGCAACAGACGCCGCCCAATCAGGTGCTGGTGGGGCTGGCGCTGTTCCTGTCGCTGTTCGTGATGCGGCCGGCGGTGGACGCGATCAACGCCAATGCGTTTCGCCCTTATGGCGCGGGGCAGATCGGCATTGAGGAAGCGGTGAACCGGTCGGCGACCGTGCTGCACAGCTTCATGGAAAAGCAGGTGCGGCAGACCGACCTCAAGCTGTTCGCGGAAATGGCGAAAACGCCGCCCTTCGCGCGGCCGGCGGATATTCCCTTCTCGATCCTGTTGCCCGCCTTCGTGACATCGGAACTCAAGACGGCGTTCCAGATCGGCTTCCTGATCTTCCTGCCCTTCCTCGTCATCGATTTGGTGGTGGCAGCGACGCTGATGGCGCTGGGCATGATGATGCTGTCACCGTCGATCATCTCGATGCCGTTCAAATTGCTGCTGTTCGTCATGGTGGATGGCTGGGCGCTGACGATGGGATCGCTGGCGGCTTCGTTCGGGACCGGGTAGGACAGACCGGATGGACTCCGATTATTTCGTCGGCGTGGCGCAGCAGGCGCTCTGGGTGGTCGCACTGGCGACGGTGCCGGTGTTGATCCCGGCGCTGGTGGTGGGCGTCATCATGGGCATGATCCAGGCGGCGACGTCGATTCAGGAACAGACGCTCAGCTTCCTCCCGAAGCTGGTGGTGATCGGCATCTGCCTCGTGCTGTTCGGCGGATCGATGCTGGTGCTGATCGCGGATTTCATGCGGGACATGTATGCGCGCATCCCGGAATTGATGCAGTGATTCCGAGCGGTTTCGAAGGTGTCGAAACCCAGCTCTGGCTTTGGTTGATCGCGATGATCCGTCCGGGGGCGGCCTTCCTCGCCGCGCCGATCTTCGGTGCGGCCCATGTGCCGGTGCAGGTGCGGCTCATCATCAGCCTGGCGGTGGGCATCCCCGCAATGTCGGTGGTGCCGTTCGTACTGCCGCCGGACGGGTTCACCAGCATTGCCGGCTTTGCGCTGGTGGCGGGCGAGATCCTCGCCGGGCTGGCGCTGGGTTTTTCTGTGCAGATCGGCTTTTCGGCGGCGTTGCTGGCGGGCGAGACGATGGGCAATGTGATGGGGCTGGGCTTCGCCGCCATGATCGATCCGCTGTCGGGCCAGCAAAGCCAGGTGTTGGGACAGTTTCTGACGGTGCTCGGTACCTTTCTGTTCCTCGCAATGGGTGGCCATCTGCTGCTCGCGATGATTATCTTTGAAAGTTACAAGGCGCTGCCGCCGGGCGAGGCCTGGCTGACAAATGATGCGCTGCGTGGGTTGGTGCGGTTCGGTGGCACGGTGTTCGCCGCGGGCCTCGCCATCGCCTTGCCGGTAGGGTTTGCGGTGGTGCTGGTGCAACTAGTCATGGCGATGCTCGCGCGGTCGGCTCCGGCACTGAACCTGTTTTCGGTCGGGCTGCCGGCGGCGGTGCTAGCCGGCTTGGTGTTGATCGCGTTCGCAGCGCCTTCGCTGGCTGAAGCGATCACGCGATCGATGACGTCGGGGCTGGAATATGCGCGGACGCTATCCGTCGGCGGGAGTTGAACGATGGCGGACGGCCCCGATCGTGACGAGAAGACCGAAGCCCCGACGGGCAAGCGTTTGCGTGAATCGATCGACCAGGGCGATGTTCTTCAATCCAAGGAACTGGTCACCGCCATCAGCGTGCTGACGGGCGCGGCATGGCTGATGGTGGCCGGGCCGTGGATGTTGTCCGCGATCGAGCGGATGCTGGTGGCGGGTCTCAGCTTCGGGCAAGACGATCTGGTGGGTTTCGATCCCTCGGTCGTGATATGGAGCCAGTTGGGCAGCGTGGCGCTGCCACTGCTGTCTCTGCTGCTGACGGTAACGGTGACGGCGATCGCGACGCCGGCTATCCTGGGTTCGCTGGGGTTTCGCTGGGGTGCGCTGGGGTTCAAGGCGTCCAAGCTGAATCCGTTGGCCGGGTTCAAGCGCATCTTCGGCCCGCAGGGGCTGACCGAACTGGTGAAATCCATCGTCAAGGTGCTGGTGATGGGGGCCGTCGGCTGGTGGTTGATGGCGGGCGAGATCTCCAACATCACGGCCTATGGCAATGCCGAGATCGGTTCGACGACCCGTGCGGTGGGCGTGACATTGGTCCACGCCGTGCTCATCATGGGACTGGGGCTGCTGCTGATCGCCTTCATCGACGTGCCCGTTCAGATCATCCAGCGCGCCGCGCGGCTACGTATGACGAAGCAGGAGGTGAAGGACGAGAGCAAGCAGAATGACGGCAACCCCGAGATGAAGGGGCGGATGCGGCAACGGCAGGCGGAGGTGCTGCGCGGATCGGTGCGCGTGGCGGTGACGGAGGCGACGGTGGTGCTGACCAACCCCACCCATTTTGCGGTGGCGTTGCGCTATCGCCCCGGCGTGGATGCCGCGCCGGTGGTGATGGCCAAGGGGCGGGGGGAAACCGCGACGGCGATCCGCGAACTGGCGAAAGAGAAGACCGTGCCGATGCTCAGCTATCCGCAACTGGCGCGATCGCTGTATTTCACGACGCGGCAGGGACAGGAAATTCGCGAAGACTTGTTCATGGCCGTCGCATCCGTGCTGGCCTTCGTGTTCCGGCTGGATCAGGCGATGGCCGAAGGCACGCCGCAACCGGTGGTCGATGTGCCTGTCGAGCTGCGTTACGACGAGGAAGGCCGGCGCGGGGCGTGATCCCTGGCCCCGTTCGGCGGGTGTGAAAGAAAATGCTTAAGCATTTTCGGTAGAGGTCGTTCTCATAGTGACACAAGGGGAATGACGCGGTGGTATCCATCTCAACGAGCCTCGGACTTGGATCCGGTATCGACACCACGCAGTTGGTTACCGACCTGACGGCGGCTGCGAAAGCGCCCAAGGAAAAGCAGATCGCCGCGAAGGAAGCGGCGAACAAGGCGAAGGTTTCTGCGTTGTCCGAAGCCGCGAGTGGGATCGACACGTTCACGACCGCACTTAACACGCTGATCAGTGGCGGTTCTCTTTACACCCAGCCGACGACGAGCGACGCAACCATCCTTGGCGTGACGGCCTTGCCGGGATCGCGCTTGTCGGGACTGGCCGCGCAGATCGAGGTTCGCGCGCTCGCCAAGGGGCAAAATCTGGTTTCCAATGTCGCGATCGACCGGGAGAAGGCATTCGGGGCCGGCAGCTTCACCATCAAGAATGCTGCAGGTGTCGAATCGACGGTGAAGGTCAACGCGAATGACTCGACGTTGGCGGGCATCGCACGGGCGATCAACGCTGCAGACAGCGGTGTGACCGCGAGCATCGTGACGCAGGGCACGACTGCTAAGCTGGTGATGAAGGGCAAGACCGGGACCGACAACAGCTTCACCGTTCAGGCGGCCGGGGAGTTCGCCGTATTTGGTTTCGGCACAGTGAACGATACCGGCATGGGCGCGACGCAGACGGCGCAGAATGCCGTGGTACGAGTGGACGGTGTCGAATCCTCAAGGTCGACCAACAGCATCGCCGATTTGATCCCCGGCGTGCAACTAGACCTCAAGAAGGTCACGGACAGCGACGGCGTGGCGATCGGCACGACCCCGCCGACCAGCGCGATTCGGCAGGCGGTGCAGGATTTCGCCGGGGCCTATAATGAATTGAAGAAGACGCTGGACGCGTCGACCGCGAACGGACTGAACGGGGCGGCGGCAGGCCCACTGCGAGGGAATGTCGGCCTGCGCGAGATGCAGCGGCAGCTGGCGCGGCTGGCGTCTACCGAGTTGAGTTCGGGCGGCAGTCCGTCGACGCTGGCGGAGATCGGCGTGAAGACGGAGCGTGACGGTACGTTGACCGTCGACACAGCGAAGCTGGACAAGATGCTGGCCGAACAGCCTGACCGCGTTGAGGCGATGTTCAATCCAACGCAGCGCAGTTCCAGTCCGCTGGTGCAGATCAATAGCGCGATGGGGAAGACGAAGCCGGGCACCTACGAGATTACCGACATCGTTTCCGGTCCGCCGCCCTCCGCTATGATCGATGGCAAGGCCGCGGTCTCGATCGCGGGCACCCTGTCGGCCTCGTTCACGACTTCGGCGGCGGGTCTGTCCTTTACCGTGAAGCCCGGCGTCACCAGCGCCACGATCACGGTGGATGCGGGGCTTGGCGGCGCGTTGAAGCTGATCCGCGACCAGTTGCGTGGAACGAATGGCGTGCTGACCACCACGGGCCTCTCGTTCAACACCGAAGCCACGAACCTTTCCAAGGCGCGCGACAAGATGGAAAGCGAGTCGAGCATCTACAAGGCGAAGCTGACCAAGAGCTATGCCGATATGGAGCGGCGCGTGACCCAGATGAATGCGACCCGCGCCTATATGACGCAGCAGGTTGCGCAGTGGAACAAGTCGGACTGATCGCGCAGGCGCAGTCCATTACCAACATCAAGATAGCAGGATAGACCGCAATGTATGCACCCGCCCGCAAGCCCGGCAATATCGGCCAGCAATATCGCAACATCGACCTGACGTCGAAGATTGAGGGTGCGTCGCCGCATCGGCTGATCAGCCTGCTGTACGAAGAACTGATCCTGTCGATGGCGAGCATGAAGGCGGCGTTGCGCCGGACCGATTTGTTGCGGGTGAACGAAAGCAGCGCGCGGGCGCAATCGATCGTGCAGGCGCTGGAAGTCAGCCTGGATTTCAAGGTGGGCGGCGAAATCGCGCAGTCGCTGGCGCTGATCTATCGCGAAGCCGACCGGCTGATCGCCGAATCGTGCCGCACGAAGACGTTGCCGCCGCTGGAAAGCGCGATCGCGATGATCGCGGAGATTGCCGAGGCGTGGAACCAGATCGGCAATCCGCAGGCGCAGCAGGCCGCCTGATTACCCATGGGCCTCGCGCACCGGTTCCAGCCCGTCGGGCTGGAGCCGGCCGGTGCGGAGCAGATACGCGAACAGCCGGTTGAGCAGGGGGTTGGACCAACCATTATTGGTGCTGAAATCCTGCCGCAGCGTGGCGTGATGATGGGCATGGTCGGCGGGCGTCATCAGCAGGCCGGTCCGGCGCATCGCGCGCACGATCCACGGCACGTCGTCGCGGTGGAGCGAGCCGTGGAAATATTGCGCGAAGGTGGTGCCGAGCAGGAAGGCCAGCCCGGCCGCGATCACGCCGCCCGGCAGATCCAGAAGCAGACAGGCTAGGTTGAGCAGCAGCGAGACCGGCAGCGTGCCGAACAGCACCGATGAGCCGATCAGCCGGACCAGATCGCGCCGGCCGAGCGCATCCGGGCGGGGATGGTGATTCTTGAAATCGAACACCAGCCGCTCGAACGGCCCTAGTCGCGCGAAAGTAGCATCGCGCAGTGCGAGATAGTCGGCGGATTCGCGCGAGCCTTCGTAGAAATAGATGGTGTCGAGGCCGATGCCGGTGCGGCAGGGTTTGTAATCCATATACATATGGACCGCGCCGGACATGAGATCGGCCAGATACCAGCCGAGCAGCGCGCCGGGGAGGATCCACCAACTGGCGGATGCGACCATGAAACCGGCATTGACGGCCAGCGACAGCGTCAGCAGGATCAGGGCAAGACGGATCTTCATCGGCTTCCGATAGCCTGATCCGCAGGATTTTGCGAGCAACGGCGAGGTTGGCGACATGACGATGCGCGGCATCCATATGGGATCGTTGGAAATCGACGGTGACGAGACGGTTTCCGGGATGGTGATGGGCGACCTGCACATCGCGGCGGGACGGACCGTGACGATCAGCGGAATGGTGGAGGGCGATGTGATCGCCGCGCCGGGCGCGGTCGTCGCGATCACCGGCATGGTCGGCGGGCGCGTCATCGCGTCCGGCGTGGCGGTGACGATCAGCGGGATCGTGCAGGGCTGACGCGCGTATCGGCGTTTGGCGCGATTGGGCGGGTGCGGTAGAGGATCGCCCATGCGTGGTATCTGCAACATCGTCATCCTGACCGGGGCGGGGCTGTCCGCCGAATCGGGGATCCCGACCTTCCGGACGCGCGGTGCGGTGAGTTATTGGGAGACGCGCGGCGCGGACGGGGCGCCGCAGTTCCACCGGATCGAGGATGTCTGCACGCCCGAGGCGCTGCGGCGCGACGAAGCGCTGGTGCAGGGTTTCTACGATGCGCGGCGGGCCGGGCTGGCGGAAGTCGCGCCCAATGCCGCGCATCAGGCGCTGGCGCGGCTGGCGGCGCAGTGGGATGGCGGGCTGACCATCGTCACGCAGAATGTCGACGATTTGCTGGAGCAGGCGGGGTTGCCGGCCGACGATGTGCTGCACATGCATGGCGCGTTGCGATCGGCATATTGTCGCGCCTGCGAAGGTCGTTTTGCGTGGGATGGTCCGATGCTGGACGGCCCGGTCTGTCCCGGATGCGGGGTCGCGGGGCGGCTGCGGCCGGACATCGTGTTTTTCGGGGAGATGCCGCATCATATGGATGCGATCGAGGCGGCGCTGGCGGATGCGGACCTGTTCGTGTCGATCGGCACATCCGGTGCGGTCTATCCGGCGGCGGGCTTCGTGCAGACGGCGGCGCATCATGGCGCGCGGACGCTGGAATTGAACCTCGACCCTTCGGCAGGGAGCATCTTCTTCGACGAGACGCGGCTGGGGGCGGCGGGGATGCTGGTGCCGGCCTGGGTGGAGGAGATGCTGGCGGTGGGTGCGGTCCGATAACAGGCGGACGCGCCGCGCGGATGCCCGTGAATGGTTTTCCGGGACCATGCGCGGAGCGATCGGCGGGCGGGTGTGGAAGGCGGGCATGGTGCCGGAGGATTGCGCGGTGGCGTCCGCCGCCCTATCCGGGGTGGAACGATCCACCGGGGACCATGACGATGACCACCTTCGACGAGCGGGAACGCGCATTCGAAACCGCCTTTGCGCGGGACGACGAAATGCAGTTTCGCGTGGTGGCACGGCGCAACCGGTTGCTGGGCGAATGGGCGGCAGCGCTGATGGGGCTGACCCCGGAGGAAACCGACGCCTATGCCAAGGCGGTGATCCAGGCGGATTTCGAGGAAGCCGGCGACGAGGATGTAATCCGCAAGCTGCTGGGCGACCTGACATCCGCGCGGGTGGAGATGGACGAGGCGCAGATCCGCGGGATGCTGGGCGAGAAGAGCATCGCCGCGCGGCGGCAGTTGATGGAAGCGAAATAACGCATGGCGATGGCAGCAGCCGAGATCGAGGCGATGATCGTCGCGGCGATCCCCGACGCGGTGGTGGACATCACCGATCTTGCCGGGGATGGCGACCATTATGCCGCGAGCGTGGTGGCGGAAAGTTTCCGCGGGCAATCGCGCGTCATGCAGCAACGGCGCGTCTATGATGCGCTGGGCGGCCGGATGGGCGGCGTGCTGCACGCGTTGCAACTGAAGACGGGCGTTCCCACTTCCTGAATCACATTGTTTCCCGCTGAGGACCATGACATGACCGACGACGCCCAGGCCCGTATCGCAACCGCCGTCCAGTCCGCCGACGTGCTGCTGTTCATGAAGGGGACGCCTTTGTTCCCGCAATGCGGCTTTTCCAGCCGCGCCATTTCGATCCTCGATCATCTCGGCGTCGAATATGCCACGGTGGACGTGTTGCAGGATCAGGGCATCCGGCAGGGCATCAAGGAATTTTCCGACTGGCCGACCATCCCGCAGCTTTATGTGAAGGGCGAGTTCATCGGCGGATCCGACATCATGATGGAAATGTACGAGGCGGGCGAACTGGCCGCGCTGCTCGACGAGAAGAAGGTGGTGCGCGCCTGAAGCTGACGCCCCCGTCCGGCGCGACGGGGGCCTTGTCCGGGAGCGTTATTTGAGCGACGTCACGACCCTGCATCCGCTGGTCCGGCGGCTGACCGCGGACAATGCGTCCGCCTATACCTATACCGGCACGCAGACCTATCTGGTCGGGCAGCGCGATGTCGCCGTGATCGATCCCGGCCCGGATAGCGCGCGCCATGTCGATGCCATCCTTTCGGCAATGGCGGGGGCGGCGATCCGTGCGATCGTCTGCACGCATACGCATCGCGATCACAGCCCGGCGGCGGCGTTGTTGAAGGCGGCGACGGGTGCGCCGATCATCGGGTGCGCGGCGCTGGTGCCCGCCGATGCCGGGGACGGGATCGATGCGGCCTATGATCTGGCCTATGCGCCCGACCGGGTGCTGGGCGATGGCGAGAGCGTGGAGGGCGATGGCTGGACGCTGACCGCGGTCGCGACGCCGGGGCACACGTCCAATCATCTCTGCTTCGCGCTCCCGCAGGCGGAGGCCTTGTTCAGCGGCGATCATGTCATGGGCTGGTCGACGTCGATCGTATCGCCGCCCGATGGCGATATGGGAGCCTATATGGCCAGCCTCGACACGCTGCTCGGGCGGACTGAAAATGTCTATTATCCGGGGCATGGCGATCCGATCGACCGCCCGCAGCGCGTGGTGCGCGGGATGCTGGGCCACCGCAAGCAGCGTGAGGGGCAGATATTGCGGCGGCTGGCGCTCGGACCGGCGACGATCGAGGATCTGGTGGCGGCGATGTATGCCGGGCTGGACGAGAAACTCCGCGGGGCCGCCGCACGATCGGTGCTGGCGCATCTGATCGATCTGGAACGGCGGGTGCGGGTGACGGACTTGGGGGACGCGCGGTGGCGGTTGGCGGAATGATGCGGCCTTTGGGTCGGATCGCCTTGGTGCTGGCCTGTGTCGCGGCGATCCTCTTCGCTGGCTTATGGTGGTTTGCCGAGCGGGTGGACCGCGTGGTCAACCCTGCGCCCGAAACGATCGTCTCCGCGAGCCTGCAAGGGTTGCGCGAGCAGAACCGTTTGTCGGCATTCGCCGCCAGCTATGTCGCGGTGGTGACGTCCACGCAGGCGCGGTTCGGTCTGGAAGCGAAGAAGACGCTGATCCTGCCCGGACTGGTCCGCTATGAGGTCGATATGGCGCGGTTGCGCCCGGAGGATGTGGCCTGGTCGGCGGAGGATCATAGCCTGTCCGTCGTGCTGCCGCCGCTGGAGGTGGTGGGGCCGCAGATCGATATGACGCGGATCCGCGAATATGACGGTGGCGGACTGTTGATGAAGCTGACCGACGTGCGGACGGTGCTGGACCAGTCTAACCGCCGGGCGGGGCAGGCGGAATTGTTGCGACAGGCGCGTGCGCCCGTGCCGGTCAGTCTGGCCAAGGACGCGACCCGGCGCGCGGTCGAGCGGAATTTCGCGTTGCCGTTGAAGGCGGCGGGGCTGGACGCGACGGTGCGGGTGCGGTTTCCGGACGAGCCGGACTTTCCGGCGATCGATACGCAACCGATGGACCGGTCGCGGTCGCTTCAAAACGTCTATGGACAGTAGGATCTTCGGCGATGGTCGCCGATGGATCGCGCTGGGGGGCGTGTGGCTGATCGGGCTGCCGGTGTCGGGGGCAATCGCCACCGATCTGGCGACATGGGCGATGGAAGTCGCGCCGGTGCCGATCGCCTTCCTGCTGATCGCGGGGACGCAAGCGGGGCGGGGGCTGAGCCGTCTCGCGCTGGTCCTGATCGGGGTGCATGGTCTCGTCCTGATGCTGGGCGGGGCCTATAGTTATGCGCAGGTGCCGATCGGTTTCCGGGTTCAGGAACTGTTCGGGCTGGATCGCAATCCCTATGATCGGTTCGGGCATTTCATGCAGGGTTTCGTGCCGGCGGTGGCGTTGCGCGAGCTTTTGCCGAAGGCGGGGATATGGCGGATGCTGACGCTGACCGTGCTCGCTTATTGTCTGGCGTTCAGCGCGCTGTACGAATTGATCGAATTCGGCGCGGCGGTGGCGCTGGGGCAGGGGGCGGATGCGTTTCTGGGGACGCAGGGCGATCCGTGGGATACGCAGTGGGACATGCTATTCTGTCTGATCGGGGCCGTCAGCGCGTGGATCCTGTTGTCGCGCCTGCAAGATCGATTGCTGCATCAACGCACCTGACAAGCCGCACGCGACGGCCTATCTGATCGCCCAAGGAGAATGGGGATGAACGCACCGAATGTGAGCCTGACGGGGCTGGACCTGCGCGCCGAGATCGACCGGCTGCGCAAGGAGCGCAACGCCGTGATCCTCGCGCATTATTATCAGGATCCGGAAATTCAGGATCTGGCGGACTTCGTGGGCGACAGCCTCGACCTGTCGTCCAAGGCGGCATCGACGGATGCGGACGTGATCGCCTTTTGCGGCGTGCGGTTCATGGCGGAGGTGGCGAAGATCCTCAGCCCGGAGAAGACCGTGATCCTGCCCGACATGGATGCGGGATGCAGTCTGGAAGATAGCTGCCCGCCGGAGCAATTTGCAGCGTTCCGCGCGGCGCATCCGGATCATATCGCGCTGACCTACATCAATTGTTCGGCAGCGGTGAAGGCGCATAGCGACATCATCGTCACCTCGTCCTCCGCCGAGAAGATCCTCGCGCAATTGCCGATGGACCAGAAGATCATCTTTGCGCCGGACAAGAATCTGGGGGCCTATTTCAACCGCAAGACCGGGCGCGACATGCTGTTGTGGCCCGGCGCGTGCATCGTGCATGAGGCGTTTTCCGAGACGGAATTGCTGAAGCTGAAGGCGCTGCATCCGGACGCGCCGGTGGCGGCGCATCCCGAATGCCCGGCCTATATCCTCGACCATGCCGATCAGGTGGGGTCGACGCGCGCGATCCTCGAATTCGCGCTGAGCAGCCCGGCGGAGACGATCATCGTCGCGACCGAACCGCATATCATCCACCAGATGCAGAAGGCGGCGCCGCTGAAGAATTTCATCGGCGCGCCGGGGGCGGACGGCAACTGCAACTGCAATATGTGCCCCTATATGGCGCTGAACACGATGGAAAAGCTGTACATCGCGCTGCGCGACCTGGAGCCGCGGATCGAGATTGATGAGGCGACCCGGTTGCGGGCGAAGGCACCGCTGGACCGGATGCTGGCCATGGCGGCGGGATCGGTCGGTGCGGGCGATCTGGGGGCGAAGCGGGTGACGGGGGACTGAGCCGCCCCCGGTGTCGCCCGTCATCTGGCAGGCGCGTAATTGCGAAGAGGTTTTATGACATTTTTCCTGCCCGGTTTCGATCTGGATGCCTTCATCCGCGCCACGCTGGCGGAGGATCTGGGGGATAAGGGGGATGTCACCTCGGCGGCGGTCATTCCGGCCGATGCCCTGTTCGACGGGGTGATGGACAGCCGTGATCCGGTGACGGTGGCGGGGTTGCCGATCGCCGCCGCCTTCTTCCGCGCGCTGGATCCCGATGTAACCATCGAGATCCTGGTGGCGGAGGGTGCGCAGGTGGCCGGCGGGACGGCGCTGATGCGCCTGCGGGGCAAGGCACGGGCGATGCTGACGGCGGAGAGGGCGGCGCTCAATACGGTGCAGCATCTGTCTGGCATCGCGACGATGACGCGGACCTATGTCGATGCGGTGGCGGGCACGGGCGCGACCGTGCTGGATACGCGCAAGACGATCCCCGGCCTGCGCGTGCTGGAGAAATATGCCACGCGGACCGGCGGGGCGACCAATCATCGCATGGGCTTGTGGGATGCGGCGATGATCAAGGATAATCATGTCGCGGTGGCGGGGGATATCGCGACGGCGGTGGGCCGGGCGGTGGCGGCGGGGATCGAACGGATCATCGTGGAGGTCGACCGGATCGAACAGATCACCCCGGCGCTGGACGCGGGAGCGACGCATCTTCTGCTCGACAATATGGACCCGGCGACATTGCGCGATGCGGTGGCGCTGGTCGCCGGGCGCGTGCCGACCGAGGCATCGGGCGGGGTGCGGCTGGATACGATCCGGGACATTGCGGCGAGCGGGGTCGATTATGTGTCGGTCGGGCGGCTGACACAATCGGCCCCGGCGGCGGATATCGGGCTGGATTTCGTGCTGGCCTGATCGCCCATGCGGTTGCGCCGGGCGGGGCGGGCGCTAGTCTGGCGTGGCGGAAGAATGGGGGATGGAATGCGGACGATCGGGACAGGCTTGATCCTGCTGGCGGCGGTCGCCCCGGCGGTGGCCGATGCGCAGGCGCGATCCTGCGCGGTGCCGCAGGCGGTGGAGACGCCGCATCCCGATCTGCCTTCCGAACGTGAACCGCAGCGCGTGATGCCGATCGGCAGCTATACGCTGGCGATCACCTGGTCCCCCGAATATTGCCGGACGAAGAAGGCGAGCGCGCGTGATGCGTTCCAGTGCGGGGGGACGCGGCCGAAATTCGGCTTCACGCTGCATGGGCTGTGGCCGGACGGGACGGGCAAGAGCTGGCCGCAATATTGCCGTCCGGCGGCGGTGCTGCCGCAACCGGTGTTGCGCGCCAATCTGTGTGCGACGCCGTCCGCGCAATTGTTGCAGCATGAATGGGCCAAGCATGGCACCTGCATGACGACGCAGCCGGCGGACTATTTCGCGACGGCGACGCGGCTTTATGGGGCGTTGCGCTATCCCGACATGGCAGCGCTGTCGCGGCGGCCGCTGACGGCGGGGCGCTTTGCGCAGGCCTTTGCGGCGGCCAATCCGGGCATGGGGGCGGAGATGCTGCGTGTGACGGCCAACCGGCGTGGCTGGCTGGATGAGGTGTGGATTTGTCTTTCGAAAGGCTATCGGCCGGTGCGGTGCCCGGTGGCGCAGGCTGGACTGGCGGGGAATGCCCCGCTTCGGATCTGGCGCGGGGGCGGGCGGTAGGCCGGGTTCTCGGCTTTCCTTGAAGCATGATGACTTCAGGCTGACCCGTCCATCCTGAGCGCTTTCGGGGATCCCTTCGAGCGTAGTCGAGAAGCTGGAAGGTTGGCGTCCTCGGCTTCGCCCGGCCGGTCCCTCGACTGCGCTCGGGATGGGCGGCTTCTTCGATCGGTCCGGTATGATGTCATTCCGTTCCATAGTCTCATGACATGAAATTAATCCGTTCATCCTGAGTAGCCCCTTCGACTGCCTGCAAGGCAGGCGCTCAGGACAGGCATTGAGCTTGTCGAAATGGCTTATCGAAGGACTGCGTGCGGCAGGTACTTCGATACGGGTCTTCGACACGCTCAGCCCCTACTCAGCACGAACGGTTCTATCTTACGTCATTCCGTTCCGTTCTAGTCCCGCACGGCCTCGACCGTGACGGTGGCGGGGTGGTGCTTGTCGAGATGTTTGCGGATGATGCGCAGGTTGCGGGTGTTGGACCGGAAGGCGATGTCGAACAGGTCGCCGACCAGCGGGATCGCGCCGATCGCGGTATCGAAACCGACATTGCCCATCATGCGGAGCAGTTGCAGTTTCGACATGCCGAGATTGCGCGCTTCCCAGATGATCCAGCTGCCCATGGCGGCGGTGGCGATGTCGCCGATGACGGGGACCAGCCCGAGCAGACCGTCCATGCCGATCTTGCGGTTGATGCCGGGAATCGTGAAGGCGCGTTCCAGCAGATATTCCATCGTTTCGATCCGCTGGCGGATCGACGCGGGGTCACGCCCCATTTTCGGCAGATGCGCGGCCATGCGATCCAGTTGTTCGGGCGAGACGCGCATGGCAGGATCCTGTCATTCCGGTTTGCGCAACTGATCCAGCGCGTGGATGGCGCGGGGATTATCGCGATATCCCACAAGATTGGGTGCGACGAGCGCCCAGCGCAAGGGCGCAGCGAGCGTGATGAACGGCCAGACACCCAGCAGGCGGCGGTCGGCCTCCGCCAGCAAGACGGCGCGTGCGACCGGATCGCGCGTCGTGCGGGCGGCGGCGAGCGCGGTATCGGCGGCTTCGCTGCAAATGACGCTGCGGCTGCAGGCGAAGCGGTGCAGATACCAGGCCGCGCCGGAGGTGGGCGCGACCCGATCGATCAGCCGCAGATCGGCGGGAGCGTCGGCGGCGACCGCGACGCTGTCGATGCCGATCCGTCGCCAATCCTGCGCGACCAGCGCGAAGAGCAGGCGCGCACCGGGACCGGCGGGCATGGCGACGCGGAGCGGGACGGGGGGCGTCTGCGGATTGCGGCGTCGCCAGTCGGCGATGGCGGCGGTCGCGGCGGCGGTGCGGCTGGCGAGCGGCGCGCCGGCCCAATCGGGCGCGGCGGGGGCGGCGAGATCATCCGTACCGGCGGGGACGATCGCGGTGCGGGCGGGCCAATTGTCCGCGAACAGGCGGACGATCCGGTCGCGATCGATCGCCAGCGCCAGCGCACGGCGATTTTCGGGGGCGGACAACAGGCCGTGATTATCGGCGATGGCGAAGCCGAACAGCCCGGTGGCGGGATCGATCCGCAAGGTGGTGGCGGCCCCGCCATCGGTGCGCGCGACGGCGATGTCGGCAAAGGTGCCGCCCAGCACGATCCCGGCTTCCCCCGCCTTGAACCGGGCGACCGCCATGCCGGCCCGTTCGCCCAGCAGGATGATGTCGGTGGCGGGATCGATGCCGTCGACGGGGAGCGGCTCATCGGCGGGGCGCAGCGGAGTGAGACGGAAATGACCCGCGTCGCGGCGCAGGATGCGGAACGGCCCGCCGGCGGCATCCCGGGCGACCAGCGCCAGTTCAGGCTGAGCGAGCAGTTGCAGCAGGTCGGGACGGGGGGCGGAAAGACGAATCTCGACGACTTCGTCGGTCACCGGCACGATCTCTGCGATCGCGCCCAGTTCGGACGCGAGCGGATTATTGCCGGTCGCGGCGGCACGGAGTCGCGCGGCGACGGCCGCGGCATCGAGTGCGGCCTCCGGGGCGAGGCGGAAGGTGTAATAGAGGCCGTCGTCCGAAACATCCCAGCGGATGGCGAGGCCGGGTTCGATCTGGCCGGTGGCATCGAAGCGGACCAGCCCCTGTGCGACCGCGCCGAGCAGCACGGAGTCGGATGCCGTGGGCGGGCGGCGGGCAGGATCGGTCAGGCGGGGGGACTTGCCGATGACGCTGACGATGACGGGGGCATGATCGGGCGCGTCGCCCGCGCGCCCGCAGGCGGCGAGCACCATCAGGATGAGAGGAAAGACGCGCCGCATATCGCGACATTAGGGGCAGGCGGGGCGGACGGGAACCCGGTTCCGCCACCCCGCCCTGCCGGGCCGATCAGCCGACGAAGGCGCGTTCGATCACATAATGGCCGGGCGCGGCGTTCGACCCTTCGGAAAAGCCCTTTCCATCGAGAAAGGCCGCGAAGTCCTTGATCATCGCCATGCTGCCGCAGAGCATGATGCGGTCTTCCTCCGGATCGAATGCACGCCCGCCGGTGAGCGGGGGCACGAACAGCTTGCCCGATTCGACCAGCGAATCGATGCGGCCGGTGGTGTGGAAATCCTCACGCGTGACGGTCGGCAGATAGCCGAGCTGGTCCTGCGCCTGTTCGCCGATCAAGGGATCATCCGCGAAGGCGGCCTCCAATTCGGTCCGGTAGGCGAGATCGGCCACGCGGCGGACGCTGTGGACGATCACGATCTCTTCGAAATTCTCGTAGATATCCGGGTCGCGCGCGACCGACAGGAAGGGCGCGAGACCGGTGCCGGTGGAGATCAGGAAGAGGCGGCGGCCGGGCAGCAGCGCGTCCGACACCAAAGTGCCGGTGGGCTTGCGGCCGAGATAGATCTGGTCGCCGGCGACGATGTTGCGCAGTTGCGACGTCAACGGGCCGTCCGGCACCGCGATCGAGAGGAATTCGAGTTCCTCGCTATAGGACGGGCTGGCGATGGAATATGCGCGCAGCAAGGGTTTGCCCTTGGGACCGGGCAGGCCGATCATCACGAATTCGCCCGAGCGGAAGCGGAAGCTGGCCGGCCGGGTGACGGCGAAGCTGAACAGATGTTCGTTCCAGTGGCGGACCCACAACACGGTTTCGACCGTGACGGCGGCGCTGGGTTCCAGCCCGGTGGCAGGAGTGGTGGCAACGGCCACGGGGTCGGTCATCTCGGTCCTTTCGCCGCAGGGCAGCGTGCATGGGGGTTCATGGCCTCCCCTTAGCGAACCATTCGCAAAGTTGCACCCGGCTTACGGCTGCGGCGTGGCAAACCGGAGCTTTGCCGGTTCGGCATCCCGATTGCGGGAAGGGCGATACGGGTGCGGACGGCGGGACTCGAACCCGCACTCCCGAAAGAAACGGATTTTAAGTCCGTCGCGGCTACCGGTTTCGCCACGTCCGCGCACTTCGCCCGTACAGGCCGCTTGGCCGCAACCGGGGCGGCTGGTCAAGCCCGATCAGACGTTCAGGCGCGCGCGCATGTCCTTGCCGGGCTTGAAATAGGGAACGCGCTTGGCATCCACTTCGACCGCATCGCCGGTGCGCGGGTTGCGTCCCTGCCGTGCGGCCCGCGCGCGGGTGGAGAAAGTGCCGAAGCCGCGCAGTTCGACACGGCCGCCCGCAGCAAGCCGCCCGACAATTTCATCGAACACCAGACTGACGATCTTTTCGACGTCCTGCGTCGTGAGATCGGGATTGGATTCGGACAGGCTCGTCACAAGTTCGGATCTGATCATCTGTTACCCCACCACGCGAAACCCGGCTGGAAAGCCCGGTTTACGCTCATTGCCTGTGTGGACCCCCGCCCCACATGCGGCGGCACGTACCGGATCAATTAGACTTTGGTCAATGTCGGTCGACGATCCGACTGTGCGAAATACGGACAATCGGCAAAAGAAAAGGGCGCAGACCTTACGGTCCACGCCCCTTTCGGCTCAGTAACGACCTGACAGAAAGATCAGGCTTCCTCGTTCCGTGCCTTCAGTGCGGCACCGAGGATGTCGCCGAGCGACGCGCCCGAGTCGGACGAACCATACTGCGCCACGGCCTGCTTCTCTTCCGCCATCTGCATGGCCTTGATCGAGAAGTTCGGCTTCTTCGAACGATCGAAGCCGATGACCATCGCATCGAACTTCTGACCGACCTGGAAACGCTCCGGCCGCTGCTCGTCGCGGTCGCGACCCAGATCCGTGCGCTTGATGAAGCCGGTCACGCCGTCGTCGCCCATCTGGACTTCGAGACCGCCGTCGCGGACTTCGAGCACCGTGACCGTGGTCACGACATTCTTGTTCACGCCGCCGGTCGATGCGGTTGCACCGCCGCCGGTGCCGCCGGCTGCAACGCCGCCACGCTCAAGCTGCTTGATGCCGAGCGAGATGCGCTCCTTCTCCGGATCGATGTCGAGCACGACCGCCTGGATGGTCTCGCCCTTGTGGTGCAGCGCGAGCGCTTCTTCACCGGTGACGCCCCATGCGATGTCGGACATGTGGACCATGCCGTCGACGTCGCCGTCGAGACCGACGAACAGACCGAATTCGGTCGCGTTCTTGACTTCACCCTCGACGGTCGAACCGACCGGATGCTGTTCCATGAACGCATCCCACGGATTGTTGATCGCCTGCTTGAGACCAAGCGAAATGCGGCGCTTGTCCTGATCGACTTCGAGGATGACGACGTCGACTTCCTGCGAGGTGGACACGATCTTGCCGGGATGGACGTTCTTCTTGGTCCAGGACATTTCGGAGACGTGGACGAGGCCTTCGATGCCCGGTTCCAGTTCGACGAATGCACCATATTCGGTGATGTTCGTGACGCGGCCGGTGAACTTGCCGTCGATCGGGTACTTCGCGGAAGCCCCTTCCCACGGATCGCTCTCGAGCTGCTTCATGCCCAGCGAAATGCGCTGCGTGTCCTTGTTGATGCGGATGATCTGCACCTTCAGCGTGTCGCCGATGTTGATCATCTCGCTCGGATGGCCGACGCGCTTGTAGCTGAGATCCGTGACGTGCAGCAGGCCGTCAATACCGCCCAGATCCACGAACGCACCATAATCGGTGATGTTCTTGACCACGCCCTCGATCACCTGGCCTTCGGCCAGCGACTGGATCAGGCCGGTGCGCTGTTCGGCGCGGGTCTCTTCCAGGATGGCGCGGCGCGACACGACGATGTTGCCGCGACGGCGATCCATCTTGAGGATCTGGAAAGGCTGCGGAATGTCCATCAGCGGGGTGACATCGCGCACGGGGCGGATATCGACCTGCGAACCGGGCAGGAAGGCGACGGCGCCGGACAGATCGACGGTGAAGCCGCCCTTGACCCGGCCGAAGATGACGCCTTCGACGCGCGCGGTGGTGGAGAATTCGGCTTCGAGCTTGTCCCATGCGGCTTCGCGACGGGCGCGGTCGCGCGACAGCATCGCTTCGCCATGAACGTTTTCGACGCGGTCGACATAGACTTCGACGGTGTCGCCGATCGCCAGTTCGGCCTTCTGACCCGGTGCCGCGAATTCGCTCAGGCGCACACGGCCTTCGGACTTCAGGCCGACGTCGATGACGGCCATGTCGTTCTCGATACCGGTGACGGTGCCCTTGACGACGCGGCCTTCAAAGCCTTCATTCTCGCCGCCGAGGGTTTCGTTGAGGAGCGCTGCGAAATCGTCGCGCGTCGGGTTTGCCGCAGTGGCCATAAAGTGGAGATTCCTAGGGTTATTTCCGGCCATCCGGTTGGATCCGGAGGTCTTTGGGAGGCCGAATTGCCGCGACGGCCCCATGCCGGCGCAGCATCCTTGGCCGATCGGTTTCGCGGATGCGGGGAACCCCGGGCGAATCGCCAAAGGCAAAAGGGCGCGCCGGATGCGCCGGCATGATGCCGGACCCTGCGCGCCTTGAGGGTCGACGCTTAGCTGCGCGCGGCCATCCGGGCATCCACGAGCGTGATCGCCCGCTGGACGGCCGCGTCTATACTCAAAAAACTGGTGTCCAGCAAGTCCGCATCCGCAGCCTGGACCAGCGGCGCCGTCTCGCGCGTGCGGTCGCGTTCGTCGCGGTCGCGGATCTCGGTCAGCAGGGCATCCACCGACATGGTCTGGCCCATCGCCACCATTTCGGCATGGCGTCGTTCGGCGCGGACATCGGCACTGGCGCGGACGAACAATTTGGCGTCCGCATGGGGTGCGATGACGGTGCCGATATCGCGTCCGTCCAGGATCGCACCGCCGGGGCGGCCGGCGAAGCAGCGTTGCCGTTCGATCAGTGCGGCGCGGACGGCGGGGTGGGCGGAGACGATCGAGGCCGCGGCCCCGGCCTGTTCGGACCGCAGCGCAGGATCGGCCAGCAAGGCGTCGTCGAACGCGCAGCCGGCCAGCGCATCGGCGGGATCGGCCGGATCGCCGCCGCTGCGCACGACATTGGTGCCGACCGCACGATAGAGGAGGCCGGTATCGAGATAGGGCAGGCCATAATGCGCGGAGAGTGCGCGAGCGATGGTGCCCTTGCCCGAGGCGGCCGGGCCGTCGACGGCGATAATCATGCGCTGACTCCGTCGTGGCGCTGCAACCAGTCATGCAGGTGGGTCAGGAACAGGTCGGTCCGGTCGCTCTGGATGCGATGGGCGGCATTGGCAACCACGATCAGCGTGCCATCGGGGATCCGATCGACGAAATGCTGCGCAGTCGGGACGGTGATTTCGTCCGAGTCGCCGATCATCATCAGCGTCGGCACCGTCAGGCGGCCCAGCAGCGGCGTGCCGTCATAGTCACGCAGCGTGCCGGTCGCGCGGAATTCGCTCGGACCCCACATCGCCTCGTACAGACCGGTGGCGCGGCATTTGGGGATCGAGGCCTCATAGGCCGCGACGGCGGGCGCGACCGGGCGCAGCCGCCAGTAGCGCGCGTAGAAGGCATCGGTCGCGGCGAGGCAGCTTGCCGCATCGGGCGGGGTCGGGCCTTCGCACGCGTCCAACGTCGCCTGCACGGCGGCGGGCAGGCGGGCGCGGAGCGTGGCGGCGTCGTCCATCCATGCCTTGGTGGAGATGAGCGGCCCCATCAGGATCAGGCTTTCCAGACCGGCGGGGCGGCGTGCGCCATATTCCAGCGCGATCGTCGCCCCCCAGCTGTGTCCGAACAGATGCAGGCGATCGAGACCGAGCGCGGTGCGGATCGCCGCGACTTCGTCGACGAAGCGCGGGACGGTCCAGTTGGCAGGATCGGCCGGGCGGTCGGAGCGGCCGCTGTCGAGCTGGTCGTAGAGGATGATCGCGCGATCTTCCGCCAGCGCCAGCGCCGGGACGAGCGAGGCGTGGCAGCCGCCGGGGCCGCCATGCGCGAGCAGCAGTGGCGCGCGTGGGCCGTTGAGATTGCCGTTGACGCGGACATAGAGCGATCCGCCCTGCACCGGCACGCGCAGTTCACGCGTGGGTGCCGGGACCGGGGCCTCGCTGCGCGCCACGGCGGCGCGGGTGGCGAAGGCGGTGCCGGTCGCGGCGGCGATCAGCATGGCGCGGCGATCGATCCCGGCGGTCATGGCGTCCGTTCCATCGTTGCGCCCAGCGATCCGAGCAAGGCGGGGAAGCTGGGAAAGCTGGTGGCGATCGGGGCGATATCGTCGATGACGATCGGTGCGGTGGCGACCAGACCGGCGACCGCAAAGCTCATCGCGATCCGGTGATCGAGCCGCGCGGCGATGGTGGCACCACCGGGGAAGGGATCACCGTCCCGTCCTTCGATGACCATGCCGTCGGGCAATTCCTCTACGGATGCGCCGATTGCGCGCAGCCCTTCGGCCATCACGGCGATTCGGTCCGATTCCTTGACGCGCAACTCCTCCAGCCCGCGCAGCACGGTGCGGCCCTTCGCCAGTGCGGCGGCGACGAACAGGACGGGATACTCATCGATCATCGATGGGGCGACTTCCGGCGGCACTTCGATGCCGGTGAGCGAGGATGCGCGGACGATCAGATCGGCGACCGGTTCGCCGCCGACGGTGCGAACATCCTCGAACGTCAGGTCCGCACCCATCAGGCGCAGCATGTCGAACAGGCCGGCGCGGGTGGGGTTGATGCCGACATTGTCGATGCGGATATCCGATCCGGGGACCAGCAGCGCCGCGACGGTGAGGAAGGCGGCGGAAGAGGGGTCGCCGGGGACGTCGATGGTCTGCGGCTTCAGTTCGGCCTCGCCATGGATGGCGATGATGCGGGCGCCGTCCGCGTCCGTGTCGATCTCGACGGTCGCGCCGAAGCCGGCGAGCATCCGTTCGCTATGGTCGCGGGTGGGGACCGGTTCGATCACGCGCGTGATGCCGGGGGTGTTGAGGCCGGCGAGCAGGATCGCCGACTTCACTTGCGCCGAGGCGACGGGGAGACGGTAGGTCAGCGGAACGGCGGGGCAGAGGCCGCGCAGCATGAGCGGGAGCCGGCCGCCGGGGGTGGCGGTGATTTCCGCGCCCATCTGCGTCAGCGGATCGATCACGCGGCCCATCGGCCGACCGCTGAGCGAGGCGTCGCCCGTGAAGGTGGCGGTGATCGGGTGGCTGGTGACCAGACCCATCAGCAGCCGGGTGGACGTGCCGCTATTGCCCATGTCGAGCGCCGCCTGCGGTTGCAGCAGCCCGCCGACGCCGACGCCGTCCACCGTCCAGCGGCCATCGTCGCCGCGGTGGATGGCGGCACCCATCGCGCGCAGCGCGGCGGCGGTGGACAGGACATCCTCGCCCTCCAGCAAACCGTCGATCGTGCTGCGCCCGACCGCGAGCGCGGACAGCATCAGCGACCGGTGCGAGATCGACTTGTCGCCCGGCACGCGGACGCGCCCGCGCAGGGGGACGGACGTATGGAAGGCGGCGGAAGCGGACAGGGTCATGGGGCGCGGCTTTGACAGGGGCATGGGGCTGTGGCAAGGCGCGCGACAATTCGCGTCGGCGGCAATGGCTTCCGGCGCGGCTTTCTGATTTTCCGGAGCGACCAGCTTATGACCAAGCCTGAATGGGGCGCCAAGCGGACCTGCCCGAAATGCGGCACGCGTTTCTACGATCTGGGCAAGGACGATCCCGTCACCTGCATCGAATGCGGCACCCAGTTCGAACCGGAATCGGTGCTCAAGTCGAAGCAGCCACTCTCCTATGACGCGCCGAAGAAGGTCGTCGAGGAGAAGGACGATTCGGATCTGAGCGAGGATCTGGAAGTCGACGAGGATGCCGAGCCGAGCCCCGACGACGATGTCGATCTGGGTGGCGACGACGATATCGGGGTTGCCGCCCCGAATGACGACGACGAAAATTAATGCTTGCAGAGGCGCGCCGGGTTTCGTAAAGGCGCGCCTCACCCAGCCGGTTCCCAGCCGGCAGGGTCAAGGTACGGGGCCGTAGCTCAGCTGGGAGAGCGTCGCGATGGCATTGCGAAGGTCTGGGGTTCGATCCCCCACGGCTCCACCAACCTCTTCAAAAAGCCCGCAGCGATGCGGGCTTTTTTTGCGTTTGGCGTGGTTGGGGTTCGCGATTCGTGGGGCGCGCTTGTCTGCTGCGTTCCCGTTTTTCCATCTTCCATGGGCAGGCTCGGGAATGGGCAACCGGGAACGGTTTTCGGGAAACCCGGTCCGGCAAGCGCACGCAGTACGCAGTACGCGCACGGTTTCTCGTCGAGGTTTCGTTTAGGAGAAACCCACCGCCAAGCTCGACAGGCGTTCCGCCTACACATAGCGTCGCGTCATGATCGAAGATGGCACCCGCGGCGGTTCGAAGCTCCCTGTCATGGAATTATCCGGCGAGGATCGGGAGCTTCGCGCTTCGGCGTCCGGGCTATCTCCAAAAGGCACTATTTTTTTTAAATGGTTGCTACGCATTCTCGGCGGCTGCGTTGCTGCGGTAGCTTTAGTGTCTGCTGGTCTGGTGGCCTACTTCTTCTGTGTGGTTGAGCCGCGCCAGAGGGCGGCTGAACAGAAAACCAAGCAAGCAGCGGAGGCGTTCGGGCGATTGGAAGGTATGGGGCGGCGTCTCGCTATTTACGACGCCTTCGCGGCACAGATCTCAGCACATTATTATGATCAATCCTTCGCTGGATTTGACTGGCCGAAGCTCAGACAATATTGGCGTATCAGGGCTGCGAGAAGTCCCGACGACTGGCATCTCTACTGGGACGTGATGGCCCAACTGGCCCAGAGGTTCCCCGCATCCCATGTCGCCGTTGAAATGCCGACCGCCGCAGCAACACGCGTAAGGGCGAACAAGGGTACCGCAATTGCCTCGCCCGTCTCAGCGCCCTGCCCGGAACCGGATGGCGGAATGCTTCTCACTCCCATTCGACGCGGAAAGAGCGTCGTGATGGAAGTAGGCGAGGTCATCCCAGGCTCTGCTGCTGCCTATGCCGGTGTGGCGCCTGGATGGCCTGTTCTGGAATATGCCAACAAGCCGGCACCACCGGGCCGTCGGATCACGGCGACGCTTCTTCGTCTGACACCTGATCAGATCGGGAAGTGGGAAGGCAACGGAGGAGACAGTCTTCGCACGCTTGCCTTTCCCGATGGCCCGAAAAGCGAGGTCTCCTTCGACGTCGATTGCACACGGGCGCGGTCAGCCGTCGAAGTTCGATCCTTTGCAGGTGGCGTGCGCTACATCCGGTTCGACAAATTCGAAGAGGAGCCCATTCGGAAGGTCGCGGACGCGTTGCGGCAAGCGGGGCCGGCAGGTGTGGTGATCGATCTTCGCTTTAACAGCGGCGGGTTTCCAATGCTTCTTCTGAACCTTCTTCTGCCACCGGGCCGGCCTGCTTACAGGACAATGGATGCGTCCGGCCTTGGGTTGGTCAGAACCGATGGCGGCGCGGCGCCCTATTCTGGCCCACTCGCGATCCTGTCCGGTCCCGCATCGGCAAGTGCTGCAGAAGTCTCCACCGCAGTGTTGAAGCAGCTTGGTCGTGCGATCGTGGTCGGACGGAGGACAAATGGATCCGTCCTAGGTGCCGTCACCTATCCGCTTCCTGATGGCGGGCGGGTGCAAGTGCCGGTGCAGGACATCATCATGCTGGACGGAACGCGCCTGGAAGGGGCCGGTGTCGCACCAGATCTTGCGGTACTCCCTTTTTCTGCGGATATTCGCGCTGGACGCGACACTGCGCTGTTCGAGGCACTTCGCGCCTTGAAACGTTCCGCCGGACCGGAGATACCAAATCGCGTTTCGATCAGACGTTAAATTCGCGATTCTCGTTTCAGCATCCATTCCGAGAACGCTGATGTTGCGGGATGGAATCGTGAAAGGGACCCCTGTTCCCGAAGTCGTCCTTCCGGCAGTACGGTGCCTACCGCTTCAAGCGCTTCGCGTTCGCCGTGGCCTGTTTGTGGACGGGGGCGAGGGCCTTGCCGCTGGCGTTGGCGGCACGGTCGAGGATGCGGGTGGAGCGGGCGGTGAGGGTGGCGAGTTCGGTGAGGGTCGGGAGGCGGCCGCCGAGTGCGATCCGGCTCATCGCCTGCCATTGGGCGAGGCTTTCGGATTGCAGCGCGTGGAAATCGCCGGAGGTGGCGCGGGCCGATTCGGAGAAGGCGGCGACCTTTTCGGGGACCATGCGGTTCAGTTCGGCATAGTCGCCCTTCAGCGGGTCACGCGTGGCTTCGGCCATGGTGCGGGTGCGGCTGTCGACGACGGTGCCGGATGCGTGGAGCATCTCGGCGAATTTGCTGCCGGTGGCGGCCATCGTCATGCCGCTGCGCCACATGCTCGCCCAGAATGCGAAAGGGTCTTGGGCGGACATTGGCAGCGTCTTTCTAATGCAGGGCGGCGATGGCGCGTTCGACGGACGCCAGCCCTTCAGCACTGGCGACGGCCAGGTCGATCGGGCGGCCCCCCAATATCGCATCCTCACTGTTAAGAAAGGTCACGACGCGGCCGGAGTCGCGCAGTGTTTCGAAGGCGAGACGCGTGACGCGGCCCTGCCGTTCGGCTTCCTCCTGGGTCAGCCGTGGGCCGTCGAAGCGTTTGCGGAAGGGACGGTTCAAAGCGCCATGCCTGCGACGCGTCCGGCCTTTTCGTCGGCCAGCGTATCGCGCATCGCTTCACCCTGCGCGCTGCGGCCGGCCATGGTGAGCCAGGCGGCTTCGGACCGGCGGCACCGATCGCGGACATTGTCGAGCGTGGCGGCATCGGCGTCGCGCGCACACTCGGCAGCGCGGGCCATATAATATTCGCTGGTTACCGACATTGCGGGTCTCCTCGATCGATGCGGGTGCGGTGAATCGTGGTGGTCAGCCCAGCATTTCCGCGACGATGCGGCGGAGTTCTGCGCGCGACAGGGTCGGGGACCGTGGCGGCGTGGCGCGATCGATACGCGATCTGCGGCGGGTGGGGGCTGAAAGAGTCGGAAGAAGGTTGGAAGAATGAAAGTGCATAGGATCCTTCGGCGCGCAGACGGCGCGCGCCGGTCTTGATGATGGGGCAGGCGCTAACGACGGGCCACCCGCTTCTGGCCGGGGCCGACGCCCGGCGTCCGTTCGCGAAAGACGAGACGACCTTTTTCGAGATCGTAAGGCGTCATTTCGACCTGGACGCGGTCGCCGACCACGGACCGGATGCGGTAGCGCCGCATCTTGCCCGCGGTATAGGCAATGATGCGATGATCGTTGTCGAGCAGAACGCGAAAGCGTCCGTCCGGCAGGATCTCGTCGATCAGGCCATCGAGGGTCGTGGACTCCTCTTTGGCCATGACCGGGTCAGGCCGACTGGAGGTTGACGGCGGACTGCTTGCCGCGACGATCGGTTTCCAGTTCGTAGCTCACGCGCTGGTCCTTGTTGAGCGTCGGCATACCGGCGCGCTCGACTGCGGTGATGTGAACGAAGCTGTCGCCCGAACCATCTTCAGCAGCGATGAAGCCATAGCCCTTGTCGGAATTGAAGAATTTTACGGTGCCGATTGGCATGGATGTTTCCTTTCAAAGAAACGAGGAAGCCCCGGACACTGTGTCCGGAGAGCCAGGAAGCAAGAAAAGGAAGAGTCCGCCCAGAGGCATCAAATTCCGTCGCAGGCGACGTGTGCAAACTTCATATAGTCCGATTGGTCCGGAATATCAATCGACGATGCCTTTAATCTCCAGTGCCGCCAGAAGATCGGTGGCGATACGATCGTAGAACAGACCGATCCGGTGCAGATCCTGCGCGGATACGGGGAGGGGCGATCCGATTGCGAGGCCGGTTGCCGGATGGTCGCCGCGTCGTTCGTCGGGATCGGCCCATCCGCGCGTCGGCATGGAACGGGGCGAGCCGGCGCGGACGATGCCGCCGGTGTGGAACAGGCAGGCGCGGGAACGGCCGATGGCGCGCAGGGCGGCGTCGTCCGGGTTGGCGAGCGCCATTGCGGTGCGGAGCGTGGCGAGCTTGCGTGCGGTGTTATGCTGGCGGGCGAGCGATGCGCGGATGAGGGGACAGAGCGCGAGTGCATCGGCGACGGCATCGATCAGCAGGCTGAGGAAGCGGTCGATTTCGCGAAGGCCGTTGCCGAGAACCTTGCTGTCCGACGGGAGGATGGCGGCGGGGCGGTGAGCGGCGGAGGGCACGCGCAGGCCCGCACCAAGAAATCCGGTGCCGCGGCGGAAGGTGGCGACGGCAAGGATGAGGTCGGGAGACGAAGCGGCGATTGTCGGTTCCCGGATGTGGCGGAGCCGGACCGCCATGGACGATCCGCAGGGGGCGGTCCATCCCGCCCGGCTTCCGGGACGCTGCCCGATGTGTCTCGCGAAAGCGTCCCGTGGCGGGACGGTGCCGGGTTAACCGCGAATCGGGGGAGACGCATTGGTTAGGAAATCGTTAAACCCTGCCTATGACCAGCCACGCCATCCACCCCACCCGCGCCGATGTCCTTCGGATCGCTCGCCTCCGGACCGATGGCGAAGGAGGCATGGCGTCGCTGCGCTTCTTCCTGAAAGCCTATGCGGGCGGGCTGGCCTTCTTCCTGGCGGTGCTGCTGTAAGTCCGACTAGCAGCCGCGCTTCTGGCAGGCGCGGTGCAGGCAGAGGGCGAGGGCGGCGGCGCCGAGGCTCATGATCGCGACCAGCAGCAGCGTGCCGGCGACCGAAACGCCGATGTGGACGAGACCCGCCAGCACGAGCGTGGACGTGACCATCGCGCCGGAATTGACGATATTGTTGGCGGCGACGGTGCGCGCGGTCTGTGCCTTGGGCACGCTGGTGGTGAGGAAGGCATAGAGCGGCACGACGAACATGCCGCCGGCGACCGCCACGCCGAACAGATCGAACAGCACGCGATCGGCATAGGCGAGCCGGACGAAATCGCTCAACGGCAGCAGGGTGCCGTCCGATGGCGGCCAGTGCGCGACCGTCCAGTAAAGATCGCACACGAACAGGCCCATCAGGATGGCAGCGGCGGGCGCGAAGCGGGCGGAGACCGTGCCCTTCAGCAGCCGGTTGATGATGATCGACCCGACCGCGACGCCGATGGAGAAGATGGCGAGGAAGAGCGTCGCCACCGACTGGTTGGCGGACAGGGCATTCTTCACCAGCGGCGGGAATTGCGCGGCGAGGATCGCGCCCTGCGCCCAGAAGAAGCTGATCGCGGCGATCGCCAGGAAGAGATGGCGGATGTGCATCGTATCGCGCACCAGCCGGATCGAGGCGCGGACGATGTGAAAATCGATGCTGCAATCGGGATTTTCGGACGGGGCGGGCGGCACCTGCGCCCCGGCGATGCGGCCGATGACGGCGATGACGAGCACGAGGCCCGCCGCGATATGGGCGGGCACGATGCCGCCGACGATCGTGCCGAGCAGAATGGCGGCATAGGTGCCGGCTTCGACCAGCCCGGTGCCGCCAAGCACTTCATCCTCATGCAGATGCTGCGGCAGGATGGCATATTTGATCGGGCCGAAGAAGGTGGAGTGGACCCCCATCGCGAACAGCGCGGCGAGCATGAGCGGGATGCTTGCCATCATCAGCCCCGCCGCGCCGAAGACCATGATCCCGATTTCGGCCGATTTCACCAGCCGGACGATTCGCGCCTTGTCGCGCCCGTCCGCCAATTGCCCCGACAGCGCGGAGAGCAGGAAGAAGGGCAGGATGAACAGCCCGCCGGCCACCGCGGAGAAGGAGGCTTCCTGCGCGGGATCCCGAAGAATCTCGAACGTGACCAGCATGATCATGGCGGTGCGGAACAGGTTGTCGTTGAAAGCCCCCAGAAACTGGGTGACGAACAGCGGCAGGAACCGGCGTTTGGCGAGGAGCCGGAAGGAAGGTGTCATGCGGATGTCTGAAATCGCGTCGTTCCGGGAAGCGTGGTCCATAGCGCATCCGGGGGGCGGCTGCCAAACGGGGGCGGATGAATGAGCGATGACGTTACGGCTTTGCCCGAGTTGCGGACGCCGCGCTTGCGGTTGCGGCCCTTTGCGGTGGGCGATCTGGCGGCGCGCTGGGCGATGGGGGCGTCGCCCGATGTCTATCGCTTCATCGGCGGGCAGGCGGCGACCGAGGAGGAAAGCTGGCATCGGGTGCTGCGCTATATCGGGCATTGGACCGCCTTCGGGTTCGGCACCTTTGCGGTGCTGGACGCCATGACCGGCCGCTTTCTGGGCGAGGCGGGGGCGATGGATTTCCGGCGCGGGATCGGCGCGGAGCATGGACGCCTGCCCGAAATGGGATGGGGGTTCATGCCGGAGGTGCATGGCACCGGCATTGCGAGCGAGGCGATCCGGGCGGTGCTGGGCTGGATGGACGCGGGGGCGGGGGCGGCCGGGACGGTGTGCATCATCGACCCGGCGAACGCGCCGTCGCTGCGGCTGGCAGGGCGGCTGGGCTACCGGCAAACGGGCGAGGCGACCTATCATGGCAAGATCGTCCGGACATTCCTGCGCCCGGCCGGCGCAACCTTCGTGACCGCGCCCGGTTGAGCCGACATGGGTGAGCAGCAACAGAGTGGCGACGCGGCGCGCGAACAGGCGGCGCAGGCGACGGCGGACCGGCATCCGGTGGAGCAGGTGGATGCGCAGATCGTCGCGGCGGTTGCCCCGATTCGCGATCATGGGCTGGTCAAGGCGGCGTCGGCGCTGTCCGAAATCGCCGACCAGCCGCCCCTGGTAGCGATTTCGACGGGCGTGACGATGATCGGGCTGGCGACCCGGAACCCGCGACTGGCGCGCGCGGGGTTGCGGATGCTGGCGGCGCACGGGCTGGCGACGCTGGTGAAGACGGTGGTGAAGAATCGTGTCGACCGGTCGCGCCCGCGCAAGATGCTGGACGATGGCGATTACCGGATGGAGCCGGGCGATACCGACGATAGCGAATTGCGGTCCTTTCCGTCGGGGCACACTGCCGGCGGCGTGGCAGTGGTGCGTGCGCTGAACCGGGAATATCCGGATGCTGCCGCCTCGGCCGGGTTCGCGATGGCGGCGGTGGCCACGGCTTTGGTGCCTAAACAGGCGCATTATCCGAGCGATATCGTGGCCGGCGCGGTGATCGGCTGGGCGGCGGAGGCGATCACGGACTTTGCGTGGGAAAGACTGGAACCCCATCTCCCCAATGCGTTCGCGACGCGCTAGAGACTGTCCCGATGCTGAGCCTTCCCAACATCCTGACCCTGTCGCGAATCTTTGCGATGCCGCTGCTGGTGTTCCTGCTGTGGCTGCCGAACCGGTTCGATTATGCGCTGGCGTTCGGGCTGTACTGCCTGATGGGCATCACCGATTATTTCGACGGATATCTGGCGCGGGCGCAGGGGACGGTGTCCAAGCTGGGCGTGTTCCTCGATCCGATCGCGGACAAGATCATGGTGGCGGCGGTCATCGTAATGCTGATCTTCACGCGGGATATCCAGAGCTGGCACGTGATTGCGGCGCTGGTGATTTTGCTGCGCGAGATCGCGGTTTCGGGCCTGCGCGAATTTCTGGCGGAACTGCGCGTATCGGTGCCGGTGTCGAAACTGGCCAAGTGGAAGACGACATTCCAGCTTGTTTCGCTGGGCGGGATCATTCTCGCGGGCGCATTGCCCGAACAGGCGTGGATTCTGGCGGTCGGGCTGTTCAGCCTGTGGGCGGCGGCGGTGCTGACCGTGCTGACCGGGTGGGATTATCTGCGCGTCGGCCTGAAGCATATGGATTGAGCATGGTGACGATCGACATGCTCTATTTCGCCTGGGTGCGCGAAGGCGTGGGTGCGGGCGGCGAACGGGTGACGCCGCCGGACGACGTGCGGACGGTGGCGGACCTGATCGGCTGGCTGGCGATGCGATCGGCCGGCCATGCCGTCGCTTTCGCCGAACCGGCGCGGATCCGTGCGGCGATCGACGACCGGTTCGTGGATGCCGACACCCCGATTGCGGGCGCGCGGGAGATTGCGCTGTTTCCGCCGGTGACGGGCGGATGAACGCTGCCGGCGTCACGGTGCGCGTGCAGGCGGAGGATTTCGATCCCGGGGCCGAACTGGCGTTGCTGGAGGCGCTGGGTGGCGGCGGCGTGGCGAGCTTTACGGGGATCGTGCGTGGTGGCGACGGACTGGCGGCGCTGGTGCTGGAGCATCATCCCGGCATGACCGGGCGGGCGATGCGCGCAATTGCGGAGACGGCGACCACGCGCTGGCCGTTGCTGGGCGTGACGTTGATCCACCGGCATGGCGCGCTGGTGCCGGGGGCGCGGATCGTGTTCGTGGCGGCGGCATCGCCGCACCGCGCGGCGGCGCTGGAGGCGACGATGTTCCTGATCGACTGGCTGAAGACCCGCGCGCCCTTCTGGAAGCAGGAACTGTACACCGATGGCCGGACGGCCTGGGTGGAAGCGCGCGCGGCGGATGACGAAGCGGCGAATCGGTGGGGCGGCGCGCATGGATGATCTGGAAGATTTGCTCGCGCGGACCGGACGGGAGGACCGCGCGGCATTCGCGATTCTGTATCAGCGGACGTCGGCGAAACTGAATGGCATCGTGCGTCGTATCTTGCCCGAAATGACTTTGGCGGATGATGTGATGCAGGACGTCTATGTCCGGATCTGGCGCAGCGCGGCCGGGTATGAAGCGTCGCGCGGGCGACCGGTGACCTGGATGGCGGCGATTGCGCGCAATCTGGCGATCGATGTCCGCCGGCGCGAGGCGTCGCGCGGGCTGGGGCGGCAGGTGGAATATGTCGCCGAGATGGCCGGTGCGGTGCCGGGGCTGGATGCCGAGGATGGGCTGGCGCTGAAGCGCTGTCTGGAGGTGCTGGAACCTGTGCAGCGATCGATGATCCTGTCGGCCTATTGCGAGGGGATGAGCCGCGAGGAACTGGCCGAGCGCCACGCGCGGCCGGTGGGGACGGTGAAATCCTGGTTGCATCGCGGGCTGGCCGCGTTGAAGGCGTGCCTCGACGATGACTGATGACCGGGACATGACCGCCGCGGAATATGTGCTGGGGACGCTGGACCCCGCCGAGCGCCGTGCCTTCGAACGCGTGCTGATGACCGACCCGCAGGCGGTGGCGGATGTCGCGCGCTGGCGGCAGCGCCTGTCGGTGCTGGACGATGCCGCGCCGGACATGATGCCGTCCGCCGACCTTTGGCACCGGATCGAGGCGGCGGCCTGGCCGCGCGCGGCGAACGACAATCGGGTGGCACGCGGCTGGCGATCCATGGCGGTGGCGGCGGCGCTGGTGGCGGCGGTGAGTTCCGGGCTGGCGGTGATGGGCTGGCAGCGGCCGGGCGCGGCGCCGATGGACGCGGTGGCGGCGCTGACGCCCGACGGCACGACGCCGGCCTTGCTGGTCGGCTGGCATGGCGACAGTCATCGGTACGAGGTGCGGCCGCTGGCGATGCCCGCCGATGCCGGGCGCGCGCATCAATTGTGGCTGATCGTCGACGGGGCCGGGCCGCGATCGATGGGGCTGGTCGGCAGCGGTTCGCGCTGGATCGACGGGGCGGCATTGCGCCCCGGCCAGTCCGCGACGATCGCGGTGTCGGTGGAGCCGATCGGCGGATCCCCGACCGGCGCGCCGACCGGGCCGGTGGTCTTTTCGGGCAAGCTGACGCGGATGCCGGAGACGATCTGACCGAGCTTGTCCCGAGGTCGGGACCGTCCTTCGATACGGGTCTTCGACTGCGCTCAGCCCCTACTCAGGATGACGGGCGTAGGGGCTTCGAGCGGGATGACATCATCCGGAATCACTTGAGACTGCCGTCCATCCCGAGCGAAGTCGAGAAGCGCGAAGGCTGGCGTCCTCGGCTTCGCTCGGCCGGTCCCTCGACTGCGCTCGGGATGGACGGGTCAGCTTGGGGGCATCACGGTCTAGATTCAAAAGCGATCAGCTTTGATCGGCCGTCATCCCGGACTTGATCCGGGATCCAGAGCCACACACGCTGCGTCCCGGAACTCCGGATCCCGGATCAAGTCCGGGATGACGAAGACGAAGGTCAAACCTGATCGATATTGAGTCCAGCGCGTTCAGAACAGCTTTAGCGCGGCGACTTCCGCCACTTCCAGATCGATGCCGAAGACCAGGCTCAGGCGCATCCGGTAGACGCGGGGGTCGGTGATGTCGGTGGTGACGGCGTCGGTGCCGTTGCGGCGGCGATAATGGCGGTCGGTCAGGCTGGCGAAGCCGCGGGGCAGGACGATGCTGACGATCGCGACCGTGGTGAAGCGGTGGTTGGGGACCGTGGCGATGTGATGGTTGCACTGGGCGAGATCGGCGGGCCACACGCTGTCTTCGGTGAAGCTGTACTGGCGGATCGGGCCACCGCCCGGCTGCGGCACGCCGCGCGCGTCGGTGGCGTGGAGATCGCCATCGCGGGTGAGGATCCAGCCATGGACGGCATCGCGCATCAGGAGGTGGACGGCATCGTCCGGGGTGGTGGCCTGCGCGCCGTCGACCAGCGGGAGCGGGGGCGTGTAGGCGCCGCCGAAGCCGGCGTCGGCGATCCACGGGCCGTCCGGCAGTTCGACCAGGCTGAGGCAATGGGTGCGGGCGGGGACGGGGCCGTCATCGGGCGTGCCGAGCCAGACGCGGGCGAGCAGCGGGCGCGCGACGAAGCCGAGCGCCTCCAGTGCGCGGAGGAACAGATGATTATGTTCGAAACAATAGCCGCCGCGCCGACGCCGGACGAGCTTGTCGAACACCGCGTCGGGATCAATGGAAATGCCGCGGCCGAGCAGGACATCCAGATTTTCGAACGGGATCGTCATGCGATGCGCGCGCTGGAGCAGGGCCAGCCCCTCCGCATCGGCCGCAGGCGCTTCGGCGAGGCCGATTCGCGAGAGATAGGCGGGGAGATCGAAGGGGACGGTCATGAGCATTTGGGTCCGGCATGGCGGGCGACCTGATCCGCGACGATACGGAGCTGGCCCTTGGGTGTGAGACCGGCCATCGTCATGCGGAGCGCGAAGCCGGTATTGGTATAGGTGCCGACGCGAGTGACGCGCATCGGATCACCTTCTTTTTGCGGGCAGAGCATTGCATGATCGATGCGGCCATCGGCGACGATCGCGCGATCCACCCGGCATTTCGCCGCGGGTTTCGGCGCGAGCAGCGCGGCCATGCCCGTCTGCGCCTGTTCGGGCGTCAGGCATTTGCGTTCGGTCTGCGATTTGCCGCGCATCATGCGGAGCATGAAGCCGGGCGTTCCGGGAATGGTGAGATCGACACCGGTCGAGGTCACGTCCCATCGGCCGGGCGCGATGCCCTGCGCGGCGAGCGGGGCGGCGGTGGCCGACAGGATCAGCAGGGCGATGCGGTGCGACATGACCTCATCCATGCCGAGCGCGGACCGCCGAAACAAGAAAAACCCCGCCGGCCGGGGGCGGCCATGCGGGGTCAGGGTCTCGTTCGGTCGGCCGGGGTGCTGTGCCGGCTCAGTATTTCTGCTGGCGTTCGTAGAGTGATTTATAATGCTGGATGCGCGTCACGCGCAGGCCGGGCATTCCCGAGCGATCGACCGCGCGCTGCCAGCTGGCAAATTCCTCCAGGCTGAGGCTGTAGCGATCGCACACCTCGTCGACGCTGAGCAGCCCGCCGCTGACCGCCGCGACGACTTCCGCCTTGCGGCGCACGACCCAGCGGGTCGTTTCGGGCGGCGGAAGGCTGTCCACCGTCAGCGATTCGCCGAGGGGGCCAATCACTTGTGCGGGCCGGATTTTCTGATTCTCGATCATCATTACCTCAGAACGCTGGGCCGGTTGACGATGGCCTCACTCTCGATGACGCTTTTGTAATCCGGGGACTTGAACGAAGATTGAAACGGGAAGGTAAAGGAGTTGCTCAGGATCTTCTTACGACCGGATCGCGGAAAACTTGCGGGCGACCGGCGGATTGAAATTTCCGCCGAGCGACAAAGTGGCGCGCACCCAGCCGGGTTCGCACAGCATGAGCACCGCCAGTGCAGCCTCCTGCGACAGCGCGACCGGATCGGCCCGTGCGATCCGTTCCGCCGCCATCGCGGTGACCCCGCTGGCCTGCACCACAGCGAGTTCGGCCACGATCGACCGATAGTCGAGCGTGGGTTCGAGCCGCAGGCGCGGGCGATTCCGTCTGTGAAAACCAAGGTCCATCCGTTGTCCGTTTTGTCGGGAATATCAGCACTTAGCCCGGCCAAGGTTGCAGGGACGTAAAGCCGGGTCCCGGAAGCGACAAAAATGGGCTATGCTGACCGCATGAACGCGGAATTTCAGTTAGGCCCGGATCTGACGGGCAAGCGCATCCTGGTCGCGATGTCGGGCGGGGTGGACAGTTCGGTGGTGGCGGCGCTGGCCAAGGCGAGCGGTGCGGAGACGATCGGCGTCACCTTGCAGCTTTACGATCATGGCGCGGCGGTGAAGCGGGCGGGCAGTTGCTGCGCGGGGCAGGATATTCGCGATGCGCGGGCGGTGGCCGACCGGCTGGGCATCGCGCATTATGTGTTCGATTATGAAAGCCGGTTCCGCGACGGCGTGATCGCCGACTTCGCGGATGAATATGCGCGCGGGCGGACGCCGATTCCGTGCGTGCGGTGCAATCAGGGGGTGAAATTCACCGATCTGTTCGGCATCGCACGCGAATTGGGCGCGGATTGCCTGGCGACCGGCCATTATGTGCGGCGCGTGATGGGGGATGGCGGCGCGGAGCTGCACCGCGCGGTCGATCCGGCGCGCGACCAGAGCTATTTCCTGTTCGCGACGACGCAGGCGCAACTGGATTATCTGAGATTCCCGTTGGGCGGGATGCCCAAGGCCGAGGTGCGCGCGATTGCTGCCGAACATGGGCTGACGGTCGCGGCGAAACCCGACAGCCAGGACATCTGCTTCGTGCCCGATGGCGATTATGCCAGCATCGTCAAGCGGCTGCGCCCCGAGACGGGCGAGGCGGGCGAAATCGTCGGCATGGACGGTCAGGTGCTGGGGACGCATCGCGGGATCGCGCATTTCACGGTCGGGCAGCGGCGCGGGCTGGAAATCGGCGGCAGTCCGGTGCCGCTCTATGTCGTGCGGCTGGAGCCGGAGGCGCGGCGCGTGGTGGCGGGGCCGCGGGCGGCGCTGGCGGTGGCGGGCGCACGGATCGAGGATCTGAACTGGATCGGCGGTGACGTGGATGGACCGTTAATGGCGAAGGTACGGTCGATGGCCAAGCCGGTGCCGGCCTGGCTGGACGGCGACCGGGTGCGGTTCGCCAACCCGGAATATGGCGTGTCGCCCGGACAGGCGGCGGTCTTCTATGCGGGTGAGCGCGTCCTGGGCGGCGGCTGGATTGCGGAAACGGAGGCGGCGGCGCTGGTGGCGTGAACGCCGGACGCGGGGGGTGGATTGCCGGGGCAGGCGCGGCTAAGAGCGCCGGCCACGCGGGCAGGGGCCGGCAGATCCGGATGGATGGCATATGACGACGACCGGCAGGATCGGGGCGCTGGGTCTCGACTTCGGGACCACGAACAGCGTGGTGGCGCTGGCGGGCGATGCGGGGACGTCCGACCTCGTCAGCTTTACGCGCGCCGAAGATGTGAGCGCGGTGTTCCGGTCGGCGCTGTGTTTCTGGCATGACGATGCGGTGCGCGGCGGACTGGCGGTGGAGGCGGGGCCGTGGGCAATCGCCGAATATCTGGAGGATCCGGAGGGCAGCCGCTTCCTGCAATCGTTCAAGTCGGTCGCGGCGAGCGCCAGTTTCGAGACGGCCTCGGTATTCGAGAAACGTTATCGGTTCGAGGAATTGGGGCGCGCCTTTCTGGAGCGGATGGTGGCGCATGGCGGGGCGGCCTTGAAGGCCCCGCGTCCCGACCGGATCGTGGTGGGGCGGCCGGTGGAATATGCGGGCGGACGGCCCGATCCGGCGCTGGCGCGCACCCGTTATGACGCGATGTTCGCCGGGTTCGGTTCCGAGATCCATTATGTCTACGAACCGTTGGGCGCGGCATTCAGCTATGCATCGCGGCTGACCAGCGCGGCGACGATCCTGGTCGCGGACTTCGGCGGGGGTACGAGCGATTTTTCGGTCGTGCGCGTCGCGGAGCCGGGTGCGGCCAAGCGCTGCGTGCCGCTGGGCCATGCCGGCATCGGCATTGCGGGCGACCGGTTCGATTACCGGATCGTCGACCGGCTGGTGCTGCCCTTGCTGGGGAAGGGCGGGGCATACCGGTCGTTCGGCAAGGAGCTGGAAGTGCCGCGGAGTTATTATGCGGACTTCGCCGACTGGTCGCGGCTGGCGCTGATGCGCAACCGGCGCACGCTGGACGAACTGGCGAAGCTGAAGAAGATGGCGGTCGATCCGGATGCGATCGCGCGCATGATCGCGGTCATCGAAAATGAGCTTGGGTACAAATTGTACGACGCGGTGGGGGCATGCAAGCGCGCGCTGTCGGGTGCGGAGACTGCGCCGTTCCGGTTCAGCGGCGGCGGGGTGGCGATCGAAACCGAAGTGCGGCGCAGCGATTTCGAGGCGTGGATCGCCGAGGATCTGGCGCAGATCGCCGCGACCGTGGACCGGGCGCTGGACATGGCGGGCATCCCGGCGGACGGGATCGACCGCGTATTCCTGACGGGCGGATCATCGCTGATCCCGGCGGTGCGGGCGATCTTCGATGCGCGGTTCGGCGCGGACCGGATCGCGACCGGGGGCGAATTGACGTCGATCGCCCATGGTCTGGCGCTGATCGGTCAGGAAGAGGATGTCGCTGCCTGGGCGGCCTGACGGCGCGGGATTACCAGATTTCGTCTTCCATGTCCGGCACCGGGGCGGGGGCGTGGCCGAGCGCCGCGCAGAGGCGGGTCCGCATCGCCGCCAGCGTGACATGGTCGACCGCATCGGTGCGGTTGACCGACACGCGCAGCAGGCGGGCCGACTGTTCGAGCAGTTGCGCGACCAGATCGAGATCCTGAAGCTGGACCCGGTGGCGTTCGACCACCACCGGATCGACGCACAGCGCCAGGCCGAGCTGTTCGGCCATGCTGCGCGCGGCGAGAAGTTCATCTGCAAGCGCGCCGAGCAGGAGCATGTCGTCATCCGCCGGGATGGCTGTCCCCGGATCCAGCCGGGGCAGCTCAACCACGGCACTGATCCAGGATGACGCGCGCCAGCTTCGACGTTTCGACGGCTTCGCGGACATTGGCCGAACCGAATTCGTAGCCGGTGATGTCCTTGTCGTCGTCCAGCGTGGGCGTGATGGCCAGACCGCCGGCATCGCGCATCGCCTTGGCACCGGCGACACCGTCTTCGCCGTCCGCGCCCAGCAGCACGCCCAGCGTGTTGCGGCCGCCGGCCTTGGCAAGCGCGGCATAAAGCAGCGAGATGGACGGGCGCTGGCCCATGACGGCCGGCTTGTCGAGCAGGCGGATCGAACCGGCGGGCCAGCGATCGATGACAACGTGCAGGCCTTCCGGTTCGGCCAGATAGACATGGCCCGGCTCGATCGTGGTCATGTCGGCGACCTTGACGACCTTCGGCAGGATGGTTTCGGCAAGCTGCGTGGCGATGCTGCCGGCCAGTTCCGGGCGGATCTGCTGGATGACCAGGATCGGCGGGCAGTTTGCGGGCATGCTTTCGAGCAGTTCGAACAGCATCTGCGTGTTCGACACGTCCGCGCCGATCGCGACCAGCTTGCCGTTCCAGGTGAAGGGCTCGGTGGCGGTGGCGCGCGCCTTGCTCTTGGCTTCCGCGATCGTCACCGGCGCACCCGCATCGCTGCCGCTGCTGCGCGACGCGAGCTTCGCGACCGCGGTCTTCAGCGTCTTGGCGAGCGCATCGATGATCTTGGCGAGTTCGGCGGGCGTGGCGACCTTCGGCTTGGGGAAGCAATCGATCGCGCCCAGCCGCAGCGCATCGACCGAGGCGGCTGCGCCCTTCTGCGTCAGCGTCGAGAACATCACGACCGGCATGGGCGCGGTGTTCATGATTTCCTCTAGAAACTCGATCCCCGACATGCCCGGCATTTCGATGTCGAGCGTGATGACGTCGGGATTGAGCTTCGCGATCATGTCGCGCGCTTCGGCGGCACCGTTGGCGGCCCCGAGGACCGTGACCCCCTTCACCTTTTCGAGCGAACCCGTGATGAGTGCGCGCATCGTCAGGGAGTCATCGACGACGAGAACCGTGGTGTTTTTCATGAATCTTGCTCTCGAAACGGAATTACACGGAAATTATGGAAGCGCTCAGGCCGCTTCGGCGAGATTCGGCATCACGCCGCCGCCATTGGTGCCGAGCCTGTCGAGGTCGAGCACCAGGATCATGCGATCCTCCACGGTGGCGAGGCCATCGAGGAAGCTGGCGGCTTCCGTCGAGCCGATATCGGGCAGCGGCTGCATGTCGGCATCCTGAATGGTCACGATATCGTTGACCGCATCGACGATCACGCCCTGCAACTGTTCGCCGATGCGAACGACGATGATGACGTGGCGCGCCGTTGGTTCGGTCAGCCCCCAGCCGAGCCGCATCCGCAGATCGAGCACCGGCAGCACGACGCCGCGCAGATTGACGACGCCGCGGACATAATCCGGGACGTTCGGCAGCGGCGTGGCGGGCGACCAGGCCCGGATTTCGCGGATCGCCATGATATCGATGCCGAGCGACTGTTCGCCAAGTTCGAAGGTGATGAGCTGACGGATCATGCGGGTTTCCCTGAAGGACTGTTGGCTTTGATGGGGGTCAGAGCATGACGCGGCGGATTGCCGTCGCCAGCTTGTCCGGGTGGAACGGCTTCACGATCCAGCCGGTGGCACCGGCGGAACGGGCGCGCTGCTTCTTCTCGTCCGAAAATTCGGTGGACAGGACGAGGATGGGCATACGGGCATATTCCGCCTTGGCACGCATCGCCTCGATCAGACCGAAACCATCCATGCGGGGCATGTTGATATCGGTGATGACGAGATCGGGCGCGGCATCGCCGAGTCGTTCAAGGGCATCGACCCCGTCTTCGGCTTCGGCGACGGCGTAACCCTGCGCCGTGAGCGCATTGCGGAGCAGTGCGCGCATGCTGGGTGAGTCGTCGACGGTCATGATGGTGCGTGTCATGGGTAACTCCCTCGCAGGATATGGTTTAAAAAAGGTCAAGCTCGCCATCATCGACGATCGGAACCGGTGCGCGCCGTGGCGGCGGTGCGGTGACCCGATCGACGGGGGTATCGGCGACGACCTTCGAACGTGCCCGGCCGAGCGCCGGTTGAAATTCCACGCGCCGCGCGAAGCGGCCACCCAGATCATGCGCAAGCAGCGGAATGCCTTCGTCTGCCAGGAAGGCGCGCGCGAAATCGCCATTGGCGGTCCCGATCGCCTGCATCCCCGAATGCAGATTTCCGCCGCCATAGAGATGCGCGCGCAGCCGCGAACGCTGCGCCCCGTGGCGGAGCATGGCGTTGATGAGCAATTCCATGGCGTGGACGCCGTAGCGTTGCTGCGTCACCGGATCGAGGATCTGGTTGCCGTGCGGATGGGCGAGCAGAAAATGATTCATGCCGCCGACCTGCGCCACCGGATCATACATGCAGGCGGCGACGCAACTGCCGAGGATGGTGGTGAGCATGGTCGTCGGTTCGGTCGAGACCTGATGTTCGCCCTGCGGGACGTTGATGTGGCGGAACCCATCGGCGCGGAGCGCCGGCGGGGGCGGCGCGCCGGGGCGCGGCGGGCGGAAGGAGGGCAGCGTCATGCGCGACACAGATCGAGCGCGCGGCCTGCCACACGGTCCAGCGGAAGCTGGAATTCGACGCCGCCGATCGCGTGGGCGACGCCCGGCATCCCATAGACGACCGAAGTCGCTTCATCCTGACCGATCGTCCGCGCGCCGGCATTGCGCATTTCTAGCAGGCCATGCGCACCGTCCTGCCCCATGCCGGTGAGCAGGATGCCGACCGGGCCGACGCCGAATTTGGCGACCGACCGGAACAGGATATCCACCGACGGGCGGTGGCCGCTGACCGTATCGCCCGTGAACAGGCGCAGGCGCGGCAGGCGGCCGCCACCCAGCGCCTCCATATGCGTGGCCCCGCCGGGGGCGAGATAGACATGGCCATTCTGGAGAACCATGCCGCTTTCCGCCTCCACCACGGTCGGCGCGCAGCTGCGATCGAGGCGGTTGGCGAAGCTGGCGGTGAACAGCGACGGCAGATGCTGCACGATCATGATCGGCGGGCAATTGGCCGGCATCTGGCTGAGCACCTGCAGCAGCGCCTCCACCCCGCCGGTGGACGCGCCGATCGCGATGAGCGCGTCGGCACGGGGACGGAAGGTGGCCGGCGCGGCGCGGGCCGGGGCAGCGGGCGCCAGCGCGGGCCGGATGGTGCGCGGGCGGCTGGCGGCGGCGGCGCGGACGATGGCGGCGAGCGCCCCGTCATCGCCGACGCGGATATTGGCGGGCTTGGCATAGCAATCGAACGCGCCCAGTTCGAGCGCGCGCAGCGACGCCTCCGCCCCGCGCGTGGTGAGTGTGGAGACCATCACGACCGGCATGGGCCGGAGCGTCATGATCTTTTCGAGGAAATCGAGACCGTTCATGCCCGGCATCTCGACATCCAGCGTCAGCACGTCGGGATCGAGTTCTTTAATCATCGACCGTGCCTGCATCGGATCCGCCGCCTGGCCGACGACCTGGATCATCGGATCATGCGACAGGAGCCGCGAGACGACCGCGCGCATCGTCGCGCTGTCGTCGACGATGAGGCATCGCAGGGGTTTGGTGCGTGCCGCCGTCAGGTTCATCATCAACGTCATCCACGCCTCCGGAAAATGGTCTGGCCCGCGGTCACGAAGCTGTCGGTCGCGGGACCGACGAGACGTTCGGAATGGCCGATATACAGAAACCCTTCGGGCAGAAGCTGATCGTGGAAACGATCGATCAGCCGCGCCTTGGTGGGTTCGTCGAAATAGATCATGACGTTGCGACAGAAGATCGCGTCGAATTTGCCCTTCAGGGGCCATTCGTCGAGCAGGTTGAGCTGCCGGAACGAGACCAGCTTCTGGATTTCCGGCCCCATGACGACCGTGTCGCCCATCGTCTTCGTCCAGAGGCGGCCGAAGCGTTCGGGAATGTCGGACGCCTGCGCGACCGGATATTTGCCGCCCTTGGCCGTGGCGACGACATGCGGGGCGAGATCCGTGGCGAGGATGGCGACATCGCCGTTGGTGATGCGCGCGGCATCGCTGCGATCGGGGCCGAGCAGCGTCATCGCCATGCTATAGGGTTCCTCGCCACTGGAACTGGCGGAGGACCAGAGCCGGACGGGTTTGCCCTGCGCCAGTTTCTGTAGAAGCAACGGCCGCAGCGTGGCGGTCATATGATCGAAATGATGGTCTTCGCGAAAGAAGCGCGTGTGATTGGTGGTGAGCGCATAGACTGCGCGCTTGCGTTCATTGGCATCGGTCCGCAGCATTTCCACATATTCGGAGAAATGCGTCATGCGATGTTCGCGCAGGAACTTGGCGAGGCGCGAATAGACGAGCTGCGTCTTGGCGTCGGACAGGAAGATGCCGCTATGCGCGTGCACCATCCGCGCGATCACGTCGAAATCCTTGCGGGTCAGGACGAAGCCGTCTTCCGACGGCCCGATGCCGACGCTCATGCCGCCAGACCTTGCGCCGATGCATGATCGTGATGATCGCGGTGATGGGCGATGATCGAGTCGACATCCAGGATCAAGGCGACGCGACCGTCACCCAGGATCGTCGCGCCGGCCAGCCCGTCGACGACGCTGAAATTGGTCTCGAGGCTCTTCACGACGACCTGACGCTGGTCCTGAATGTCGTCGACCATCAGGATGGCCCGGCCGGCGTCGCTTTCGACCACGACCAGCACCGCTTCCGTCGGATCGGTGCGCGCGCCGGGGACGCGCAACATGCGGCCCACCTGCTGGATCGGCAGATAGCTGCCGCGCACATCGAGCACCGAAGCGCCCGGACCCATGGAACGCAGATCCTTCGGATCGGGCCGCAGGCTTTCCACGATATGGGTGAGCGGAATGACATAGGTCTGTTCGCCGACCGACACGATCATGCCGTCGAGAATGGCCAGCGTCAGCGGCAAGGTGAGGCGGAAGGTGGAGCCATGCCCCTGCTTCGACGTGATGCCGATCCGGCCGCCCAGCGCCTGCACATTCTTGCGCACCACGTCCATGCCGACGCCGCGGCCGGAGATGTTGGAGACGGTGGTGGCGGTGGAGAAGCCGGGCGCGAAAATGAGATTTTCGATCTCCTCGTCCGATAGCGACTGATCGGGCGCGATGATGCCGCGTTCGATCGCCTTGGCGCGGACGCGGGCGGTATCGATGCCGCGACCGTCATCGGACACCGAAATGACGATGCGGCCACCGCGATGTTCGGCGGCGAGGCGCACGGTGCCTTCGGCCGGCTTGCCCAGCGCGACGCGTTCGTCGGGCATTTCCAGCCCGTGATCGACCGCGTTGCGGATCATGTGCGTCAGCGGTTCGCCGATACGTTCGACCACGGTCTTGTCGACCTCGGTCATCTCGCCCTCGACCTCCAGCTTCACGCGCTTGCCGGTGTCGGCTTCCAGCTCGCGGATGATGCGGGGGACGCGGTTGAAGACGGACTTCACCGGCTGCGCGCGGATCGACATCGCGCTGTCCTGCAATTCGCCGGTCAGATGCGCGAGATCGCCCAGTTCGTCGATCGCGGCCAGGCCGTTCAGCGACAGGCGCTGGCTGAGCATGGCCTGCGTGATGACGAGTTCGCCGACCAGATTGATGAGGCGGTCCAGCTTGTCGAGTTCGACGCGGATGGTGGAGGCTGCGACGATGTTGCGCGGGGCGGCATCGCCTTCCTCCGCCGCGCCGTCGGCGGGCTTGGCGGCCACCGGCTTGGCAGGCGCGGCGGCCTTTGGCTTGGCCTTCGGCTTTGCGGCGGGCGCGGGGGTTGCCGCGACGGGGGCGGGCGGTGGCGCCGCGACGGGGGCCGGCGCGGGGGCGGCATCGGTGGGCGCGACATATTGGTCCGCGCGGACGACGCCGACGGTGCATTCGGGCGAGAGGAAATCGAAGATGGCGCGGATATCGTCTTCCGCCACGTCATGCGGAACGTGGAAGGTCCAGCCGCAATAGGAGGTTTCGGGCGCGAGATCGGCCAGCATCGGCAGGCGATCGAAATCCGCCGAAACCAGCGTGCCGCCAAGCCCTGCCAGTTCGCCGATCAGCAGCAGCGGTTCGCCGCCATTGTCGAACGCCTGCGGACCGGGGACATAATCGACCCGCCACGGCGCGGGCGGGGTGATGTCCGCCAGCAGGCTGTCAAAATCCATATCGTCGAAGACGCCGAATTCCTCGGACTCCTCGGCTTCGGCGGTTTCGCCATCGGCTTCGGCTTCATCCGAATCGCCGCCTTCGGCGACCGATTCCAGCCGGGCGAGCACGCCGGCATCGTCGGGTGTGTCGCATTCGCGCTTGGCCGCGGCGACATGATCGGTCAGCAGATCGAACGCGGCGAACAGCAGGGTCCGCAGCGCCGGGGTCGACGTCAACTGGCCGGTGCGCAGGCCGTCCAGCACGGTTTCGAAATGATGGGTGAAGGCCTGCAACCGTTCATGGCCGAACGCGCCCGCGCCGCCCTTGATCGAATGGACCGCGCGGAAGATGGTGTTGACCGCTTCCGCATCGGACGGATCGCGATCATGCGCCGCCAGATAGGTTTCGACCGCGACCAGCCCCTCGTCGCATTCGAGGAAGAAGATGCCCTCGATTTCATCAAGCTGCATCACGAGTTCCTTCGGACAGGAGGGCGGCATCGGACCAGAGGACGGTATCGGCCCCGGTCAGGGTGGCGGCGGCGCGCAGGCCGGCGCTGGCGGGTTCGATGGAAAGGCTGCGGCCGGCGGCATCGGCGGTGCGGCGCGCGCTGACCAGCAATTGCAGGCCGGCCTGTCCGATCCGTTCGACCGGCCCGCCGTTCAGGACGATGGCAGCCGTACCGCCATCCGCCAAAGCGACGCGCAGGTCCGGAGCCAGCGCTGCGGCCGCCCGCGTGTCGAAATGTTCGGGAAGAGGGATCGTCGTCATCATCGTCCTGTCAGTCGGAGCGGTTCAGGGGCGACCGCGGCGCGCACGCCGCGGGAGTGGCGGATCAGAAGCGGGACCAGTCATCGGCATCGGGTTCGACCGCCAGCGCGAACGCGCCGCTGGTCTGCGGACCGGCACCGGATGGACGCCGGGCGACGATCTTGCGCGGTGCCGCGGGCGCGGGGCGGGCCGGCGTGCGGGCAGGGGCCTGCGCCTGCACCGAAGGCTGCGTGCGGCTGGCACCGCCCGCGATCCGGAAGCGGGCGACGTGGCGGGCGAGATCTTCCGCTTCGGCCGACAGGCTGCGGGCGGCGGCGTTGCTTTCCTCCACCATCGCGGCATTTTGCTGCGTGACCGAGTCCATCTCGCCGACCGCAGTGTTCACCTGTTGCAGACCGGCAGCCTGCTGTTCCGCGGAGGAGGCGATGCCAGAGACGAGCTGGCTGACCTCGGCGATCCGCGCCACGATCCGTTCGAGCGCCTGACCCGTTTTCGCGACCAGATCGACGCCGATTTCGACCTGACCCGCGCTGGCGGTGATCTTGGTCTTCACATCCTTGGCGGCATCGGCCGAACGCTGGGCCAGCGCGCGGACTTCGGAGGCGACGACCGCGAAGCCGCGACCGGCATCCCCGGCGCGTGCCGCCTCGACACCGGCGTTGAGCGCGAGGAGATTGGTCTGGAAGGCGATGCCGTCGATGACCGAGATGATCTCGGAAATCTCGCTCGATGCGCGTTCGATGCCGCCCATCGCATCGACCGCCTTGCGGACGACGCGGCCGCCATCCTCGGCATCGCTGCGCGTGGCGGCGACGACTTCGTTGGCGCGCATCGCGTTGGTGGCGGTTTCGCGCACGGTGGCGGTGATCTCGTCCATCGCGGCGGCGGTTTCCTCCAGCGACGCCGCCTGCTGTTCGGTGCGGCGCGACAGATCGTCGGACGCCTGGCTGATCTCGTTCGATCCGGTGCGGATGCCGCTGGTGCTCTGGTTGACCGCGATCAGCGCGTTGCCGACCGAGTCCATGGCCAGATTATAGTCGGTCTTGAGCTTGGCGAAGGGGCCGGTGAGATCCGCATCGATGCGATAGGTGAGATCGCCGTTGGACAAAGCTTCCAGACCGGCACCGACGCTGCCGACGATGATCCCGACCTGTGCCTGCTTCGACTCCTCGATCTCGCGCATCTGGGTGCGGAAGGTCAGCATCGCTTCGGATAGCTTGCCGACTTCATCCTTCCGCTGCTGCGTGGGGATATCGGCCTGCATGTTGCCGTTCGCCAGTTCGGCCATCGCCGTCGTCATCCGGGTCAGGGGTTTTCCGATGACACGGCCGAGCATGATCCCGAAAAAGGTCGAGGTCAGCACGGCGATGACGCCGCCCGCGATCAACGCCATGCTGGCCGTATCGCCGGCCTTGTCCATGGCCCCCGAAACTTCCGCCATCCGGGTCGTCTGGTTGTCGTAAATGGCCTTCATCACCACGCGCGCCTCTTCGAGCGTCTTGCGGTTGGCCATGCGTTGCGCCTCGGAACGGGTTTCCGGCTTCGCGGCCAGCGCGATGACGGGTTCCATGACATTCTTTTGCCAGGTCTCGATCTGGCGCGCGAAATCGGCCGCACGTTCCCGCTGTTCGGGAACACGCGAAGTTTCCTGGAATTTCGCCGCGTCCTTGGCGAAGGCGTCCTTCTTTTCGCGATAAACCGTAACGAATTCCGAGTCGCCAAATGCCGTATAGGCGCGAATGGCATTTTCCTGTTCGATGACATCGACCATCATGTCGTGCGCGATGCTGTTGACCTCCCCCGCCGCGCGCATGTTCCCGTTCGCGACGTCGATCGCGCCCAGAAGCCACATCATGCAAAGGATCACGGCCAGGAACACGCCCATCACGATCGCGAAGGCGCTTCCGAGTTTCCGCGAGATGCTGAAGTCAAGATAAGACATTCACGTAGTTCCTGACCATCCACCGGGTAGCGAGAGGCTGCCGCTATGCGCGAAAAACGGTAAAGACTTGGTTAGGCCTGCGGCGTGAATCTCGTGTCCCGATCGGGGCGCGTGGACGCGGCGCACGACCGCGGCAGGGAACGGGATCGGGAATGATGGATGATATCGGTCTCATGCAGAGGATCCCGGACCGGCGGATCGATTTGCGGATCGGAAAGGGATTTCTGGACGCGGGCAGTTGCGCCGCGCTGATCGGGGCGATCGATGCGCGGCAGCGGCCGTCGACGATCGCCGACGATGGCGGGGAACCGGCGTTCCGGACGAGCGAGACCTGCGATCTGGACCGTGACGATCCGGTGGTGGCGGCGCTCGATCTACGCATTTCGGCGTTGCTGGGGATCGATCCGGCGCTGGGCGAGCCGTTGCAGGGACAGCGTTATGCGGTGGGGCAGGAGTTCAAGCCGCATACCGATTATTTCGAGCCGACCGGCATCGATTATCATCGCTTTTGCGCGGTGACCGGGCAGCGGACATGGACCGCGATGGTTTATCTGAACGTGCCGGAAGCCGGCGGAGCGACGCGGTTCAGGACGATTGACAAGATCGTGCAGCCGGAGACGGGGAAGCTGGTCTGCTGGAATAATCTGCGACCGGACGGACGCGTCAACGGCGCGACCCTGCATCAGGGTATGAAGGTGCGGCAGGGCGTGAAATATGTCGTCACGAAATGGTTTCGCGAGCGGCCATGGGGTGTTTGACCGGCTGCCCCCTCCCCGGATCGGGGAGGGGGCGTATTCGTGGTCAGCGGGTCGTCAGAACTTCATGCCGAGGCCGAGCGAGAAGCTGCGGCCGACATCATAGGTGTTGATGTCGATGCGCGATGCGCCGCTCTGCTGATATTCCTGGAAGCGAGTGCCGAGCAGGTTGCGCGCCTCGAACTTCAGTTCGACGAGGCGATCATAGAAGGGCACCGCCTGACGCGCGACGAAATCGAGGCGGAAGCCCGGCTTTTCGTAAATGTCGGGCTGTTGCGGGGTGCCGGACGGGCCGCGATTGGTGACGCGCTTGCTGGCATAGTTCAGCAGGACGGTCTGTTGCGACACGCGTTCCTTGTCGCGGCCTTCGAAGCCGACCTGGATGTTCGCCAGATGGTCCGACTGGCCGGTCAGCGGTGCGCCGTTGCGGAACAGATCCGACGCGGCGGTGCTTTCTCCGCTGGAGAAGATGACGCGGTCATCCGCGCCGATCTTCAGCTTGGACTTGGTATAGGTGTAGTTGGCGTTGAGCAGCAGCTTGCGCGCGGTGAAGAAATCGCCACCCAGCCCTTCGAGCGGGATATATTTCTGGATTTCGATCTCGGCCCCGTACAGGTCCGCCTTGGGCGCATTGGCGAAGGCGGAGCGGAACTGGCTGCCCGACACGAAGGCGAAGGTTTCGATCGGATTTTCGATCCGCTTGAAGAAGCCGGCGAGCGAGAAACGCTGATCGCGCCCGAAATAATATTCGTAGCGGGCTTCGGCGTTTTTCAGCTGGCTGTCGACGAGGAACGGGTTGCCCGATGCCTGACGATCATTGTCCGGATCCTGATAGATCTGGTCGGCCAATTCACGGAATTGCGGACGGGCCAGCGTCTTGGACGCATTGACGCGCAACTGCATGTCCGACGCGAAATTCCAGGTGATGGTCGCGGCGGGGAGCCAGTAGCTGCGCTTGATGAGCGTCTGGGCGATCGTGGCGGACGGCGCGCCGCTCAGTTCGAGCGGAGTGACCGTCTGACGGCCATCCTCATAGCGGACACCGGCATTGAGCGTCAGTTTGGGGAAAGGCGTGATCGTCGCTTGGCCATAGCCGGCATGAACGCGGAGACCCGCGTCATAGGCGGCGGCACCCGACTGGCCCGAAGTCTCGGTCAGCAGGATATTGTAGGTATAGATATTGTAGTCCGACAGCAGATAGTCGGGCCGTTCCTGCGCGACGCCGCTGTTGAGCGAGCCATCGGCCGGGATGAAGCGGAATTCGCGGCGCGAGGAGGTCCGCTGATTGTCGTTATAGGCGTAACCGGCCTGCAACGTGACCGGCATGGCGGTCGGGAATTTATATCCCAGATCGATGCCGCCGCTATACGCATCCTCGTTCAGATCGCTGAACGCGATGCGCGCGGTGCCGGACTGGTTGAGATTGTTGACGAAATCACCCACGACGCTGTCGCGCGAATAGCGGAAGCTGCGTTCATAGGGGGCTTCGCGCTGCGAATTGGCATAGCTGCCGCGCAGATCGACGCTGGCATCGCCGAAGCGGAATTCACCGACGGCCTGCGTGTCGATCAACTGCCGTTCGAACCAGCGTGTATTCTGGTCGATGATCGGGGTGGTGCCGTCCGAACCGATGCCATCGGTGCCGCGCGAAAGGCGGCCCTGCTTGATGGTGTCGCGGATGAACAGGTTGGTCCAGCGGATCTTGTTCTCGCCGAATTCCGCGCCGAAGCCGAGCAGGCCGTTCACGACGACGCGGTTGTCGGTCAGGACGGTGCGGAAATCCACGTCGGGGTTCAGCGTGTCGCCATTGACGAAGCCGCCCGAAAGCTGCTGCGTCGCGGCGCGGGTGCGCCACGTATTGCTGTACCCTGCAGCGGCGATGACGCCCAGGCGGAGCGTGCCGATATCCTTGGAGATGCCGCCGCTGACGTCGAACGCGACATTGGCGGGGATGGTGCTGTTCCGCTGAAGCACCGAGGTCGGCGCGTTGAGCAGGCTGGCGCCGATTTCCTGGATCTGCGCGCGCGTGAAATTGGTGCCCTGCGCGATCAGGTTGCCGCTCTTGAACGCGGCAGCAAGCGGGGCGGGCACATCGCGCGCGCCATTGTCGAACCCGGTCCAGTCCGAACGGCTGCCATAATAGGTATAGCCGAGCCTGCCGGTGGTTTCGGTATCGCCGCTGCCGCTGATGCCGAAGGCGATGAACGGCTTGTCGGGAATGGAGCGCGTCGTCAGGTTGATGACGCCGCCGCCGAATTCGCCGGGATAATTGACCGAATAGCTTTTCTGGACGAGCGCGCTGGCGAGCACGCTGGTCGGGAAGATATCGAGTGGGATCGAGCGGCGCAGCGGTTCCGGCGACGGGAGCGTCGAGCCGTTGAGCATGGCCAGCGAATAGCGATCGCCGAGGCCGCGGACATAGACGAAGCCGTTGCCGACGACGCTGAGGCCGGTGACGCGGGTGAGCGCGCCGGCAATGTCGCCTTCGCCGGTGCGGGCGATGTCGGCGGAGGACAGGACCGAGAGGATCTCCGTCGTGCGGCGCACCGGATCGGGCGTGAAGCGGCCGGTGACGACGATTTCGTCGGCCAGACCGGGGGCGGACACATCGACCGGGGCATCATCCTGATCGGCGACGTCCGGGCCGGTGCCGGGCAGCGGCGGCGTGACGCCCGGCGTGCTGGCTGGAGCCTCGGTGGTCGGACGGCCGGCATCGGGCGTGGACGCCGGTGCAGGGGCGCCGCCCTGCGCGAAAGCGGGCGCGGTCAGCGCGGTCGATAGAAGCAGCATGGTCGCCGCGGCAGAGTGCCTGAGCATGTCGGATCCCCCGGAAAGATGGTCGTGAAACGGGACGGGACGACGACCGTGAAGGGCCGCCGTCCGCCGGTCGTTTGCGCTGTTAGAGCGTGGGGATGGACGTGCAGGCGGCGTTGCTGCCGAACGATGCGGTGCTGCTGTCGCAGGTCCAGCCGCGATACCAGGTGTCGTTCGCATCGCGGACGGCGCCGATATAGCTGGTGTTCACGAAGAAGCTGCCGAGCGTGGACGCGTTGAACGGCGTCACCGCGGTTTCGCCCGCGCCGTTGATGAAGACACCGGTCAGCGTGGAGGTGAAGCGCGGATTATTGTTGGTGCCAGCGGCTTCGAAGAAGCTCTGGATCTGCGCCAGCGTGACGTTGCCGTCATCATTATAGGCACCGGCGGTGCAGGAGAAGACCACCGAGCGCGCGACGGGCGGGCCGTTTTCATCCTTGGTCGCATCCGCCGCCTGCACCGTGGTGGTGCCGTCGACGTCGAGGCAGAAGCGGGGCGAGGTCACGATGCCGTTGACCAGCGTATAATCCGTGCCGCCGCGCAGCAGGATGGCGTTGGCCGAGGCCGACAGCGTGGAACGATGGATGAAGGTGAAGTTGGCGAGACGCGCATTCTGGCGCGGCTGGGCATCTTCGTTGCCGTTCGAGTCGGCTTCGATGATCGAGTCACCCGACTGGCCACCGGCGCGCTGCACGGCGATCACGAACTGGGTGAAGCCCTTATAGCCCAGATCGGTGTCGAGATTGTCGTCGTCATTGCCGGTCAGCACGAGATATTTGCTGTTCACGCGGCCACCGAACCATTCGATGCCGTCATCCGAGCTGTTGTGGACCTGGATGTGGTCGATCGTGGTGCCGGAGCCGACGCCGCCCAGCGTGATGCCGTTCAGCTCGTTGCCCGGCGCCAGTTCGAAGCCGGCATAGCGGACCTGGACATATTGCAGCGCGCCCGAGCTGTCGGCCGCGGTCGCGCCGCCGTAAAATGCGTTGGTCGTGCCTTCTACCTGCTGCTGGCAGGTGGCCGAGCCGCCGACGGCACCCGACGTCTGGCAATCGCTGATCGGTGCGCGGCCGAGCAGGACGACGCCGCCCCACTGGCCCTGGCTGTTGTCCGTTGCGGTGCCTTCGACATTGGCGCGCGAGGTGAAGATGATCGGCGCGGTGGCGGTGCCGACGGCGTTGATCTTGGACCCGCGGTTGATGACCAGATAGTCGAGGCCCGACGAACCGAAGACGACGACGCCCGGATCGATCGACAGCGTGAAGGCTGCGCCACCGGCGGCGGCACCGTCACCACCGATGTCGGTGCCGACATCGACGCGGCCGGACAGCGAGTAGATCGTGCCCTGACGCTTGGCGAGCGACAGGTTGGTCGAGATGCGACCCGAAAGCTGGCAGTTGCGCAGATTGGAGATCACGCCGGCATTGGTGGTGCCGGTGGGGCAATCCGCCGCGGGGCCGGTGGGCGTCGGCGTGGGGGTTGGCGTCGGGGTGGGCGTTGGCGTCGGCGCGGGCGTGACGATCGTGCCTTCGCCGGGCGATGCGATGTCGCTTGCGCCGCCGCAACCGGCGAGCGCCAGTGCCGATCCGAGCATCAGGATGGTCTTGAAGGATTTCATGGTCGGCCCCTGTTGGTGTCGCGTCATCGACGCTCGGCCGGTCTGTTGGCCGGATCGATCGCGTCGTTGCCGGTGACCTAGGGACGGTTCATGATGCTAATGTTACAGTCTTCACCCGTTATAAAGTTTCCATCAGGGTGTGTTCTACTTGCACGTTTCACGCAGATGACTTCGAACTGTCATGAATATGTCATCGTGGTGTCACGCGAAGTTCCTGGCTGCGGCCATCCCGACGGATGGTGAACACAAGCGTTTCGGAGAGCGAGGCTTCGCGCGCCAAGGCTGCGATTTCAGAGGGATCGGCGAAGGCGCGGCCATTGACGCCGGTGATGACATCGCCCGGTTTCAGCCCCGCCTTGGCGAAGAGCGGCGTCTGCCCGCGAACGGCATAGCCGCGATAGGGGCCATCGACGCTGGGCGCGAGGGCGGCCTGGTAGGCCAGTGATTCGCGCCGTTGCGCATCGGTGGCGGAGGCGGGCGCGGGGGATGGCGTCGGTGCGGCGGCAACGATGTTGGTAGCAGGGGCGGGATCGGCCTTGGCGGCGGATTCCGAGAGGATTGGGAGCCAGAAGCGGGTGCCGCCCGTGTCGAAGGTCGCGCGCTCGGTGGCGACCGCGATCAGGCGGACGCCGGGCATGGCGTCGGTTCCGGTTGCGATCACCGCATGGCTGCCGTCCGGCCGGGTGACGGAGATGCTGCCGCCGCCGGTGCGGGTGGCGAAGGTGGCGTTGACCGAGAAACCGGGAATGTTGCCGCGCTGGGGCGGTGCGGATGGCGGCGGTGGTGGAAGCGGTGAGACCGGCAGGGGCGGTGCCACGGGCGCGACGATGATGGGTGCGGGCGTTGGGGGTGCGATCGTCTTCGTGGTCGGACGCGAGGCGTAGACAGCGATGGCCAGCGCGGCGGCGATCGCGATCAGGACGAGCAGGCGGTTGCGTCGCGATATGGGGAGAGAGGCCATGAGCGGCGATTTATGACGAACAGGTGACAGGGGTGTGACGGCGGGATCGGTGGATCATGCTGGTCTCTCCTGTTTCATATTGGGGCATTTGGAGGTCGTGCGGGGTTCTCGACAGGCTCGAACCGAACGGGCTTGGAGGTAGGGTTCAATCCTTCAGCGCTGCGGTGAGGATGCGGGCGAGGATGCCGCACCAGCGATCGATGCCCGCCGGATCGGCGAGGAGATCCTGACGGACTTCGAATTCGACATAGGGCAGGCCGGCGGCGAAGGCGTGGCGGGGGATGCTGTGGTCGATGCGGTCCATGGCATAAGGTTCGTTGTCGCCGACGGTCAGGACGGGATCGGCCTGGAGCAGCGCGAGGACGGCGCGGGCGAAGGCGTCGTTCGCGCCGTCGTGCAGGATGCCGACATGCCATGGTCGCGCGACGCCGGCCATGACGGGCGTGAAACTGTGCAGCGCGACGAGGATGGTGGGCTGCCCTGCGGTGGTGCGACGCTCGATCTCGGCGGCGATCGCATCCTGATAGGGGACGTGGATTTCCACGACGCGCGCGGTGCGGGCGGCGTCCGCCAGATCGGCGTTGGCGGGGACGGGGGTGCCGTCGCTGACGGTCACGATCGCGTTGGGATCGGCATCAATCGCGGGATCGCGGTTGCAGTCGATCACCAGCCGCGAATAGGTCTGCGCGATCCAGACGGCATCGAGTTGCGCGGACAAAGCGGACCCCAGCGCGGCGATGCCAAGATCCCAGCCGATATGGCGCGCGCGGTCCGCCGCCGACACGCCGAGATCGCCCAGACGGGCCGGGATGGCGTTTCCGGCATGATCGCCTATCAGGAGGAACGGGCTGGTGCCCGACGGGTTCAGCAGCGAAACCGGTGGCGGATCCCCCGCAGACAACAGGATATCATATGAAGTTGTCATCACGTGGGATCCTTGCCTCATGCCGTTCCTGACCATCGCGCATAGCACCCGCTATGCCTATCGCCAGCCGGTATCGTTCGGCGAGCATCGCATCATGGTGCGCCCGCGCGAAAGCTATGACCAGCGGCTGATTTCCGCGGAGCTGAGGATCACGCCCGAACCGGTGGAGCTGCGCTGGCTGCACGATGTGTTCGGCAATTCGGTGGCGGTCGCGCGGTTCGACCGGCGGGCGCGCGAACTGCATTTCGACAGCGTGGTGCGGATGGAGCACAGCCCGGTGACGCATGGCTCGGTGGAGGTGGAAGCCTATGCGCGGGCCTTTCCGTTCACTTATTCATCCGAGGACATGCCCGATCTGCTGCGGTCGATCGAGCGCCAGCATCAGGATCCGCACCGGATCGTGGATGCATGGGCGCGCGGCTTCGTGTCCGACGACCGGATGACCGATACGGCGCAGATGCTGGCGGACATGACTGCGACGATCCGGCGGGAATTCACCTATGTTCCTCGCTACGAACAGGGGACGCAGACGCCGATCGAGACACTGCGCAAGCGGCAGGGCACGTGCCGCGATTATGCCGTGCTGATGATGGAGGCGGCGCGCGCACTGGGCTTCGCGGCGCGGTTCGTCTCCGGTTATGTCTATAGCCCGTCACGCGGCGAGGGGCGGGTGGGGGGCGGAAATACCCATGCATGGGTGCGGATATTTCTGCCGGGATCGGGCTGGGTCGAATATGACCCGACCAACGGGATCGTCGGCAATCGCGGGCTGATCCGCGTCGCTGTCGCGCGGGATCCGATGCAGGCGGTGCCGCTGTCCGGGAGCTGGTCCGGTTTTCCTGGAAGCGACGAAAGTATGACGGTCGACATCAGCGTGCATCTGGACGACGATCCGCTTTCCGCCACCCGCAATGCCCCGCAGGGAGACGTGCCATCATGTTGATTCGAACCGGTTACGACATCAGATTTTCGGCAAACCGGCCGACGCCGATGCTGGCCCTGCTGAGCGTGCACCCATCCCGCCATCGCGATCTGAAAACGCCGCATCGGATCACCTCCGATCCGGAAGTGCCGATGTATGATTATGTCGACGGGTTCGGCAATGTCTGCACCCGGCTGACCGTGCCGGCGGGCGGGCTGACGCTGTCGGCGGACTTCGTGGTGGAAGATAGCGGCTTGCCGGACGTGGTGGTGCCGGACGCGCCGCAAGTGCCGCTGGCGGACCTGCCGGACGACATTCTCGTCTTCCTGCTGGGCAGTCGTTATTGCGAGACCGATCGCCTGTCAGACACGGCGTGGAGCCTGTTCGGCAACACGCCCACCGGCTGGGCGCGGGTGCAGGCGATCGTGGATTTCGTCCATGACCATATCGAATTCGGCTATCATCATGCGCGGCCGACGAAGACCGCATGGGATGCGTTTCAGGAAAAGCGCGGCGTATGCCGGGATTTCGCGCATCTGGCGGTGACCTTGTGCCGGTGCATGAACATTCCGGCGCGCTATTGCACCGGATATCTGGGCGATATCGGCATTCCGCCGGTCGATTGCCCGATGGATTTTTCGGCATGGTTCGACGTGTATCTGGGCGGCGAATGGTACACGTTCGACGCGCGGCATAACAAACCGCGGATCGGCCGCATCCTGATGGCGCGGGGTCGCGATGCGACCGATACGGCGCTGACCACGGCGTTCGGGCCTTGCACGCTGAACCGGTTCGATGTGCATACGGATGAGGTGGCGGAAGGGGGCGTTTGAGGAACGGGGGGGGGCACCCCCATAACCTTGCATCCCGTGCCCCCCCCCCGGGGGGGCTTCTGCGGCAGCCGCTCGGGGCAGGTTGTCGCTGCGCGGTAGTCGAGCAGCGCAATTGCGGCGTAATGTGCTTTGACTGCGTGCGACACGAAGGGGTGTCGCGGTGGGCGGTTTGAATTTTTGTGGAGTGTCTCAGCCATTCCGGCCACGGCACGGGGGCCGTGGCCGGTGGCGGGATCAGGCCAGCGCGGTCTCGGGTCGCGCGGTGCCGCGCGCGGCACGGCGGCGGAGCGCACCGCCGGCGATGCCGAAGCCGCCGATCATCAGCGCCCAACTGGCGGGTTCCGGTACGGCGGCGGCGCCGCTGCTGGCGAAGCTGGTAACGTTGAATTGGGCGGAAACCAGTTCGCCGGTAGCGTAGTTCGTGAGGATGTAACGGCCGGTGCCATAGCCGGGAAGCACCTTGAACGCATCGGCGGTGCGGAGGCCGGGACTCGTGATGGTGCTGTTGTCCACATAAGCGCGGCTGGCTAGATCGTTTTTGTCAATGGGTGTTCCGTCTGGATTGTAGCGATATTCGTGAAGACTGGTAGAGACGAGATCGTCGAATCCGGAATAAATATTTGAATTGACGTCATGCTTTGTAGCTTGGCCAGCGGCGTTGCCGCCAATCGGTATGGTAACTCCGGCTATGGTCAGTGTAGCGGAAACCGGATTGGGCTTGCTCCAGTCGCTCCCTCCATATATATTGTTGGTGTCATAATTGTAGCTCCCATTCCCCTTGTAAACGTAAGAAGTGTAGCGGTTTTCCATGCCTTTGATGTCGTCGATGAAATAGGTGGCGGTGTAGGTGAGACCGGTGAGATCCCGCCCGGCACCGAAAAGACCGATCTTGTCATATCCGGAGGCGACCGTGCCGCGATAGACTTGCTTGATCAGCGCGGCCTGGGCGGGGGTGGCGGTGGCGAGGGTAATGCAGACGGTGGCCAGCAGCAGACGGATGCGAGCAGTGTTCGGCATGGTCGTTCCCCTTCGTTTCAGGTGAACATCCTATTAATGTTGCACTGCAACCAAGCACATCATCGTATGGACCGTTTTGGATGGTTTCCCCGATCCGGGAGGGTTTAAGGTATGCCGATAGGACGGGCGCTTCGCGTTACGGCAGTAGAGCGGTTGCCGGTTGCTTTAGCCGCTCCGGTATCCCAATTGTCAGTTTCCACCGGTTAAACATGAGCTTCCGTCATCCCGGACTTGATCCGGGATCGAGCGTATCTGGTACCGCGAACGTCGCTCTGGATTCCGGATCAAGTTCGGGATGACGAAGGAACAGGGGTTGATCGGCACGGGTTATCGGAATCAGCGCCCCAGCATTGTCTCCACGACGACGACGCGGTCGAAGGTGGCTTCGTCGACCAGACCGAGGGCGAGGGCAGCTTCCTTGAGGGTCTGGCCCTCATGATGGGCGTGCTTGGCGATCTTGGCGGCATTGTCGTAGCCGATTTCGGGGGCGAGCGCGGTGACCAGCATCAGCGAGCGATCGAGCAGCGCGGTGATGCGGGCGCGGTCGGGTTCGAGGCCGGCGAGCGCGCGGAGGCGGAAGCTGTCGATGCCGGTCGCGAGCAGATCGATCGAGCGGAGGACGGCGGCGCCGATCAGCGGCTTGAACACGTTGAGTTCGAGATGGCCCTGAAGCCCGCCGATGGTGACGGCCATGTGATTGCCCATCACCTGCGCGGCGACCATGGTGAGCATCTCGCACTGGGTCGGGTTGACCTTGCCGGGCATGATCGAGCTGCCGGGTTCGTTTTCGGGCAGATGCAGTTCGCCCAAGCCGCAGCGCGGGCCGGAGCCGAGCAGGCGGATGTCGTTGGCGATTTTCGACAGCGAGACGGCCAGCACGTTGAGCGCGCCCGACAGTTCGACCAGCGTGTCGTGGCTGGCCAGTGCTTCAAACTTGTTGGGTGCGGTTTCGAAGGGGAGGCCGGTGAGGTCGGCCAGTTCGGCGGCGACGGCGGGGCCAAAATTGGCGGGGGCGTTCAGCCCGGTGCCGACCGCGGTGCCGCCCTGCGCCAGCCGGTGGAGGCGGGGCAGCACGGCATCGATCCGGGCGATGCCGTCGGCGATCTGCTGCGCGTAACCGCTGAATTCATCGCCGAGCGTGAGCGGCGTCGCGTCCTGCAAATGGGTGCGGCCGATCTTGACGATGGCATCCCAGCCCTGCGCCTTGGACGACAATTCCGCATGGATCGCGCGGAGGGCGGGGAGCAGTGCGTCGTTGACGGCGCGGGCGGCTGCGATGTGGAGCGCGGTCGGGAAGCTGTCGTTCGAGGACTGGCCCTGATTGACATGATCGTTGGGATGGACGGGGCTTTTGCCGCCGCGCTGGCCGGTCAGCAATTCATTGGCGCGACCGGCGATGACCTCGTTCGCGTTCATGTTGGACTGTGTGCCGGAGCCGGTCTGCCAGATGACCAGCGGGAATTGATCGTCCAGTCTGCCGGCCACGACTTCGGCGGCGGCGGTCTCGATCGCATCGGCGATGTTGGCGGGGAGGCCGTGATGCCGGTTCACGCGGGCGGCGGCCTGCTTCACCAAGGCGAGCGCGTGGACGATGCCGATGGGCATCCGTTCCTGGGCGGCGAAGGGGAAATTTTCGATCGAGCGTTCGGTCTGCGCACCCCAATAGGCGGCGGCGGGGACGTCGATCGGGCCGAAGCTGTCGGTTTCGGTGCGGGTTTCGGTGGTCATGCCGGGCAGCCTTTCGCCAAGGGTGGTGGCGTCAGCGCCACATCAAGGGAGGCTTGCAGGTGGGGCGGAGGCGGGAGGGGTTCAACCGGATGATGTCGAGGGATTCAGGCGCTTCGGGTGTTGCTTGAGGTGAACCGGCGCCGAACTTGTCGTGGAACGACTTGAAGTCGAATCCATGGCACCCCGTTCACCCTGAGTAGGGGCTGAGCTTGTCGAAGGCCCGTATCGAAGGGCGGAACGAATGCTTCGATACGTGTCCTCGATACGTCCCTGCGGGACTACTCGGCCACTACTCGGCATGAACGGATTTTGGGACAGGGCACTCTGCCCTCAAGGTCTGCCCCCGGCGTTCTCAGGTACGGCGACCCTCATTTCTTCCGCGTGAAATCCACCGAAACGACGTTGCTGCCGTCCTCGATCGGTTCGGCGATCGGCGTGTCGTTGCCGGCGGGGGTCTGTTCGACGGCGTCGTCGTCGCCCTGCGCCTGGAATTGCAGCGCGAAGTTGACGGCAGGATCGACGAAGCCGGTGATGGCAGCGAAGGGGATGACGAGGCGCGATGGGATCTGGTTGAAGGAGAGGCCCACCTCGAATCCGTCCGGCCGGACCATCAGATCCCAGTAGCGATTCTGGATGACGATCGTCATTTCGTCCGGAAAGCGTTCGATCAGGTGCTGCGGAATGTCGACACCCGCGGCGTGCGTCTTGAACGTGATATAGAAATGATGCTCGCCCGGCAGGCCGCCGCCGCGTTCCACCTCGCCCAGCACGCGGCCGACGACCGCGCGCAGCGCCTCCTGCACGATCTCGTCATAGGGAATCAGGCTGTCTGGGGCGGTCTCGGTCATGGTCCGCTTGGTGAACGCGGGGGGCGGCGGGGTCAAGCGTTGCATGGTGGACGCGGTCCACATATAGCCCCGCCATGCGTACCGCCACCGTCCACCGCAAGACCAGCGAAACCGAAATCCGGGTCGAGATCAACCTCGACGGCAGCGGGATCTACCGCGTGGCGACGGGGATCGGCTTTCTCGATCATATGCTGGAACAGCTTTCCCGCCATTCGCTGATCGACCTGACGGTGGAGGCGAAGGGCGACCTGCATATCGACCAGCACCATACGACCGAGGATGCCGGTCTGGCGATCGGCGAGGCGCTGACCAAGGCGCTGGGCGACCGCAAGGGCATTCAGCGTTACGGCCATGCCTATGCGCCGATGGACGAGACGCTGAGCCGGGTGGCGATCGATATTTCGGGTCGGCCCTATATGGTGTGGCGGTCCGAATTCTCGCAATCGAAGCTGGGCGATTTCGACACGGAATTGTTCGAGCATTTCTTCCATTCGCTCAGCACAACGGCGGGGATCACCCTGCATGTCGAGACGCTGTACGGGCGGAACAATCATCATATCGTCGAGAGTATCTTCAAGGCGGCGGCGCGGGCGCTCCGCTTTGCCGTGGAGGTGGACCCGCGCAAGGCGGATCAGGTGCCGAGCACCAAGGGCACGCTGGGCGGCCAGCCGGGCCATCAGGGATGACGCTGGCGCTGATCGATTATGGCGCGGGCAATCTGCGTTCGGTCGAGAATGCGTTGCGCGCGGCGGGCTGCACCGATCTGGTCGTGACCGCCGATGCGGACGTGGTGGCGGACGCGGACCGGATCGTGCTGCCGGGCGTGGGCGCGTTCGGTGCGTGTGCGAAGGCGTTGCGCGCGGTCGACGGGATGGTGGATGCGATGTCGGCCGCGGTGCGGACGCGCGGTGTGCCGTTTCTCGGCATCTGCGTGGGGATGCAGTTGCTGGCGGATACCGGCGAGGAATATGGCACGCATGACGGGCTGGGCTGGATCGGCGGCACCGTGTCCGCGATGATCCCGACGCCGGTGGCCAAGGTGCCGCATATGGGGTGGAACGATGTGGTGGCGGCGCGGGGTCATGCGCTGTTGCTGCCGGGCGAGGCCTATTTCCTGCACGGATACCGGTTCGCGGTGGCGGACCCGGTCGATCTGCTGGCGACGACCGATCATGACGGACCGGTGACGGCGGCGGTGGGGCGCGACACGGTGATCGGCGTGCAATTCCATCCCGAGAAGAGCCAGGCTTACGGGCTGGCCTTCCTGTCGCGTTTTCTGGAGTGGCGGCCTTGAGCATCATCATCTTCCCCGCGATCGATCTGAAGGGCGGGCAGGTCGTGCGGCTGGCCGAGGGCGATATGGACCGGGCGACCGTTTATGGCGACGATCCGGCGGCACAGGCCACCGCATTCGGCGCGGCGGGCGCGGACTGGGTGCATGTCGTCGATCTGGACGGTGCGTTCGCGGGCGAGGCGGTGAATGGCGATGCGGTCGAGGCGATCGTGCGCGGCTTTCCAGGCAAGGTGCAGCTGGGGGGCGGGATTCGCGACCGGGCCGGGGTGGATCGCTGGCTGGCGCTGGGCGTGGAGCGGGTGGTGATCGGCACCGCGGCGCTGGAGAATCCCGAACTGGTGCGCGATGCGGCGCGCGATCATCCGGGGCGGATCGTGGTGGCGGTGGATGCGCGCGACGGCATGGTGGCGACGCGGGGCTGGGCCGATGTGTCCGACGTGCCCGCCGCCGATCTGGCGAACCGGTTCCGCGATGCGGGGGTGGCGGCGTTGTTGTTCACCGATGTCGGGCGCGACGGGCTGATGAAGGGCTGCAACATCGATGCGACGGTGACGCTGGCGCGCCAGACGACGATCCCGGTGATCGCCAGCGGCGGCGTGACCGATATCGGCGATATCCTCGCGCTGGCGCGGCTGGCGTCGGAAGGCATTGAGGGCGTGATTACCGGGCGGGCGCTGTATGACGGGCGGCTGGATCTGGGTCATGCGCTGGCGGTCGGGCGGGCGTGAGTTTGGCCATGGCGGACCGTCTTCGGCTGGTTCGAGGTTATGGGGACGTTTTGCATCCATTTCCGTTCGGTTCGAGCCTGTCGAAAACCCCGCGCGGAGTTCTCGACAGGCTCGAACCGAACGGGTTTCAATGTCCGAGGCGGAGCGGGTTCTCGACAGCCTCGAACCGAACGGGATTGGGAGTGGCCGCATGACCGTCCGCACGCGGATCATCCCCTGTCTCGATGTCGCCAATGGGCGGGTCGTGAAGGGCGTCAATTTCGTCGATCTGGCGGATGCCGGCGATCCGGTTGCGCAGGCGCGCGTCTATGATGCGGCGGGGGCGGACGAGCTTTGCTTTCTGGATATCGGGGCGAGCCATGAGGGGCGTGGCACCATATTGGACGTAGTCGCGCGGACGGCGGCGGTGTGTTTCATGCCGCTGACGGTGGGCGGCGGCGTGCGCAGCGCGGAGGATGCGCGCGCACTGCTGCTGGCGGGTGCGGACAAGGTGGCGGTGAACAGCGCGGCGGTGGCGCGGCCGGAACTGGTGGGTGAGATTGCCGACCGGTTCGGCGCGCAATGCGTGGTGGGATCGGTCGACGCGCGGCGTGTGGGCGAGGGCTGGGAGATCTTCACCCATGGCGGGCGGCGCGCGACCGGGATCGACGCGGTCGCCCATGCGGTGCGGCTGGCGGAACTGGGCGCGGGCGAATTGCTGGTGACGTCGATGGACCGCGACGGGACGCGCGACGGCTATGATCTGGCGCTGACACGCGCGATCGCCAGCCGGGTGGACGTGCCGGTGATCGCGAGCGGCGGTGTCGGCACGCTGGATCATCTGGTGGACGGGATCGTCGAGGGTCATGCCAGCGCGGTGCTGGCGGCATCGATCTTCCATTTCGGGCAGCACAGCATCGCCGATGCGCGTGCGGCGCTGGCGGCGGCGGGCCTGCCGGTGCGGGCGGCTTGACGGCGGACGGTGGAAGCGGGCAGGCGGGGGCATGACCGAAACGCTCGCCCGCCTCGAAGCCACCATCGCCGCGCGCCGTGGGGGTGACCCCGATGCGTCCTATGTCGCGCGACTGTTCACGCGCGGCACGCCGAAGATCGCGCAGAAGGTGGGCGAGGAAGCCGTGGAGGCGGTCATCGCCGCAGTTTCGGGCGACCGGGACGGGCTGATCGGCGAGGCGGCGGACCTGCTCTTTCATCTGGCGGTGCTGCTGGCCGATGCGGATGTGCCGATCGCGACGGTGATGGCGGAGCTGGACCGGCGGGAGGGTTTGTCGGGGCTGGCCGAAAAGGCCGCCCGGAGCGGAGAGTGAACGCCATGCCGATCGATGCGACTTTGCCTTATGACGATGCCAATCTGTTCGCGCGGATCCTGCGCGGCGAGATCCCGGCGCGGACCGTCTATGAGGATGATTTCGCGCTGGCATTTCATGACATCGCCCCGCAGGCACCGGTGCATGTGCTGGTGATTCCCAAGGGGCGTTACGTGTCGTGGGACGATTTTTCCGCGACCGCGGCGGAGGCGGAGATATCCGGGTTCGTGCGGGCGGTGGGCCATGTGGCGCGGGAACAGGGGCTGGTCGCGCCGGGATATCGTTTGCTGGCCAATGTCGGCGGGCATGGCGGGCAGGAAGTGCCGCATCTGCATGTCCATCTGTTCGGCGGTGTGCCTTTGGGGCCAATGATCGCGCGCGGATAGCGCAGCTTTGTGACACTGGTACTTAGCCTATTGCGCGGTGCGGAATAGCGGTTACTCTTCCCTCTTTCAGCCGGAGCGGATCTGACCCGCCTGTACCGGTCATGGGGGATATGGACCATATGATATTCGGGCGCGTGAAGTCGCTGGACGCCATATTGGCGACCGCGGAAAGAAAGTCGCTGCACCGATCGCTTGGGGCGTTGCAACTGACGCTGCTGGGCGTGGGCGCGATCATCGGGACGGGTATTTTCGTGCTGACGTCCGAGGCCGCGCAGAAGGCGGGGCCGGGGATGATGATCAGCTTCATCATTGCGGGCGCGGTGTGCGCGGTGGCGGCGCTCTGCTATTCCGAACTGGCATCGATGGTGCCGGTGTCGGGTTCCGCCTATACTTATACCTATGCGGCGATGGGCGAATTGCTCGCCTGGACCGTGGGCTGGGCGCTGGTGCTGGAATATGCTGTGGCGGCCAGCGCGGTCGCGGTGGGATGGTCCGGCTATTTCGTCGGGCAGATGCGCGGCTGGTTCGGGATCGAACTGCCACAGGCGCTGATCGCCGGTCCCTATGCGGGCGGGATCATCAACCTGCCGGCGGTGGTCATCTCGCTGGCGATCACGGCCTTGCTGATCGTGGGCACCAGCGAGAGCGCCAAGGTGAATGCGGTACTGGTCGGCATCAAGGTGACGGCGCTGACGCTTTTCATCGTGCTGGCGCTGCCGGTGATGCGGATGGAGAATTTCACGCCGTTCGCGCCGCAGGGCTGGATGGGCAGTGGCGGATCGGGCGTGATCGGGGCCGCCGCGTCGATCTTCTTCGCCTATGTCGGGTTCGACGCGGTGTCGACCGCGGCGGAGGAAACGAAGAATCCGCAGCGGAACGTGCCGTTGGGACTGATCGGCAGTCTGGCGATCTGCACCGTCTTCTACATGCTGGTCGCATCGGGCGCGATCGGATCGCCATTGGGCGCGCAGCCGGTGCTGGATGCGGCGGGCCAGTGGCTGGCCCCCGGATCGACCGAACTGGCGGCGCGCTGCGCGACGATCGCCAGCGCGAGCGTCGAGCCGCTGCCCTGTTCCAAGGAAGCGCTGGCGCATGTGCTGCGTGAGATCGGCTATCTGAAGATCGGCAACCTGATCGGGCTGGCGGCCTTCCTCGCGCTGCCGTCCGTCATCCTCGTGATGATCTATGGCCAGACGCGCATGTTCTTCGTGATGTCGCGCGACGGGTTGCTGCCGGAAAGCCTTTCGGTGGTGCATCCCAAGTGGAAGACGCCGCATGTCATCACCGCGATCACCGGGATCGGCGTGACGCTGGCCGCGGCGTTCCTGCCGGTGGGCAAGCTGGCCGATATAGCCAATGCGGGCACGTTGTTTGCGTTCCTGATGGTGGCGGTGGCCGTCCTGCGGCTGCGCGCGACGCATCCGGACGTGAAGCGCGCCTTCCGCGTGCCGGCGGTGTGGCTGGTCGCATTGCTGACGATGGGCGGCTGTATCGGGCTGTTCGTGGCGCTGCCGGCGGATGCGCAGCTCGTGCTGCCGGTCTGGGGTGCGGTGGGGCTGCTGCTCTATTTCGCCTATGGTTACCGCACGAGCCGCGTGGGACGCGGGCTGGACGGGATGCCCGAGGGGCTGTGATCCCGATTTGGTCCCGCGCGGGTTGGCGCGGGACCGGGTTTGCTCGGGGTTCTGGACAGGCTCGAACCGAACGGGTCGGAAAATGCGAAGGGCTTGGGATCCGCGATGGCGAATCCCAAGCCCTTTGTTTGTTTGGGGCCTGCTGACTTCGGACTGACCGAAGGCATTCCACTTATACTTATGCCGGGGCTTCTCGGCTACGCTCGAAGCGTCCCTCGACTGCGCTCGGGATGGACGGCCTTATGGGTTAGAGTCGGTTTGGATCATGTTTAACCTTTCGTCATCCCGGACTTGATCCGGGATCCAGCTTCTTTCGTCCGCGCGGCGCAGAAGAAGAAGCTGGACCCCGGATCAGGTCCGGGGTGACAATTTCAACGGTCAGATCTGATCGAAAATGGCCCCAAGGATGACGTCATTCGCATGACGTCATCCTGCTTCAGCCCAGACGCTGTGCGACGAGCGCCTTGAGATCGGCTTCCGGGCGCGCGCCATAATGGCTGATGACTTCGGCGGCGGCGACGGCGCCCATGGTGAGGCAGTCGGCGATCGTGCGACCCTGCGCCTGACCGGCGAGGAAGCCGGCGGAGAAGAGATCCCCCGCGCCGGTGGTGTCGACGATGCGGTCGACCGGTTCGGCGGCGACGACATGGCGCGTCGTGCCGTTTTCGATGGCGATCGCTCCATCCGCGCCGCGGGTGACGACGAGCAGCGGGACCGAGGCAGCGATCTTCGCCAGCGCGGCGTCGAAATCGTCCAGCGCGGCCAGCGCCAGCAATTCTTCCTCATTGGCGAACAGGATATCGATATCGCCGCGTTCGACCAGCGCCACGAAATCGGCATGATGGTTGAGGATGCAGAACACCGCCGAGACGCCGAGCGCGACCTTGCGGCCCGCGGCGCGCGCGATGCGGATCGCGGCCTGCATGGCGGCGCGCGGTTCGGCCGGATCCCACAGATAGCCTTCGAGCAGCAGGACGGCGGCGGATTCGACCAGCGCCTTGGTGGCGGCGGAGGCGGGCAGGAACTGCGCCGCGCCGAGATAGGTGTTCATCGTGCGCTGGCCGTCCTCGCTGACGAGGATCAGGCAGCGGCCGGTGGGGATCGACGCATCGCGCGCGGGAATGTCGAAGGTAATGCCCTGCGCGCGGATGTCGTGGACGAAGACTTCGCCCAACTGGTCGTCGGCGACCTGGCCGATGAAGCCGCAGCGTGCGCCCATCATCGCCGCGCCGGCGAGCGTGTTGGCGGCGGACCCACCGCTGACTTCGCGCCCTGCGCCCATGCCGGCATAGAGGCTTTCGGCGCGGGGGGCGTCGATCAACTGCATCTGGCCCTTGGTCATCCCCTCCTGTGCCAGAAAGGCGTCGTCGGTGGCGGCGAGGACGTCGACGATGGCATTGCCGATCGCGAGGATATCGAGGGTGGGGGTGGTCAAGGACGCTCTCCGAAAGTGCGGGAATCTGGAGTCGCGCCTAGGGAGGTGCGGGGGGGATGTCGACTCCCGCAATGGTCGCGTGCGTGTCGGTCCGGTACGATGCTTGGATCGGGAGGCGGGGGAATCGATCCGCAGGAACAAAGACTGTATCCGGGATTTTCGCCCGCGAGAGAGGAATCCACCAATGTCGAAATATCTGTTTGCCGGTCTGCTGCTGTCCGTGGCCGCAGTGCCGCCCGTAGCAGCCCAGCAGGCGCGCGGTATTTCCGCCTATGATCGTGAACAGGGGGCGGCCGCCAACCCGAAGCTGATTTCCGATTATGGCGGGGCCTATACCGGGCCGCAGGCGGCCTATGTCGAACGGGTCGGCAAGCGCGTGGCGGTGCAGTCCGGCCTGTCGGATGCGGCGGGCAGCTTCACGGTGACGACGCTCAATTCGCCGGTGGAGAATGCGTTCGCGATCCCGGGTGGCTATATCTACATCACGCGTCAATTGCTGGCGCTGATGAATTCGGATGCCGAGCTGGCGTCCGTTCTGGGGCATGAGGTGGGGCATGTCGCCGCGCGCCATGCGGCCGGGCGGAACAAGCGCTCGACGATCGGGTCGATCCTTGCCGCCGGTGTCGGGATGGCGACGGGCAGCGATCTGGCGTCGCGCGCGGTGGGCGCGGGGGCGCAACTCTACACGCTGAAATATGGGCGCGATCAGGAATATCAGGCCGACGCGCTGGGCGTCCGCTACATGACGGCGGCGGGGTATAACCCCTATGCGGCGGCGGAGATTTTGGCGGCGCTGGATGCATCGACCGGACTGGCGGCGCAGGCGACGGGCCAGAATGCGCGCTCCCTGCCGACCTGGGCATCGACCCATCCGAACGGCGCGGATCGGGTGCGGCGCGCGGAGCAACTGGCGGCGCAGACCGGCCGTCCGCAGCCGGCGGACGTGCAGGATACCGCCTTCCTGCGGATGCTGGACGGGCTGCCTTATGGCGACCCGAAGGAGGGGCGGAAGATCGTCCGCGTCGTGACCGTCGGGCCGCGCGATACCGTCGATACGCTGGCGGCGCGGATGGCGTATGACAGCCTGAAGCGCGAGCGGTTCCTGTTGCTGAACGATCTGCCGGAGGATCGGGCTTTGAAGGCGGGGACGTTGGTGAAGCTGGTGGTGAAAGGCTGAGCGGTTCCTGACCGAACCTGACCGGGTATCGGGCGCGGCAGCTTGTGGCTGGTTCACTTCAAGGAACGGCTCCATCCCCAGCGCAGTCGAAAAGCGGCAAGGCTGGCGGCTTCGACTTCGCTCGGCCTATCCCTCGACTGCGCTCGGGATGGGCGGGTTAACCTAGAGCATGATGACTTCAGGTTGATCGTATTCACCGCTCATCCTGAGTAGGGACTGAGCGTAGTCGAAGGCCCGTATCGAAGGACGGGTACAGTGCTTCGATACGCGTCCTCGATACGCCCCTGCGGGGCTACTCGGCCGCTACTCAGCATGAACGGATCCGCTTAAAGTCATCATGCTCTAAAAGACGGAGTTGGGTGCAGCGTCTACGGTCGGTCTGCGATCGTATCCGGGACGTGGAAATAGCCATCGCGAGCATAGCGCGCGCCGGTGCGGGCGCTGGCGGTCCAGCTGGCGAGAGCGGGGCTGGCGAGCATTCCGAGCGTGACGGGGGACAGCCACCAGCCGAGGCGGGGGGCGTGGAGCGAGATCATCAGCAGGATGATGCCGACGCCGACATGCCAGAGATAGCGGGGCAGGGTTTCGCTGACCGTCAGGCCGTCGCTGGCGCGGTTCTGGGCGTCCCAGCCGGATTTGCGGCCGCGCAGGATATTGATGAGGTCGATCGTCTGCGTGAGCGCGATGGCGGGGGCGGTGAGAATGGCGAGCGGAATGTCGAGCATGACGGACCGCAGGATGCCGCCGGTGCCGCCGAAACCGGCGCGGCGATCGGGATCGGAGACGGCCCAGATGATGCTCATCACCTTCGGCCCGAAGAGGAGCAGCAAGGTGACGATCAACACCGCGATCGAGGTGGTGGTGCGGACGACCGAGACGCTATCCAGAAATTCCTGCGCGATGGTGGCGGCGATCAGCAGTAGCCATGCCGGCGAGGTTAGGTAGGCGGATGCGCCGATGAAGAGTTGCAACCGGTTGATCCAGTGGAAGCCGGATGATCCGATCAGACGGAGATGCTGGATATTGCCCTGCGCCCAGCGACGATCGCGCACGGCCTGATCGATCAGGGTCGGCGGATATTCCTCATAGGTTTCGTCGATCATGATCATGTGGACGCGCCAGCCGCGACGGCGGAGCAGCGCGGCTTCGACCATGTCGTGGCTCATGATGGTTCCGCCGAAGGGCGGGCGGCCCGGCAATTCGGGCAGGCCGCAGCTTTCGGCGAAGGCGGCGACGCGGATCAGCGCATTATGGCCCCAGAAGGTGGATTCCGACCCCGACCACCAGACCAGCCCGGCGGTGGAGATGGGACCGTAGAGCCGGCTGGCGAACTGCATCCAGCGCTGGAACAGGGTCGTCGCGCCGATGACGGTGGGAACGGTCTGCAACAAAGCGATGGCGGGGCGTTGCTCCATGATCTGCGTCATGCCGAGGATCGCATCGCCCCCCATCAGGCTGTCGGCGTCGAGCATCAGCATATAGTCATAGCCCCCGCCGAACCGGCGGATCCAGTCGGCGACATTGCCCGGCTTGCGCCCGGTGTTTTCGGTGCGGCGGCGATAATAGATTTGCGGGCCGGGACAGGCGGCCAAGCGTGCCCATGCAGCGGTTTCCGCAGCTTCGGCGGCGGGGGCGGAATCGCTGAGGATGAAGAGGTCGAAATGACCGGCCTGCCCGGTGTCGTGCAGCATCGCGGCCATCCGGCCGAGCCGACCGAACACCTCGTCCACTTCCTCATTGTGGATCGGCATCAGCACGGCGGTGCGGCCCTTCAGCGCCATGGCGCGGCGGGGGATGGGGACGAAGCCGGGGTGGATGCCGGTGATGAGCAGGGTGAAGCCGATGGCGGCGGTGACGAAGCCGAACGCGATCCAGCCGAACAGCGGGAAGAAGAGCAGCAGCAGCAGGATGTCCCACAGGCTGAACCCGTCGCTGAACAGCGATTCCTTGACGATGACCGACGCGCCGGTGGCGAACAAAGCGGTGAGCAGCACGAGCAGGACGCGCCGCGCGAGCATGTCGTCATCGAGCTGGACCGCGCCCGGCGTGGCGAGGGTGATGGTCGGTTCGGGCGCGGGGCCGCCAAATGCCTGTTCGGGCATGGTGATCGGCGTTTCGGGCGGCAGCATCTCCCCCGGCGGCATGGTGGCGGGCAGGATGGTCAAAAGATCGGCGCCAGCACGGTTTCGCTGAGCGCGACGGCGCCGCGCTTCAGGAAGAGGCGGACATTGGCGGGGCCGGGGGCGGCGGGCGCGACATCGGCGGTGACGCGCCAGCGGTTTTTCTGGCCGACCACCGGATAGGCGGCGCTGGCGAGCAATTTGCCCTGGGACACATCGATCTGCGCGGCGACGCCGCTGCTGCGATCGAGACCGGCAAGACCGGTGCCTTCGAAATCGACGACCAGCTTGGTCGCGCCGGGGATGGGATCGGCCCCCGGCCGGCCGGCCACGCCCCGCCATGTGTCGACGGCATGGGCGATGGGGGCGAGGGTGCGATCCTGCGACCCCCAATGGAGGCGATAGTCGAAGGCGAGGCGCTGGCCCGCCTTTGGTGCCGTGGCAGGGGTCCAGAAGGCGACGATATTGTCGACGGTCTCGGTCCGGGTGGGGAAGGCATAGAGCATGACCTGCCCCTTGCCCCAGTCGCCCTGCGGTTCGACCCAGAGATTGGGGCGACGATCGTAAAAGGCCCCGTCATCCTGATAATGATCGAAGGCGCGATCGCGCTGGATGAGGCCGAAGCCCTTGGGATTCTGGTCGGCGAAGCTGTCGAGCGTTTCGCGCGGCGGATTGACCAGCGGACGCCAGATGCGCTCGCCCGCGCCGGTGTGCAGCGCCAGACCGTCATTGTCGTGGATTTCGGGGCGCCAGTCGATGCCGTCGCGGCGATTTCCCTCGCCATACCAGAACATGCTGGTGGCGGGCGCGATGCCGAGACGGGCGATGTCGCGGCGGATGTTCAGGACGACGGAGACATCCTGCACGACGCCGCCATCATGGCTGGAGCGGAAGCGGAATGCGCCGGTGACGCTGGGGCCGTCGAGCAGCGCGTGGATCAGATAGGATTGGTCGCCGGTGCGTTCGATCCAGAATTCGGTGAAGTCGGGGAATTCCTCCTTGCCGGGAATGCCGGTGTCGATGGCGAGGCCGCGCGCGGACAGGCCATATTGGTCCTGCGACCCGGCAGAGCGGAAATAGGACGCGCCCATGAACGCGAGCCAGTCGCTGTTCCCGCCGGGGGCCATGGCGCGGAAGCCGGAGATGCCGAGCGCAGGCGCGTGGCCGGCGTCGGTTTCGAACAGGTCCGGCGTGAAGGCGATGCCGCGCGCGACGCCGCGTTCGACGATGTTGATCGCGACCGGCATGGGGGCGTAGCGGCCGAGCGGGAACAGGCGGATGCCGCCGGCCAATGTGCGATCGGCCCGGTAGCGGATCGAACCGATGCGATCATAATCGACCGCCGCCGCTGCCGCGACCTTCGCCGGCGCGCGATAGGGTCGGGCGGCAAGCGAGGCGGCGCGGCGTTGCAGCATGTCCCATGAGAAAGGCGTGCCTGTGCCGGGGGTGGCGCCACGCACGGACGCCGCGGTGGACAGCAATCCCAGCGCGGCAAGCCCTGCCATCGCGTCACGTCTTGTCTGAGCCATTGCCTGTTTCCCTGTTTCCCGTGCGAGCAGCCACGTCGGGGGCCTGAACGCAAAGCCGAATGCGGGCGTCGGGATCATTTACAGGATCAACCGAGGGTGCCGCATTTGATTTCATGCTGCAACGGCGAACGGGAGCGATGGTTTCCGGGGTGGAATGATTTTAGCGGCGGCGTTGGGCGTGCGAGACGGGTTTGTAGGGAGCCAGTACGATAGCCCCAACTATGCTGTCGGGAATAAGTGGGATTATTCTCGATATATCATAATCTTATAAGATCCGTTCGTGCTGAGTAGCGACCGAGTAGCCCCGAAAGGGGCGTATCGGGGACGCGGATCGAAGCATGGTCTCCGCCCTTCGATACGGGTCTTCGACAGGCTCAGCCCCTACTCAGGGTGAACGGGGGGCGTGGGGTGAGGTGATCCGGGAGGGGCGGGCTGCTTCCGCGCAGACCGTCGGGTTGAATTCTCTACCCCTCAGAAGGCCACGGTTTGCGGGCTTCCGTCGGTGATGGCGAGGGTGCGGACGGTCTGGCCGTGGCGGACATTCACCTGGTTGGTCTGGTGGGGGTAGACGTCGTCGAGGATCGTCGAGCGGATGGTGAGCGCGCTTGTGCCTTTGTGGGCGTGGCCGGTGAAGGCGATGCGGACTTCCTGTGCGTCGATGTCCACGCGGCCGGGGGTGAATGCGATCGGGCCGGTGGCGTCGGATATGGTGAAGCGGCGTGCGAGATAGGCCTGCAACGCCTTGATCGCGTCGGGATCGTCGAGGCTGACCTGCGCCTGCGGGGCGATGGTGGCGAGAGCGGGTTCGATGTCGGCGGCTTCGAACCGGTGCGAGACCGTCACGACGTCGCCAGCCGCCAGCGTGACGACGGTGAGCGAGTCATGACCGCGATGGGCCAGCGCGGGGGCGGCGAGCAGCGCGAGGGCGAGCAGGAGGCGGCGCATCATTTCTTCCCCTTGTCCGGGCTGGCGTTGGGCACGGTGCGGAGCGAGCCGGGGAGGATCTTCACGTCGCTGTCCTTCATGCGGTTTTCGGCCTCTGAGGGGGTGTCGATCTTGAGCGTCTGCGGCGCGATGGTGCCGGTATAGATATTGTTCGACCGGTCGGCATCGGCGGTTTCCCAGAGCGGATCGATCTCCGCGCGGGTGACGACCTTGGGCGTGACATATTGCCAGGTCACCGCCTTGCTGTTCCTGCGCCAGATTTCGGCGGGGATGCGCGCGGTTTCGGTGCTCCCGTCGGCGAAATCCATCTTGAGGATGACGGGCATGACGAGGCCGCCCTTGTTGGAGAAGCTGAAGCGGTAGAAATTATCCTTCACCGCGCGCGCTTGCCGTTCTTCCACGGTCAGGTCCGCATCGGCGGACTTCGCCTTGCGGCGCTGCGTCTCGGTGACGGTATATTCGTCGGTCTGGTTGTAGAAATCGCGCGTGGCGGGATCGCGTTCGACCACCGTCTTTTCCGTGCCGTTGCGCGCGACGGTCAGCGATTTCGGTTCGGTGTCGCGGATGCGGCGGCGTTCGCTGGACTCGGCGGCGGGATCGCCGCCGTCGATGCGTGCGCGGACGACCTTGTCGAGGCTGATGTCGACATGGTCGGTGGTGTAGAACCAGCCGCGCCAGAACCAGTCGAGATCGACCCCCGACGATTCCTCCATCGTGCGGAAAAAATCATAGGGCGTCGGATGCTTGAAGCGCCAGCGGTTCGAATATTCGCGGAAGGCGCGGTCGAACAGTTCGCGCCCGAGGATCGTCTCGCGCAGGATGGTGAGCGCGGTCGCGGGCTTGGCATAGCCGTTCGCGCCGAATTGCAGGACCGAATCCGACTGCGTCATCAGCGGCACCTGGTTTTGCGAGAGCATATAGTCGGCGATGTCCTTGGGTTCGCCGCGGCGCGAGGGGAATTTGGCGTCCCATAATTTCTCCGCCTGGAATTGGAGGAAGGTGTTCAGCCCTTCGTCCATCCATGTCCATTGGCGTTCGTCCGAGTTCACGATCATCGGGAAATAATTGTGGCCGACCTCGTGGATGACCACGCCGATCAGGCCATATTTGGCGCGTTCGGTGTAGGTCAGCGCGCCGGTCTTGCGGTCCTTGATTGGGCGCGGGCCGTTGAAGGAGATCATGGGATATTCCATGCCGCCGACGGGGCCGTTGACGCTTTGCGCGACGGGATAGGGATAAGGGAAGGAAAAGCGCGAATAGACGTCGATCGTGTGCGCGATCGATTTGGTGGAATAGGCATCCCAGAGCGGGCGGGCTTCCTTCGGGAAGAAGGACATGGCCATGACCAGCGGCTGTTCGGCGCTGTCCTGCTTCACGCCCAGTGCATCCCAGGCGAATTTGCGCGAGGACGCCCAGCCGAAATCGCGGACATTGGTGGCGGCGAAGGTCCAGCTCTTTTCGCCCGACGCCTTGCCCTTCTCCGCCGCGACCGCTTCTTCGGGCGTGACGACATAGACGGGGGCGGTGGCGGTGCGCGCCTGCGCCAGACGCTGGCGCTGCGCGGGCGAGAGGACGGCATCCGGATTTTGCAGGACGCCGGTGGCGGAGACGACATGATCCGCCGGGACGGTCAGCGCGACGCGGTAATCGCCGAATTCCAGCGTGAATTCGCCCGAACCCAGAAACGCCTTGTTATGCCAGCCCTCATAATCGGAATAGACGGCGAGCCGCGGAAACCATTGCGCGCCTTCGAAGATGCAATTGCCGTCGTCCCCCGGCTGGGTGAAGCATTCATAGCCCGAACGGCCGCCGACGACGCGGTTTTCGGCCATGGGGAAGGACCAGTCGATGCTGAACGTCACTTCGCCGCCATTGCCGGCGACGGGCGTCGGCAGTTCGATCCGCATCAGGCTGTCGGTCAGGCTGTGGCGGAGCGGGCTGCCATTGGCATCGCGGACGGCGGCGATGGTGAAGCCGCCTTCCCACTCGGTCCGCCGCTTCGCATCGCGGACTTCGGCAAGGCTGATGCTGTCGCCCGAGACGGTGTCGCTCATCGAGGCGATGGAGGATCGCTTATAGTCATTCTGGTCGAGCAGCAGCCAGAGATAGGGCAGCGCATCGGGAGAGTTGTTCTTGTATTTGATCGTCTGGCGGCCGGAGACGGTCTTCTTCGCCTCGTCCAGCCGGGCGGCGATGTCGTAATCGACCTTCTGCTGCCAGTAACGATAGCCGGGTGCGCCGGATGCGTTACGATAATCGGTGGGGGTGGGCCAATCCTCGCCTTCCAACTGGCGGAACTTGTCCTCGAACCCACCCTTCGTCTGGCGGATGGCATCGGCCTGCGCGGGGGCGGTAGACAGCATGGCGATGCCGAGCGCGGCGATGCTCGCCGTGCGGAGGATGTGATGCACGTGGTAGTCCCCTTCATTCTTGCCGGGGAGGCTAATACGGCGCGCCGCGGAACGCCAGAAAATGGTGATCCCGGACGACCGGCGCGTTTGTTCCGACGCGTTTGTAAGGAAGTGTGTCTGATGCGCGCCGGGAGTCGCGCGGGCGGCGGCGGGTGCGGTAGATGCCGTCGATTGGCACTGAGGAATCATAATGACACTATCGGGGCTTGGGAGGAGTTGGCGGTCGGATCTGCCGGCGTCGATCGTGGTGGCGCTGGTGGCGTTGCCGCTCTGCCTGGGGGTGGCGCTGGCATCGGGCGCGCCGTTGTTCGCGGGGCTGATTTCCGGAATCGTCGGCGGGCTGGTGATCGGCTTCGTCAGCAAATCGCCCTTGTCGGTCAGCGGTCCGGCCGCGGGGCTGACCGCGATCGTGCTGACCGCGATCGAGGGATTGCCGACCTATCAGACATTCCTGCTGGCGGTGATGCTGGCGGGGCTGATCCAGATCGGATTTTCGCTGACGCGCGGCGGCGTGCTGGCGGAATTCGTGCCGACTTCCGTCATTACGGGGATGCTGGCGGCGATCGGTATCATCCTGATCCTGAAGCAATTTCCCCACGCCATCGGCTATGACGGGGATTATGAGGGCAGCTTCCGCTTCTTTCAGGAGGACGGCCGCAACACGCTCTCGACCATTCTCTACACCATTCGCGAGGAAGTGCTGGTCGGGCCGAGCTGGATCGCGCTGATTTCGCTGCTCTTCCTGTTCTGGTGGGAGAAGGCCAAGCCGAAGCAGGGGCCGTTGAAGCTGCTGCCTGGGCCGCTGGTGGTGGTGGCGTTCAGCATCTTCGCCAATATGATGCTGCAACGGTTCGTGCCGCAATATGCGGTGCAGCAGACCCATCTGGTGAATGTGCCGATCGTGGCATCGCCGCGCGAATTTTTCGGGCTGTTCCAGTTGCCGGACTTCACCGCGATCGGATCGGGCGCGGTGTGGACCACGGCGCTGACCGTGGCGATCGTGGCCAGCCTGGAATCGCTGCTGAGCGTGAAGGCGGTGGACGAGATCGATCCCAAGCGGCGCGTGACCGACAAGAATCGCGAATTGCTGGCACAGGGGACGGGCAATATCGTCGCGGGGTTGCTGGGTGGCATTCCGGTGACGTCGGTGATCGTGCGCAGTTCGGCCAATGTCGATTCCGGCGCGGATAGTAAATTGTCGACGATGTTGCACGGTTTCTGGCTGCTGTTGAGCGTGGTCGCGATCCCGTTCGTGCTGAACATGATCCCGCTGGCGGCGCTGGCCGCGATCCTGATCCAGACCGGATACAAGCTGACCAAGCCGGCGCTTTATTGGCAACGGTACAAGCAGGGGTATCGGCAGTTCGTCCCCTTCTTCACGACGGTCGTCGCGATCCTGTTCACCGATCTGCTGGAAGGCATCGCGATCGGGATGGTCGTGGGGTTCGTGTTCGTGATCGCGCGCAATTTCCGGCAGGTCATCAGCTATGTGGAAACGCCGGGCGCATCGATGGTGCGGGCGCGGCGTGATTTGTACTTCATCCACAAGCCGCAATTGCAGGCCGCGCTCGAACGCGTGCCCGACGGCAATGACGTGCTGATCGATCTTTCCAGCACCAGCTATGTCGACGACGACAATATCGACATCATCAATGCGTTCATCAAAGGCGCGCCGTTCCGGGATATCTCCATTCTGGTGAAGGGCGACCTGTCCGGACGCAGCGCGCGCCAGATCAATGCGCCGCTGAAGGAGGTACGCTTCTCATGAAGGAAACCCAGCAACTGATCCTGGCCAATATGGCGTGGGCGGCGGAGCAGCATCAGTTCGATCCGGAATTCTTTCTGCGCCAGATGAAGGGGCAGAAGCCGGAATTTCTGTGGATCGGCTGTTCGGACAGCCGCGTCGCGCCCGACCAGATCACGCAGGCGCCGCCGGGCGGGCTGTATATCCACCGCAACATCGCCAATCTGGTGTATGAGAGCGACACCAATCTGATGGCCGTGGTGCAATATGCGGTCGACGTGCTGGAGGTGAACGACATCATTGTCTGCGGCCATTATGGCTGCACGGGGATCATCGCCGCATTGGATGGCACCGCGACCGGGCCGATCGGCGAATGGCTGGCCAATGTCCGGCAGGTCCATGCCGACCACCGCGCCGAGATCGACGCGATGCCGAACCGCGAGGCCAAGGTGAACCGGATGGTCGAGTTCAACGTGCGCGACCAGCTGACGCGGCTGGCGAAGACACCGCCGGTGGCGGGGGCCTTCGCCGCCGGGCGCAAGCTGAAGCTGCATGGCTGGGTGTATGATCTGCGCGACGGGCTGCTGAAGCCGCTGATGGATATCGATGCGGAGACGGATCTGGCGGATGTGGTGAAGCCGGATCCTGTGCTGCTTTGAGGGGAGTGGCGAGACTGCCGGTTTGACATGTCTGCCTATGGCGGCAGGTTTGCGTCCCGTCCTCCCGGGCATCGTCCTGAGCTATTGATCCACCCGTCTATCCCGAGCGTAGTCGAGGGACTTCTTCGAGCGTAGTCGAGAAGCTTGAGGGCTGGCGGCCTCGGCTTCGCTCGGCCGGTCCCTCGACTGCGCTCGGGATGGACGGGTCAGCTTTAAGCCTCTCCGTTCAAGCTTCCTCGCTTAGGTCTGCGGCGAAAAGTCTACCGGTTCCCGTCCCTGGCCTCACCATTCTTCTCCGTTGGTTCGGCGTCGCCGCGGTGGACGCGGGCGGTCATGCCGGTGGCTTCGGCGTCTTCCAGCATCTGTTCGCTGGGGGGCGTCGGTTCGGGCGGGGGCGGGACGGCGCTGATCTCTTCCGCGCTGTTCACCGTTTCGGGTTCGATGCGCGGTGCTTCGGGCAGGGGGGCGGGTTCGGGTTCGGGCAGCGCTTCTTCCGCGACCGGCTCGTTGAAGGATTCGGGTTCCGGTGCGGGCGCGTGTTCGCTGCGGTCGCAGGCGGCGAGGCCGATCAGCAGCAGGGCGGACAAGGCGAAGGGCAGGCGGGTCTTCATGATGGCTGATCCTATCGCGCGGCGAGCATCGCGGCGCGGGCGCCACGGGCTTCGATCTTGGAGGCGAGGATTCCGTCCCAGTCATAGGGATCGGCGCGGAAGTTGATCTGCCCGTTCGCGCTGGCGAAGGCGGTCCAGTAGAGCAGATAGACGGTGACTGGATTGGCGAGCCGCGCGCGGACCGTCTTTTCCTCCGCGATCTTCGATTCGACGCCGCCGGCATAATCCGGATTGCGCGCGAGCAGCAGGTTGGCGAGTTCGACCGGCTTTTCAAGCCGCACGCAGCCATGGCTGGCCAGCCGGTCCCAACGCGAGAAACCGGCCTGTGCGGGCGTATCGTGCAGATAGACCGAATAGGGATTGTCGAAATCGAACTTCAGCCGGCCGAGCGCGCTCTGGTCGCCGGCCGCCTGTTGCAGCCGGTTGCCGCCGCCGTCGAGCGGGATGACCTTGATCGCGTTGCGGCGGAAATAGCCGGGATTGGCTTTCTCCTTGGGCCACAATTCCTTGGTCGCGATCGAGGTGGGGACGTTCCACGGCGGATTGATGACGATGCTGTGGATGCGGGATTGCAGCATCGGCGTATTGTCGCCCGGGCGGCCGGTGACCGCCTTCATCGACGTGACCGGTTGATCGCCGTCGAAGACGGTCAGGACGGCGGCGGCGATGTTCACCTGCACCCGGTCCTTGGCGAGATCCTGCGGCAACCAGCGCCAGCGTTCCATATTGGCCATGATCTGCCGCACGCGATCGCGCGCGGAGACGTTCAGCGCAGCCAGCGTCTGCTTCGACACGATCCCGCTGGGGTTGATCCCGTAGCGGCGTTGCGCGCGGCGGACGGCATCGAGCAATGCGCGGTCGAAGGTTTCGCCGGTCTTCGAGACGGCGTCATCCTCGACTGCCAGCCGCTTGCGCAGCGCGAGGACGCGGGGCCCCTTGGCATTGATGGTGAGGTCCGGCCCGGCGGCCAGCGTCGGCCAGCCGCCATCGGCCTCGATCCGGCGATAGGTTTTGAGGCCCTTCACCAGCCCGTCATAGCCGGCATAGGGCGGCGGCAGCGACGCGATCCATGCGGAGAGACGGTCATTGGCGACCGCCTGGGAGAAAGCGGGCCATGGGTCATAGGCGGCGGGGCGCAGGCCCCAGTCCTTGAGGAAATCGGCGCTGTCCAGCCGGCCGCTATGCACGGCGCGGGCATGATCGAGCGCGGCCATGATGAGATCCGCATCGCCACGGTCGGCGGCTTCCCCGTCCGAATCGCGGAGATCATGGCGCAGGCCCTGACCGGCGGCATTGTCGAGCATGGCGGCGAGCTGCTTCGCCTGCGTGCGGGTGAGCGTGGGCAGAACGCGCGGCGGTGCGGCGGGCGCCAGGACGGGGGCCGGGATGGCGAATGTGGGGATCTGAGCGCTCTGCGCAGAAGCAGGCAAAGCGGGGAGGAGCGCGAGGCTGGCGAAAGCGGGGGACGCCGCCGCACGGAGGAACAGGCGCTTCGGCAAAATGGGATACTCCACTGTAATCCGGATAACATATAGTGCGGGCTGAACGGGCGTCTACCGCAGCCAAGCCTGCGCCAAGCTGAACGACGCGCGACAGGGCGAAGGTCCGTGACGGTCAACGGTGGGGATGGTCATTTCGTTGCGGTGGCGATCCAGCGATCCAGCCGGGCGGTGATATCCGCCGGATCGCCGGTCAGCAGCAGTATCTTGGCGCGCGCGGTGGCACCGGATTGCAAGCTGATCGCGCTGCGGCGCAGGCCGGTTTCGGCGCGGATCAGGGCGAGCAACGCGTCGTTGGCGGCACCATCGGACGGTGCGGCGGAGAGGCGGATGCGGAGGACGGCGCGGCCGTCCGCGTCGCGATCCACGCCGTCCAGTCCATCGCGATGCGCACGCGGCGTAACGCGCACGGCGATGCGGACGCCACCGGGCAGGATCGTGTAGGGCGGATCGGCGTTCACCGGCCGACCCTATCGTTTCGGCGGCGGAACCGGCAAGGGCATGATGCGCGCGGAGAGGGAGGACGGCCGGAATGCACATCTGTTTCTTCTTCAATGCGCAACGCCACCAGTTGCTGCACGGCGTATCGATTGCGGCGGCGATGGCGCGGATGCCGGGGGCGACGGTGGACATCCTGTCGCCGTCGGCCGGGCATATCGATTATGCGCGGATGCTGGTGGAACGGCTGGGTGGCGCGCCGGTGCGGTTCGTGGTGGCGGCACCATGGCTGGCGGAACAGGTGCGCCGGGTAACGGGCGGATCTGTGCCGCCCAAGTTGCTGACGCTGGCATTGCTGGCGCGGCGGATGAACCGTTATGATGCGATCTGCCTTCCCGAGCGGACATCGATGGCACTGCGGCGCATGGGCGTGACGCGGCCGAAGTTCATCCATCTGGACCATGGCGCGGGCGACCGGGCGGCGGGATTCGATCCCCGGATCGCGCTGTTCGATTTCGTGCTGATGGCGGGGCCGAAGCATCGCGCGCGGTTGCTGCGCGACGGGCTGATCCGGCCGGACGTGTCGGCGATGGTGGGCTATCCGAAGTTCGAGGCGGCGGTTGCGGCACGGCCTTCGGGGTGGCGGCCCTTTGCGGATGACCGGCCGGTGGTGCTGTATAATCCGCATTTCAGCACGCTGGGATCGTGGGAGCGGTTCGGCGGGGCGGTGATCCACGCCTTTGCGGAGCAGGACCGGTATAATCTGATCCTCGCGCCGCATGTCCGCCTGCTGGACGGGCGCGCGGCGCGGGTGCGCTGGGCGGCGGTGCTGGCGGAGGCGGCCACCAGTCCGCGCATCCTGGTCGATACCGGCAGTGACCGGTCGATCGACATGAGTCATGTGATGGCGGCGGACGTCTATCTGGGCGATGTCAGCAGCCAAATTTACGAGTTTCTGGAACGGCCTCGGCCCTGCCTGTTCCTCGACGCGCATGGCGTGGATTGGCGCGGGAATGAGGATTATGCGCATTGGCGGTTCGGGCCGGTGTTGCGGACGACCGATGGACTGATCGCGGCGGTGGATGCGGCGCGCGCGGGGCAGGAGGGCTATCGGGCGGTGCAGGTTGAGGGGTTTGCCGAGACGTTTGGCCCGGGCGGGGCGGGGGCTTCGTTGCGTGCGGCGGAGGCGGTTTTGGGGTATTTGCGGGGTTGTTGAACCGAAATAGTGCCGTTCTTGCTGAGTAGTGGCTGAGTAGCCCCGCAGGGGCGTATCGAAGACACGTATCGAGGGATGGTCTCCGCCCTTCGATACGGGCCTTCGACAGGCTCAGTCCCTACTCAGGGTGAACGGGTTGGGAATTGGGTGAGCGGACTTCTTTGGTGCCCCCCCATTTTGCCCGAGCGTCCCGCGCCTATTTCATCAACCCGGCGCTGCGCATCGCGTTTTCGATGACGGAGCCGACCGAGCCGCCGCCGGGCAGGGTGAAGCCGGCGATGGCGTCGGGGGCGGCGTGAGCGGGGCGCGCGGTGGTGGGAACGATGATCTCGTCGGCATCCGTTTCCAGACCCCAGAAGCGCAGGATGAGGTGTGAGGAGGCGATGCCGGCGTCGAGCATATAGGCGCCGCTGGCGCCATGGTCGCTGCCGGCGCGGGGGTCGATCGGGGTGCCGTGCCCCATGCCGGCGATGCGATATTCCTCCAGCACGGCGCGGCCCTGCGCGTCCTGCCAGACGCGGTGGGTGTGGCCGTCGATCATTTCGCTGCGGGTCGGGCGGTCGGGCAAAGCGTGCAGGTCGCGCCACTGGCCGGCGATGGCATCGGCATTGCTCTGCGCGACGGTATGGTCCGCCGTGCCCTGCCAGATCGACAAAGTGGGCCATGCGCCGTCATGCACGGTAGCGGCGCGGACGCGGGTGGCGAGTTCGGCGGTGGCGGGGTTGCCGTGGCCGCGCATCCGGTCGAACGCTTCCGGCACGCTGGTCGCGGAACCGAAGGGCAGGCCGGCGATGATCGCGCCGCCCGCGAAGAGATCGGGATAGGTGGCGAGCAGGACCGCGGTCATCGCGCCGCCCGCGGACAGGCCGGTGGCGAAGACGCGCGTCGCATCCAGCCGGTGATCGGCGACCATGCGCGCGACCATGTTGCGGATCGACAAGGGTTCGCCGCTGTCGCGCGCGCTGTCTTCGGGGGCGAACCAGTTGAAGCAGAGATTGGGATTGTTGGCGCGCTGCTGTTCGGGAAAGAGCAGCGCGAAGCCGTGACGATCCGCCAGCCGCGACCAGCCCGCGCCATGATCGTAACCGGATGCGGTCTGTGTGCAGCCATGCAGCACGACGACGAGCGCCGCGCCGGGCGCCAGATTGGCGGGAACATAGCAGCGTGCGCGCAATGCGCCGGGGTTCGCGCCGAAATCCGTCAGATCCTGCAACCGGTCCGCGCCGCCGTCGAAACCAGGAAGCCCGCCGGGCTGGAGCGTGCGCAGCGTGGTAAGACGGTGGATGGTATCGGAGAGATTTCGCATCGGGCTTTGCCCTTTCCAGAGACGGGATCGATGATCGCGCGCGTCGAAGCTGCGACACCAACCTATGATATCATGCTGCACTGCACAATAGATGGCATCGGGATCGGGTTCCGCAAGGGGCAAGTGCATGGGTGATGCCAGGGCGAGCGGCGGGCAAGCACTGGAAACATATGCAAAACATATGCGACCGGGCGGTTTTCCGGCTCGCTTCGCTATGCGGGGCGGTGCGATAGCGCCGGCTCCGCAACGGGAATTACGGCATCATGACGACAGGAATCGATGCGCCCGGCGCGGTGCCGGCGGTCCATGGGCCGAACGAGAAGATGGCGACGCTGGCCGTGGGCGCGATCGGCGTGGTGTTCGGCGATATCGGGACATCGCCGCTCTATGCGCTGAAGGAAAGTTTCATCGGGCATCACCGGCTGGCGGTGGATGCACCGCATCTGTTCGGCGTGATCTCGCTGATCTTCTGGACGATGACGCTGATCGTGACGCTGAAATATGTGCTCATCATCCTGCGCGCGGACAATCATGGCGAAGGGGGGAGCCTGGCGTTGCTGGCACTGATCGTCCGGCATGGCAGCGGGCGGGGCTGGACGAAGGGCATCGTGCTGCTCGGCATCTGCGCGACGGCGCTGTTCTACGGCGATGCGATCATCACGCCGGCCATTTCGGTGCTGTCGGCGGTGGAGGGGCTGACGATCGTGCAGGCGGGGCTGGCGCCTTTGGTGCTGCCGATCGCCATCGCCGTCATCATCGCGCTGTTCGCCATCCAGTCGCGCGGGACGGCGAAGGTGGGGATGATCTTCGGGCCGGTGATGATGGTCTATTTCGCGGTGCTGGCGGTGCTGGGGTTGCTGAGCGTGATCCGGCATCCCGGCGTGCTGGCGGCGCTCAGCCCGGCCTATGCCTATGGCTTCTTCTCGATGGATCCGATGCGCGCCTTCCTCGCACTGGGATCGGTGGTGCTGGCGGTGACGGGGGCGGAGGCGCTGTACGCCGATATGGGGCATTTCGGGCGCAAGGCGATTGCGATTTCCTGGCTGTATCTGGCGTTTCCCTGCCTGTTGCTGAATTATCTGGGGCAGGCGGCGTTGCTGATCGACAATCCCGCTGCGATCGAGAATCCCTTCTACCTGCTCGCGCCCGAAGCGTTGCGGCTGCCGCTGGTCATCCTGGCGACGCTGGCGACGATCATCGCGAGCCAGGCGGTGATTTCGGGTGCGTTTTCGGTGACGCAACAGGCGATCCAGCTGGGGTTCCTGCCACGGCTGAAGGTAGCGCATACCAGTGCGACCGCTGCGGGGCAGATCTATCTGCCGCTGGTCAACCGGGCGTTGCTGGTGCTGGTGATCCTGCTGGTGCTGGGGTTCCGCACGTCGAGCAATCTGGCGGCGGCATACGGCATCGCGGTGACGGGGACGATGTTCATCACGGCCTGTATGCTGGGCGTGCTGGCGGTGACGGTGTGGCGCTGGAACCGGTGGCTGGCCTTCGGGCTGACCGGGCTGTTCCTGCTGATCGACGGGGCATACCTGGCATCCAACCTGACCAAGATCCCGGATGGCGGCTGGTTTCCGCTGCTGATCGGCGCGATCGCGTTCACCGTGCTGACGACCTGGGCGACGGGGCGGCGGCTGATGCGGATCCGGCTGGACGAAAGCACGATGCCGGCGGACATCTTCATCCGCTCCGCCGCGGGATCGGTGGCGCGGGTGCCGGGGACGGCGGTGTTCCTGTCGGCGTCACCGCACGGCGTGCCATCCGCTTTGCTCCACAATCTGAAGCATAATCGCGTGTTGCACGAACGGGTGGTGATCCTGACCGTCGCGATCGAAGGGGTGCCGCAGGTGGACCATGGCGCGTGCGGCAGCGTGGAGGATCTGGGTCACGGTTTCTGGCGGGTCATCCTGCGTTACGGGTTCATGCAGGAAATCGACGTGCCGGGCGCGCTGGCGACGCTGCACATCGACGGCGCGCCGTTCCGGACGATGGACACCAGCTATTTTCTCGGTCGGCAGACGCTGATCGCATCGAGCCGGCCGGGCATGGCGCGGTGGCGGGAGCAGTTTTTTGGCTGGATGCTGCGCAATGCGGAGACGGCGATGGAATTCTTCAAGCTGCCCAGCAACCGCGTGGTGGAGCTGGGCAGTCAGGTGGAGATCTGAGGAAGGGGGGTGACGGCGGGAATGCCGTCACCCCTTGTTCGGTCAGGCGGCGTCGACGAGGATCAGTTCGCTGTCCTCGATCGCGGTGACGCTGAGCGTTTCGACATCGCGGATGGCGGCACCATCGCGTGCGTTGACGGTCACGTCGCCGATGCGGACCGCGCCGGTGGCGGGCACCAGATAGCCGCGGCGATCCTTGCCGAGCGGATAGTCGATCGTCTCGCCCGCGCGGATCGTGGCCCCGACGATGCGGGCGTCGGTGCGGATCGGCAGGGCGTCCGCATCCTCCGCGAAGCCGGACGCCAACGTGACGAAGCGGCCCGACCGTTCGCCCTTGGGGAAGGGTCGTGCGCCCCAGCTTGGGGCGACGCCGCGGCTGGTGGGTTCGATCCAGATCTGGAAGATCCGGGTTTCGACATCTTCCGCATTATATTCAGCATGGGTGATGCCGGTGCCGGCGGACATGACCTGCACGTCGCCCGCTTCCGTCCGGCCGAGATTGCCGAGACTGTCCTTGTGCGTGATCGCGCCCTCGCGGACATAGGTGATGATTTCCATGTCGCGGTGCGGATGCGGCGGGAAGCCGGATTTGGCGGCGATGATGTCGTCATTCCAGACGCGCAGATTGCCCCAGTGCATCCGCGCCGGATCATGATAGCCTGCGAAGGAGAAATGATGCTTCGCGTTCAGCCAGCCATGGTTGGCGCCGCCGAGCGAGGCGAAGGGACGAAGTTCGATCATGGGGTTGCTCCCGTCTGGCCGGTGATCGGCCGCTGAACGACAAGATAGACTGTTCGATCATGACGGGAAGTGCAATGATGGCACTTCATCGATGAAGGAAACGTCATGTCCGTCTTGCCCGATCTGGAAGCGTGGGCAATTTTTGCCAAGGTGGTGGAGACGGGATCCTTCGCGAAGGCGGCGGAAGCGCTGCGCCTGTCCAAGCCGACCGTATCGAAGGCGCTGACCCGGCTGGAATTGCGGCTGGGCGTGCCGTTGCTGCATCGCACGTCGCGCCAGCTGACCGTGACGGAAAGCGGGCGCGGCGTGCTGGACCGTGCGCGGCGCATTCTGGCGGATGGCGAGGCGGCAGAGGGCGAGGCGTCGGCGCAGGCGGCGGCCCCGCGCGGCCGGGTGGTGCTGGCGATGCCGATGTCGTTCGGCGTGCGGCATGTGGCGCCGCTGCTGCCGGAGTTTCTGGCGCTCTATCCCGATGTCAGCATCGACGTGCAGTTGAGCGATGCGAAGACCGATCTGGTGGCGGGCGGCGTGGACGTGGCGTTGCGGATCGCGTCGCTGGCGGATTCGTCGCTCCGCGCGCGGCGGCTGTGCACGGTGCGCCGGCCGCTGGTGGCGGCGCCGGCCTATCTGGACCGGCATGGACGGCCGGAGCATCCGCGCGATCTGGAGCAGCATCGCGCCTTGCTCTACACAAATGTGCCGACGCCCGCATTGCTGCGGCTGGAGCATGAGACGCTGGGCGAATATAGCGTGTCGCTGACCGGGCCGCTGGCCGCGAACAGCGCCGATGCGCTGAAGCCCGCGCTGGTGGCGGGGCTGGGGATCGCGGTGCAGCCCGACTTCATGGTGTGGCAGGAACTGGACAGCGGCGTGCTGGAGGAGGTGCTGCCGGGATGGGGGCTGCCCGATATCGGACTGCATCTGATGACGCCGCCGGGGGTGCAGCGGCCGGCGCGGGTGACCGTGCTGCTCGATTTTCTGGCGCAGCGGCTGGCCAATGCGATCTGGGCGCGCTGCCCCGGGGAGGTGGTGCATTCGTAGAGAGGGATGACATGATCTGGATCGGGAGGCAGCCGTCTGTCCCGATCATAGTCGAGACGCTCGAAGGCTGGCGGCCTCGACTTCGCTCGGCCGGTCCCTCGACTGCGCTCGGGATGGTCGGGTCCGGGTTATCAGGGTCCAGCGATGTTGCGCAGAGGTGGCCGGCGGCTCTAAGCGGGCGGGGCGAGAGCCGGCGACGGCCGACATGGGACAATGCAACGATGACGGGCGCGGAGGGGCAGGGAATCGAAGGCGTGCTGCTCGCCAACCGTGATCGGCTGTTACGCTTTCTGGTGGCGCAGGGCGCGGGCGATGCGGCGGAGGATCTGTTCCAGCTTTTGTGGCTGAAACTTTCGGAGCGGCCGACCGGGCCGGTCGCGCAGCCGCTCTCCTATCTGTACCGCGCGGCGAATAATCTGATGCTGGACCGCTATCGATCCGAACGGCAGGCGGGGCAGCGCGAACAGGCGTGGAGCGCGGCGGGCGATGGCAGCGGCGAGGGATCCGACGTGCCGTCCGCCGACCGGGCGATGATCGCGCGGGCCGAACTGGCGCGGGCGGAGGCGGTGCTGGACGGGCTGGGCGCGCGCACCGCGACCATCTTCCGCCGGTTCCGGCTGGACGGGGTGAGCCAGAAGGCGATCGCGGCGGAGATGGGCGTGAGCCTGAGCACGGTGGAAAGCGATTTGCGCAAGGCCTATGGCGCGCTGGTCGCCCTGCGGAGGCAGCTTGATGATGTGTGAGCGATCAAGGCTGCGGGCGATCGGCTCCGTCCTGCTGATGTGGGAATGATGATGGACCGGACGCGCACCGAATGCGACGCGCAGGCGATCGACTGGCTGATCCGCCAGCGCGATCCCGCGTTCGACGACTGGGACGGATTCACCGACTGGCTGGAGGCCGATCCGGCGCATGGCGCGGCGTTCCATGCGGCGGGCGCGGTGGATGCGGAGATGGGCGATCTGCCCCGGCCGGTTGCGGAGCCGGTTCCGGTGCGGCCACGGGCGATGCGGCGCATCTGGCAGGCGGGCGGTGCGGCGGTGGCGGCTATGCTGGTCGGGCTGGTGGGCTATGGCGCGATCGAGCGTGCGCCGGATCTTGCGCGCATCGCCACCGCGCCGGGCGAGCGGCGGATGCTGACGCTGGCGGACGGATCGACCATCGCGCTGAACGGCGGCACGCGGATCGCGATCGACCGCGACCGGCCGCGTTATGCGCGGCTGGAAGAGGGGGAAGCGATGTTCCGCGTGGTGCACCGCGCGACCGATCCGTTCGTGGTGGAAGCGGGCGGGGCGATGCTGCGCGATGTGGGGACGGCGTTCGACGTGGTGCGGCGCGATCGGTCGACGCAGGTGGCGGTGTCCGAAGGGGCGGTCGTCTATGATCCCGATGGCGCGAATGTGCGCGTCGATGCCGGGCGGCAACTGGACGCGGGCGATGATGGCACGCGGCTGGTGCTGCGTCCGGTGGTGGCGGCGACGGTCGGGAGCTGGCGGCAGGACCAGCTGGTCTATGACGGCGCGCCCTTGTCGGTGGTGGTGGCCGATGTCGCGCGGGCGACGGGCGTGACGGTGACGTTGGCGACGGGTCTTGGTGAGATGCCGTTCAGGGGCATGTTGCGAACGGGCGGCGCGGACGGGCGGGTCGTGGAGGATCTGGCGGGGCTGGCCGGGTTGCGCGCGGTGCGGCGGGGGGATGGTTGGGTGTTGATGCGCGGGGGCCGGTGACGGGCGCCATGCGGGGTCTGCTGGCCGGGGCGTGTCTTTGCCTGCCGGTGACGGCGTGGGCTGCGCCGGTGCATGGCATCGACCTGCCGGGCGGGCGGCTGGCGGATGTCGGCGCGGTGCTGGGGATGCAGGCGGGGATCAGCATCGGGGTGGGCGATGCCGCGCTGTGGCAGAGCCGCGTCGCGCCGGTGCGTGGGCGGATGTCGGCGGAGGCGGCGTTGCGGCGGATGCTGCGGGGCACGGGGGCGACTGCCGAGCGGGTGAGCGCGAACGGGTGGCGGATCGTGCGGCGGCGGGTAGTCGCTCCGGTGGTGCGGGTGACGGCCTTGCCGCGTGCCGTGCCGGTGGCGGAGGAGGTGCCGGCGCAGATCGTGGTGACGGCGAGCAAGCGCGATACGCCGCTGTCGCGCTTTGCCGGTACGGTGCATGTGCTGGACGGAAGCGATCTGGCGCAGGGCGGGGTGCGCGGGACGGAGGCGATCCTGACGCGGCTGGCGGGGGTGGCGTCTACGCATCTGGGATCGGGCCGGAACAAGCTGTTCATTCGCGGCATCGCCGATTCCAGCTTCACCGGGCCGACGCAGGCGACCGTCGGGCAATATGTCGGCGATATCCGGCTGAGCTACAACGCGCCCGACCCCGACCTGAGGCTGTACGATATCGACCGGGTGGAGGTGCTGGAGGGGCCGCAGGGGACGTTGTACGGCGCGGGATCGCTGGGCGGGATCATCCGGGTGATGCCCAATCCGCCCGATCCGGCGCGATCGGCGATGGCGGTATCGGGCGGCATGTCCGTGACGCGGCATGGCGACCCTGGCGGCGATGCGGGCGGGATGGTCAATCTGCCGCTGGGCGGCGGCAATGCGCTGCGCATCGTCGGCTATGCGGTGGAGGATGGCGGCTATATCGACAATCCACGGACGCTGCGCGACGATATCAACCGCACGCGGACGATCGGCGGGCGCGCCACGCTGCGCATCGATCCGGGCGACGGGTGGACGATCGAACCGGGGGCGATCGTGCAGGAGATCCATGCCGCCGACAGCCAATATGCGGATCGCGACGCACCGCCGCTGACGCGCGACAGTGGCGTGGAGCAGGGCGCGCGGGCGCGATACCGGCTGGGGATTCTGGTGGTGGGCAAGGCGTGGGACGGGCTGCGCTTCCAGTCGTCCAACGCGGTGGCGGGGCACCGGTTGAAGGAACGGTTTGACGCCAGTCGGGCGGACGGGCCGCCGCGCCTGTTCGACCAGCAGAACCGCACGCGGATGATCGCCAGCGAGAACCGGTTGTGGCGGCCGCTGGACGGTTATGGCTGGGTGCTGGGGGCGAGCCTGCTCGACAATCGCACGCGGTTGACGCGGACCTTCACCACCGTGGCGGCGCGGGCGGCGCTGACGGGCGTGACCAACCGCATCACCGAATATACCGTCTATGGCGAGGGGAGCCTAGCGCTGACGCCGTGGCTCACCGCGACCGGCGGCGCGCGTTATACGCGGGCGCGGTTGAGCGGGGATGGCGAGGATGTGGCGGCGGTGATCGTGCAGACGCTGCGCGCGGTGGTGGCGGAACGGCGAGCGCGCGATCTGCTGCCGTCCTTCGGGATCGTCGCCAACCCGGCGCGCGACCTGACCCTGTTCGCGCGCTATCAGGAGGGGTTCCGGCCGGGGGGATTGTCGATCGAGACCGACCGGGTGCGGCGGTTCCAGAATGACCGGGTGACGACGATCGAGGCGGGAATGCGCTATGGCGACCGGCTTCATGGGGCATTCGATCTGGCCTTGTCCGCGTCGCACAGCCGCTGGCGCAATATCCAGGCGGATTTCATCGATGGCGGGGGGCTGCCGAGTACGGCGAATATCGGGGACGGGCGGATCAGTTCGCTGTCCTTCACGCTGGCGGCGCGGCCGGCAGCGGGCCTCTCCTTCGATCTGGGGGCGGTGTATAATGCGAGCCGGGTGACGGCGCGGTCGTCCGAACCCTTTCTCGCGGCGCTGGCGGCTGCGGACCTTTCGGGGCGGCTCGGGCGAATCCCCAATGTGGCGCGTCATGCGGTGCGGGCGGGGGTAGATTATCGCACCGCGCTGTCGGGGGATGATGATCTGCGGCTGACGGGCTGGGCCAATTATATCGGCCCGTCGCGGCTGGGCATCGGCCCGGTGCTGGGCGCGCGGCAGGGGGACTATATCGATACCGGGCTGGTCGCGCGCATCGGCGATGCGCGGCGGGGGGTGTCGGTGACGGTGACCAATTTGTTCGACACGGTCGGCAATCGTTTTGCCCTGGGCACGCCCTTCGTGGCGGAGACGGCGGGGTTTCTGACGCCGCTCCGGCCGCAGACGGTGCGGGTGGGGTTTGATCTGATGTATTGAGGGTGACAGGCCAGCGAACGACGGGACTATGCGATGGATGAAGGCAACGGAAAACGGCCGATTGAGTGGGACGACGCGCCTGAATGGACCGAGGAGCAATTCGACCGGGCCGAGCTTCGCATCGGGGACCGGGTCATCCGACCTGCAACCGGTACGCTGACCCGCGCAGGCGTTCCGCAGATTGGGACTACCGTCAAGAAGGAGGTCACGCTGTGGCTCGATGCCGATGTGATCGCAAAGTTTCAAGCAAGCGGGCCGGGGTGGCAGTCGCGGATCAACGCCGCGTTGCGGGTGGCGGTTGGGTTGTAGCCTTCGCTTGACCCGAGGCCGCTGACATCGCAGTTTCGGTCTCATGCAAATGTCCGGATTTCCCCGCCTGTCGATCGACCCCGGTATCTGCGGGGGGCGACCGGTCGTTGCCGGTACGCGGATGCGCGTGACGGATGTTCTGGACATGCTGGCCGATGGCGCGAGCGCTTCCGAGATCGAACGCGATTTCCCTTATATTTCGGCGGATGATGTGCAGGATTGCCTGCGGTTCGCGGCGCGTTCGGTGGATCATCCGGTGGTCATCGCCGCGGAATGAAATTCCTGATCGATGCGCAACTGCCGCCCGCCCTGCGGCGCTGGATCGAGGAACAGGGGCAGACGGCCTATCATGTCGTGGACGTCGGACTATTGGCGGCGAGCGATCGGGATATTGCGGCGTATGCGGAAAGCCATGACATGATCCTCGTCAGCAAGGACGAGGACTTCCTCTATCTGCGCTTGCCGGACAAGTTTGCTTTTCTCTGGTTGCGATGCGGCAACGCCACCAACGTCCGGTTGCAGGCTTGGTTGGCGGAAAGGTGGGGGGATATCTTGCAGTTGCTTTCGAAGGGCGAGCGTTTCGTTGAAGCCCGCTAGAAAAATATAGGTTGCATTGATTTTCATCGCTTACATGTTGCAAGAATATAGCTTCCCCGGCACGCTGGCTGTTCTGCAAATATTGGAGGGGGCGGGGGATGGACGAAGCGCTACGTAACAAACTCGGACAGGATCGTATCGCGTCACGACAGGTCGACGAACTGATAGGGCTGGCGCGCGGGATCGCTGCCGATGGGACTATCAATCTCCCTGAAGCCGAATTTCTACAAAAATGGCTTGCGGCAAATCAGGCCGTCAGTGACCAGCCTATGATCCGTGTCCTGTTTCAACGTGTATCGGAGATGCTGTCTGACAATGTGCTTGATACTGACGAAAGCAGCGAACTGCTCGATACGTTGAACCGCTTTTCCAACCGCGATTTCGAGCTGGGCGAGGTGCTGAAATCCACCACGCTTCCCTTCTGTGATCCCGCGCCCGTATTGCAGTTTGAAAACCAGTCTTATTGTTTCACGGGAACGTTCAGCTATGGACAGCGGAAGCATTGTGAGGCCGCTGTCGTAGAACGTGGCGCGATATGTTCGTCGCTTGCCCAGAAGACCAATATTCTTGTGATCGGTCTCTATGCAACGGAGTCGTGGAAACATTCTTCGTTCGGAAACAAGATCCTGAAGGCTACGGAGTGGCGAAATGCCGGTAAGCCCATCCGAATTGTTTCCGAGCAGCATTGGGTTTCGCACCTGTAGGCATCGATGCTGGCCCGGTGCAGTGATGCCACCGGGCCAGTATGAAAGTTATGCTTTCCGACCCGAGCTTGCCGTCAGCAACGGCTTCAAATACCCCCCCGTATAGCTCCTTGGCTCCTTCGCCACCTGCTCGGGTGTGCCGACGGCGACCACCTCGCCGCCCTTATCTCCGCCTTCCGGACCCATGTCGATGACCCAGTCGGCGGTTTTGATGACTTCCAGATTATGTTCGATCACGACGACGCTGTTGCCGTTGTCGACCAGCGCGTGGAGGACTTCGAGCAGTTTGCGGACATCCTCGAAATGGAGGCCGGTGGTGGGTTCGTCGAGGATGTAGAGCGTCTGGCCGGTGGCTCTCCGGGCGAGTTCCTTGGCGAGTTTGACGCGTTGCGCCTCGCCGCCGGACAAAGTGGTGGCCTGCTGGCCGACCTTGACATAGCCCAGGCCGACTTCCGCCAGCATCGCCATCTTGTCGCGGATGGGGGGGACGGCCTTGAAGAATTCGACCGCGTCCTCGACCGTCATGTCGAGGACGTCGGCGATGCTCATGCCCCGGAACTTCACCTCCAGCGTTTCGCGATTATAGCGCTGGCCGTGGCAGACGTCGCAGGTGACATAGACGTCGGGCAGGAAGTGCATCTCGATCTTGAGCACGCCATCGCCCTGGCACGCCTCGCACCGGCCGCCCTTGACGTTGAAGCTGAACCGGCCGGGCTTGTAGCCGCGCGCCTGCGATTCCGGGAGGTTGGCGAACCAGTCGCGGATGTTGGTGAAGGCGCCGGTATAGGTGGCGGGGTTGGAGCGCGGGGTGCGGCCGATCGGCGACTGGTCGATGTCGATGACCTTGTCGCAATATTCGAAGCCGGTGATCTTCTCATGCGCCCCGGCCAACATGCGCGCGCCGTTCAGGTTGCGCGCGGCGGCGGCGAACAGGGTGTCGATGGTGAAGCTGGACTTGCCGGACCCGGACACGCCGGTGATGCAGGTGAAGGTGCCGAGCGGGATGGAGGCGGTGACGTCCTTGAGATTATTGGCGGTGGCGCCCTTCACCGTGATCTTCTTGCCACTGCCCTTGCGGCGCTTGGCCGGGAGGGGGACGGAACGGCGGCCGGTGAGATAGTCGCCGGTCAGGCTGTCCGGATTGTCGAGAATATCCTGCAAGCTGCCCTGCGCGACGATCGCGCCGCCATGGACGCCCGCGCCCGGCCCCATGTCGATGACATAATCGGCGGTGCGGATCGCATCCTCGTCATGTTCGACGACGATGACGGTGTTGCCGAGATCGCGCAGGCGCTTGAGCGTGACGATCAGCCGGTCATTGTCGCGCTGGTGCAGGCCGATCGACGGTTCGTCGAGCACGTAGAGCACGCCCGACAGGCCGGAGCCGATCTGCGAGGCGAGGCGGATGCGCTGGCTTTCGCCGCCGGACAGGGTGCCGGAGGTGCGATCGAGATTGAGATAGTCCAGCCCGACATTGTCGAGGAAGCCGAGCCGTTCGACGATCTCCTTGAGGATCGGCGTGGCGATCTGGCGCTGCTGGTCGCTCAGATGATCGGGCATGGCGCGGAAGAAGGCGAGCGCGGGGCCGACCGCGCGGCGGGTGGAGAGCGAGATGTCCTCGCCGGCGATCTTGACCGCCAGCGCTTCCGGCTTCAGACGCGCGCCGTTGCAGACCTCGCATGGGGCCGCGGACTGATATTTGGCGAGTTCCTCGCGCATCCACGCGCTGTCGGTGGAAAGCATCCGCCGTTCGAGATTGCCGAGGACGCCTTCGAACGCCTTTTCGACCTCGTAGGACTTCTTGCCGTCGATGAAGCGGAGCGTGACCGCCTTGCCGCCGGTGCCGCGCAGGATGACGGCGCGCTGTTCCTCGCTGAGTTCACCCCAGGCGGTGTCGAGCGAGAAGTCGTAGGCCTTGGCGAGCGAGGCCAGCACCTGCATATAATAAGGCGAGGGCGGGTTGGACTTGGCCCAGGGGACGACCGCGCCCTTCTTGAGCGAGAGATGCTCGTTGGGGACGACCAGTTGCGGGTCGAAATAGAGTTTTTCGCCGAGACCGTCGCAGGCGGGGCAGGCGCCCTGCGGTGCGTTGAACGAGAAGAGGCGCGGTTCGATTTCCGCGATGGTGAAGCCCGAGACGGGGCAGGCGAATTTTTCGGAAAAGACGATGCGGTTGTCGGGAATGCCGCCGACGCCGGCCGCGGCCGATCCCTTGGCGACACCCTTCTTCGATTGGCCGGCGGGCGCGGTGGAGACTTCGCGGCCGGGGACGGGGCCATCGGCCATGTCGATATAGACCAGCCCGTCGGTCAGCTTCAGCGCGGTCTCGAAGCTCTGCGCCAGACGCGTGGCGATGTCCGGGCCGACGACCATGCGATCGACCACGACCTCGATGTCATGCTTGTATTTCTTGTCGAGCGCGGGGGCGTCCTCGATCTCGTGCATTTCGCCGTCGATGCGGACGCGGGTGAAGCCGGCGCGCTGCCATTCGAGCATTTCCTTGCGATATTCGCCCTTGCGACCGCGCACGACGGGGGCGAGCAGCAGGAAGCGCGTGCCATCCGGCAAGGCGGTGACGCGATCGACCATCTGGCTGACGGTCTGTGCCGAGATGGGCAGGCCGGTGACGGGCGAATAGGGGATGCCGACGCGCGCCCAGAGCAGGCGCATATAGTCGTAAATCTCGGTCACGGTGGCGACCGTCGAGCGCGGATTGCGCGAGGTCGTCTTCTGTTCGATCGAAATTGCGGGCGACAGGCCCTCGATATGATCGACGTCGGGCTTCTGCATCAGTTCGAGAAACTGGCGCGCATAGGCGGAGAGCGATTCGACGTAGCGGCGCTGCCCCTCGGCATAGATGGTATCGAAGGCGAGCGAGGATTTGCCCGATCCGGACAGGCCGGTGATGACCACCAGCTTGTCGCGCGGAATCTCCACATCGACCGATTTGAGATTGTGCTCGCGCGCGCCGCGGACGGAGATATGGGTCAGCATCGTCTATCTGTTCCAGATTTGTTCACGGGCGGCAAGGGGCGTGCCGACAAGTCTGGCGCGAAATGGGAAGGGTGGGACGGCTGGGCAAGGGCGGCGGCCGACGGCCCGGTGTCGGCAGGGTTTAAAATGGATTAAGGGCGAAACGAATCGAATTGGGGGGAAATATGAAGACGTTCACGAAGATGCTGCTTGTAGCCGCACTGACATCCGCGACGCCGGCTTTTGCCGCGGTCCAGACCGCGACGCTGAACTTCACGGCGCGCGATTTCATTCTGGCGTCGACCGGGGACGCGTTGGCTGATGAACCGGCGATCAGCGGATCGTTCACCTTGTCCTATGACGATGCGGTGTCGGACTATGATGTGGATCGCCCGATCGATTCCGTCTCGCTGGTGATCGGCGGTCATGTGTATGACCGAAGTGAATTGCGCTTCAAGACGTTCGTGGAGCAGGGGCTGCGCGGGTTCCTGATCGGCGGCATCGCCAATGGCGGGGTGTTGGCGGTCGACGCGCAGACCGACGATTTCTTCCTGAGCTATGTGGAGTCGATTACCCCGTTCCTCATCATCACGCGTCCCGGAATCGTCAGTGCGGCGTTTACGTCTCCTGAAGTTTCCATTCAGGGTCTGTCCTCGGCCGTGCCGGAACCGGCCAGCTGGGCGCTGATGATCGGCGGGTTCGGGCTGGTCGGCGGGCTGGCGCGGCGGCGTGGGCGATCGGTGATCGCGCACGGCTGATCGGGTGAGGGCGCGGATGGGGGAGCATCCGCGCCTTCGGGTCAGAATTGCGACCAGTCGTCCGTGTCGGGTTCGACCTTCAACGCCAGGGCGCCGCTGGTGCGGTAGGCGGGCGGGGCGGCGACGACCTTGGTGCGGGCCGGGGCCGGCGCGGCGCGCGGGGCGATGTGGTGGACGGGCGCGGCCGACTGGTTGAGCCGGAAGCGGCGGACATTGGCGGCAAGCTCGTCGGCTTCGGAGGACAGGCTGCGGGCGGCGGCGGTCGATTCCTCGACCATGGCGGCATTTTGCTGCGTCACCGAATCCATCTCGCCGACGGCGGTGTTGACCTGTTGCAGCCCGCTCGCCTGCTGGCCGGCGGCCTGCGCGATGGCGCTGACCAACTGATCGACCTGCGTGATGACGGTGCCCATTTCGGTGAGGCTGGTCTGCGTATCCCGGACCAGGCTGACGCCGCGGCCGACCTGTTCGGAACTGGCGACGATCTTGGCCTTCACATCCTTGGCGGCATCGGCCGAACGCTGGGCCAGCGCGCGGACTTCGGAGGCGACGACCGCGAAGCCGCGACCGGCATCCCCGGCGCGCGCCGCCTCGACACCGGCGTTGAGCGCGAGGAGGTTGGTCTGGAAGGCGATGCCGTCGATGACCGAGATGATCTCCGAAATCTCGTTCGAGGCGCGTTCGATGCCGTTCATCGCGCCGACCGTATCCACCAGCACCGCGCGGCCCTGTTCGCTCTTCTCGATCATCGAGCGGACGGCGACGGTGGCCTGCGCCGCATTGCCGGCGGTTTCGCGCACGGTGGCGGTGATCTCGTCCATCGCGGCGGCGGTTTCCTCCAGCGACGCGGCCTGCTGCTCGGTGCGGCGCGACAGATCGTCCGACGCCTGCGCGATCTCGGTCGATCCGGTGCGGATCGTCTGCGCCGAACCGGTGACGGTCATCATCGTCTGTTCGACCGATTCCATGGCGCGGTTGAAGTTGGTCTTCAGTTCGGCGAACGGCCCGGTCAGATCGGCGTCGATGCGGGCGGTGAGATCGCCATCGGCCAGCGAGGACAGGCCGGCGCCGATCGATCCGACGATGAGATCGGCCTGCGCATCCTTGGCGGCGTCGGCAGCAGCAAGCTGATTCCGGAAGAGGCCGATGGCGCGGGCGAGATCGGCGACCTCGTCCTTGCCGTCGATGGCCGGGATCGTCACCGCATGATTGCCCCTGCCCAGTTCGCTGATCGCGCCGTTCATCGTCGCCAGCGGTGCCGCGACCGAGCGGATCAGCGTCATCAGCAGGAAGCCGACCGCGATGCATGCGCCGACGAGTGCGGCGAGCGTGGCCATCCAGCCGAAGCTGTAGGTCTGCGCGCCCTGATCGGCGATGGTGCGGACGCTGGCATAAGCGGTGTCGATCCGGCTTTGATTATAGGCGCGGAGCGTGTTGAACGCGGCCTCATTCTCCTGGAACAGATCGGTCGCTTCGATATCGAGATTGCGGCGCGAATCCGCCAGCATCGCATCGCTGCGCACCATATAGGCGTTGATCTGGTTGCGGAGCGTCGTCATCCGCGCGCGCTGTTCGGCGTCGGTCGAGGAATCGAGCAGGAAGGCGGTGGCCTTCATCATCCCCGCCCGCAGATCCTTGAGCTTGGCATCCGCATCCGTGATCTCGTCCGGCAGCGCGGCGAGAATATGTGCCGACTCCAGCGCCCGGTAATTGCCGAGACCTGTGGAGATCACGCCATATGCCTGAAGGCGCGGAACCTTTTGCACCGCGATGTCGACCGCCGAATGCTGAAGCTGCGACTGGCTGTAGATGGACAGGCCACCGACCAGTGCCAGGATCGTGAGCATCACGGCGAATGCGAGCAGGAGCTTGCCACGAATGCGGAGATTTTTCACGGGAATACCCACTGAATGCCGGCCGCGAACCAAGCCGCGGGCCGGCGATATTGAAGAACCACGCCGCGAAGGGGATCGCTCCGCGGGTCGAACCGGTCTGCCGGCGGCGCGATGGCCGCCGGATCAGAGGGTCAGCCGAGCTTCCACGTCAGCGGGACGGTGAGCGTCGAGCTTGCGCCCGGTGCCGGGAACGCGCCGACCTTGCCGGGGATCGTCACGGCTTCACGATCGAGCACGCGCGAGCCGGACGGCTTCACCAGTTCGACGCTTTCGAGCTTGCCGTCCGATGCGATGGCGATCTTGAGAATGGCGGTGCCTTCATCGCCCTTGCGCTGCGCCGCGTCGGGATAGGTCTGGCGCGAGGCGAGGAGTTTCTTGACCTTGCCTTCCCAACCGGCATCGGCAGCGATGGCGGGCGTCATGCCGGTGAAGCCGATGATCGCCGCCAATGCGGCCAACCCGAATTTGTTCTTGTTCATGGATTTGATTCCCTTGGACGGCCCGTTCACGGCCTGACCCGGGGAGTAGGACGAAAGGATTAAAAGATGTTCACAAGGCCAAGGTTAACAGAATGTGTGTTGATGGTCGGGCAGTAAAGAACCGGGGTATCCCGACGAATAACGGCCCTGTACCGTGGTCATGCTGATATTTTATAGTAAATAACTGAAAATGATCGAGAATAATCGGGAGGCTATCCTCCTTGGCATGGGGGTGTTCGCCCGGATTGCCTCTCTGGAGGGCCGTTAACGGGAATTCAATGCCGGTCGTGGGATAGGGTTTCGCCGCTATTCCAGACTCTTTGGCCTGAGGGCGCAGAAGGATTCTCCGAATGTTTGCCAATCTGCCGATTGCCCGCAAGATCGCGCTCTGTTTCGCAGCGATCGTCCTGTCCGTGATGGCGATGATGGCCGTCCTGTTCTTGTGCAACAGCCGGATCAAGGATGCGGCCCGCGACAGCTTGCGTGCGCAGACGGTCTTCAACAGCGCGATGACGATGGAAACGGCGATCCTGCGGCAGAACAGCCAGGTCCGGGGTTTTCTCATCACGCATGACGAAGCCTATCTGAAACAATATGGCGAGGCCCGGCAGACCGGGCTGGACGCGGCGGCGGAGCTGCTGGCGCTGCTGCCCGATCCGGCGGACCAGGCGCGGGTGATCTCGTCCCGCGACAAGATCGCCGACTGGCGCACATCGTGGGGGGAGCCGCTGATCGCGCAGGTGCGGGCAGGGGATGCGGCAGGCGCGCAGGCGCGGCTGACCGCGTCGAGCAAGACGGTAACGATGCTGCCGGTACTGGCACCCTTGCGCGCGCTGCGCAGTGATTCCGAGGCATTGCTGAAACTCTATGGCGAAAGCCAGGCGCAGGCGATGTCGACCGCCGCGATCGCGATGATCGTCGGCGGTGCAGCGATGATCGCGATCGCGGTGGCGCTGTCGATGCTGCTGGGGCGGCAGTTGGCGCGTCCGGTCGTGCGGATGACATCCGCAATGGGCGATCTGGCGGCGGGCAAGCTGGACGTCACCCTCAGCGATGCGGCGCGGGGCGACGAACTGGGCCGTATGTCCGAGGCGGTCGAGGTGTTCCGGGCGGCGGCAGTGAGCAAGGCGCAGAGCGACGCCGAGCAGCAGCGCGTTCTCGATCTGGTCGGCGACGCGCTGGGCCGGCTGGCGGATGCGGATCTGACGGCGCGGCTGTCCGGCTGCACCAATGCCTATCTCCCGCTGGAACGGAACTTCAACCGGGCGGTGGAGCAGCTTTCGACCGCGCTGGAAACGGTGCGCGCCTGTTCGACGGGAATCGGCACCGGCGCGAACGAGATCGCCCATGCCTCCGACGATCTGGCGCGGCGGACCGAGCAGCAGGCGGCGAGCCTGGAAGAGACCGCGGCGGCAATGGACGAGATCACCGCGATGGTCCGCGAATCGGCGGACGGCGCGGCGCAGGCGGATCGGGTGGTGTCCGAAACCAAGTCCGAAGCGCAGGCCGGCGGCAATGTCGTGCGGCAGGCGGTGGAAGCGATGGATGCCATTAACCGCGCATCGAGCGAGATTTCCGAGATCATCTCGGTGATCGACGGCATCGCGTTCCAGACCAATTTGCTCGCGCTGAATGCCGGAGTCGAGGCGGCGCGGGCGGGCGATGCGGGACGGGGATTCGCGGTGGTCGCATCCGAAGTCCGCGCGCTGGCGCAGCGTTCGGCGGATGCGGCGCATGACGTGAAGGCGCGGATCACGGCGAGTGCCGGCCATGTCGGGCGCGGCGTGACTTTGGTCGGTGAAACGGGGCAGGCGCTGGAACGCATCGTCGGCCGGATCGACGAGATCGGCGCGCTGGTGTCCGGCAGCGCGGCGGCGGCGGCGCAGCAGTCGTCCGGGTTGCAGCAGGTCAATATCGCGGTGGGCGAGATGGATTCGGTGACGCAGCAAAATGCGGCGATGGTGGAGGAAAGCACGGCGGCATCGCGCAGCCTGTCGTCCGAGGCGGATGAACTGGTGCGGCAGGTTTCGCGGTTCAGGCTGTCAGCCGCGCCTTCGGCGATGGCCGCACGACCGGTCGCGGCGGCACCCGCACGTGCCGTTCCGGCACCGCGCGCTGCGCCGGCCAAGGCGATGCGCGCGCCGGAAGTGCGGGGCAATCTGGCGCTGAAACCGACCGATGAGGATGACTGGTCGCAATTCTGATCATTTCGCGGCCGATATCATCGCAGGCGTTGCCCTCGTCGCGCATTCCGTTTACGTCAACGTCATGACCGATTCAAAGATCTGGCAAACCCGATATATTCACCCCAGGCCGTGGGAGACGGCCTACCCCGCGATGACCATGCCGGCCATGCTGGCGGAAGCGTCCGCGCCGCGGCCGGGGGCGCCGCTGATCGACTTCATGGGCCGGCATTACAGCTATGGCGAGACGCTGGACGGGGCGCGACGCGTCGCCGCCGGGTTGCATGGACTGGGGATCAGGGCGGGGGACCGGATCGGGCTGTTCCTGCCCAATGTACCGCATTATGTGGCGGCTTATTATGGCGCGCTGATGCTGGGCGCGGTGGTGGTCAACTTTTCGCCGCTCTATTCGGTGGAGGAACTGGCCGATCAGGTGGCCGATTCGGGCACGCGGCTGTTGTTCACGCTGTCTGCCACCGCCCTGTTGCCGACGGCGCTGGCGGTGCTGGAGGCGAGCGCGCTCGAACGGCTGGTGGTGGGTTCGATCGCGGGCGCGCTGCCGGCGGGCAAATCCATTCTGTACCGGATGCTCCGCCGCAAGGAGGTGGCGGCGCGCCCGCATGATCCGCGCATCACCAGTTTCTCCACGCTGATCGCCAATGACGGCGTGTTTCCGGAACCGGCGATCGATGCGGAGCGCGATATCGCGCTGATCCAATATACGGGCGGGACGACCGGCGTGCCGAAAGGCGCGATGCTGACGCATCAGAATCTGACGGCGAATGCGCGGCAGATCGTGGATGTCGACCCCCATGCGGGACAGCCCGACCGCATCATCGGCGCGCTGCCGCTGTTCCATATCTTCGCCAATGCCTGCGTGCTGAACCGCACCGTGCGCAATCGCGGGATGATGGTGCTGTTGCCGCGGTTCGAGGCGAAGGCGGTGCTGGCGGCGGTGGCGCGGACGAAGGCGACGGCGCTGCCGGGCGTCCCGACCATGTATCAGGCACTGATGGACCATCCCGACATCGCGACGGCGGACCTGTCGTCGCTGCGCGTCTGCGTATCGGGGGGCGCGCCGTTGCCGGGCGTGGTGAAGACCCGGTTCGAGACGATGACCGGCGCGACGCTGATCGAAGGCTATGGCCTGACCGAAAGCGGCATCGCGAGCGCAAACCCCTATGAGGGCGCGTCGCAGGTCGGCACGATCGGACAGCCGTTGCCGGCCACGATCTTCCGGCTGGTCGATCGCGAGGATCCGTCGCGCCCCGCCCCGGCGGGCGAGCCGGGCGAGATCGTGATCCAGGGGCCGCAGGTGATGCAGGGTTACTGGAACCGGCCCGAACCGGATGCCGGCACCTTCTGCGACGGCGGGCTGCGCACGGGCGATGTCGGCGTGATCGGCGAGGACGGGTTCATCCGGATCGTCGACCGGCTGAAGGACATGATCTCGGTCGGCGGGTTCAAGGTGTTTCCGAGCCGGGTCGAAACCGTGCTGTACCGGCACCCGTCGGTGCGCGAGGCGATCGTGATCGGCATTCCGGACGTGTATCAGGGCGAACGGCCCAAGGCGTTCGTGACGCTGCGCGAGGATGCCGAACCGGTGGACGGCGCGACCCTGCTCGCCTGGCTCAACCCGCTGGTGGGCAAGCATGAACGTTGCGCCGCGGTGGAAGTGCGGCTGACGCTGCCGAAGACGCTGGTGGGCAAGCTGAGCCGCAAGGAACTGGTGGCGGAAGAGGCGGAACGCGCGGCGGCATCGACGTGACGCCCGCATCCGCAGGGGTGACATTTCCCGAATCTTCGTATAACGGCCGCCGCTCCTATCAAGCGCGAACATAGCGAAAGCGAGTGCACCGACCATGAAACTCAATGAAATCCGCGACAATGATGGCGCGCGCAAGAGCCGCGTCCGGGTTGGCCGTGGTATCGGTTCCGGCCTCGGCAAGACCGCAGGCCGTGGTCAGAAGGGCCAGAAGAGCCGTTCGGGCGTGTCCATCAAGGGCTTCGAAGGCGGCCAGATGCCGCTGCACATGCGGATCCCGAAGCGTGGCTTCAACAACATCTTCGCCAAGGATTATGCGGAAGCGAATCTCGGCACGATCCAGAAGCTGGTCGAATCCGGCGTGCTGGCGGCCGACGGCGTGATCGATCATGCCGCATTGCAGGCAGCGGGCATTGCGCGAGGCGGCAAGGATGGCGTGCGGCTCCTCGGCAAGGGCGAATTCTCGACCAAGCTGAGCTTCCGCGTGGCCGGCGTGTCCAAGGGCGCGAAGGACGCGATCGAAGCCGCTGGCGGCACTGTCGACGTGATCTATGTCCAGCCGGCTGCCGAGAAGGCCGCTGCCAAGCATCGCACGGTGCAGACGGTGCGCGCTGCCGACAAGGCCGATAAGAAGGCCGCAGCCAAGGGCTGAGCTTTCGTCTCCGGATCGCGCCCGGTTCGTGCCTGTCGGAAACGACCGGCACGAACCGGCGGGTGATGGCACGATGGCCTGTTCTCGACAGGCCCGAACCGGATGGACGCCGGCTTTGCGCCCGCGCAGCCACGGTCGAAGACGCTTCGTTCCTTCCGGCTTAGACAAATCGGTCGGTGCGACTATATGTGGCGGCGGTGAGCGGGTCTCCCGCCGCCATGTTTTTTTCGGGATCTGATACCCTATGGCATCCGCAGCGGAACAGTTGGCAGCCAATGTCAGCCTGTCGCAATTCTCCAAGGCCACCGATCTCAAGAAGCGCCTGTGGTTCACGCTGGGCGCGTTGATCGTGTTCCGGCTGCTCAGCCATGTGCCGTTGCCGGGGATCGACCCGCGCGCGCTGGAAGTGCTGTTCTCGCAGACCCGTGGCGGCGTGCTGGATTTCTTCAACACCTTTTCGGGCGGCAGCCTGGAGCGGATGAGCCTGATCGCGCTCGGCGTGATGCCGTACATTACGGCGTCGATCGTGGTGCAGCTCGCGACGTCGCTGTCGCCGCAACTCGCCGCGATCAAGAAGGAAGGCGAGAGCGGGCGCAAGAAGCTCAACCAGTATACGCGCTACGGCACGGTCGGGCTGACCGCGATCCAGGCCTATTTCATCGCGGTCGGGCTTGAAAGCTGGGGCGGGACGCAGGGCATCGCGGCGGTCGTCGTCGATCCGTATCTGTTCCGCTTCACGACCGTGCTGTCGCTGATCGGCGGCACGATGTTCCTGATGTGGCTGGGCGAGCAGATCACCAGCCGCGGCATCGGCAACGGCGTTTCGCTCATCATCATGGCCGGCATCGTCGCCGCCATTCCGAAGACGATCGTGAACGTGCTGGAAGGCGGGCGGACGGGGTCGCTGTCGCCGATCCTCATCATCGGCGTGCTGGCGCTGGTGATCGGCCTGATCCTGTTCATCTGCTTCATGGAGCGCGCGCAGCGCCGGGTGCTGATCCAGTATCCGAAGCGCCAGACCGCGCGCGGCATGATGCAGGCCGACAAGAGCCATTTGCCGCTGAAGATCAACACCGCCAACGTCATCCCGCCGATCTTTGCATCGTCGTTGCTGCTGATGCCGCTGACCATCTCGCAATTCGCCGGCAAGCGCGTGGAGGGCGACAGCGCCTGGGGTGACTTCCTGATCGGGCTGAACCAGTATCTGGCGCATGGCACGCCGCTGTACATGACGCTCTATGCGGCCGGGATCATCTTCTTCTGCTTCTTCTACACTGCCGTGGTGTTCAATCCGGAAGAGACCGCCGACAATCTGAAGCGTTATGGCGGGTTCGTGCCCGGCATCCGTCCCGGCAAATCGACTGCGGACTATCTGGATTATGTGCTGACGCGCATCACCGTGCTGGGTGCGGCCTATCTGACGTTCATCTGTCTGGTGCCGGAATATATCGTCGCACGGGCGGGCATTCCCTTCTATCTGGGCGGGACCAGCCTGTTGATCGTCGTGAACGTGACGATCGATACCGTCACGCAGATCCAGAGCCACTTGCTGGCGCACCAATATGGCGATCTTATCAAGAAGGCGAAGCTGAAGGGCGGCGTGCGGCGCTAAGCCGTGGCTGGACCGGTTAAGGCGCTTAAAGGGGAAATGCGGCCGTGAATATCATCTTGTTGGGTCCGCCGGGGGCGGGCAAGGGCACGCAAGCGACCCGTCTGGAACGCGACCGGGGCATGGTGCAGGTGTCGACCGGCGACATGCTGCGCGCCGCCGTCGCATCCGGCAGCGAGATCGGGCAGCTTGCCGATGGGATCATGAAGTCGGGGAAGTTCTTTCCGGACGACCTGATGGGCCAGATCGTGGGCGCGCGGCTGGACCAGCCGGATACCGCCAAGGGCGTGATCTTCGACGGATATCCACGGACGCAGGCACAGGCCGAATTGCTGGACGGATTGCTGGCGGAGCGTGGTCGCACGCTGCACCATGTGATCGAGCTGGCGGTGGACGAAGACGCGCTCGTGGCGCGGATCGTCGGCCGGTACACCTGCGCCAAGTGCGGCGCGGGCTATCATGACAGCTTCCAGCAGCCGGCTGTGGCGGGCGTGTGCGATGTGTGTGGTTCGACTGAATTCAAGCGGCGGCCGGACGACAATGCCGAAACCGTGCGGACGCGGATGGCGGAATATCGCGCGAAGACGGCGCCGATCCTCCCTTATTATGAAGCGCGCGGGCTGGTGCAGCGCGTGGACGGTATGGCGGAGATCGGGGCCGTGACGTCGGCGATCGAGGCGATTCTGGATCGGTGATCGTCGGCGTTGCCGGTGTGCCGTACTTCGGTGCTGACGCGCATGGGGGCTATGCTTGATCGGCGTTGATCGGTCTTTGTTGCTGACCTGAATTGGGGAAGCAGGTGCCGGGTTAATGGCTGCGGATTCCACCGTTCGCGTTCGGGCCGATGGAGGGCGATCTTCTACCTCCGAACGTGGTGCGTCGAACGGTTGGGCGCACCCTTTTTTGCTCGTTATCCTCCGGACTGTTCGGGGTTTGGTTGGTTCTTTTGCTTCGTTGCATTGGGGCCGCACGTAGGGATGACCATGGCTGATCCGATGGGCTGAATGTTGTGCGAACCGTGCGAAACGGTTTCACCAAGGCCCCGGCCTGCGCCGGGGCGCTTCGATTGTGAGTGTCGGTCGGGCGGTAGGGTTTCAACCGTCGGCTGAAGGTCGGTCCGCCCGGTTGCTCGGGCGACGCTTCATCAGGCAGTTTGTCGGGCGTGATGCTGCGTAGTAGGCTGTTTATATTGACGCCGTGCGAAGCGGTCTCTGGTGCGATATGGATGCGGGCAGCGGTCGGGTAGGGCTTGTCGTCTGTGAACGAGAACATGATGAAGTAAGCCAAAACCGTTCGTGCTGAGTAGGGGCTGAGCCTGTCGAAGACCCTTATCGAAGTATCTGCCGCACGCAGTCCTTCGATACGCCATCTCGACAAGCTCAATGGCTACTCAGGATGAACGGATGGACTTCATTTCATCAGACTATAGATCGCCGACCCGTTTCTAAGTGGATTTTAGGAGCGACGTCGCGAAAGCGAGACGTTCATTTTTGTAAGCCGCCATCGGCGGCATAACTCGGTCATTTCTATTCCAGCACAACGGTTTCACTAAAGCCCCGGCTTGCGCCGGGGCGCTTGATGTGTCGCGCGTCGAACGTCAGTCGGGCAGCGCGACCTTGGCGGATGGCTGGTGCATGGGGCAGCCATTGAGTTGGCCGCGTAGCTTGGAGGACTGCTCGTAAGGCAATTTCCGCGCGCGCATGATGCCGCCGAGGGGCTGGTGCGCGGCGAGGCCGTGCCAGGGGGCGAAGGCGAGGCGGTCGTCGCCGACGGTGGCGCGGGTTTCGCTCCAGGCGGTCTGCGGCGCGATGTGGATGCGGGCGACGGTCAGATAGGGATTGTCGTCTTCGGGCCAGACCGCCGATCCGTCCTCGACGGGATTTTCGGTGCGATCACGGAGAAGCTGGACCTTCATTTCCCATATCCCGCCATCTACGGCGAGGACGCGGTTCATTTCTTCGCGGATCGCATCGGGGCGACCGTCGATGGCGATTTCCTTGCCGGTCAGTGCGGTGAAGCTGGGCGAGGCGGGGAAGACGCCGATCTTGGCAACATAGTCGCCGAAGCGGAGCGGGAGCTGGCTGAAATAGGATTCGCCGAGCGGGTGTGAGTTGGGATAGCCGCCCATCGTCTTCAGGAATGCGCTTTCGGTGCCGACCGCCTCCAGCGCACGTTCGGCCGTGCGGAAGACGGCGGAGATGGCCTTCTTGCCCCATTCAATGCGATCGGTAGTGCCGGCGAGCAGTTTGAGGTTCTTGAGAAACGCCTTGGGATCGGGTGCGGCGAAGGCCTTGCCATTGGCCATGACGAAATCCTGCACATCATCCTGTTCGGACCCCGGCAGGCGTGGGCCTTCGACGCCAATGATCTTCACGGCCATGCCTCGCGGGAGCGAGATGCTGTCGGGCAGCGGATCGCCGGCATTGGTAGAGATGCGGACGATGGCATCATAGGATTTGGGCTGGGCGAACAGGCCCTGCGCCAGAATGGCGGGCAATCCCTCCAGCACCTCGAACCGGGCCTCCAGCAGCGCGTGGCTCTTGGCGTGAACGCTGCGATAGGCGTGACCATGATCCTCATGGACCGTGCGCAGGATGCCCATCAGCGTTTCGGTCAGTTCGGCATGGGTCGCCGCCTCGTCCGGCGCGATGGTTTCCAGATCATAGGCGAAGGGGACGGGGGGCTTGGGCATGGCAGGACTCCGATACGCGACCGCCGGGAAACCTTCGCCGCCATGGACCGGTTCCGGAACATGGCGCGTTACCGGCCCAAGAGTTTGAACAAAGGCGGAATCGATGGCGACGCGCACCCCCGACCGGCATGGCCCCGAACAGGCCGAGATCACCGATTATGAGGGCGCGGCGGGCGGCTGGGGATCGATGAAGGGGCTGGCGAGCATCCTGCCGAAACAGAAGCTGGACCCGGTCGATACGACGCGACAACTGGCACGGATGAACAAGCCGGACGGCTTCGCCTGCGTCAGTTGCGCCTGGTCCAAGCCGGCGCATCCGCATCCGGCGGAATTTTGCGAGAATGGCGCGAAGGCCTCGGCCTGGGAGATGACCGGATATCGGACGTCGCCCGAATGGCTGGAAACGCATAAGGTCGCCGAGCTGCGGATGCTGTCGGATCATGATCTGGAGCAGCATGGCCGGCTGACGCATCCCGTGCGTTATGATCCGGCGACCGATACCTATCGGCGGACAAGCTGGGACGCGGCGTTTGCGGAGATCGGGCGGGAATTGCGCGCGATCAAGGCGCGGGATCCGAAGCGGGCGGTGTTCTATTCGTCGGGCCGCGCCTCGCTGGAAACCAGCTATATGTATCAGCTGATGGCGCGCATGTATGGGTGCGCCAACCTGCCCGACAGTTCGAACATGTGCCATGAGACGACGGGCGTCGCGCTGAAGAAGACGATCGGCGAGGCGGTGGGGACCACGCGGCTCGACGATTTCGAACATGCCGATGCGATCCTGTTCTTCGGGCAGAATGTCGGCTCCAATTCGCCGCGGATGCTGCATCCGCTGCGCACGGCGGTGAAGCGCGGCTGCAAGGTCATCACGTTCAACCCGCTGAAGGAGCGCGGGCTGGAGCGGTTCACCGATCCTCAGAACCCGATCGAGATGGCGACGGGCAAGTCGACGCCGATCAGCACGCAATATCATCAGGTCAAGACCGGCGGCGACATCGCCGTGCTGATGGGCATGTGCAAATGGCTGATCGAGGCCGACGATGCCGCGGGCGGGAAGGCGGGGGGAAGTCACTTTCTCGACCATGATTTCATCGCCGAGCATGTCGAGGGCTATGACGCGCTGGCGGAGCGCGCGCGCGGCACGACGTGGGAGGCGATCGAACAGGCGTCCGGCCTGCCACGCGGGGACATCATCGATGCGGCGCGTGTCTATGCCAAGGCGGATGCGGTGATGGCGGTCTATGGCATGGGGCTGACCCAACATGTCCATGGATCGCAAAATGTCGAGATGCTGGTCAACCTGCTGCTGCTGCGCGGGAATTTCGGCAAGCCGGGGGCGGGGATCTGCCCCGTGCGCGGGCATAGCAATGTGCAGGGGCAACGGACGGTCGGGATCGGGCACAAGCCGGAACATGCGCCGCTCGACATCCTGGCCGAACAATATGGTTTCGAGCCGCCGCGTGAAGAGGGATTGGATACCAAGACGGCGTGCGACGGGATCGTCGACGGGACGGTGGATGCCTTCATCCAGCTGGGCGGCAATTTCGTGCGCGCCATCCCCGATACGCACCGGATGGAGGCGGCGTGGCCGTCGCTGGCGCTGACCGTGCATGTCGCGACGAAGCTCAACCGCAGCCATTTGCTGCCGGGGAAGGTCAGCTATGTGCTGCCGTGCATCGGGCGGACCGAGCGCGACGATCAGGCGACCGGGCCGCAGCATGTCTCGATCGAGGACAGCACCAGTTGCATCCATGCCTCGCTGGGCACGCGGAAGGCGCCGGACGGCGACCTGATGTCCGAACCGGCGATCGTCGGCGCGATGGCCAAGCAGATCCTCGATCCGAACCCCAAGGTGGACTGGGACAAGTGGGTCGGGGATTACAGCCTGATCCGCGACGCGATCGAGACGACATTTCCGGAGAAGTTCCGGGGCTATAACCAGCGGATGCACGCACCGGGCGGGCTGGACAAGGGCAATTCCGTCCGTTCCCGCAAATGGCTGACGCCGAGCGGCAAGGCGCAGATGCAATTGCCGGATGGGCTGGACTCGACGGGCTTTGCCGACACGCCGGAGACGCTGCGACTGATGACGCTGCGATCCAACGATCAGTTCAACACGACGATCTACGGCTATGACGACCGGTTCCGCGGCATCTCCGGATCGCGGATGGTGGTGCTGATGAACGTCGTGGATATCGAGCGGCTGGGGCTGGCGGCGGACCAGATCGTCGGGCTGGAGACGGTCTATGACGACGGGCACGACCGGGCCGTGCGCGGGCTGCGGATCGTGCCCTATGCGGTGCCGGTGGGGTGCATCGGGGCCTATTATCCAGAGTGCAATCCGCTGATCCCGCTCGGGCATCATGACATCGAGTCGCAGACGCTGGCGGCGAAATCGGTGCCGGTGCGGGTGGTGGCATAGTGCGTCTGCGAGCGTCGGTCAGGCTGGTGACTATAGCCGACCGCCGATCGCCACGAGCAGGATCCGGCCTTCGTCATGGTGGAAGAGGACTATCATCCCGACCTCCTTCGCCTGCGGACCATAAAATTGGCCGATAACGGTTCCAGTGTAGGCGAGGTTTCCCAGCGCCCAGGCCATGGCGATGCCGCGGATACTCCCGGTGGAGCGGTCCAGTTTTGCGTCAACCTCGATCTTGTAATCTTGCGCACCCGCGCCGCCGAGGAACTGCCTGTTCAGAGTGGCCGAGGCTTTGATGGATGCGGTGTTCCAGTCGGCTGCGATCGACCCATACATGCTTGGGGCAGTGGTGTTGGGATATTGGTCTTCCGCACATACGGCCGACTGGTCGAGCCGGGCGGTGCAGTCAACCCGGCTGGGATAGTTGGCGATCCCTTGGCTCGGAAGATCGGACGCCAACGTCTCGGCACCGAAGAAGATCATCGGGAAGACCGTCTGTGGAGCGCCTGCCTGATCAGTGCTGTGTTTTCCGAACAGGATGAGCTGGCTATATTCGGCGGCACCGCTGAAGGTCAGTAACTGATAGCCTTCCGTCATACCGAATTGGGGAATTGCCCTCCTCACCGCGACGTAGGGGACGTCCCCGACGCGTATCCGTTCCGGAGTTCCTTCGATCGTGTCTGCGCCATAGGTGGCGCGGTACGAGTCCGTCTGCGCGTTGTGGCTGACGGTCATACTTTTACCGTCCTCGTTAAGGTCGGCAAGAAACGGCCCAATCCGCGAATTGAAGGCGCCTGGATCGACGATACGCCCGCCAACGCCGGGGAAGGTCCAGTCGCGGGTCAAATCAGTGACCTTGTCATAACTGACCGGCGCCGGAACCGGTGCCGGCGTTGGCGTGGGGGCCGGCGTCGGTGTGGTTGGCATGGGTGCCGGAGTCGTCGAATTGTTATCCGCGCCGCCGCAACTGGAAATCATGAGCTCGCTCAATGCGCAAAGCCAAAATCGTCGTTGCATTTGCCGTTCTCCACGCTTGCCGATGCCGGTCTCGGTCTGCATGCTTCTTAATCGATTTAGGCCGTATTGTGCGAAAGCCCTGCTCGCTTGACACGTCAGGCCCTCGCCATTATCAGCCGTCCATCCCAAGAGACCGGTTCCGGCGGCGCTGATGTGCGTGCGCCGGTTTTCCGCCTTAAGGGTGGTCGCGCGGCGAATGATTCGCTTGCGGGCCGAGCGTCGAGATGGAGCGGTCAGCCAGCCGCGCCGTGGAGCAGGAGAAAGAACCAGATGGCACGTATCGCGGGTGTGAACATCCCGAGCAACAAGCGCGTCGAAATCGCGCTGACCTATATTCATGGCATCGGCCGCACGAAGGCGTTGCAGCTCACCGAGCAGCTGGGCATCGACCGGACGCGCCGCGTGCAGGACCTGACCGATCAGGAAGTGCTGCAGATCCGCGAAGCGATCGACGCCGGCCACACGGTGGAAGGCGATCTGCGTCGCCAGGTGGCGATGAACATCAAGCGCCTGATGGATCTGGCCTGCTATCGCGGCCTGCGTCACCGCAAGGGCCTGCCGGTCCGCGGCCAGCGCACGCATACCAATGCGCGCACCCGCAAGGGTAAGGCCAAGCCGATCGCCGGCAAGAAGAAGTAAGGAGAGGCGCCGGTTTACTGGCGACCCTTTACTTCTCCGCCGTCGCGCGCGGGCGCGGCGGTGGACAGCACCACCGATATCAGTAGGACCATCGAAAAATGGCACGCGAACCACAGCGCATCAAGCGGCGCGAGCGTAAGAACATCACGTCGGGCGTCGCCCACGTCAATGCCAGCTTCAACAACACCATGATCACGATCACCGACGCGCAGGGCAATGCCATCGCATGGTCTTCGGCGGGCATGATGGGCTTCAAGGGCAGCCGCAAGTCCACGCCCTACGCCGCGCAGGTCGCAGCGGAAGACGCCGGCAAGAAGGCCGCCGAACATGGCGTCCGCACGATCGAGGTCGAGGTCAAGGGCCCGGGTTCTGGTCGTGAATCCGCACTACGCGCGCTGCAGGCCGTCGGGTTCCACATCACGTCGATCCGCGACGTGACGCCGATCCCGCACAACGGCGTGCGCCCGTCCAAGCGCCGCCGGGTCTGATTGCTGTTGGGACGGGGCCATCCGGACCCCGTTCCCAAAAACTTCCTGGCCGGGGCGGACGCGCCCCGTTGCCCAACGTCGAGGGACACTCATGGCTGTCAACGCCAAGAACTGGCAGGAAATGAAGAAGCCGAACGGCCTCGAAAAGAAGGCCGGTGGCGATGGGAAGCGCAAGGCGACCTTCATCGCCGAACCGCTGGAGCGTGGTTTCGGGCTGACGCTGGGCAACGCGCTGCGCCGCGTGCTGTTGTCGTCTTTGCAGGGTGCGGCCGTCACCTCGATCAAGATCGAGAATGTGCTGCATGAATTTTCGTCGCTGGCCGGCGTGCGCGAGGATGTCACCGACATCGTCCTGAACGTCAAGCAGATCGCGCTGCGGATGCAGGGCGAAGGCCCCAAGCGTCTCCAGCTTTCGGTCACCGGTCCGGGCGAAGTCACCGCGGGTGACATCGCCACGTCGGGCGATATCGAAGTCATGAATCCGCGTTTGGTGCTGTGCCATCTGGATGATGGCGCGACGCTCAACATGGAGCTGACCGCAGACATCGGGAAGGGTTATGTTCCGTCCGCGAACAACCGGCCGGCCGATGCGCCGATCGGCCTGATCCCGGTCGATGCGCTCTATTCGCCCGTGCGCCAGGTGGCGTACAAGGTGGAGAATACGCGCGTCGGGCAGGAGCTGGACTATGACAAGCTCACGCTGAACATCGAAACCGATGGCACGGTGACGCCGGATGATGCGGTCGCTTATGCGGCGCGCATCCTGCAGGACCAGTTGCAGCTGTTCGTGCATTTCGACGATGCGATGGTGTCGACCTCGGCGCCTGTCGGGATCGCGGTGCCGGCGGCATCGGGTGGCGAAGTGCCGGAAGGCGACAGCAACCAGCTTAACCGTTATCTTCTCAAGAAGGTGGACGAGCTGGAATTGTCGGTGCGTTCGGCCAACTGCCTCAAGAACGACAATATCATCTATATCGGCGATCTGGTCGGCAAGACCGAAGCCGAAATGCTCCGCACCCCGAATTTCGGTCGCAAGTCGCTGAACGAGATCAAGGAAGTGCTGGCATCGATGGGGCTGCGGCTGGGGATGGAAATCCCGGGCTGGCCGCCTGAGAATATCGAGGAAATGGCCAAGAAGCTCGAACAGGAGTTCTGAGCGACTTGAATCTCTCCCGTTTTTCGCGGGAGAGGTTGGGGAGGGTCTTACTCTTGCCGTCGAAGGCAGAAGACGCAGAAGGCCCTCACCCCGGCCCTCTCCCGCGAAGGCGGGAGAGGGGGTTTCTTTTTGGGATGGGTTTGGGCGGCACCCTTTTGCCGCCTGGTCCGGGGTACCTGACACGGCCCCTGAACAAACGGAGTATGGATTATGCGCCATCGTGTAGGCGGACGGAAACTTCAGCGGACGGGCAGCCATCGGACGGCGATGTTCCGCAACATGTCGGCAGCGCTCATCAAGCATGAGCAGATCACGACGACCCTCGCCAAGGCGAAGGAACTGCGTCCCTATGTCGAGAAGCTGGTGACGCTGGCGAAGAAGGGTGGCCTCGCCAACCGTCGTCTCGCCCATGCCCGGATGCTCGACGATACGCAGCTCGTGAAGCTGTTCGATACGATCGCGGATCGTTATGCGAACCGCGCCGGTGGCTATACGCGCGTCATCAAGGCGGGCATCCGCGCTTCGGATGCAGCGCCGATGGCGATCATCGAATTCGTCGATCGTGACGTCTCCGCCAAGGGTCAGGACTCCGGTCCGGTCCAGGAGCAGGAAGAATATGACGACGCCGCCTGAAGCCTGACACCGGGTTTCGACGGCAGGAGGGGTCGGGGACAGCATGTTCCCGGCCCCTTTTTCATGCCCGCATTCCGCCCGGACGCTCACCGCCTGCGGCGATGGCTGGACAGCGGCGGGGGTGGACCGTATCGGTTCGCCGCATGACCGATGGCGCCCCCACCCAGCATCCGACCACCCACCCCACTGATTGCATCCTGATCGTCGATTTCGGCAGTCAGGTGACGCAACTGATCGCGCGCCGCGTGCGCGAGGCGGGCGTCTATTCGGAAGTCGCGCCCTTCAACCGCGCGGAGGAGGCGTTTGAACGGCTGAAGCCGCGTGGGATCATCCTTTCCGGCGGACCGGATTCGGTGGCGCGGCTCGACAGCCCGCGCGTGCCGCAGCATTTCTTCGAGGCCGGCGTGCCGATACTGGGTATCTGCTACGGGCAGCAGCTAATGTGCCAGCAACTGGGTGGATCGGTGACGCCGCATGAAAGCGGCGAATTCGGCCGCGCCTTCATCGAGGTGGTCGGCCGTGCCGCGCTGTTCGACGGGCTGTGGGCCGAAGGCGAGCGGCATCAGGTGTGGATGAGCCATGGCGACCATGTCGATGCGCTGCCGCCGGGCTTTCATCCGGTCGCGGCTTCGGAAGGCGCACCCTTCGCGGTGACGGCGGATGAAAGCCGGCGTTTCTACGGCGTGCAATTCCATCCGGAAGTCGTGCACACGCCCGATGGGGCGAAGCTGATCGCGAATTTCGCGCGCCATGTCTGTGGGCTGGCGGGCGACTGGACGATGGCGGAGTTCCGGCAGGCGAAGATTGCCGAGATCCGAGAACAGGTCGGTGACGGGCGCGTGATCTGCGGCCTGTCGGGCGGCGTCGATTCGGCGGTGGCGGCGGTGCTGATCCATGAGGCGATCGGCGAGCAACTGACCTGCGTGTTTGTCGATCATGGCCTGTTGCGGTCGGGCGAGGCGGATCAGGTGGTCGGCCTGTTCCGCGAACATTATGGCATTCCGCTGGTGCATGTGAATGTCGAGACGCTGTTCCTGAACGGGCTGAAGGGCCTGACCGATCCGGAAGCGAAGCGGAAGTTCATCGGCAAGACGTTCATCGACGTGTTCGAGGCCGAGGCGAAGAAGATCGGTGGCGCGAAGTTCCTGGCGCAGGGGACGCTCTATCCGGACGTGATCGAAAGCGTGAGCTTCACCGGTGGCCCGTCGGTGACGATCAAGAGCCATCACAATGTCGGCGGCCTGCCCGAGCGGATGGACATGGCGCTGGTCGAGCCGTTGCGCGAATTGTTCAAGGACGAGGTGCGTGCGCTGGGTCGCGAACTGGGCCTGCCGGACGTGTTCGTCGGGCGGCACCCCTTTCCGGGGCCGGGGCTGGCGATCCGCATCCCGGGCGAGGTGACGAAGGAGCGCTGCGATATCCTGCGCAAGGCGGATGCGGTCTATCTCGCCGAGATCCGATCGGCCGGGCTGTATGATGCGATCTGGCAGGCGTTCGCGGTGCTGTTGCCGGTCAAGACGGTGGGCGTGATGGGCGACGGGCGGACCTATGACTATGTCTGCGCGCTCAGGGCGGTGACGTCGACCGACGGGATGACAGCGGACGTCTACCCGTTCGATGCCGCCTTCCTGTCGCGCGTAGCGACGCGGATCGTGAACGAAGTGCAGGGCATCAACCGGGTGACCTACGACTATACGTCGAAGCCGCCCGGCACGATCGAATGGGAGTGATCCGGGGGCGCTCCCTGCTGGCGGCGGTGGCGCTGCTGGCGGCGACGCCGGCGGTGGCGGAGCCGGCCTTGTGGTCGGTTTCGGATCGTGACTCGACCATCTATCTGTTCGGGACGGCCCATGCCGCGCGGCCGGGGGCGCAGTGGAAGACGCCGAAGATCGCAGCGGCGATGCGCGCGGCGACGGATTTGTGGCTGGAGATCGGGGAGGATCTGGGCGGCGATCCGTCCGCGATGGCGGCGATCGTGCGGCGTTACGGGATCAATCCGGCGCGGCCGCTGTCGAAGACGCTGACGCCCGCGCAACAGGCGCGGCTGGCGGCGGTGGTGCAGCCTTATGGTATGACGATGGCACAACTGGAGCCGATGCGGCCCTGGCTGGCGGCGGTGACGCTGGGGACATTGCCGTTCGTGAAGGCGGGGCTGGACCCGGCGGCGGGCGCGGACCGGACGTTGCGCGCGGTGGCGGTGGCCGAGAAGGACGCCATTCACGGGTTCGAGACGCCGGAACAGCAGATCCGCTTCCTCGCCGATTTCAGCGAGGCGGAGCAGATCGCCTTTCTGGACAGCGCGATGAAGGATGCGGCGGAAGGGCCGGCGGAGCTGATGGCACTGTCGGATGCGTGGGAGAAGGGGGACGTCGCCAGACTGTCGCGGCTGGTGATCGATGAGATGCGGACGGGAGAGCCTTTGCTGTACCGGCGGCTGATCGTGGAGCGGAATGTGGCCTGGGCGAAGGCCATTCGCGAGATGCTGGCAGGCAAGGGGGTGGCGTTCGTCGCGGTGGGCGTCGGGCATCTGGTGGGACCGGACAGCGTGCAGGCGCAACTGGCGAAGGCGGGGGTGAAGGCGCGGCGGCGGTAGCTTTGGCCTTGTCGGTGCCGCGACGCGGGGCGGGGCGTGTGTGGAGAGGTTTCACCGAGGCCCCGGCCTGCGCCGGGGAACGGATCGGGCGCAGTGGCGGGATCTTCGGGCGATGACACCGGGCGGGGTCTTCGTCGGATTTGCCTCGTCTGTTTCCGGCGATTAAAGGCGGCTCATGTCGACCTACACATCCGATGCCGCCGCGAAGCCGATGACGGTGCCTGCCATTCGTGCCGCCAAGGGCGGCGTGCCGCTGGTGATGCTGACCGCCTACACCGCGCGGATGGCGGAATTGCTGGCGCCGCATAGCGACATGCTGCTGGTGGGCGATAGTCTGGCGCAGGTGATTTACGGGCTGCCGTCCACCGTGCCGGTGACGCTGGAGATGATGTGCGCACATGGCGCGGCGGTGGTGCGGGGTGCGCCGCGCAGTCTGGTGATCATCGACATGCCGTTCGGCAGTTATGAAGTTTCGAAGGAGCAGGCGTTTGCGAGCGCGGCGCGGATCCTGAAGGAAAGCGGCGCGGCGGCGGTGAAGCTGGAGGGCGGGGTGGCGATGGCGGAGACGATCGCCTTCCTGTCCGCGCGCGGCATTCCGGTGATGGGGCATGTCGGGCTGACCCCGCAGGCGGTGAACGCGCTGGGTGGCTATGGCGCGCGCGGGCGCAGCGCGGCGGAAGCGGCCAAGATCGTCGGCGATGCAGTGGCGGTGGCGGATGCCGGTGCGTTTGCGATCGTGATCGAGGGCGTGGTGGAGCCGGTGGCGGTGGCGATCACCGAGCGCGTGGCCTGTCCCACGATCGGCATCGGCGCATCGGCGCAGTGCGACGGGCAGGTGCTGGTGGGTGAGGATATGCTGGGCCTGTTCGACCGCACGCCGCGGTTCGTGAAGACTTATGGCACGATGGCGGCTGGCATTGCCGAGGCCGCCGCCGGTTTCGCCGCGGAGGTGCGCACCCGCGCCTTTCCCGCGGCGGGACAGACCTATCAGCCGCGATAGCGACACAGCTTCCGTTCAGGCGCGGTGGTCGCTAAGGGTGCTGCCTGTTTTGAATCCGGAGAATTTGTTTGGCCCTCGCCCCCCAGAATGAGGACACCTTCTTTCGCGAGGTCGATGAGAATCTGCGTCGCGACCGGATGGAGACGTTTTTTACCCGGTTCGGCAAGTGGATCGCGCTGGCGATCCTGCTGTTGCTAGCGGCGGTTGCGGGCTGGCTTTACTGGCAGCACCGGCAGACGCAGGCGCGCGAGGCGCAGAGCGAGGTGCTGACGCAGGCGCTGACCGACCTGAGCGAAGGCAGGGAAGCCGGCGTGAAGGCGAAGCTTGACGGACTGGCGGCGAAGGCGGGCGATGGTTATCGCGGTGCGGCGTTGCTGACCGAAGCCTCGGCCGCGCAGGTGCGCAACGACCGAGCGGCGGCGCTGGCCGGGTTCAAGGCGGTGGCGGCGGACAGCGGCCTGCCGCAGACGATGCGCGATGCCGCGCTGATCCGGCAGACGGCGATCGAATATGACGCGTTGCCGCCGGCAACGGTGATCGAACGGCTGAAGACGCTGGCGGTGGCCGGAAACCCATGGTTCGGCAGCGCGGGCGAGATGGTGGCGATCGCCTATCTGCGGACGAACCGGCCGCAGGATGCGGGCCGCATTTTCGCTGCGATCGCACGGGATGAAACGGCCCCCGCCTCGTTGCGTGCGCGGGCGGTGCGGGTGGCCGGCGGACTGGGCTTCGATGTGCCGCAGCAGGTTGAAGGAACTCCGCAATGACCGGCAAGACGAAGCTCGCGGCCGCACTGATGCTGGCGACTGCGCTGAGCGGGTGCGGGATCTTCAAGACGTCCAAGCCCAAGGCGACGTTGCTGGGCGACCGGATCGCCGTGCTGACGTCCGAAAACAGCGCGGAACTGGATGCGTCGATCGCGGACGTGCCGGTGACGGTGCCGGCTGCGGAGGCGAATGAGGGCTGGACCCAGCCGGGTGGCAACGCACAGAAATCGATGGGCAATCTTGCGCTGGGTGCGAACCTGACGCGGGCCTGGACCGTGTCGATCGCGGGCAGCAGCAAGCAGGTGCGGCTGGCGGCGGCGCCAGTGGTGCAGGGCACGCGCGTCTATGTGATGGACACCGAGGCGATGATCCGCGCGATCGATATCGCGACCGGCGCGGTGGCATGGTCGACGCAGTTGGCGGATCCGAAGGGCAACAAGGCGTCGCTGTTCGGGGGCGGCGTGAGCGTGGATGGGCCGCGCGCTTATGCCACCAACGGCGTGGGCGATGCGGCGGCGCTCGACATCGCGACCGGTAAGATCCTGTGGCAGAAGCGCCCGGGCGGGCCGTTGCGCGGTGCGCCGACGGTGTCGAACGGCAATGTCTATGTCGTCAGCCAGGATAACCAGTTGTTCGCGCTGAATGCCGATACGGGTGCCACGGTGTGGAACGAATCCGGCACGCTGGAAGCCGCTGGCGTGTTCGGCGTCGCGGCCCCGGCGGCGGCGCAGGGCACGGTGGTGGCGGGTTTCTCGTCCGGTGAACTGACGGCCTATCGCTATGAGAATGGCCGCGCCGTGTGGCAGGATGCGCTTTCGCGGACCAGCATCTCGACGGCGGTGTCGACGCTGAGCGATATCGATGCCGACCCGGTGATCGATGGCGGGCGTGTCTATGCGGTCGGGCAGGGCGGGCGCATGGTCGCGCTGGAACTGACCACCGGCCAGCGTCTGTGGGAACTGAACATCGCCGGCATCTCGACGCCGTGGGTGGCGGGCGACTGGCTGTATGTTGTGACCGACGATGCGCGGTTGCTCTGCATCCAGCGTGCGACGGGGCGGATCCGCTGGATCAGCCAGTTGCCGCGCTGGCGCAACGAGAAGAGCAAGAAGGGCCGGATCGGCTGGACCGGACCGGTGCTGGCCGGCGACCGCCTGCTGGTGGCGAGCACGGAGGGGCAGATCCTTCCCGTGACGCCTGCGGACGGCAAGCAGGGGACGGCGCTGGAAGCGGGGAAGGAAATCTACCTGTCTCCGGTGGTGGCGAACAAGATGCTGTTCGTGCTGGATAATGACGGCAAGCTGAGCGGCTGGCGGTAGAAGCTTTCCGGGCGTGTCCGGGCTGCTTGGGTAGCTTTGCGGAGGCGGGTCGGGGGCGTGGATGGGGCATGGTATCCGCCCTTCGATACGGGCCTTCGACTGCGCTCAGTCCCTACTCAGGGTGAACGGAGTGGGGACTTCGGGATACGGAGACCATCGGGAAGCGCTGCGCGGTGGGACGCTTGGGGACGGTGAAGGGGGCGATGCCGTCATGCTTCTTCACGCCGTTTCGGAACGGGCGTGCAACTTTGCCGTGACCTGTCGCCAGATTCCGCTACAGCGCGACGATGGCTAAACTTCCTCTCGTCGCGATTGTCGGCCGCCCGAATGTCGGCAAATCAACCCTGTTCAATCGTCTGGTCGGCAAGCGCATCGCGCTGGTGGACGATCGGCCCGGGGTGACGCGCGACCGGCGCGAGGGCGATGCGACGCTGCTGGGCATGGAATTCCGCATCATCGACACGGCGGGCGTGGAGGATGAGGATCCCAACACGCTACCCGGCCGGATGCGCGCGCAGACGCAGGCGGCGGTGCGCGAGGCGGATGTCGCCTTGTTCCTGATCGATGCCCGCGCCGGGATCGTACCGCAGGATGAAGAGATTGCGCGCTGGCTGCGGTCCGAGGACACGCCGGTCATCCTGATGGCGAACAAGGCGGAGGGCAAGGCGGCCGAGAGCGGCGTGCTGGAAGCCTATGCGCTCGGGTTCGATGCGCCGCTGCCTTTTTCTGCCGAGCATGGTGACGGGCTGGTCGATCTGTTCGAGGCGCTGCGCCCGCATATCGAATTTGAGGGCTTTGACGATGTGGTCGAGGGCGTCGAGGAAGATGAGGAAAACGGCCCGCTGAAGCTGGCCATCGTCGGGCGGCCCAATGCGGGCAAGTCGACCTTGGTGAACCGCATTCTGGGCGAGGAGCGGATGATTACCGGGCCGGAAGCCGGGATCACGCGCGATTCGATCGCGATCGATTGGGAATGGACCGCTGCCGATGGGCAGGTCCGGCCGGTGCGGCTGATCGATACCGCCGGGTTGCGCAAGAAGGCGAAGGTGCAGGACAAGCTGGAGAAGCTGTCCGCCGCCGATGCGATGCACGCGGTGGATTTCGCCGAAGTGGTGGTGCTGCTGCTGGATGCGACGCTGGGGCTGGAGGCGCAGGATCTGCGCATCGCCGATCAGGTGTTGCAGGAAGGGCGCGCGCTCATCATCGCGCTGAACAAATGGGATGTGGCGGAGAACCCGCCCAGCCTGTTCCAAGGCGTGCGCGCCGCGCTGGAAGAGGGGTTGGCCCAGGTGCGTGGCGTGCCGCTGCTGACCGTTTCGGCGGAGACCGGGCGGGGGATGGATCAGTTGATCCAGGCGGCGTTCGATGTGCGCGAAGCCTGGTCCAAGCGCGTGTCGACCGGCGTGCTGAATCGCTGGTTCGAAAAGGCGGTTGAAATCAATCCGCCGCCCGCGCCGGGCGGGCGACGCATCAAGCTGCGCTATCTGACGCAGGCCAAGACGCGGCCGCCGGGCTTCATCCTGTTCGGCACGCGCGTCGATCAGCTGCCGGAAAGCTATAAGCGCTATCTGATGAACGGGATTCGCAAGGATCTGGGCTTTGGCGCGGTGCCGATCCGGCTGACGGTGCGCGCGCCACGGAATCCGTTCGACCGGTGACGGCGGCACCGCCCGTCGCGACCCTGGTGGATGCGCGCGGGATGCGCTGTCCGTGGCCGGCGCTACGGCTGGCGCGGGCGGTGCGCGATGGGGCGGTGCGGGTGACCGTGCTGGCGGATGATCCGAATGCGGCGACCGAAATTGCTTCGTTGGCGGCGACCAAGGGCTGGACGCTGGCCGCGGCGGACGGACGTTTCGAGATCGTCGCAACCTCTTCTTTACCTGACCTGTCCTAAAATCGCCGCGACGATGATGTCGCGATCGAAAGGTGGAAGCCGTGTCCGAATCAGACGGCACCCTTGTGGACTGGGCGGCGTTCAGCCGCGCCCGGGCGGAGCTGGGTACGGATTTCATCCGGATCCTCGGCTATTTTCGCGAGGACGGGGTGAAGGCGCTCGCCGGGATCGAAGAGGCCATGCACAAGCGCAGCGCTGCGATGCTGGTTCTGCCGGCACATACGCTGAAGGGCGACGCCGCGCAGCTTGGGGCGACGCCGCTTGCGACGCTGGCGGAGACGGTGGAGATGGCCGCACGCCGCTGCGTGGAGCATCATGAGGCGCCGGACGATCTGCTGGCGGATGTCGTCCGCTTGCGGCCGCTGTTCGAACGCACGATGGCGCTGCTGGAGCAGGCGGCCAGTCCGCCCGTGGCGCGGCGATCGGTGGGGTTCGGGCGGAAAGTGGTGTTCGGGCGGGCCTGACGGGGGGCAAGGGCTTTCAGTCGCGATGCTGATACTGCACGCCCATCTTGAGCGAAGTCGAGGTCGCCAGCCTTCGCGCTTCTCCACTACGCTCGAAGAGATCCCTCGAGTACGCTCGGGATGGACGGTTGCCTCAAGTGGTTCCGGGTGATGTCATTCCGCCAAAGCTCGGCTGATGCGTCGACCGTCTTGCGGCGGCATCTTCGGTGCGATCCGCCTTTTTCCCGGAGCTTTCGCGGTGGTTGGGGCACTCGGATCATTCTTGATCAGGTTTGATCGGCTTGCATCCCGGAATTGATGGCGGGTTGGGCTTCCGTGACCTGTAAGGCGGGAAGGAAACTGGACCCCGGATCCAGTCCGGGGTGACGACCATCGCGAGCGGAGCTGACGATGGACGTCGGTGCCGGACCATCCCGCCGTCCTTGCAGGAGGATGAACGGTCGTCCGTCGGCTTAGCTGGCGGTTTCGTCCGCGGGCTTGGACTGGAGCTGGATATAGTTGGGCAGGCCCATCTGCTTGATCATGTCGAACTGGCGTTCGAGATAATCGACATGATGTTCTTCGCTGGCGAGGATCTTGAGGAAAAGATCGCGGCTGACATAGTCGCGGACGGATTCGGCATGGGCGACGCCTTCGCGCAGCGCGGGAATCGCTTCTTCTTCCAGCGCGAGATCGGCGCGGAGGACTTCCTCCACATTCTCACCGATGCGGAGACGGCCGAGAAGCTGGAAATTGGGAAGGCCGTCGAGGAACAGGATGCGTTCGGACAGCCAGTCGGCATGGCGCATCTCGTCGATCGATTCGCCATATTCGAACTTTGCGAGGCGTTCGACGCCCCAATGGTCGAGCATCCGGTAATGCAGGAAATATTGATTTATCGCCGTCAGTTCATTCTTGAGACAGAGATTCAGCAGTTCGATGACCTTGGCGTCGCCCTTCATGGCGTAAGCCCCCCTTCAAATTTGGTTCCCGCACCCTTTAGCGCGGAAGGGCGGGCCGGGGACAGGATTTTCAGGCGACGGCGCGTTCGGAATCGATGATTTGCCGTGCATAAGGCACGCATTGTCCGCAGCGGGCCTGTCGGCCGAGCGCGGCATAAGCGCGGCAGGGGGTGTGGCAGCCCGTGCGGGCGACGGCCCGAATCTCGGTTTCGCGGATGGCATTGCAGACGCAGACGACCATGTGGCTCCCTCTCGCGGAATGCTCCGGATGTAGCAGCTACTGATACTAAGTCGCAATAGTTATAATGGGGTTTCCGGCCGGACGCGGGCGAGGCGACGCCACAGCCATTCGAGCGGGCCATGGCGGTGTCGGGCCAACCATGGGGCGGACCAGAGGAACATCGTCGCCCAGCCGAGCAGGACAACGCCCAACAGCGCCAGCCGGTCGAGCCGGGCGAAGAGGCCCAGGCCATAGCCGTAGAAGAGCGATGTCATGACGATGCTGGTGCCGAGATAATTGGTGAAGGCCGCGCGCCCGACCGCGGCGATGCGCGTGCAGACGGGGCCGCTGCCATCGCCGATCCAGTGAAGTGCGCAGGCGACATGGGCGAGCGCGAGGACCGGGCGGAAGGGAAGTGACCAGAGCGATTCGGCGAGGAAGCCGGAGAGCGGGCGGAAATCCTGCGCGAGGCATCGCCATGCCAGTGCGAGCATGGGGGGTAGGGCGACCGCATAGCCGATCCATGCGAGTCGGCGGTAACGGGTGCGGGACCAGCCGCCGGTCAGGAAACCGGATTTGAACGCGGCCATGCCGAGCAGCATCATGCCGGCCGTCTCGAACCCGGCCGCGGGGAGCATGACGAAAGGCAGGAGGCCGTCTTCGGTCAGGCGTTCGTGAACCTGCGCCCCATAGCCGCTGCGGGCGATCGCGATTTCTTCGAGAAGATAGGGACGGTGGATAGCGCCGAAGGGGCCGGCCACGTCTTTCCACAATGAGGGATCCGACTGGATCGACTGGATGGTCCATGCGGTGCCGGCGGCGAGCGCGGCGTGGATGAGCAGGCTGGTGACCGCAAGCGCGATCAGGGCGGCGGGGCGGCGATCGGTGACGACCAGCAGCGCGGCACCGATCACGGCATAATGGAAGAGGATGTCGCCCGACCAGACCAGGTAGAAATGGGCGAGGCCGAACAGAGCAAGGACGGCCATGCGCCGCATATGGACGACGCCTTCGTCTGCCCCCGCCGCGGCGGCGCGCTGGAGGACGAGCAACATGCTGGCCCCGAACAGCAGCGAGAAGATGTTGCGGAACTTGCCGTCGACGAGGACGAAATTGGCAGCCCAGATCAGGCGGTCGGCGGGACCACGGACCAGCATGGCGTCGGGATTGAAGACGGCCCCTTCGGGCAGTGCGAAACTACCGATGTTCATCAGCAGGATGCCCATGACGGCAAGGCCGCGCAGGATGTCGAGCGTGGCGAAGCGGGCGGGGGCGGGGCGCATGACCGGTGCTTTGCCGGTCGGTGGCAGGTGCGTCCACCCCGTCCGCACGGGGGATGCCGTGCGGACGGGGGCGATGGCTTTAGACGAGCGTGGTTGCGCCCATCAGGTTCGGGAAGAAGGCTTCATGCGCCGTGCGGAGCGCTTCCACCGCGACGGACATGCCGGGAAGCGCGATCACGTCTCCGCCGACCGTGCCGAGGCGGGTGGCGGGGACGGTAAGCGCGGGCATGGTGCCGGCGGCGACGCTGACCAGATAACGGGCTTGATCCTCGCCAAAGGCCATTGCGGGCGTCAGGCCGGCGACGAGCGTCGCGCCCAGCCGGCCGGCGAGCGCCATTTCGGCGAGGCCGACGAGCAGCCCGCCATCGGACAGATCATGGACGGCGGTGGCGATGCCGTCGCGGATCAGCGTGCGGACCGCATCGCCGGTGGCGCGTTCGGCGGTGAGATCGACGGGCGGGGGCGGGCCGTCTTCGCGCCCATGGATTTCGCGCAGCCAGATGGACTGGCCGAGATGGCCGGGGCCGGTGCCGACGAGCCAGATTTCCTCACCTTCCGCCTTGAGCGCGATCGTGGCGGACTTGCTCCAGTCCGGAAGCAGGCCGATGCCGCCGATGGCGGGCGTGGGCAGGATGGCGGAGCCGGTGCCGTCGTCCAGCTTGGTTTCGTTGTAGAGCGAGACATTGCCCGACACGATCGGGAAATCGAGCGCAGTGCAGGCTTCCGCCATGCCTTCGATACAGCCGACGAACTGGCCCATGATCTCGGGACGCTGCGGATTGCCGAAATTCATGCAGTCGGTGGTCGCCAGCGGCAGCGCGCCGACGGCGGTCAGGTTGCGGTAACATTCTGCGATCGCCTGACGCCCGCCCTGCACGGGATCGGCAAAGCAGTAGCGCGGCGTGCAATCGGTGGTGATCGCCAGCCCCTTCTGCGTGCCGTGGACGCGGACGACGGCGGCGTCGCCACCGGGGCGCTGGACGGTGTCGGCGCCGACCATGTGATCATATTGTTCCCAGATCCAGCGGCGGCTGGCAATGTCGGGCGACCCCATCAGCGCCACCAGGTCCGCGGCGAGATCGGTCGTGTCCGGCATGTCGGTCAGCGCGGCGCGCGGCGGGGTGGGGACGTGCGGGCGATCATAGAGCGGCGCTTCGTCCGCCAGCGGGCCGAGCGGAATGTCGCACACCGTCGCGCCGTCGAAGGTGAGGACCATGCGGCCGGTGTCGGTGACACGGCCGATGACCGCGAAATCCAGTTCCCACTTGGTGAAGATCGCTTCGGCTTCGGCTTCGCGCCCTGGCTTCAGCACCATCAACATGCGTTCCTGCGATTCGGACAGCATCATCTCATAGGGGGTCATGCCGGTTTCGCGGCAAGGGACCATGTTCATGTCGAGTTCGATGCCGACCCCGCCCTTGGATGCCATTTCGACCGAGCTGGAGGTGAGGCCGGCGGCACCCATATCCTGGATCGCGACGATCGCGTCCGATTCCATGAGTTCGAGGCAGGCCTCGATCAGCAGCTTTTCGGTAAAGGGATCGCCGACCTGCACGGTGGGGCGCTTTTCTTCCGAATCCTCGGAGAAGTCCGCCGACGCCATGGTCGCGCCGTGAATGCCGTCGCGGCCCGTCTTCGACCCGACATAGACGATGGAATTGCCGAGGCCCGAGGCGGCGGAATAGAAGATCTTCGCGGTTTCGGCGACGCCGACGGTCATCGCGTTGACGAGGATGTTGCCGTCATAGGCGCGGTGGAAATTCACCTCGCCGCCGACGGTCGGCACGCCGACGCAATTGCCGTAACCGCCGATGCCCGAGACGACGCCCGCGATCAGGTGTCGCATCTTGGGATGATCGGGCCGGCCGAAGCGGAGGGCGTTCAGATTGGCGACGGGGCGCGCGCCCATGGTGAACACGTCGCGCAGGATGCCGCCGACGCCAGTCGCCGCGCCCTGATAGGGTTCGATGTAACTGGGGTGGTTGTGGCTCTCCATCTTGAAGATCGCCGCCTGCCCATCGCCGATATCGACGACGCCGGCATTCTCGCCGGGGCCGCAAATGACCTGCGGGCCGGTGGTGGGGAGCTTCCTCAGGTGAAGGCGGCTGGATTTGTAGCTGCAATGTTCGGACCACATCACCGAGAAGATGCCGAGTTCGGTGAGGTTCGGTTCCCGGCCGAGCGCGTGCAGGACGCGGTCATATTCTTCGGGGGAAAAGCCGTGTTCGGCGACGATCGCGGGGGTGATCTGGGTCATGGCCGGGCGCGATAGCGGAGGCGGCGGGGATTGTCAGCCGTGGAGTTGGGGTTTTGCGGTTTCGGGTGCGGCAAGCGGTCTGCCCCGCCCATTTTCACGATGGAAATGGGCGGGGCAGGGGAGAGGGATCAGGCGTTGCAGGTCTGAGCGGACTTGCCGGGGCGGGTGATCTGCACCGTGTCGCCGGTGCCGGAGACGGTGAAGCCTTCGCCGGAGAAGGGCTTGCCGGCTTCGGGTGCGGTCAGATGGGTGTTGGTGCCGGCGCTTTCCTTGCGGATGTTGGCGGTCAAGTCGTCCGAGAAGAAGTCGACATAGACGAGGCTGCTGTCGGCGCAGCGATAGACCTTGCTGGCCTTGACCATCGGGGGGAGCGCGACCTTGGGCGCATTCTTCACCGCTTCGGCGGTGGGATCGGCCGGGCCGGAGGTGACCGTTTCGGGCTGCGAATTGCAACCGGCCAGGAGGGAGGATGCCAGGAGGGCGGCGAGGGGGAGGAAGCGTTTTGCCATGGTGCGCCAAGTCTTCGCGTCTGCGGCAAGGCGCGTCAAGCCGCGAATGCGAGGCTGTCGGCGGGGTTGATGCGGGTACCCGTTTCATGCGCGCCCGCGGATCGTGCGGGTGCAGCATGGAGCGGGACTATCGCCGCGGAAAGCGAGACTGGCTTGGCCGGCGGGCAGGAGCCGCCTATCTGCGAGTCATGGCCATTTTCCCTGATACGCTCTCCCTCATCGGCAACACGCCGCTCGTCCGCCTGAACGGGCCGAGCGCCGCGACCGGATGCGAGATTTTCGGCAAGTGCGAATTCATGAACCCCGGCGGATCGGTGAAGGACCGGGCGGCGCGCGCGATCGTCGAGGATGCCGAGGCCAACGGGACGTTGCTGCCGGGCGGCACGATCGTGGAAGGGACGGCGGGCAATACGGGGATCGGGCTGGCGCTGGTGGCGCAGGCCAAGGGTTACCGCGCGATCATCGTGATGACCGAGACGCAGAGTCGCGAGAAGATGGACACGTTGCGCGCGCTGGGCGCCGAGCTGGTGCTGGTGCCGCCGACTGCTTATTCGAACCCGGCGCATTATGTGCACACCAGCCGGCGGATCGCCGAGGAGACGCCGAACGCGCTGTGGGCCAACCAGTTCGACAATATCGCCAACCGGATGGCGCATATCCGCACCACCGCCCCCGAGATCTGGGCACAGACCGACGGGCGGATCGATGGCTTCACCTGCGCGGTGGGAACCGGCGGGACGCTGGCGGGGATCGGGCTGGGCCTGAAGGAACATGATCCGAAGGTGACGATCGCGCTGACCGACCCGGAAGGTGCTGCGCTGTACGAATATTATGCGCATGGCGAATTGCGGGCGGAGGGCAGCTCGGTCGCGGAAGGGATCGGGCAGAGCCGGATCACCGCCAATCTGGAAGGCGCGCCGATCGATACGCAGTTTCGCGTCTCCGATGCCGAAGGGCTGGAGCAGGTGTTCGGTCTGCTGGGCGAGGGGCTTTGCGTGGGGCTGTCGTCCGGCATCAACGTGGCGGGGGCCATCCGGCTGGCGCGGCAATTGGGGCCGGGGCACCGCATCGTGACCATCCTGTGCGATTCGGGGATGCGCTATCTGAGCACGACCTACAATCCGGTCTGGCTGGCATCCAAGGGCCTGCCGGTGCCTGCCTATCTGGCGGGGCAGGCGGGTTTCGGGGGGTAAACCCCTTACCATCCGGCAAAGCGGGTTAGACAGGCGACGAGCCGTGGCATAGATTGGGCCGCTTGGGTGGTCCGCAATGGACGTTGGGAATGGAGCGCACGATCGGATGCAGAGGGTACGCATCGGATTGATGGGACTGGCGGTGGTGTTTCTGCTCGTTCTGCTGGCGGCGGCGTTTTTCGGCCTGACCAGCGGTAGTGGCGAGATGGCGCGACCGGGGGATACGGCCGGACTGGCGGGCAATGCCGCGGCGATCAAGGACATGACCGATCCGAAAGAGCCGATGGCCGAACTAGGCGTCGCGCCGGGCGGGGCGACTGCTGTGGACAATCTGGCGGCGCCGCCTGCCGGACCAGTGACGATTCCGGCGCCCGCCGCACCCGTGCTGGTGGCACCCGCGACCAAGGCCGCACCAGCGCCACTCTGAACGTCCCGGCTAAGCGCGCGCCGGACGTTCCGGGTGCGAGCGTATGACGCATAAAGGCCGCGTTTTCAATCGTCTGAAACCGATCCTGCCGACGGGGTGATTCCTGTTTCCGGCAATCGCGACCCTGCGCCTCGGTCCTTTCACACTGATTCTCTGCAAGTGCGGCTTCGCCTATCCGCAATGCGCAATTTCGGGGCCGATGATCTGCGCTCACGGCAATCGAAACCATGAAAACCCATGCCGGCAAAAACCGCAAAATAGTTACCCATCGACTTATCCACAGCCCTGTCCATGGAACATGAAGGGAACGATGGCGGGAAATCCCCATTTTTGCGATCTTGTGCACAGGACATTTTTGAAAAGCATCAACAGCGTAGAACCATGAAGTGGTATTGAAACCCATGATGGCCCCTGATACCCCCATTTGCGTGTGGAGGACGGAAGCCTTCACGTGACCGGGGCGCATCGATCCACCCGGGATCGGCGGCACGGAGCGGCTTCCAACGGGGTCAGTGCGTGGAAATCATCGATTTCTTCCACGGAGGAGTTTTGAACGCGGTGGACGCGAAGGGACGCGTGTCCCTGCCGTCCAGCTTTCGTTCGGTGATCGATCGACGCGTCCGCCGCCATTCGACGGACGCCAGTTCGGACGACCGGCTGATCCTGCTGGGCGAACATGCGAAACTGCCGTGCCTGGAAGGGTTTGACCCGACCTATTCGCGGCAATTGCACGAAAACATCCGCCTGAAAGTGGCGGCGATGGAGGATGTGGACGTGATGGAGGCCATGGACGACGAAATGGCCGAAGCGTTCGGATCCAAGAGCCAGGTCGCCTATGACAGCGCCGGCCGCATGGTGCTGTCCGCACCGATGCGCCGCGCGGCGGGCATCGCCGACGCCGCCCTGTTCGTGGGCGGGGGCGAGACATTCCAGATCTGGAACCCGGAAACATTCCGCACCGCACGCGCCGACAAGCCGCGCCTGATCCGGATGCTCGATTCGCTGATCGCCGAGCGGGGCGCGAAATGACGATGGTCGTCGCGCCGCATATTCCCGTGTTGCTGGATGAAGTAATTGCGGGTCTCGCGCCTGCACCGGGCGAATGCCATGTCGACGGGACGTTCGGCGCGGGCGGCTATACGCGCGCGCTGCTGGCGGCGGGCGCATCGGTGATCGCTTTCGACCGGGATCCGGATGCGATCGGCGAGGGCGCGGCGCTGGTCGATGAAGCGGGCGGGCGGCTGACGCTGGTTCAGGACCGGTTCGGCGCGATGACGGCGGCATTGGCCGCGCGCGACGTGGACGGCGTGGACGGCGTGACCTTCGACATCGGGGTATCGTCGATGCAGCTCGATCGCGCGGAGCGGGGCTTCTCGTTTCAGGCGGACGGGCCGCTGGACATGCGGATGAGCCAGGAAGGCCAGACCGCCGCCGAGTTCCTGAACGAGAGCGACGAAGCCGAGATTGCGGACGTGCTCTACCATTATGGCGACGAGCCGAAGTCGCGCCGGGTGGCGCGCGCGATCGTCGCAGCGCGGCCGCTCAACACCACCACCGAACTGGCGGCGGTGGTGCGGCGGGCGCTGGGGCATCGTCCGCACGAGAAGAAGGATCCGGCGACGCGCGCCTTCCAGGCGATCCGCATCCATCTGAACCGGGAACTGGACGAGCTGCGCGACGGGCTGGAGGCGGCCGAAAAGGCGCTGCGGCCCGGCGGGCGGCTTGCGGTGGTGTCGTTCCATTCGACCGAGGACCGCATCGTCAAACGCTTCCTGATCGAGCGCAGCGGTGCGACCCCCTCGGGATCGCGCCACGCGCCGCAGGCCGCACCCGCGACGCCCGCCAGCTTCGAACGGGTGGCCAAGCCCGTGCGGGCCAGCGAGGCGGAGGTGGCGCGCAACCCCCGATCCCGTTCAGCAACGCTTCGTGTCGCGCATCGTACCGCGGCACCATCCTGGTCCGTTTCGAAAGGTTCTCCGTCATGATCGTGCTGCGTTTCCGGGCCGTGGGGCTGGTCGCGGCGGTCGCGACGGCCGCGCTCGGATGTTATCTGGTCACGCAACGCGTGGCCGGGGAGCGGCAGGCGCTGGCCAAGGTCGAGCGCCATATCCTGCTGTCGCAGCGCGAAATTCGCCGGCTGGGGACGGAGATCGAGACGCGTGGGCGACTGAGTCAGCTGGAACGCTGGAACAGCGACGTGCTGGCACTGTCGGCCCCGCGATCGGGGCAGTATATCGAGGGTGAGGTGCAGCTTGCCAGCTTCAACCACCCGGCCGCGCCGATGCTGGACCCGGCGGTGGCGCCGCCGGAATCGGTGACGCGTCAGGTGTCCTACCCTGCGTCCAAGACGCCGGCAGCGCGCGTGGCCCCGGCCGCGGAGGAGGGCGTGCCGGTGCTGCGCCATGCCAATTTCATCAAGCCTAAGGGCGGGATGACGGCGCTGCCGCAGAAAGTGGCGTTGAACAGCAGCGACTTTGCGGATGACCTCGCCGCGCTCGCGAAGAACGAAGCCAGCGCGAAACGCACGCGGTGACGGCGTTGCTCGCCCGGCGGGAACGCGTCCGCGTGGCCGGGCAGCGTCAGCAGACGACGGCGACGGCGCATTTTCGCCTGATGGTGATGATGCTGCTGTTCATCTTCGTCACGGGGATCGTCAGCGCGCGGCTATTGTGGCTGGCGGTGGCGTCGGACGGCCCGCGTTCGGGCGCGTCGGCGGGCGGGCTGGTGCCGGAACGCGGCGATATTGTCGATCGCAACGGCATGAAGCTGGCGACGACGATCGACGCCTGGTCGGTGGCGGTGCATCCGAACAAGCTGGTCGGTGATCCCGCGTTGCTGGCGTACCGGCTGGCCGAACTGATGCCGCAGAAGAGCGAGGCGCAATATCTCGCCATCCTGACCGGCAAGAAGAAATTCGCCTATCTGGCGCGGCGTGCGGTGCCCGAACTGGTGAAGGCGATCAACGCGCTGGGCGAACCGGGGATCGAGTTTCGGCGCGAACCGGAGCGGCTCTATCCGCAGGCGGCGCTGGCGGCGCATGTGCTCGGCTGGATCGACCAGAATGGCAATGCCGCGTCCGGCATGGAAAAGGTGCTGGACGCGCGGCTGAACGATCCGGCGCAGCGCGGCACGCCGGTGGCGCTGTCGATCGACGGGCGGGTGCAGGCGGCGATGGAGTCCGAACTGGCCGCCGCGATGGCCAAGCATAGCGCGATCGGCGCGACCGGGCTGGTGCTGGACGTCGATACGGGCGAGATCGTGGCGATGTCGTCGCTACCCAGCTTCAACCCGAACCGGACGGGCAACGTCCCTTACGAATTGCTGCTGAACAAGGCGGTGTCGAACGTCTACGAACTGGGATCGACGTTCAAGATGCTGACGGTCGCCAATGCGATCGAAAGCGGGATCGTGCCGTCCATGGCGAAGCGCTATGACGCGACTGCGCCGCTGGCGGTGGGCGGCTATCATATCCGGGACGATCATCCGCAGAAGCGTTGGCTGAATGTGCCCGAACTGCTGGTGCATTCGTCCAACATCGCGACCGCGCGGATTGCCGACGAACTGGGGCCGGAGCGGACGAAGGCGTTCTTCAATAAGCTCGGCTTCGGCGATGCGGTCGATATCGAGGTCGGTGGACGCGCCAAGCCGTTGTGGCCGAAATATTGGGCGCGGACGACGACGATGACGGTGGCCTATGGCCACGGGATCGCGGTGACGCCGCTGCATCTGGCGTCCGCCTATGCCGCGATGGTGAATGGCGGGATCTGGCGGCCGGCGACGTTGATGAAGCGGACCGGGGCGGACGTGCCGGCCGGGCGGCGGGTCATCAGCCCGGCGACCAGCGACCGGATGCGCCAGTTGATGCGGCTGGTGGTGATGAAGGGCACGGGCCGCAAGGCGGATGCGCCGGGGCTGCGGCTGGGCGGCAAGACCGGGACCGGCGAAAAGCCGATCAAGGGCGGCTATGACCGCCGCGCCAACGTCTCCACCTTCGCCGCCGTGTTCCCGATGGATCATCCGCGCTATGTGGTGATCGCGATGCTGGACAGCCCCAAGGGAACCGCCGACACATTCGGTTTCACCACGGCGGCATGGACGGCAGGACCGGTCATCAGCAAGGTGGTGCAGCGCATCGGTCCGATGCTGGGCATCCGCCCGGACGACCGGGTGGATGTGGACGAAAGCGAATTGCTGCCATTGCTGTGGGAACCGAAGGGCGCCGATCCGAATGCGGTTGAATGAACTGATCGAAGGCGTGGATGACGCCGTGGTGACGGGCTTTGCGATCGATCATCGCAAGGTGGCGCCGGGCACCGTGTTCGGCGCGTTCCGGGGCGCACGGTTCGATGGCGAGGATTATATCGCCGCGGCGGTGGCGGCGGGCGCGGTCGCGGTGGTGGCGCGGCCCGAGGCGACGGTAACGGGGGCGGTGCATATCGCCCATGCCGAACCGCGCAAGGCGTTTGCGCGCGCCGCCGCGCGCTTCTTCGCGCCCTTCCCGCCGGTGACGGTCGCGGTGACAGGGACGAACGGCAAGACATCGACCGTCGAACTGCTGCGGCAATTATGGGGCAAGGAAGGGCATCATGCCGCGTCGATCGGGACACTGGGCGTCACCACGGGCGACGACCGGGTGTCGACCGGGCTGACGACGCCGGACATCGTGACCTTCCTGTCGAACATGGCCGGGTTGTCGCGCGAGGGGGTGACCCATGCCGCATTCGAGGCATCGAGCCATGGGCTGGCGCAATACCGGACCGAGGGGCTGCCGGTGCGGGCGGCGGCGTTCACTAACCTGACGCGCGACCATCTCGATTATCATGGCACGATGGAAGCCTATCTGGAGGCCAAGCTGCGCGTCTTCACCGAAGTGGTGGCGGCGGACGGCGCGGCGGTGGTGTGGGCGGACGACCCGGCCTCGGCGCGCGTGGCAGAGATTGCGCAGGAACGCGGGTTGCGCGTGCTGACCGTGGGGACGCAGGGCGAGACGCTGCGGCTGGTGGCGCGGACGCCGACCGCTTTGGGGCAGACGCTGACGATTGCGGCGGAAGGTGCGCAGCATGTCGTGCAACTGCCGCTGATCGGGGGGTATCAGGCGGCGAATGCGCTGACGGCGGCCGGGCTGGCGCTGGCGACGGGATCCGGGCTGGCGACGACTCTTGCGGGGCTGGGGCGGCTGGCGCCGGTGCGCGGGCGGCTGGAACGTGCCGTCATTTCGCGGACGGGCGCGCCGGTCTATGTCGATTATGCGCATACGCCAGACGGGTTGGACGCTGCGATCGCGGCATTGCGCCCGCATACCAGGGGTCGGCTGATCGTGCTGTTTGGCGCGGGCGGGGATCGTGACACCGGCAAGCGGCCCGAAATGGGGCGCGTGGCGGTGGCGGGCGGCGATCATGTGATCGTGACCGACGATAATCCGCGATCGGAGGATCCGGCGGCGATCCGGGCGCAGGTGCTGGCGGGTGCGCCGGGCGCGATCGAGATTGGCGGGCGGCGTGAAGCGATTGCGGCGGCGATTGCGGAAGCCGGCGCGGACGATGTGGTGCTGCTGGCCGGCAAGGGGCATGAGCAGGGGCAGATCGTCGGCGACCGGATCCTGCCGTTCGACGATGTGCAGGTCGCGCGGGAATGCGCGGCATGACGGTGCAGCCGCTCTGGACATCGGATGCCATCGCGACGGCGACGGGCGGGGCGGCTTCGGCTGCCTTCGTCGTGTCGGGCGTGGCGTTCGATTCGCGCGAGGTGGGGCCGGGCGATCTGTTCTTCGCGCTGAAGGGGGAAGCGGCCGACGGGCACCGGTTCGTGACGCAGGCCTTTGCGCAGGGCGCGGCCGGTGTGGTGGTGTCTGCGCCGGTGGACGGGCCGCATGTGCTGGTGACCGACACGACCGCTGCGCTGGAAGCGCTGGGCGTGGCGGCGCGGGCGCGGACGGACGCGCGCATCATCGGCGTGACCGGATCGGCTGGCAAGACGGGCAGCAAGGAAGCGCTGGCGGCGGCGCTGGAGCGGGCGGCACCGGGACGGGTGCATCGTTCGGTCAAATCTTACAACAATCATGTCGGCGTGCCGCTGAGCCTCGCGCGGATGCCGGCGGATACGCTGTATGCGGTGTTCGAGATGGGCATGTCGGCACCGGGTGAACTGGATATGCTGACGCGGATGGTGCGGCCGCATGTCGCGCTGGTGACGACGATCGCGCCGGCCCATGCCGCCTTCTTCCCCGATGAAGCGGCAATTGCGGACGCGAAGGGCGAGGTGTTTCGCGGGCTGGAGCCGGGCGGCGTCGGCATCGTGCCGCAGGACAGCCCGCATCGCGACCGGTTGTTCGCGGCGGCGGAGGCTTATGCCGCGAAGGTGGTGACGTTCGGATCGGACAAGCGCGCGCACGTAAGGTTGCGCGATGCGCTGGCCGGGCCGCGCGGGACGCTGGTCAGCGTGACGATGCCGGATGTGGAACTGACCTTCACGCTCGCGCCGCCGGGGGCGCATTGGGTTTCGAACGCGCTGGGCGTGATCGCGGCGGTCGATGCGGTGGGCGGCGATCTGGCGGCGGCGGGGCTGGCGCTGGGCGAACTGGAAGGGCTGAAGGGGCGCGGCGCGCGGACGCGGGTCGCGCTGGACGATGGCGGCGCATTGCTGCTGATCGACGAGAGTTACAACGCCAATCCGGCATCGATGGCGGCGACGATCGCGCTGCTGGGCGAAGAGAAGGCTGCGCGGCGGATCGTGGTGCTGGGCGCGATGCGCGAACTGGGCAGCGGGTCCGACGATTATCATGCCGCGCTGGCCGAACCGCTGGTGGCGGCGAACGTGGATTTCGCGCTGTTGGTCGGAGACGAGATGGCGGCATTGGCGACGGCGCTTGAGGGTCGGATCGATTTCGAGCATGTGGCCGACGCCGCGTGGGCATGGGACAATTTGCACGACCGGTTAGCGGCCGGCGACGCGGTGCTCGTCAAAGGATCCAACTCCGTAGGGCTCGGACTGATCGTCGATGCGATCACGAGCGGAAAGACCTGAATGCTGTATCTGATCGCCGACCATCTGGGATTTCCCGGTGTTCTCAACCTGTTGCGCTACATCACGTTGCGCGCGGGCGGGGCCGTGGCGACCGCCTTGTTCATCGGCCTGCTGATCGGGCCGAAATTCATCGGCTGGCTGCGCGTGCGGCAGGGCAAGGGGCAACCGATTCGCGCGGACGGGCCGCAGACGCATCTGGCGAAGGTCGGCACGCCGACGATGGGCGGGCTGATGATCCTGACCGCGGTCACGATCACCATGCTGCTTTGGATGGATCTCGGCAATCGCTATACTTGGGCGTGCCTGCTGGTGACGATCGGGTTCGGGACGATCGGGTTCCTGGACGATTATGACAAGGTGACGAAGCGCAGTCACAAGGGCGTTTCGGGCAAGACGCGGCTCTTCTTCGAATTCATCATCGCGGGCTTCGCCGCATGGCTGATCAACGACGGCAACGGGACGTTGCTGTACGTACCTTTCTATAACGGGCCGGTGCTGGATCTGGGCTGGTTCTACATCGCGTTCGCGGCGTTCGTGATCGTGTCGTTCGGCAATGCGGTGAACCTGACCGACGGGCTGGACGGGCTGGCGACGATGCCGGTGGTGATCGCGTCGCTGGCCTTCTTCGCGATCAGCTATGTCGTGGGGAACAAGGTGTTCGCGGGCTATCTGGGCATTCCGCATGTGCTGGGCGCGGGCGACCTGACCATCCTGTGCGCGGCGATCATCGGCGGGGGGCTGGCCTTCCTCTGGTTCAATGCGCCGCCGGCGGCGGTGTTCATGGGCGATACGGGCAGTCTGGCGCTGGGCGGCGCGCTGGGCGCGATCGCTGTGTCGACGCATCATGAGATCGTGCTGGCGATCGTGGGCGGGCTGTTCGTGCTGGAGGCGGTGTCCGTCGTGGTGCAGGTCTTCTTCTACAAGCGGACCGGGCGGCGCGTGTTCAAGATGGCGCCGATCCACCATCATTTCGAACAGCTTGGCTGGAGCGAGCCGACGGTGGTGATCCGTTTCTGGATCATCAGCTTCGTGCTGGCGCTGGCCGGCCTTGCCACGTTGAAGCTGCGATGATCGTTTCGGAGGTCTTTGCGGGCCGGCGCTATGCGGTGCTGGGGCTGGCGCGGTCGGGGCTGGCGACCGTGCAGGCGCTGGTGGCGTCCGGCGCGGACGTCGTGGCGTGGGACGGCGATGCGGAGAAGCGCGCGGCGGTCGGGGACGTGACGCTGGGCGATCCGCTGGAGATCGATCTGGCCGGTTTCGATGCGGTGGTCGTGTCGCCGGGAGTGCCGCTGAACCGGCATCCGATCGCGGCGCGGGCGGCGGCGGCGGGCGTGCCGGTGATCGGCGATATCGAATTGTTCGCGCAGGCGCGGGCGTCCTTGCCGGCGCACCGGGTGGTGGGGATTACCGGGACCAACGGGAAGTCGACGACGACGGCTTTGGTGTTCCATCTGCTGGAGACGGCGGGGGTGCCGGCGCTGATGGGCGGGAATATCGGGTTGCCGATCTTGGGGCGCGATCCGTTGCCGGAGGGCGGGGTCTATGTGCTGGAGCTTTCCAGCTATCAGATCGATCTGACACGGACGCTGGATTGCGACGTGGCGGTGCTGCTGAACATCACGCCGGATCATCTGGATCGCTATGATGGCTTTGCCGGCTATGCGGCGTCGAAGGCGCGGTTGTTCGGGATGTCGACGGGCGTGGCGGTGATCGCGGTCGAGGATGCGGAGACGCGCGCGATCGCGGCGACGGTCTGCGCGCGGCTGGTGTCCGTGCAGGCTTCGGACGTTCCCGACCAGTCGGCGTGGCCGGCGTTGCAGGGGCCGCACAATGCGCAGAATGTCGCGGCGGCGGTGGCGGCGGTGCGGGCGCTGGGCGTCGGCGAGGATGCGATCGCGATGGGGCTGGCATCCTATCCCGGCCTGCCGCACCGGATGGAGCGGATCACGACGGTCGAAGGCGTGCTGTATGTGAATGACAGCAAGGCGACCAACCCGACATCGACCGCGCCCGCGCTGGCGGCCTATCCGCGCGTCCACTGGATTTTGGGCGGGATGGCCAAGACGCAGGATCTGGATGCGGTGGCGGACCAGCTTGGCCATGTCGTGGCGGGCTATGCGATCGGGGACAGTGCCGACCTGTATGTGCGGTTGCTGGGCGAGAAGGGCATCCCGGTGACGAAGGCCGGGACGATGGACCGGGCGGTCGCGGCGGCGCGGGCGGCGGCGGTGGCGGGCGAGGTGGTGCTGTTGTCGCCGGCCTGCGCGTCGTTCGACCAGTATCGCGATTTCGAGGAGCGGGGCGATGCGTTCCGCGCGATCGTGGAAGGCCTGTCCGCATGAACGTGTTCGCGGCGGAGGCGCAGAAGCGCAAGCGCGTGACCAAGGTGCAGCGGTTCGGGCGCGGTGATCGCAGCCCCCTGGGCACCTGGTTCTGGGAGATCGACCGCGTCCTGCTGCTGCTGGTGACGGTGCTGGTGGGCATCGGCATCGTGGCGGTGGCGGCGGCATCGCCTGCCGCGGCGGTGCGTTATTCTGGTGGAAATACTACCTTTCCGCCGCTTTATTATCTGTATCGGCAACTGGTGTGGCTGGGGCTGGGCCTGCCGATCATGCTGGTCGTGTCGATGCTGCCCAAGGATGTGGCGCGGCGGCTGGCGATCGGGGGGGCGGCGTTCTTTTCCGTGCTGCTGGCGGCGGTTCCGGTGATCGGGATGGAAGTGAACGGGGCGTCGCGCTGGATCGGCGTCGGGTTCATGCAGTTGCAGCCATCCGAGTTCCTCAAGCCGCTTTATGTGGTGGCGCTGGCATGGTTGCTGTCGCTGAAGGCGAAGGACAGGAGTCTGCCGGTGGTGCCGCTGTCGGCGGTGCTGACCGGGGTCATTGCGCTGCTGTTGATGAAGCAGCCGGATTTCGGGCAGACGGTGATCTTTCTGTCGATCTGGGTGTCGCTGCTGATGCTGGGCGGGATCGCGATGCGCTATCTCTATGCGCTGGGGGCGCTGGCGCTGGCGGGGGTGGTTTCGGCCTATCTCTTCTATTCGGTGGCGCATGACCGCATCAACAAGTTCATCACGGGCAGCGGCGACAATTACCAGACCGAGAGCGCGCACAACACTTTGGTCAATGGCGGGCTGATCGGCACCGGGCCGGGCGGGGGGACGATGAAGTTCCGGCTGCCCGAGCCGCATACCGATTATATCTTTTCCGTGATCGGCGAGGAGTTCGGGCTGATCGCCTGCCTGATGATCGCGCTGATCTATCTGACGATCGTGGTGCGGGTGTTCATCAAGCTGCTGGATGAGGAGGACGAGTTCCTGCTGCTGGCCAGCGCCGGCCTTGCCGTGCAGTTCGGGATGCAGGCGCTCATCAACATGGCGGTCAATGTGCAGATCGTGCCGTCCAAGGGGATGACGCTGCCGTTCATCAGCTATGGCGGGTCGTCGATGGTGGCGCTGTCGATCGGGTTCGGGCTGCTGCTGGCGTTCACGCGCCGGAACCCGTATCTGAACCGTTCCCCCTATGTGGTGAAATGGAGCGGTGACAGGTGAGCGTGAAGCGGCATTTCGTTTTGGCGGCGGGCGGGACCGGCGGCCATATGGTGCCGGCCCATGCGCTGGCGGCCGAGCTGATGGCGCGCGGCAACCGGGTCGCGCTGATCACCGATGAACGGGGTGCGCGCATTCCGGGCCTGTTCGACGGGGTGGAGACGCATTTGCTGCCGGCCGGGCGGCTGACCGGCGGGCCGATCGGCTGGCTGAAGGCGTGGCGCAACATCCGCGCGGGGCGCGAGATGGCGCGGACTTTTTACGAAGGGTTCCGGCCGAGCGCTGTAGTAGGATTCGGCGGCTATCCGGCGCTGCCGGCGGTACTGGCGGCGTTTCGGTCGGGCATTCCGGCCGCGGTGCATGAACAGAATGCGGTGCTGGGGCGGGTCAATCGCCTGCTGGCGCGCAAGGTGGCGGCGATCGCGACCAGCTATCCGGACGTGCAGCGGCTGAACCCGCGTTATGCGGACAAGGTGACTTTGGTCGGCAATCCGGTGCGCGCCGAAGTCGCGGCGTTGCGCGACGAACCCTTCCCGATGCTGGACGAGGATGGCGTGTTCCGGCTGCTGGTGACGGGCGGGAGCCAGGGCGCCAGCGTGCTGAGCAAGGTGGTGCCGGAAGGGCTGGGGCTGTTGCCGATCGGGTTCCGCCGCCGGTTGCAGGTGACGCAGCAATGCAGGCCGGAGGATATCACCGCCGTGCGTGCGCAATATGCCGCGCTGGGCATCCCCGCCGATCTGGCGACCTATCTGCCGGATCTGCCGGAGCGGCTGGCCTGGTCGCATCTGGTGATCGCGCGGGCGGGGGCATCGACGATCGCGGAGCTGACCGAGGCGGGGCGGCCGGCGATTCTCGTCCCGTTGCCGAGCGCGACGGACGATCACCAGACGGTGAATGTCCGCGAGATGGTGGCGGCGGGCGGCGCGCGGTCGATCCCGCAGGACAAGTTCGTGCCGGTGGAACTGGCCAAGCAGATGCAGAAGCTGGCGATCGAACCCGGCGCGCTGGAAAATGCGGCGCGGCGGGCATGGGGTTGCGGCCGGCCGAATGCGGTGCGCGATCTGGCCGATCTGGTCGAGGGACTGGGCCGGGCGCCGATCATGGAACCGATGAAGAATGAGGCGACGGAATTGACGAATTTGCGCGGAGCATATGCATGAGGGGCGTCGCAACCGATATCGGGACGATCCATTTCATCGGGATTGGCGGGATCGGCATGTCCGGTATCGCCGAGGTGATGCATAATCTGGGCTATAAGGTGCAGGGATCGGACGTGGCCGAAGGCTATGTCATTCAGGGTCTGCGCGATCGTGGCATCACCGTGCATATCGGCCACCGTGCGGAAAATCTGGGCGATGCCGCGGTCGTCGTGACGTCGACTGCGATCAAGCGCGGCAATCCCGAAGTCGAACTGGCTTATGAAACGCGCGTGCCGGTGGTGCGGCGGGCGGAGATGCTGGCAGAACTCATGCGGCTGAAATCCACCGTCGCGGTGGCGGGCACGCATGGCAAGACCACGACGACATCGATGGTGGCTGCGCTGCTGGATGCGGGCGGGGTGGACCCGACCGTCATCAATGGCGGGATCATCAACAGCTATGGATCCAATGCGCGGCTGGGCGCGAGCGACTGGATGGTCGTGGAAGCGGACGAGAGCGACGGCAGCTTCCTGCGGCTGGACGGGACGATCGCGGTCGTCACCAATATCGATCCCGAGCATCTCGACCATTATGGCGATTTCGATGCGGTGAAGCGCGCCTTCGTCGATTTCGTCGAAAATGTGCCTTTCTATGGTGCGGCGCTGATGTGCCTCGATCATCCGGAGGTGCAGGCGATCCTGCCGCGGATCCGCGACCGGCGCGTGGTGACCTATGGTTTTTCCGCGCAGTCCGACGTGCGCGCGGTGAACGTCACGCCGATCCCGGGCGGCAACCGGTTCGAGGTGATCGTGCGCGCACGCGACGGATCGAGCCGGTCGATCGAGGGCATCGAATTGCCGATGCCGGGGCGGCACAATGTACAGAATGCGCTGGCGGCGGTGGGTGTCGCGCTGGAACTGGGCGTGCCGGATGCGGTGATCCAGACGGGCTTTGCCAAGTTCGGCGGCGTCAAGCGGCGCTTTACCAAGGTGGGCGAAGTCGATGGCGTGACGGTGATCGACGATTATGGGCATCATCCGGTCGAGATCCGCGCCGTGCTGGCCGCCGCGCGGGAAGGCGTGGAAGGGCGCGTGATCGCGGTCGTGCAGCCGCATCGTTATTCGCGGCTGGGCAATTTGATGGATGATTTTCAGTCGGCGTTCAACGATGCCGATATCGTCTATGCCACGCCGGTCTATGCGGCGGGCGAGGCGCCGGTCGAGGGTGTCGACAGCGCGGCGCTGGTGGCGGGGCTGAAGCTGCGCGGGCATCGGTCCGCGCAGGTGATCGACGATGCCGAAGCGCTGGCGCGCGTGCTGGCGGAGACCGTGCAGCCGGGCGACATGGTGGTGTGTCTGGGTGCGGGTGACATTACCAAATGGGCGGCCGGGCTGGCCGACGCCATTGCCGCGGAGCGCGTGTCCGCATGAGCCAGCACCCGTTCCTCGCCTTCGTCGCCTTCCAGCAGGAGGTGTTGAGTTTCCAGCGCCGCAACCTGGATGTGGCGGCGCGCGCGCTGGCGGCGGGTGAGGATATGGTGGCCTTCCAGTTGCAGGCGCATGAGGCCGCGATGGCGGGTGCGAAGGCGTGGACCGTATGGATCGATGCGTGGACGCCGAAGTCGTGACATCGGCTCCGCGTTTCGGATCCCCGGCGTTGCATGGGGACGTGCCGTCGGCCCCTCGGCTGCGCTCGGGGATGCCCCTCGACTTCGCTCGGGATGGGCGGGGCGTGTCTATAGAAGGGCTGGGCGTGGAAGGTTTCCGGGGCAAGCTGGAACCGGGGGCTTCGCTGGCGGACTTCATCTGGTTCCGGACAGGCGGGCCGGCGGAATATCTGGTGCGTCCGGCGGACGTGGATGATTTGTCGGCGTTTTTGAAAGCGATCGATCCGGCGGTGCCGGTGATGCCGGTGGGGGTCGGATCGAACCTGATCGTGCGCGATGGCGGGGTCGCGGGTGTGGTGGTGCGGTTGCCGAAGAGCTTTGCCAAGGTGTCGGTCGTGGACGGCCGGGTGCGGGCCGGGGGTGCGGCGATGGGGATTACCGTGGCGAGCGCCGCGCGTGACGCGGGCGTGGCCGGGCTGGAATTTCTGCGCGGCATTCCGGGTACGGTGGGCGGTGCGGTGCGGATGAATGCCGGGGCCTATGGCCGCGACGCCAGCGATATCCTGATCGAAGCGACTTTGTGCCTGCGCGACGGGACGGTGGACGTGTGGCCGGCGGCGAAGCTGGGCTACAGCTATCGGCATTCGGCGCTCCCGGCGGGGGCGATCGTGGTCGAGGCGTTGTTTGCCGGCACGCCGGGCGATCCGGCGGTGATCGGGGCAGAGATGGACCGGATCGCGGCGGAGCGTGAGGCATCGCAGCCGCTGCGGTCGCGGACGGGCGGATCGACGTTCAAGAATCCCGAGGGGCACAAGGCCTGGGCGCTGGTGGATGCGGCCGGGTGCCGGGGCCTGCGCCGCGGTGATGCGCAGGTTTCGGAGAAGCATTGCAATTTTCTGCTGAACCTCGGGTCGGCCTCTTCGGCGGAGATCGAGGCGCTGGGGGAAGAGGTGCGGGCGCGGGTGCTGGCGCATTCTGGCGTGACGCTGGAATGGGAAATTCAGCGGGTTGGCGTGGCTGATCCCCGTGCAGGCGGGGATCCAGATCGGACCGTGGAACTGGATCCCCGCCTGCGCGGGGATAGGATTGGGTCGGAAGCAGGGGATTTATCGTGAGCGTTTCTTCAACGCACGCTTTGGCTACGATCCCCCTGCACATCGCCGTCCTGATGGGGGGCTGGTCGTCCGAGCGGGACGTGTCGCTGACGTCGGGCAATGGCGTGGCGGATGCGCTGGAGTCGCTGGGGCACCGGGTGACGCGGATCGACATGGACCGCGATGTCGCGGCGCGGCTGGCGGAGGCGGCACCGGACGTGGTGTTCAACGCGCTGCACGGCGTGCCGGGCGAGGATGGGACGATCCAGGGGCTGCTCGACCTGATGGGGCTGCGCTATACGCATTCCGGGCTGGCGACGTCGGTGATCGCGATCGACAAGCAACTAACCAAGAATGCACTCGTGCCGCATGGCATCCGGATGCCGGCGGGGATGATCGTGGGATCGGAAAGCCTGTTCGCGGCCGATCCGCTGCCGCGCCCCTATGTGGTGAAGCCGGTGAATGAGGGATCGTCGGTCGGCGTCGCGATCGTGACCGAGACGGGCAATTATGGTTCGCCGATCGGGCGCGACGTGGCGGGGCCGTGGCAGGATTTCCCGACGCTGCTGGCCGAACCCTTCATCAAGGGGCGCGAACTGACGGTGGCGGTGCTGGGCGACCGGGCGCTGGCGGTGACCGAGTTGAAGCCCAAATCGGGCTTCTACGATTATGACAGCAAATATACGGATGGGCTGACCGTCCATATCTGCCCCGCACAGATCCCCGCCGAAATTGCCGAAAGCGCGATGGCGATGGCGCTGAAGGCGCATCATGTGCTGGGGTGCAAGGGTACGTCGCGGTCGGACTTTCGCTGGGATGATGAATTGGGCGAGGCCGGATTGTTCTTGCTGGAGGTGAACACCCAGCCGGGGATGACGCCGCTGAGCCTGGTGCCCGAACAGGGCCGGCATGTCGGCCTGAGCTATGCCGAACTGGTGCAGCGGATCGTGGAGGAGGCGCTGTGACGGGGCCGGCCAAGATTCGTCGGGGCACATCGTCGCAGCGCAAGCGGCCGACGGTGACGCGCTCGGCCGGCCGGCGACCCGCGCCCAAGCGGCAGTCCACGATCGCGCAGGCGCTGGCGACGATCCCGGTGCCGACCGCGACGCTGAAGCGGATCGGCAACTGGATGGCGGGTGGTGCGCTGGCGGCGGGTGTGGTGGCGGGTATCCTCGCCATGCAGTTGCCGCAGATGGCGGCGGTGCAGATCGGCGAGGCGATCGGCATGGCGGGGTTCCGCGTCCGGAACATCGAGATTGTCGGGATCGCGCAGGCGGACCGAGCGGCGGTCTATGATGCGGCGGTGGACCAGACATCGCGCGCCATGCCGTTGGTCGATCTGGCGGCGATCCGCGCGAAGCTGATGCGGTTCGGCTGGATCGCGGATGCGCGGGTTTCGCGGCGGTTGCCCGATACGCTGATGATCGACATCGTCGAGCGCAAGGCGGCGGCGATCTGGCAATATCAGCAGAAGCTGGCGCTGATCGATCGCAACGGGACGGTGATCGCGCCGGTCGATCTGGCGGCGATGCCCGAAAATCTGCCGATCGTGATCGGCGCGGGCGCGAACCGGCAGGCGACAGACCTGAATTTGTTGATGGAAAGCGCCCCGGCGTTGAAGCCGATGCTGGCGGGCGCAAGCTGGATCGGCCAGCGGCGCTGGGATTTGCGGTTCCAGTCGGGCGAGACGCTGGCCTTGCCCGAGGGGCAGGCGGCGGCGATGGCGGCGCTGCGGAAATTCACCGCGATGGACGGGCGCGCGCGCTTGCTGGGGCAGGGGTTCGTGCGGTTCGACATGCGGGTGCCGGACCGGTTCGTGGTGCGGGTGAGCAAGGAACCGGGGCACCGCGTGACCGAGACGGCGCTGGCGGACAAGAGCATATGAATGCCGGCATGGTTCCGAATGGAAATTCGGGGTGGAACAGCCTGTTGCGTGCGGGTGTGATGTCGGCGCATGATGTGCGGTCGGACGTGGGGCGGGACGAATAATGGCACAGCATCGCGGGGAGCAGTTGATTACGGCGCTCGATATCGGGTCGTCGAAAGTGTGTGCGCTGATCGCGCAGGTGCGCGAGGATGGCGAGGTGCAGGTGCTGGGCACCGGGCAGCGCGAGAGCAAGGGCGTGCGGCGCGGCTATATCGCCGATGCGGAGCGGACCGAAGCGGCGATTCGCGAGGCGGTGGAGCAGGCGGAGCGCATCGCCGGGACCAATATCGACAGCGTGTGGGTGAGTTTTTCCGCCGGTGGGCTGGTGAGCGACATCGCGTCCGTCGAAGTCGATCTGGGCGGGCAGCGGATCGAGCAGACCGATATCGACGAATTGCTGGCGGCCGGGCGCGGATCGATCGATCCCGACGGGCGGATGGTGCTGCACGCGCAGCCGACGCTGTATACGCTGGACGGGTTGCAGGGGGTGAAGACGCCGCTGGGGCTTCATGCCGACCGGCTGGGCGTGGATATCCATGTGGTGGCGGCGGAACCGTCGCCGGTGCGCAATCTGGACCTGTGCGTGCGGTCCGCGCATCTGGCGGTGAAATCGATCGTGGCGGCGCCGATCGCCACGGGTATGGCCTGTCTGTCGGAAGAGGAACGCGAACTGGGCGTCGCGCTGGTCGAACTGGGGGCGGGCGTGACCAATGTGTCGCTGTTCGCCGGCGGGTTGCTGGTCGGGCTGGCGTCGATTCCGATCGGGGCGGCGGACATTACCGACGATATCGCCTCCGCCTTCGGCACGCGGCGGACGCAGGCGGAGCGGATGAAATGCTTTCATGGGTCCGCGACGACCAGTCCGCGCGACAATCATGAGATGATCGATGTTGCCCCCATGTCCGAGGATGAGGGGAGCGGCGACTTGCAGCGTATCACCCGTGCGCAGTTGATCGCGGTGATCCGGCAGCGGCTGGAACATTGGATGGGCGCGATTGCGGCGGCGCTGAAGGAACTGGGTTTTCACGGGCCGGTTGGACGGCAGGTGGTGTTGACCGGGGGCGGCGCGGAATTGAAGGGGATCGCCGATTATGCGCAGGGTGTGCTGGGCCGTTCGGTGCGGATCGGGCGTCCGCGGGGACTGGCGGGATTGCCCGACGCACATTCGGGACCGGCTTTCGCGACGCTGGCCGGGCTGATCCAGTTTGCGGCGTCCGATCCGCTGGACCTGCGGCAGGTGACCGCTACGCACCAGATGGTGCACCGGACATCGGCCGCGAACATGGTCCAGCGGCTGATCGCGGCGTTTCGTTCGGGTTACTGATTTTTATTGACCGTTAATTTTGCGCCCGCCCCCGGAAATCGGGTAGGGCAGGAATCGGATGAGGTCGCCCGGAGTATGCGGGGACCCAAGGAGTCGAAGCGGATGACCATCGAATTCATGCGGCCCGAGGTCGACGAACTGAAGCCCCGGATCAGCGTGATCGGCGTGGGCGGCGCTGGCGGCAATGCGATCGCCAACATGATTCGCTCGGACGTGCAGGGCGTGGATTTCATCGTCGCCAACACCGACGCGCAGGCGCTGAATCATTCGACCGCCGAACGCCGCATCCAGCTCGGCCTGAAGATCACGCAGGGCCTTGGCGCGGGTTCGCGGCCGGAGATCGGCCGTGCGGCGGCGGAAGAGACGATCGAGCAGCTCGAAAAGAGCCTTGAGGGCGCGCATATGTGCTTCATCGCCGCCGGCATGGGCGGCGGCACGGGCACGGGCGCGGCCCCGGTGATCGCCAAGGCGGCGCGGGATCGCGGCATCCTGACCGTGGGTGTCGTCACCAAGCCGTTCAGCTTCGAAGGCAATCGCCGGATGAAGGCGGCGGACGCCGGCATCGAGGAATTGCAGAAGCATGTCGACACGCTGATCGTCATTCCGAACCAGAACCTGTTCCTGATCGCCAACCCGAACACGACCTTCAAGGAAGCGTTCCAGATGGCGGACGAGGTTCTGCAGCAGGGCGTGCGCGGGATTACCGACCTGATGGTGATGCCGGGCCTCATCAACCTCGACTTTGCCGACGTGCGTTCGGTCATGTCCGAAATGGGCAAGGCGATGATGGGCACGGGCGAGGCCGCGGGCGACAATCGCGCGATCGAGGCAGCCGAGAAGGCGATCGCCAATCCGTTGCTGGACGGCGTGAGCATGAAGGGCGCGAAGGGCGTCATCGTGTCGATCACGGGCGGCGAGGATATGCGCCTGATGGAAGTGGACGAAGCGGCCAACCATATTCGCGAACTGGTCGATCCGGACGCGAACATCATCTGGGGTTCGGCGTTCAACAACGATCTGGAAGGCAAGATCCGCGTTTCGGTCGTGGCGACGGGGATCGAGGCGGAGCCGGCGACGATGGCCGAGCCGGCCAAGGCGTTCGCGTTCAACACGCATCGCGGCGCACCGGTGCGCAGTGAGCCGCCCGCGCCGCTGTCCACCGCGCCGATCCTGTCGGTGGCCCCCGCGCCGCAGCCGTCTGGCCCCGCGCATGGCCAGACGATGACGACGCCGACCGAGCCTGCGGCAAGCGTTGGCCAGGGTGTGCCGAGCGAAGAGGAGTTGCTGCTGGGCGGCGAGACGATCCTCACCCCGCCGGTCGCTGGCAACCCGCTGCCCCCGCAGCCGGGTGAACCGAGCGATGCCGATCTGGCCGCAAGCCGCCGGTGGATGAATGAGGCCGGGCAGAGCGCGCCCCCGACTCCCGCCCCGCGCGCGGGCCGCGAGGGTGGCACCTTGTTCGAGCGCATGTCCAACATCGCACGCGGTGCGGCGAAGGTGCCGGGTGAGGAAGAGCCGGATCCGGCGCGTGGCCGTGATCCGCTTGATATTCCGCGGTTCCTGAACCGGCAGAATAACCAGTAAGGCGCGGGGCTGGTTCGATCCGGCTTGCGTGGGGGATGAAGGGCGTTCGGTCTTGGGATCGGACGCCTTTTTCTTGTCCGGGTCCTTTGGGCGGGGTGACGCTGGATTGGTTGTTCGACGAGTGCGTCTGCGCGCGAAGAGGCTCTTCGACTGCACGCGGGATAGGTGGGATCGCTCAGTTTGTTGAAGCGGCGAAGATGGGCTTGCCGCCCCGGTTCGGTTCGAGCCTGTCCAGAACATTGCGCAAAGTTCTCGACAGGCTCGAACTGAACCGGGACGGCGTTTGGGGCATCCGCGCCGGAGCATGATGATTCAAGCTGACCTATTCATCTCAAGCGTCGTCGAGGCTCCCATTGAGCGATGTCAAGAATGTCGAAGGCCGGCGGCCTCGGCTTCGCTCGGCCGGTCCCTCGACTGCGCTCGGGATGGGCGGCCCCGCTGGGTGACTCTGCTCGATCACCTTGCGGTCGCGCCGCTTCCAGCGCTTGTTCCTTTGGCGATCCGCATTCTCCGGCATTCGTCGAACGTCGGAAACGGCTGGTCGCGGCGGGTGGGGTGGTCCCTGTCGTGATGCGCGGGGTTGCGGCATTGGGGGGCATGATGACGATGTCCTTCAAGACCGTGCGCCGGTTCGCCCTCTCCCTGACGTTCCTCCTGACGACGACGCCGATGGCGGTGCCCGCCTTCGCGCAGGCCGAAGGCAGCTTTCCGCCGGGGACGATTACGCTTGCGCGGGATCCGGGCGATCCTTCGATGCTGCTGAACCAGTATCTGCGCCAGCTTTCGACCAGCCCGCGCGACCTGACGGCGTTGATCGGTGCGGGGAAGGCGGCGCTGGCGATGGGGGATGCCAATGCCGGGATCGGTTTCTTCGGCCGCGCGGAAGAAGTGGCGCCGCGCGACGGCCGGGTGAAGGCGGGGCTGGCGGCAGCGGCGGTGCAGCAGGAACAGCCGAAACAGGCGCTGCAGTTGTTCGATGCGGCGATCGCGGCGGGGGTGCCGGTGTCAGCCATCGGTGGCGATCGCGGGCTGGCTTATGACCTGCGCGGGCAGAACCGATTGGCGCAGGCCGATTACCGGGCGGCGCTGGCACAGAAGCCAGATGACGAGACCGTGCGGCGGCTGGCGCTGTCGACGGCGATCGGCGGGGACCGGGCGGGGGCGATGGCGATCCTCGATCCGTTACTCCGGCGGCAGGACAAGGCGGCGTGGCGCGCGGCGACCTTCGTGCAGGCGATGACCGGCGATCCGGCGGGCGCAGTGCGGCGGGCGAACCAGTTGATGATCCCGACGCAGGCCGCGGCGATGGCGCCTTATCTGCAACGGCTGGGATCGCTGACCGCTGCAGAGAAGGCGGCGGCGGTGCATTTCGGGCGCTTTCCGGCGGGGGCGCGGGGCGCGGCGCAGGTGGCGACGGGTGCGCCTGTCGCAGCGGGCCGCGTCGTCGCGCCTGCCGGGGTGAGCAGCACGGCGGCGTTGAACCGGGCGGCGGCGCTGCGTGCGGCGGCGGGTAATGTGCCGCCGGTGGCGGGTGGTGCGCCATCGACCGTGCTGGCGATGGCGCAGACCAGTGGGCCGCCGGCAACGCCTGCGGCGACGGGCAGTGCTGTGCCGGTGTTCGGTCAGGCTTCGGCGGATGCGGCACCGATCGGCGAGACGGCGGTGCCGGTGGTGGGGGCCGTGACGACTGCACCGACGCCGGTTGCGCCGAGGCAGGGGGTGGCCGCAACGGAGACTGGAAGTAGCGGGGCGCTGCCAGCGGATATTGTGCGGATGGTGACGTCCGTGCCGACCGGGACGGTGACGTCGGTCGTGCCACGCGCGACGGTTCCGGCTCCCGCCCCGGTGGTGGCGCGCAGTGCTGTCGTTGCGGCTCCGGTCGTGACGCGGCCGGCAGTGGCCAAGGCGGTTCCGGTGCCGGTCGCGCCGGTTGTCGTTGAGGACGGTCCCGTATTGAGCGCCGCTCAAAAGGCGAAACTCGGGATCCGCACCAAGGGCGCGGTTGCGGTGGCCAGCCTGACGAAGGCGCAGCAAGCCGTGCTGGACGCGGCGGATCGCGGACCGGTGTTGAGGGCGGCGGAGAAGGTCAAGCTCGGCATCCCGACGCGACGCGTTGTGACGGTGGCCAGCCTGACCAAGGCGCAGCAGGCCAAGCTGGACTCGACGGACGCGGATGTCGGGCCGGTGCTGACCGCGGCGGAAAAGGCGAAACTGGGCATCAGGACGAAGGCGGCGGTCACGCTCGCCAGTTTGACCGACGCGCAGAAGGCGAAGCTGGATGTGGCGGCGGCGGACGCTACGCCGGTCTTGACGGCGGCGGAGAAGACGAAGCTCGGGATCAAGACCAAGGGTGCGGTGACGGTCGCCAGCCTGACGAAGGTGCAGAAGGCGAAGCTGGACGCGATTGATACGGACGCTGCGCCGGTTTTGACGGCGGCAGAGAAGACGAAGCTGGGAATCAAGACGAAGGGGACGGTGACGGTCGCCAGCCTGACGAAGGCGCAGAAGGCGAAACTGGACGCGGCGGATACGGACGTCGCGCCGGTGCTGACGGCGGCGGAGAAGGTAAAGCTGGGAATCAAGACGAAGGGGACGGTGACGGTCGCCAGTCTGACGAAAGCGCAGAAGGCGAAGCTGGATGCGGCGGATACGGACGCTGCGCCGGTTTTGACGGCGGCGGAGAAGACGAAGCTTGGGATCAAGACCAAGGGTGCGGTGACGGTCGCCAGTCTGACGAAAGCGCAGAAGGCGAAGCTGGACGCGGCTGATACGGATGCCGCGCCGGTGTTGACGGCGGCGGAGAAGGTGAAGCTAGGGATCAAGACCAAGGGCGACGTGAAGCTTGCCAGTCTGACCAAGGCGCAGAAGGCGAAGCTGGATGCGGCCGACAAGGACCCGGACAAGGTTTCCGGCAAAGCATCGGCGAAACAGCCGGAGCGTTATTGGGTGCAGGTGGCGGGCGGCGCGAACAAGGCGACCTTGCCGCAGGCGTGGCAGACGGTGAAGGGCAAATATCCCGCCTTGCTGGCCGGACGGACGCCGCACACCACGGCGTTGCGCGCGACGAACCGGTTGCTGGTCGGGCCGTTCAAATCGGATGGCCAGGCGCAGGCGTTCGTGAACAAGGCGAACGGGGCGGGGCTGAGCGCCTTCGGTTATACCAGCCCGGCCGGCGTCGCGGTGGACACGGTGCCGACGAAATAGCGGTCCGGGGCGGCGAGGTGGTTTTCGGTCGACTTGGCGATCCCGAGCCGCCAAAGCCCGCGACATGACGACCGCTCCCTATGCCGCCGATCCGCACGCCAGCCGGGGGCGGGCGCATGTCGAGGCGGATCGCGGGACACGGGGCGCGCGCGATCCGTTTCAGCGCGATCGCGACCGGATCGTGCATTCGATCGCGTTCCGCCGGCTGAGGCACAAGACGCAGGTCTTCGTCGCGCCCGATGGCGATCATTTCCGTGTGCGGCTGACGCATAGTCTGGAAGTCGCGCAGATCGGGCGGACGATCGCGCGCGTGCTGGGGCTGAACGAGGATCTGACCGAGGCGCTGTGCCTGGCGCATGATATCGGCCATCCGCCGTTCGGCCATGCCGGCGAGGAAGCGTTGAAGGCGGCGACGATGGATGTCGGCGGGTTCGATCATAATGCGCATACGCTGCGCATCCTGACGGCGATCGAGACGCCCTATCCGCGCTGGCCGGGGCTGAACCTGACATGGGAAATGCTGGAGGGGCTGGCCAAGCATAATGGGCCGGTGCGGCATCCGAACTGGGCGCTGCGCGCGGCGGATGCGGAGATGCCGCTGGATCTGGACCAATGGTCCGGGCTGGAGGCGCAGGTGGCGGCGATCGCCGACGACATCGCCTATGACAATCATGATCTGGATGACGGACTGCGCGCGGGGCTGATCGATCTGGACGGGCTGGTGGTGCAGCCGCTGGTGGCCCCCGGCTGGGCGGCGGTGCGCGAGCGATTGTCCGATCTGCCGCCGGAACGCTGCGTGCCGGAACTGGTGCGTGAACAGATCGGGCGGATGGTGAACGACCTGATCGATACGAGCAAGGCGCGCATCGCGGAGGTCGATCCGCACAGCGCGGACGATGTGCGGGCGGCGGGGCGGCCGCTGATCGGCTTTTCGGACGCGATGGCGGCGGAGGAGCGCGCCTTCAAGAAATATATGTATGCCAATCTCTATCATCATCCGCACCAGCTTGCGGTGGCGGACCGCGCGCGGGACGTGGTGGCGGGGCTGGCCGGGGCCTATCGTGCGGACCCGACCCTGCTGCCCGAAGGCTGGCGCGCGCGGTTGCCGACGGAAGAACCGGCGCGCGGGCGGCATGTGGCGGACTTCATCGCGGGGATGACGGATCGCTATGCGATTGCGCGCTATCGCGAGGTGGTGGGGCCGGTGGAGATGCCGGAGGGGTTTTGAGAGAGCGATCCTGATCTGATCGCCCCCGGAATGTGCAGATCGATTTGCTACGGTGGCTTGGATGAATTTAAGAAAAATCAATGTGATCCCCCAAATTGTAGGGAAGAAGATTTCATAAAGAGAGAATGATTGCCCGGATCGACTAGAAATCTTATTGATACCCGATCGACGATTTTGACGGGAAGATGGCATCATGGTTCAGGGATTTGCCCTCATTGCAGCCATCTTACTTCAAGCCACTGCCGTTACTGGAGAAATGTCCCGCGCTGTGCCCGGTCTGCCCAAGAGGGGGCTGACACCGGAGATGGTTGTCGTTGCGGGTGATGCCACGGGCCTACTGGATCGCACCGGCGGAGCGACGCTGCAGGTGCCCGCGGATGCGCTTGCGCTTGCGCGTACGGATTCCGAACGGACCGCCTTGATCGCGATCATTCTCTCCTACAAGGTCGGCAGGCCTGCGAAGCGTGGACCCAGCAAGCTCGCCTCGTTCGTGACGGAAATGGTGGGCGCCTCCGTCGAAGAGATTGTTGCGGCACGGGATCGCAGCAATCCGGATCTCGAACTGCCGACGACGCCGCGTCGCTGGGGGCCGGTCGGGGAACCATATCAGAAGCCGGTCGACACGCTTGGCGTGCGCGCCTTGGCCTGGGCGCGGGCCGAAGGCGTGTGTGAAGCGACGACCGTTGCATTTCTGAACCGGCTGATTGCGGTTCGGGTAGAACATTCCGCCATCAGCGCCGATGCGCAGCGTATCCGCGACGGCCTCGGGATGATCGGTTTCAATCCGGAGACGCATTGCCGCCCTTAGGCCGTGATGACTTCAAGCTGACCCGCCATTCCGGGCTTGGTCGAGAAGGCCGGCGGCCTCGGCTTCGCTCGGCCGGTCCCTCGACTGCGCTCGGGATGGGCGGTCTGGATGAAATCGTCGAGGTCTGAACTGCGATCGCCCTGTCTATCCGGATGGACAGGGCGATCCCCGTCGGCCGGACGATAAGCGGCTTGTCCTGCTTTCGCCTATTTCGTTGCAATGCGCCCATTGCTGAAACCTGTTCTTCGGGGATGGTTGCGTGACGCGTTACCGGGGTCAGCCCAGCCGCCGCGCGCCGGTGATCCGCACCGGGTTGGTAATCATCTGGTGGCGCATTCCTTCATAGCCGGAATTCTCGGTCGTGGGGGCGGCGAGGATGCGGCGGACGGTGGGCATTCCGGCGACGACCTGGCCGAAGGCGGCGTATCCGGGATCCTTGCCGTGGGCGTCGTAGCTGGGCGTCGTGCCGATGGTGATGAAGAAATCGCCGGTGGCGCTGCCGGGTTTTTCGCGGGACATGGAGATGGTGCCGGTGACGTGGCGGAGGCCGGTGCGGCTGGTGGGTTCGTGCGCGATCGGGGGGAGCGTGCGGTTGGACGCGTTGCGGGTGCCGCCCTGGATCAGCCCGCGATCCTTGCCGACGCGGCTGGCGCGGTAGAAGCCGGTGCCGATGAAGCGTTTCTCGTCGATATATTGCAGGAAATTGTTCGTGGTGATGGGCGCGTGGCGGCGGTCGAGATCGAGCGTGATCGGGCCGAGCGTCGTTTCCAGCAGGACGCGGACCTTGCCCTTGGCGGGCGGGGGGAGCGCCGCGGCGGGCGCGAGCGCGCAGGCGAGCAGGCCGAGCAGCGCGGCGCGGCGGATCATGCGCCGATCTCCGCGCGGTGCGCGTCGGCGGCTTCCGCATCGAGCGCGCGTTCAAGCGCGATGCCGGCGAGGTTGCTGGTGCGGCCTGTATGGCGGATGCGCAGGCGTGTGAAATCCGCCTTCATTTCGGTGAAGCGGGCGAGGTGCGCGCGCAGTTCGGCGCTGCGGCATTTGGCGGTGCCGTTGGCCTGCGTCACGACCAGCATCGAATCGCCGAGCAGAACGAGGTCGGTCGCGCCGAGCGACTTGCCGACTTCCATCGCGTGCAACAGCGCCAGCCATTCGGCGTCGCTGTTGGTGCCATGGCCCATATCGGTTTCGACATAGGCGACGCCGCGCGTCACGGCGGCGACGGACATACGGCCGGGATTGGGGCGGCATCCGCCATCGAAGAAGAGCTTGAGCGGTTCGGGCATAGTGCGGATCTCGGTCTGAAGGGTCCGGGCGGGTGTAGCGTGGGGTGGGTGCTTTGGGGAGGGGGCGGGTGTGGCGAAGCCGGTGGGGGGCGTACTCCCGCGGAAGCGGGAGTCCAGCTTGGTTTCGAAGAGATGAGGCTATGGTTTGTGTTCAAGCGGGATCCCCGCGTCCGCGGGGATACGGAACCGTGCGGTTTGACGGTGGGGGTCGGCTTCGGTAGCCCGGCGCGATGGAAAGCGACGACCTCAAGCTGTTGATCTGCGTCGTGGGCGGGCGGCGGATCGCGTTGGGGGCGGATGCGGTGGTGGAGATCCTGCCGCTGGTGCCGATGTGGCGGCCGCCGACGCTGCCGCGGCCGATGCTGGGGTTCGTCACGGTGCGCGGGGCGGCGGTGGCGGTGGTGGCACCGGCCTTGCTGTTCGATGGTGCAGCGACGATCGAGACGGTCGGGCTGTATGCACATCTGGTGCGGGTGCGCGACGGCTATTGCCTGCTGGTCGACCGGGCGGAGGACATGGTTTCGGTCGCGGCGGATGCAGTGCGGGCGGTGGACGCCGGCGCGTCGTTCGGCGGAATGGTGACGGGCGCGGTGTCCGTGGCGGAGGGCGAGGCGCATGTCGTCGCGCTGGAACGGATGCTGGCGGAAGGCGAGCGGATGCGGATCGCGGCGCTGACGGCGGACGCCGCGCGGCAGGCGGACGAATGGGCGGCGGCATGAGGATGGCGCCGGCCGTCGCCGTGCTGGACCCGGCCTTCGCCACGCTGAAGGAACGCGTGATCGCGCGGACCGGCCATGCATATTATGCCGACAAGGACGACCAGTTGGCGGAGCATGTCGTGGCGCGGATGGCGGCGCTGGGGATCGATGCCGTCGCCGATTATCTGGTGCTGCTGGACGATGCGGTGGCGGGCGGGCGCGAGTGGGAGCGGATCGAGAGCGCGATTACGATCAACGAAACCTTCTTCTTCCGCTTCGCCGAACAGTTCACCGCGCTGCGCACGACGATCCTGCCCCGGCTGATCGCGGCGCGGACGCCGATGCGGCGGTTGCGGATCTGGTCGGTCGGATGTTCGACGGGGGCGGAACCTTATTCGATCGCGATCCTGCTGCACCGGTTGCTGGGGCCGACGCTGCCGGAGTGGCGCGTGTCGATTTTGGGGACGGACATCGATGCGGATGCGCTGGCGACGGCGCAGGAGGGGCTGTTCGGCCGCTGGGCGTTGCGGACGGTGGAACCGGCGGAGCGGACGGCCTTGTTCGACATGGAGGGCGAGCGGTTCCGGCTGAAGCCCGCCTATCGCGCGATGGTGCGGTTCGAACGGCATAATATGATGGGGCTGCTCGACGGCACCGCGCCGCTGGAACAGCATGGCTATGACCTGATCCTGTGCCGCAACGTGCTGATCTATTTCCGGGTGGATCTGGCGACGGCGATGGTGGGGGCGCTGGCGGCGCGGCTGGAGCCGGACGGCGAATTATTGGTCGGCCATGCGGAGCCGAATCCGGGGTTCGATGCGGTGGCGACGCCGGTGGATGCGGGGGGCGTGCTGGCCTATCGCCGCGCGGGGACGGTCGTGCCGACGCCCGCGCCGACTTTGGTGTCGGTCGCTGCGGTGGTCGCGCCCAGACCGGAGCCGGTGCGCGCGCCGATGCGCGCCCGGGCGGTGCGGCCGGTGGCACCGGCTGAGGCTCCGCCAGCGGCGCAGGCCGATGCGGATGCATTGACGGCGGTACGCGCCTTGTTGGCCAGAGGCGCGGTGCAGGAGGCGGTGGCGCTGGCGGGCGCGGTGCTGGCGGCGCGGCCGCAGGATCCGGTTGCGCATTATCTGGCGGCGCTGGGAGCGGATGCGCTGGGCGATGGCGCGACGGCGGAGGCGGGCTATCGCCGCGCCGTCTATCTGGAGCGCGGGTTCGTGATGGCGCATTATCTGCTGGGGCGGCTGTGCCTGTCCGCCGGGCGTATGGCCGATGCGCGGCGGTCGCTGGCCAATGCGGCGCGGCTGGCCGAAGCGATGCCGGGCGATGCGGCGCTGGCGGAGGGGGACGGGATGACGGCGGCTGACCTGATCGCCGCGGCGCGGCATGTTCTGGCGCAGGTGGCATGAGGACGATGGGCGATCTGCCGATCCTGTCGGACATGCTGTCCGATGCGGCGGTGGCGGCGGAGCTGGAGCGGCGGCGGATGCTGCTGGCGGCGGTGGACGATCGCGCGGCGGTGGCGACGGAGGCGGCGCTGGGCTGGTCTCTGGCGGGCACGCTGTTCGCGACGCCGCTGACGGCGATTTCCGGGGTTGCGGCACTGCCGCGCGTGACGGCGGTGCCGGGCGGGCCGGCGGCGCTGATCGGGGTGTTCGGGCGGAACGGGGTCATCAACAGCCTGTTCGATCCCGGCGCGCTGCTGGGTGTCGGGTCAGGCGGGGCGGGCGGCGCGGTGATGCTGTTGCGCGGCACGCGGCCACGGATCGCGATCCGGGTCGATGCGGTGCTGTCGGTGCTGGATGTGCCGATCGGCGAGGAACCCAATGACGACGCCGGATCGATCGCGCGGCTCCGGGTGCTGGCCGATGGGACGCGCGTGACGATTGTCGACACCGCACGGCTGATCGGGCAACTGATGGGCCGTCGCCATGAATTGCCTGCCGTAGAAGGATGATGCTCTTGTCCGTTTCCAACCGGATCGTGGTCGGCTTTGCCGCGATCACGACCTTGCTGATCGTGCTCGGCCTCTATGCATTGGGGCAGGTGGCGGCGGTGCGATCGACCGTCGACCGGATCGTGGAGCGCGATCTGGCGACGCTGACGCAGCTGGATGCGGTGAGCGCCGCCGAATCGGCTGCGGCGGAAACACGGTCGCGCGCGGTGCTGCGGTTCGCGATGGATGGCGGCGCGGAGATGGACGAAAGCTGGGCGGCGCGGACGGCGGCGATGGATGCGGCGCTGGCGCAGTTGCGGGCGTCGGTCGCCACCTATCAGCGCACCGCATTGAACGCTGCGCGGACGGCGCAGTGGCAGCAGATGTCACGCCTGATCGACGACACGCAGACGCGCTTCGCGACGCTGCGCGAGGCGGGGACCGCGCAACTGGCCGCCGTGCGGCGCGGGGATCGTGCGGCCGTGTTGGAACAGGAAATGGTGATCGCGCGCGAACATGGCGCGCTGGTCCGTTCGCTGGGGACGTTGCGCGGTGTGCTGGGCGATACGATCGCCGTCGGGCGTGGGGTGGCGCAGGATGTGTATGAAAGCAGCCGGATGTCGATCGGCGCGGGGCTGCTGATCGCGATTCTGGCGAGCATCGGCATCGCATGGGGCATCCGCCGGTCGATCATCCAGCCGCTGGACGAGTTTATGGGATTTGTGGCGCGGGTCGGAGAGGGCGATCTGGCGGGACATATTGCGGCGACCGGGCCGGACGAATTCGGACGGCTGGGCACGACGTTGAACAGCATGGTCATCGGGTTGCAGATGATCGCGCGGCAGAGCCGGGAGGCGACCGAGAATCTGAACGCCGCCGCGACCGAGATCCGCGCATCCACGCAGGAACAGGCCGCGTCGGTGGAAGAGCAGTTGGCGGCGGTGCAGGAAACCGCGGCGACGGTGGACGAGATCACCCATTCGGGGACGCAGATCAGCCGCCGCGCGCAGGAGGTGATCGCCGCGGCGCAGGCGACCGCGCAGACCAGCGATGCCGGCATGGTGGCGGTGGAAGATACGGTGCGCGCGATGGATTCGATCCGCGAGCAGGCGGAAGCGGTGGCGGGCAACATCGTTGCGCTGTCCGAGAAGACGCAGGCGATCGGCGATATCATCGCGACGGTGAACGACGTGTCCGAACGATCGCATCTGCTGGCGCTGAACGCATCGATCGAGGCGGCGGCGGCGGGCGAGAGCGGGCGCAGCTTTGCGGTGGTGGCGTCCGAGATGAAGACGCTGGCCGATCAGGCGAAGGAAGCGACGCGCAATGTGCGGACGATCCTGGGCGAGATCCAGCGCGGGATCAACGCATCGGTGATGCTGACCGAGGAAGCCGTGAAGCGGGCGGCATCGGGCAAGACCCGCACCGATGCCAGCCATGCGGCGATCGAGGAGCTGGGCGCGCGCATTCAGGACAGCGTGCAGACATTCCAGCAGATCGTGGCGAGCACCAACCAGCAACAGATCGGCATCGAACAGGTGACGATCGCGCTCCAGAATATCCGGCAGGCGAGCCAGCAGACGGCATCGAGCACGCGGCAGCTCGATCAGGCGGCGGGCGACCTGACCAGCCTGTCGCGCACGCTGGTCGGGCTGACCGAACGCTACCGGCTCTGACGGGCAAGCGGCGTGGAGGATATCCAGGCGCTGTTGCAGGCGGCATTTGCCGATGAACTGGCCGAACATCTGGCGGGGATGCGCGCGGCGCTGGCGGCGCAGGAAGCGGGCGAGCCGGTCGACCTGCGCGCCTTCTTCCGGCGGGCGCACAGCCTGAAGGGGGCGGCGCGTGCGGTGACGCAGCCCGAGACCGAGCGGCTGGCGCATCTGCTGGAAAGCGAACTGGAAAGCGCGATGGCGGGCGGGGGCACGCTGGATGCGGCGCAGGTGCCGACCCTCCGGGCGCAGATCGACGCGATCGAGGATGCGGCCGCCGGACGGACCGCCCCGGTGGAAGCCGTGGCGGCCACGCCGGTGGCGGAGAGCGGCGACGATCTGTTGCGGGTCTCGGCACGCGCGGTGGAGCGGCTCACGCGGTCGCTGCACCGGCTGGGAAGCCAGGCGGAGGAACAGGCGGCGCTGGGTGGCGAACTGGCGACGCTGGAAGCGGAACTGAACGGGCTTTCGGCCTTGCTGGAACGGGATGGCAGCGGTGATGCGCGGCAGCGCATGGCGCGGGCGATGGCCGCGCTGGGCCGGTTGCGCCGGGGCCAGACGCAGGCGCGCTGGGGGCTGGACCGGGCGGTGGCGGCGCTGGAGGGGGACGCCGAACGCGTGCTGATGGTGCCCGCGCAGATGCTGTTCGATGGTTATGAGCGCATGGTGCGCGAAGTGGCGGAAAGCCAGAACAAGCAGGCGGTGTTGCGGGTGACGGGCGGGGACGTGGCGGCGGACCGGCGGGTGTTGCAGGCGCTGCGCGAACCGGTGCTGCACATGCTGCGCAATGCGATCGGCCACGGGATCGAACCCCCGGCGGTGCGCGCGGCGGCGGGGAAGGCCGAACAGGGCGCGATCATGGTGACCGTAGCCGCGCGGCGCGGGCAATTGGTGCTGGCGGTGGCGGACGACGGCAAGGGGCTGGACGATCATGCAATCGCGATGCGCGCGCGGGCGGCGGGGCTGATCGCTCCCCGCGCGGCGACGCCGGAGCCGGCGGCGTTGCACGCGCTGCTGTTCGATCAGGGATTTTCGACCGCGACGGCGGTGGATGCGATTTCCGGGCGCGGGATCGGCCTGTCGGTGGTGGCGGAAGCGGCGCAGGCGTTGCACGGCATGGTGGACATCGCGCCGCGACCCGGCGGCGGAACGGTGCTGACGATGACGGTGCCGCTGTCGACATCGCGCCAGACGGTGATCCTGTTCGATGTCGGTGGCGCGACCTATGCGGTGCCGGCGGCGGCGGTGGCGCGGGTGACCGGGCTGGACCCGGCGGCGCTGGCGCAGGACGTGGATGGCGATGTCGTGCTGGTGGACGGGGTGGCGGTGCCGCTCGTGTCGCTGGCGGCGTTGCTGGGGGTGGCCGAGACGGCGGCGACGCCGGGCGCGATGCTGATGCTGCACCGGGGCGTCGCGCTGGCGGTGGATGCGCTGGTGGCGGTGCGATCGCTGGTGGTGGGCGATCCGGGTGCGATCGCGGCGGACGTGCCGCTGGTGGCGGGGACGCTGTTGCTGGAGGATGGCGTGGTCGCGCTGTTGCTGGGCATCGACGCGATCGTGGCGCGGGCGCGGGGCGCGCGGCGGATGCCGGTGGCGGCGACGCCGGCGGCGGTGATCCGGCAGAAGACCATCTTGGTCGTGGACGATTCGATCACGACGCGGACGCTGGAACGCGGCATCCTCGAATCGGCGGGTTATGTCGTGCGGCTGAGCGTGGACGGGCTGGCGGGGCTGGAATATCTGCGCGGGGCGGCGGACGCGATCGACCTTGTGGTGGCCGATGTCGAGATGCCGCGGATGGACGGATTCGGACTTCTTGCGGCGATCCGGAACGATCCGGCCCTGCGCGGCATTCCCGTCGTGATGATGACATCCCGCAACAGCCCGGACGATATCCAGCGCGGCCTCGACCTCGGGGCGGACGCCTATTGCACGAAGCAGGATTTCGAGCAGGGCAGCCTGTTGTCGGTCATCGGACAGTTGATCTGATCGGGCGATGACGGTGGAGACGACCCGAAAGCGGGTGATGATCGTCGAGGATTCGACGGTGGTCCGCACGCTGTTGATGCATATCGTGTCGGCCGATCCGCGACTGAGCGTGGTGGCAGCGGTGGCGACGGCGGAAGAGGCGATCGCGGCGCTGTCGACGGTGCGGCCCGATGTCATTTCGATGGATATCCGGCTACCGGGAATGGACGGGCTGGAGGCGACGCGGCGCATCATGGCGGACCGGCCGACGCCGATCGTGGTGATTTCGGCCAGTATCGAACGGGACTCGCTGGCAAGTTCGATGGATGCGTTGCGGGCGGGCGCGTTGTCCGTGGTGGAGAAGCCGGTGGGGTTCGGCGACCGCGATTATGCGGCGGTGGCGCGCGAGATCTGCACGCAACTGGCGATCATGAGCGATGTCGCGGTGGTGCGGCGGCGGATCCAGCCGCGTGCGCCGAACGCCGCGGGGTTGCGGACGCCGGTGCCGCCACGGATGTTGGTGTGCGCCGCATCGACGGGTGGGCCGCAGGCGGTGGCGCGGCTGTTCGGCGCGCTGCCGGCGGATTTCGCGCTGCCGGTGCTGCTGGTGCAGCATATGGGCGCGGCCTTCATGGATGGCTATGCGACATGGTTGCAGAGCGTCGTGCCGCAGCGCGTGACGATCGCGCAGGACGGGATGGCGCCGGCAGCGGGGACGATCCATGTCGCGCCGGGCGACCGGCATTTGCGGATCGCGGCGGACGGTCGGTTGCGGATCGGCGCGGACCCGGCGATCGGCGGGCAGCGGCCGGCGGCGACCGCCCTGTTCCAGTCGGCGGCGGCGGCGCTTTCGGGCGCGGCGGTGGGCGTGATGCTGACGGGTATGGGCGAGGATGGCGCGCCGGGCGTGCAGGCGATGATCGCGGCCGGCGGGGCGGTGATCGCCGAGCATGAAAGCAGCGCGGTCGTTTACGGAATGCCGGCGGCGGCGGTGCGGATGGGCGCCCTGGCGCTGCCGATCGACATGATCGCGCCGCATCTGGAACGCATCGTCGCGCGGGGCGCGGCATGACGGACCGCATCCGGTTGCTGCTGGTCGAGGATTCGGAGACGCAGGCGTTGCAGTTCCGGCTATTGCTGGAAGAGGCGGGGTTCGTGGTCGATCGGACGCGGACGGCGGAGGAAGCGCTGGACCGGCTGAACGGTGACCTGCCCGATCTGGTGGTGGTCGATCTCAACCTGCCGGGAATGAATGGCGACGAACTGGTGCGGCGGATGCGGCAGGCGGCGCGGACGCGGACGCTGCCCGTGCTGATGCTGACCGAGGCGGCGGCGCGCGACGGCGAGCGGCAGGGGCTGGACAGCGGTGCCAATGCCTATCTGCCCAAATCGAGCGAAACCGAGATGCTGGTCTCGCGGATGCGCGCACTGGTGCGGCAACGGCGCGCGCCCGTGGCCGCGCCGCCGGCCGAGGCCGGGTTCCGGCAGGCGCGTATCCTGCTGGTGGAGGAAAGCGCGACGCAGCGGCTGATCCTGCGCACGCTGCTGACCGCCGACGGGCATCAGGTGACGGCGGTGGCGGATGCGGACGATGTGCTGGCCGAACTGGCGGCGTCACCGGTCGATTGCGTGCTGATCGGGCTGGACGGCGTGCGGCTGGATGCGACGACCCTGTGCCGGCAACTGCATCTGCGGCGGCAGCGGACGGGCGATGCCTATGAGATTCTCGGGCTGGGTGGCGGGCAGGACGGGCCAATGGTGCTGGCCGCGCTGAACAGCGGTGCGGACGATGTGGTGCCGCGCACGGATGATCGCGACATGTTGCTGGTCCGCATCCGCAGTACGTTGCGGCGGAAGCTGGCGCGGGACGAGGAGAATCGCGCTGCGGCGGATGCGCTGGAGCAGGAGCGCGTGCTGGAGCGCGCGCGGGCGGAGGCGGACGCGGCGGATGCGCTGGCCGCCGCCAATCGCGGGCTGGAAGACGCCAATGCCAAGCTGCGGCAGACGCAGGGGCAACTGGTGCAGGCCGCGAAGATGGCGTCGCTGGGCGAACTGGTCGCCGGCATCGCGCATGAGATCAACAATCCGCTGGCCTTCATCCTGGCGCATCAGGCGACGGTGGAACGGCTGGTGCGCGAAGCAGGCGGCGCGGAGGATGCGAAGCTGGCCAAGGCAACGAACCGGCTGGAATCGATGCGGACGGGACTGGTGCGGATTCAGGATCTGGTGGTGAAGCTGCGGCGTTTTTCGCGGCTGGACGATGGCGTGGCGGTGTCCGTCGACATTCCCGAGGCGATCGAGGCGGTGCTGACCTTGCTGGGGCCGAAACTGGGCGATGGCATCGTCGTGACCCGGCGTTACGACGCGCCGCCATCCATGACCTGTTCACCGGCGCTGGTGAATCAGGTGGTGATGAACATCGTCGCGAATGCCGCCGATGTGGTAGCGTCGGAGGGCGGGCGGATCGACATCGCCACCGCGCAGATCGGGGACAGTTACATGATCACGATCGGGGATAATGGGCCGGGCGTGCCGGAAGCGCTGCGCGGCCGGTTGTTCGAGCCTTTCTTCACGACCAAGGATGTGGGCGCGGGCACCGGGCTGGGGCTGGCGATCGCCTATGGCATCGTGCGGGCGCATGACGGCACGATCACGATCGGCGACGGGCCGGAGGGTGGCGCGCTGTTCACCATCGCGATCCCGGTCGGGATGACGGCATGACCGACCTGCGCCCGACCGTGCTGATCGTGGATGACGAGGCGGAGATCCGCGTCGCGCTGGAGGATCTGTTCGAGGAGGACTATCGCATCCTGTCCGCCGCGTCGGGCAAGGCGGCGCTGGCGCTGATCGACGAGGGGCATGACATCTCGGTCATCTTGTCCGATCAGCGGATGCCGGAGATGCCGGGTCATGTGTTCCTGGCGGCGGCGCGGGGGCGGTGCAAGGCGGAAGCGATTTTGCTGACGGGCTATGCCGACCTGTCGGCGGTGATTTCCGCGGTGAATGACGGTGCGATCGGTGGCTATGCGCACAAGCCGTGGGAACCGGAGGCGTTGCGCACGATGGTCGCGGCGGCGGTCGACCGGCATCGGTTGCGCGCAGCGCTGGCGTTCGAGCAGGCGGTGTTCGCCGGTCTGTCCGAACGGAGCGCGGATGCGATTTCCGTGATCGACGTGACCGGTGCGGTGGTGCGATCCAATGCGCGCGTGACGGAGAGCGTGGCCGGGCCGGCGGATGCGGCGGCGTTGGCCGGCGGCGTCTATCAGGAAGAGGAAGTGCGCCGGGAAGAGGCGGACGGCACGGTGCGGTGGTTCCGCACGCAGCGCATTCCCTTTCTGGTCGACGGGACGCGACCGCATCTGTTGCGGATCGAAAGCGATGAAACCGAGCGGCGGCTGACCGAGCAGAAGCTGCACCAGTCGGAAAAGCTGATGGCGCTGGGGACGCTGGCCGGCGGGATCGCGCATGACTTCAACAATCTGCTGGCGGCGGTGCTGGGCAATCTGGAACTGGCGACGCGGGCCGGGATGGGTGGCGCGGCGGACCCGGCGCGGCTGGCGCGGTTCCTGAAGAATGCGACCGATGCGGCGCGGCGCGGCACCGGGCTGACGCAGCGGCTGCTGAGTTTCAGCCGGCAGCGCGATCTGGCGGCCGAGACCTTCGCACCGGTGGCGGCTATGCACGCGATCGAGGATCTGGTGGTGCGATCCATGGCGGGGCGCGTGACGGTGCGCTACGCGATCGCGCCCGATCTGTGGTCGGTACGCGTGGACCGGGGGCAGTTCGAGCTGGCGCTGGTCAATCTGTGCATCAATGCGCGCGACGCGATGCCGGATGGTGGCGAGGTGCTGTTGTCGGCCGACAATGTGCCGGCGGATGCGCCGCGACCGGACGGGTTGGCGGCGGGGGAGTATGTGCGGATCGCGGTGGCGGATCGCGGGCAGGGCATGTCGGAGGCGGTGAAGGCGCGGGTCTATGAGCCGTTCTTCACCACCAAGGCTCCGGGGGAAGGCACCGGTCTCGGCCTGCCGATGGTCCATGCCATGGCGGAATCCGCCGGTGGGACGACGGTGATCGACAGCGTGGAGGGGACGGGGACTACGGTGGCGATCTGGTTGCCGCGTGCGTCGGTGCAGACACTGGCCGTGGAAAGCGCCGCCGGGGCGGGAGCGGAGGTGCCGCCGCTTCGGGTGTTGCTGTCCGAGGATGATGCGGAGGTGCGATCGGTGGTCGCGGCCTATCTGGCGGATTTGGGGCATCATGCCGTGTCGGTGGAAAGCGGGCCGCGCGCGCTGGCGGTGCTGGAGGCGGATGCGGGGTTCGATCTGCTGGTGACGGACTTTGCGATGCCGGGCATGTCGGGGCTGGAACTGGCGACCGAGGTGCGCACGCGCTGGCCGCACATCGCCGTGTTGCTGGTGACGGGCTTTGCCGATGTCGGGGAAAGTCCGGTCGATGTCGCGCTCATCACCAAGCCCTTCTCCTGCGACGATCTGCGGCAGCATGTGGCGGAGGCGGTGGCGCGGGCGCGGTGAGCGGAGGTATCGACGCGCCTGTTTGATCGTGCGGTGAAGGCTGCTAGGCGCGTCGTCTCCACGCCCCGTTAGCGGACGGATCCTTGCCATGACTCCATCTTTCCTCCCCGAACCGCTCGACGCGGTGATCTTCGACATGGACGGGACGCTGCTCGACACCGAGCGGCTGCACCACCGCGCGATGGGCGAGGCGGCGGTGGCACTGGGATATGCCATCGACCCGCCTTTGTTCGCGCGGCTGGTGGGCGTCCACCGCGACCGGAACCGTGAGACGTTGCGGGACGCGCTGGGCGACGGCTTTCCGCTTGATCCCTTCTATGGCGATGCGGACCGGCGGTTCGAGGCGCTGGCGGCGGACGGGGTTCCGTTGCGTCCGGGGGTGGTGGCGCTGCTGGACCATTTGCGGAATGCCGGCATTCCGTGCGCAATCGCGACATCGACGGCCAGCCCCTATGCCGAAGCCTATCTGACGGAGGCGGGGCTGATCGGCTATTTCGATACGGTGGTGACGCGCAGCGATGTGGCGAACCCGAAGCCTGCGCCCGATCCCTATCTGTTGGCGGCGGAACGGCTGGGGGTGCGGCCGGCGCAGTGCATTGCGGTGGAGGATTCGCCCAATGGCATCCGTGCGGCGGCAGCAGCGGGGATGGCGACGGTCATGGTGCCCGACCTGCTGCCCGCGACGGACGAGACGCGGGCGTTGACGGTGGCGACGCTGATCGGCCTGACGGATCTTCTCGATGCGCTGATTGCGGAGCGGGTGCGGGTCTGACAGGCCCTCCGGCAGGTGCTTCGCTGACCCGCCCATCCCGAGCGTAGTCGAGGGACTTTCTTCGAGCGAAGTCGAGAAGGTTGATGTCGGAGACCTCGGCTTCGCTCGGCCGGTCCCTCGACTGCGCTCGGGATGGGCGGGGAAAGTCTTGTTCGGCCTGATTAAATTTCGGCCTGCGCCGGGGAACATGAGCGCCATTCCGTGCGGACGGTTTCGTCGGGTTCCAGATCCAGTCGAAGCGCGCGTTCCGTCGCGAAGCGATCCGGCGCGATGCGGGCGAGTGCCCAGATGGCGGTGCCGCGGATGACGGGGTCGGGATCGTCGAGCAAAGGCAGGATCTGGGGCAGTTCGCGGCCATCGCCATTGCCGGCGACGATCAGCGCGTTGCGGATCATGCGGTTGCGGCCGATGCGCTTGATGGGGGATCCCGAGAAGACCGCCCGGAAGGCGGCGTCGTCCAGTTGCAGGATGTCGGCGGTTTCGGGCGCGGCCAGTTCGGCGCGGGCGGCGAAGGCACGGTTTGCGGCGGCGGTTTCGGCGAATTTGTTCCATGGGCAGACGGCGAGGCAATCGTCGCAGCCGTAAAGGCGGTTGCCGATCGCGGCGCGGAAGGCATGCGGGATCGGGCCTTTCGATTCGATGGTGAGATAGGAGATGCAGCGGCGCGCATCGATCCGGTAGGGGGCGGGGAAGGCGTCGGTCGGGCAGGCGCGCTGGCAGGCGTCGCAACTGCCGCACCGATCGCGCGCGGGGGCATCGGGCGCGAGATCGAGCGTGGTCATGATCGCGCCGAGCAGCAGCCAGCTTCCGTCGCTGCGGCTGACCAGATTGGTATGCTTGCCCTGCCAGCCGAGACCGGCGGCTTCCGCCATCGGTTTTTCCATGACCGGCGCGGTATCGACGAAGACCTTCAGATCGCCGCCGCCCGCCGCCACCAGCCAGCGGGCGAGCGCCTTCAGCGCCTTCTTGACGATATCGTGATAATCCTGACCGCGCGCATAGGCGCTGATGCGGCCGATCTGCGGTTCGCCTTCCAGCGCGAGCGGATCGCCGGGGGGGGCATAGCTCATGCCGAGCATGACGACGCTGCGCACCTGCGGCCAGAGCGTGGCCGGGGCGCCGCGCTGGTCGGCGCGGTCTTCCATCCAGAGCATTTCGCCGTGCGCGCCGTCCGCGAGCCATTGGGCGAGGCGTGCGGCGGTCTGCGGCGCGGCATCGGCGCGCGCGATGCCGCAGGTGGTGAAGCCGAGCGCGGCGGCTTCCTGTTTGAGACGGGATTCGAGCGTGTCGGCCACGGGAGGGATGTGGCGACGGTTGGGGGGCAGGTAAAGCTCTTGTGTTCTGATCCGTTCGGTTCGAGCGTGGCGGGCATGGCGCGCGGGGTTCTCGACAGGCTCGAACCGAATGGCGGTTCGGCGTAGGGTCGTTGCGGGAACGATGCAGGAGGGGACCGGCATGGATGCGATCGTGGCCGAGGGGCTGGTCAAGATGTTCGATGGCAAGCGGGCGGTGGACGGGGTTTCGCTGCGCGTCGGCGCGGGGACGATCTTCGGCGTGCTGGGGCCGAACGGGGCGGGGAAGACGACGACGCTGCGGATGCTGCTGGGGATCATCGATCCCGATGCGGGAACGCGGACCTTGCTGGGCGAGGCGCGGCCGATCCGCGCGGCGCAGCGTGTGGGATATCTGCCGGAAGAGCGCGGGCTGTATCCGGCGATGACCGCGCGGGAGGCGATCGCGTTCATGGGGGCATTGCGCGGGCTGCCGCTGAAGGCCGGGCGGTTGCGGGCCGACGCCTTGCTGGCGGAGGCGGGGCTGGCGGATCATGCGGGCAAGGCGATCCGGACCTTGTCCAAGGGGATGGCGCAGACGGTGCAGCTGCTCGGGACGATCGTCCATGGGCCGCGGCTGATCGTGCTGGACGAGCCGTTTTCCGGGCTGGACGCGCTCAATCAGGAACGGCTGGAGACGCTGATCCGCGCGCAGGCGGCGGCGGGGGTGACCGTGCTGTTTTCGACGCATGTGATCGCCCATGCGGAGCGGCTGTGCGAACGGATCGCGATCATCGCGGGGGGCAAGGTGCGGTTCGACGGGAGCGTGGCGGAGGCGCGGGGGCGGTTACGGCCGCAGGTGAGGCTGGCGACGCGGGCGGGCGACGGGCCGTGGCGGGCGGCCTTGCCGGCGGACGCCGTGCTGGAGGATGGCGGCTGGCGGTTCACGCTGCCGGAAAGCGGGGTGGAACCGTTGCTGAAGGCGCTGATCGACGGTGGTGCGGGGATCGAGACATTGTCGATCGAGCGGCCGGGGCTGCATGATGCGTTCGTCGCGATCGCCGGGGCGGACGCGGCGGCGGAACTGAACCGTGACCGGGCGACGGCGGCATGAGCGCGGTGTGGCGGGCGGCGTGGGTGATCGCGCGTCGCGATTATGCGGCCACGGTCTTTTCCAAGACCTTTCTGATGTTCCTGCTGTTTCCGTTGCTGCCGATCATCGCAGGGGTCGGCTTCGGCGCGATGGGGGCGGATCAGGATCGGGAGACGCTGCGCCCCGCTGTGGCGGTGGTGGCGGGGGCGGACGACGCGGCGGCGATCGGCCATGCCGCCGCGCGGTTGCGGCACCGGATGGGGGCGGAGGCGCTGCCGCATCTGCGGTTTGTGCCGCCCGATGGGCGCGACGGGGCGCGCCAGGTGGATGCGGTGCTGGCCGACGCCGACCGGCGTGTGGGGGCGGTGTGGACCGGCGGACTGGATCGGCCGTTGCTGACGGGGAGCCGCAGCGGGATCGGATCGGTGCGTGACGATGTCGGGCTGATCGTGGACGGTGCGCGGGCGATGCGGGCGCTGGGCGCGCGTGCGCCGGCCGCGGCCGAGATCAGCGAGCGGCCGGTGGACCGGGCGGCGGGGACGGATGCGTCCGGCCGGGCGCTGATGGCGCGGGGCGGGCAATTCCTGTTGATGTTCCTGACGATGATCCTGGCGGGGATGCTGCTGTCCAACCTGATCGAAGAGAAATCGAGCAAGGTGATCGAGGTGCTGGCGGCGGCGGTGCCGGTGGATGCGATTTTCGCGGGCAAGCTGGCGGCGATGCTGGCCATGTCCTTCACCGGGATCGCGGTATGGGGCGGGGCGGTGATGATCGCCGCGACGCTGGCCGCGGGGCAGGGGGCGGGCCTGCCGCCGATCCCCGCGCCGGCCGTGGGGTGGCCGATGTTCCTGCTGCTGGGGCTGGGCTATTTCACCACCTTGTTCCTGTTGCTGGGCGGGCTGTTTCTGGGGATTGGCGGGCAGGCATCGTCTCCGCGCGAGGTGCAGATGCTGTCGCTGCCGGTGACGATGGGGCAGATGGCGGTGCTGGCCTTCGCGTCCACGAGCATCGCGACGCCGCATTCGACGATTGGGATATCGGCGGCGATCTTCCCGTGGAGCAGCCCGTTCGCGATGCTCGCGCGGGCGGCGCAGGCCCCGGTCCTGTGGCCGCATCTGGTCGCGCTGATCTGGCAATTGCTGTGGGTGACGGTGGTCGTGCGGGTGGCGGCGGGGCTGTTCCGGCGCAGCGTGCTCAAATCCGGCGGGGGCTGGCGCTGGACACGGCTGTTGCGGCGGGGATGAAACCGGGCGCGGCCGCCTTACGTATCCCTCCATGCAGATGAGGGACCGGTGATGACGGCGACACGGCGTGGATTTTTGGGTGCGGCCGGGCTGGGGCTGGGCGGCGCGATCGGCCTGTTCGGGTGGAACGGGTTCGGGGCGGCGGCACCGAAGGGCGATTTCCCGGTCAAGCTGAGCGATGCGCAGTGGCGGCAGCGGCTGTCGCCTGCCGCCTATCGGGTGTTGCGGCAGGAGGGGACGGAAGCGCCCTATAGCAGCCCGTTGAACGGCGAGCATCGGGCGGGGACGTTCCTGTGCGCGGGATGTGCTGCGCCGCTCTTCTCGTCGCGGACGAAATTCGACAGCGGGACGGGGTGGCCGAGTTTCTGGCAACCCCTGAAGGGTGCGGTGGGAACGACGACCGACCGCACACTGGGCATGTCGCGGACCGAGGTGCATTGCGCGCGCTGTGGCGGGCATCAGGGGCATGTGTTCGAGGATGGACCGAAGCCGACGGGGTTGCGCTATTGTATGAACGGGGTGTCGTTGCGGTTTGTGGCGGGGCGGGCCTGAGGGGGTTGTTTGAGAGATAATCGGATGACATGAAAATCGATCCGTTCATCCTGAGTAGCCCCTTCGATTGCCTGCAAGGCAGGCGCTCAGGACAGGCATTGAGCTAGTCGAAATGGCGTATCGAAGGATCGTGTGCTGCAGGTGCTTCGATACGGGTCTTCGACTTCGCTCAGCCCCTACTCAGCACGAACGGTTTTATTTTACGTCATCATGCTCCAGTGTTGCCGCGCAGGCGGGAAGCTGGTTTTCGTCTTCGGGCGCTTGTTTCCGACTCCAAGCTGGACCCCCCGCGTCTGCGGAGGCACGGGATGCGCGTGTGTGCGGTGGCGGACGGGGGCGGAACGATGTTCCGGGCGTCGGGTTCAGCGATCATGGCCTACAGGGAGTGGCGGTGATGTTGAAGCTGGCGTTGATGTTTCTGGTGGCGGGACTGGTGCTGGGGCTGCTCGGCTTTGGCGGGGTCGGCGGTGCGTTTGTGGGGATCGCGAAGATCCTGTTCTTCATCGCTGTGGCGCTGTTCGTGATCTTCGCCGTGCTGGCGTTCGTGGCGGGGAAGAAGATCGCGGGAAGCTGATTCCCCCGGCGGTTCCGACCAATGTACAAGAGGGGGGATGGCCGGATCGGCCGTCCCCCTTTTCATGTCAGTGGACGAAGCGGGCGACGACGTCGCGGTAGCTGCGGCTGACCTTCACCTGCGCGCCGGAGCCGAGGACGAGGAAGCATTCGCCATTGGTGTGCGGCTTCACTTCCTTCACCAGATCGAGATTGACGATCGTCGAGCGGTGGACGCGCTGGAAGCGGCGGGGATCGAGGCGCTTTTCGAGATCCTTCATCGTCTCGCGCAGGATCAACGTGTTGTCGCCGGTGTAGATGCACATATAGTCGCCGGCGGCATCGATGCGCTCGATCGTGTCGACATCGACGCGGAAGATCTGGCCGCGATCCTTGATGTTGATCAGCTTTTCGAAGCGGTTGGCGGCGGGGGCCTCGCTGCTGCCTTCGGTCATGGCGTCGATCGAGTCGGGGGCGACTTCGGCCAGCACTTCCTTCAATCGCCCGGCTTCTTCCTGCCCGCGTCGCGCGGCGAGCCGCTGGCGCACGCGGTCGAGCGTGTCGGCGAGGCGATCGGTTTCGACCGGTTTCATCAGATAGTCGACGGCGTCCGCCTCGAACGCGCGCAGCGCGTGATCCATATAGGCGGTGACGAACACGAACAGCGGTGGTTCGACCTCCATCAGCCCCTGAATGACGGAGAAACCGTCGAAACCGGGCATCTGGATGTCGAGGAAAACCAGATCGGGCTTGTGCGTCTTGATCGCGCGGATCGCTTCGCGCCCGTTGCTGCACGTCTCGATGATCTCGACGTCCTCATGCGGTTCGAGGCGCAGTTGCAGCCCCTGGATCGCGAGGGATTCGTCGTCGACGAGGATGGTGCGGATCGTCATGCAGGTTCCTTGGATAACTCAGGCCGGAAGGGGATCTCGATCAGGACGGTGAACCCGCCTTCCGGATTCGTTTGAATATCGAAGCGCTGGTCCGCGCCATAGGCTTGCGCCAGCCGGTCGCGAATGTTCGCCAGACCGACGCCTGTCGAAGAGGTGGTCCGTGGAACGCCCTCGTTCAACCCCGGGCCGGTATCGGACACGCGGATCTGGATGCGGCCATGGACCAGACGCGCCTCGACCGAGATTTCCGCGCCTTCCTCCTTGGGCGTGACCGCATATTTGATGGCGTTCTCCACCAGGGGTTGCAGCAGCAGCGACGGGAGATAGGCGCGGTCGGCGGGCGGATCGATCCGGAAACTGGTCTGCAACCGTTCCTCGAACCGCATCTTCTCGATTTCGAGATAGAGTTTGAGCGTCTCCACCTCCTGCGCCAGCGTGACCTCCCCCGCCGGATCGTTGACCAGGGTGTAGCGCATGAAGGAGGACAGGCGCGACAGCATGGCGTTGGCGCGGTCGGTCTGTTTCAGCAGCACCAAGGTGGAGATGCTGTTCAGCGTGTTGAACAGGAAATGCGGGTTCAGCTGGTAACGGAGCATGGCGAGTTGCGAGGTGGCGGCCTGCGTTTCCAGTTGCGAGGCGCGGTCGATCTCGGCTTCCAGCATCAGATAGAAATTGATGCCGTAGTAGAGCGCGGACCAGGCGACGAGCAGCGCGAAATCGAGGATGATCGCGCCGAAAAATTCGAGGCCCACGGGCATCGCGCCGAAGCGGTAGAAGGTGGCGTGCGCCCAGACCTCGATCGTCGAGAAGATGGCGGAGGCGACCATCACGATCGGGATCGACACGCCCCAGGTGATGACCGGTTTCTGCGTGATGAGCCGCCGGAAGATGGCGGCCATCAGCAAGGTCAGCGAGAAGCCGGCGGCGGTATCCAGCGCGGTGGGCACGATGAACAGCAGGCCCATTGCATTGGCGATGCCGCTGAGCGAGCGGAGCAGGAAATAGCCGGTCCAGCCGGCCGACTGGAGGATCCAGAAGGCCCGGTTCTTGTCATCGAAGAAGGGCCGGGCGCCGGTGCGGAAAGATGCCATGGCGGGGACGATAGAGGAAAGGGGGCGGGGGGTGAAGCATGGCGTCTTCGCGCACCCCTCCGTTCGGTTCGAGCTTGTCGAGAACCTCGACGTTGTTGTTCTCGACAGGCTCGAACCGAACGGAGGGGAGGGGTTATTGCCCCAAGATCCGGTCGAGGCGGTCGAGATAGCTGGGGCCGACCTGGATGCTGGTGCCGTCGGTCAGGACGAGGACGGCGGTGCGGCCCGAGCGGCCGATGCGGGCGACGCGTTCGGGGCGGACGAAGGCGGAGCGGTGGACGCGGACCATGGCGGTGCCGGCCAGCTTGCGTTCCAGATCCGTCATGGTGATGCGGAGCATGTGGCTGCGTTCGGCGGTGTGGAGCAGGACATAATCGCGCGCCGCCTCGATCCAGTCGATCGCGGCGATGGGCACGCGGCGGTGGCCGGTGCGGTCGGGCACCCAGAGATCGGCGGTGGAGGCGGGATCGGCCGGCGACGACGGGACGGCGAGCGGGCGGCGGCGGAGGCGGGCGCGGTCCAGCGCGCGCGCCAGCCGGTCGGGATCGACGGGTTTCAGCAGATAATCGACCGCATCGACATCGAAGGCGGCGGGGGCGTGATGATCGTGCGCGGTGACGAAGATGATTTCGGGGCGCGGGCCATCCGCCAGCGCTGCCGCCACCGCGAGTCCGTCGAGACCGGGCATCTGGATATCGAGCAGGACGAGATCGGGGCGGAGATCGGCGATCCGGTCGAGCGCCTCCTGCCCATCGCATGCACGACCGGCGACGACGGCGTCGGGCAGGCGCATGAGCAGGGCTTCCAGCCGGTCGAGGGCGAGCGGTTCGTCATCGACGATCAGGATTTGCAGCGGCGGCATCGGCGATGTTGTACCGCGGCATCCGGGGGCGTCCAGCGTCCTCGAAGCAGGATCTGTTCGAGGACGCCTAGGATGGCCGGTTTCCAGAGATGATCTGTATCAGTCCACGGGATCGCCATTGGTGAGGGCGAGGGTTTCGGCGTGCCACATCGGCTTGCCGAACAGATAGCCTTGCAGCCGGTGGCAGCCGAAACCACGCATCCGGGCGAGATCGTCGGCGGTTTCGATGCCTTCCGCCGTGATCTGCATTCCGAAGCCGCCCGCGAGCGAGACGACGGCGGCGATGATCGCGCCGGTTTCGGTCTTGGTGGCGGCATCGCGGATGAAGGAACCGTCGATCTTGAGCGTGTGGAAGATCGTCTTGTTCAGATAGCCGAGCGAAGAATAGCCGGTGCCGAAATCATCGAGCGCGATGCCGATGCCGAGCGAGCGCAGGCCGCGCAGCACTTCGAGCGCGGTGTCGCTGTCGCCCATGAACACGGATTCGGTGACTTCCAGTTCCAGCCGGTTGGGTTGCAGGCGGGCGCGGGCGAGCGCGTCGTTGACCGCGCCCGGCAGGCCGGGATCGGCCAGCTGGCGCGGGGAGAGATTGACCGAGACGAACATCGCATCCGGCCAGAAGGCGGCGTCGCGACAGGCCTGTTCGACGACCCAGGTGCCGATCCGGCCGATCAATCCGGCCTCTTCGGCCTGCGGGATGAAATCGGCCGGCGCGATCGATCCGCGTTGGGGATGCTGCCACCGCAACAGCGCTTCGAAGCCGAGAATTTCGAGCGTGCGGGCGGCGACGATGGGCTGATAGGCGATGCGCAGTTCGTTCCGGTCCAGCGCGTTGCGCAGATCCTGTTCCAGCCGCAGGCGCGCTTCCGCCGCACGCTGCATCTGCGTATCGAACAGACGGAAGGTGCCGCGGCCCTGGCTCTTGGCTTCGTACAGCGCCAGATCGGCCTTGAGCAGCAGATCGTCGATCGACAGGCCATCGACGGGGGCGAAGGCGCAGCCGACGCTGATGCCGATCCGGATTTCGCCCTTGTCGAACAGGAAGGGTTCGGCGATCGAGGCGATCAGGCGGCGGGCCAGCGCTTCCACCCCGGCGCGGTCGGAACCGTCGCGGAGCAGCAGCGCGAATTCGTCCCCGCCGACGCGGCCAATCTGCCCGAGCCGGCCGACCTCCGCATTCAGGCGCTGGGCGACGATGCGCAGCACGGCATCGCCGATCGAATGGCCGAACGTGTCGTTGACCGGTTTGAACCCGTCGAGATCGAGAAACAGGATGGCGCAGGCGCGGCCGGTGCGGGCGGTTTCGGCAATCGCGTCCGAGAAGATTTCGCGCAGGCGCTGGCGGTTGGGCAGGCCGGTCAGCGCATCGACGCTGGCAAGCTGGGTCAGCCGGTCCTGGCTGCGGCGCGCCTCCGTGATATCGACGCCGACGCCGCGGAAGCCGTGGCAATCGCCGGCGGAATCGAGGACGGGATTGCCTGACAGCGACACCCAGCGCATCCCCGCCGGGGTCGCGACCTCGACCTCCAGCCCGGAGAAGGGCAAGCGGGCGTCGATGCTGCCGCCGAGCCGGGCATCGCAGCCGAGGACGACGGGAAGCGACTGCCCGACCAGTTGGCTGGTGGAACGGCCGAGCAGCACGCAGATGCGCGGGCTGACATAGGTGAGCAGATTGGCGGCATCGATCTGCCACAGCCAGCCGACGCCCTGATCTTCATATTCCTTGAGCAACAACGCGATCCGTTCCCGCGCGCTGCCTTCGGCGACGGCGGCGGACAGATGGGTGACGAGCGCGCGCGCCATGGCGCTGCATCCGATCAGAAGCGCGGCGGCATAAGCGGGGAGCAGCAGCAGGAGCGGGGCGGGCAGGGGATCGATGCCGGGGAGCAGCGCGAAGGCGAGGCCGGCGGTGAGCATTCCCAGCCAGACCAGCACCGCCAGCGGTACTGCCGCCAGCAACGATGCGCCCGCCATCAATATGGTCAGCGCGGCGGCGATAGTGAGGCGGGCTTCGGTGGTGATGGGGTGGGCGAGCAGGGGCAAGGCTGCCCACAGCCCGGCATGAAGGCCGCTTTCCGCGATGGCGAACGGCACGGAACGCGGGCGGGGGCGGGTGAAGAGGCGTTCGGCGGGACGGCGGACGCGGATCGCGGCCCAGTTGATCGCGACGATCAGGACCGTCCAGCCGGCGAGCAGCGGCCAGGGCATGGCGCCGGCGAGCGTCCAGAGCATCGCCACCGTGCAGATCAGGCTGAGGCCCGCAAGCCATGGCGCGGTTTCGGCGAGGCCGGTCGCGCGGGTCGCGGCCATGGCCTGTTGCAAGGCGGGCCTGCCATCCCCCTTCCGGTCTGGCCGTCGGGGGCGCGCAACCCTGTCTTGCGAAGTGCGGCTTTCCGGAACGATCGGACTGTAAAACATGCAGCTACTCACTTCCCGGGCGATGGGGGTGGCGTAGCAGGCCGGACTTTAAGAGTTGGTTAAGGACGCTCGGCAGGAATCGCTTAATCCCGATCGGTCTCGATCAACACCCGATCCCGACCACCATCCTTAGCCCGATATAACGCCTTGTCCGCACGTTTGAGCATGGCGGATGCGGTGCCGCGGGGACGCATCATCGCGACGCCGGCGGAGAAGGTGATCCGCCCCAGCCGCCGGCCGGTGGTCGCGATCTTGATGTCGCGATCCGCGACCGAGCGGCGAATGGCATCGACGCGCGCCGCTGCTTCCGCCAGATCGACATTCTCGAACAGCACGACGAATTCCTCGCCTCCATAGCGCGAGACGAAGGCGTCGCCCGCCGTGCCGAGTGCGGAGGCGACCAGCTTGATGACCTCGTCCCCGATATTGTGGCCATGGGTGTCGTTGACGCGCTTGAAATGATCGATGTCGCAAATCGCGACCGCCAGCGGCGTGCCCGAGGCGCGCGCGGTGCGGCAGGCATCGTCCATCCGGCGATCGAGCGCGCGGCGATTGGGCAGGCCGGTCAGCGGATCGCTGTCGGCGGACAGGCGTGCTTCGACCAGCTTTCCGCGCAGGCGGGTGAGTTCCTCCCCCGTCCGGCGCAACTGATCGCTGGCATCGCGGCTATGCTCGATCATGCGGCGGGTGTGATCGATCAGCCCTTCGACCGTGGCCGGCGCGCGGACGGGATCGGCCAGACCGGTCGCGCCGTCCGCGAGAAAGACGCCGAATGCCTGCGACGCCTGATGCGTGTCGGCGACGATGCCGGAAATGCGTTGCAGATAATCGGCCGCGTCATCGGCGACGCTGCGCAGCGCATCGGGCGAGATGGACGGCGCGCCGGGATCATCCAGTTCCTCGATCGCAGCGACCGACAGCGAGCCGAAACGATCGATCAGCCGATCGACCGCGACCGTGTAAAGTGGTTCGCGATCAGAGAGATAGCGGTGACAGAGCATGTAATTTTCAGGGGATGGATCAAGGCCGTGCTGCAACAGCATCGCACCGATCCGGAAGAACAGCGCATCCGGCCCGACGGCGGCAGTTGTTTCCGATCCGACTTCGCTCACACGCTGCTGCTCCACCCGGGTCATAGGACGATCTTGCAAAGGCATAGGACCCCGCTGTTACCGGACACAAGATGTCGCGGCCGAAGGGTCATATGACGTTCTTTCGCCTATAGAAGGATGTGGACGCAATCAATATCGCCGCGGTGCGGCAACTAATACCGAAATGGGTAAGTTTCCGATGCGGATAGCGCCCAAGGACTAAGCAATTGGGGCTTTCCGATGGTTTGCCGGCAGTCCTTTTTGCAAATGGCGCGGCGGCGGCGACCTGAAATATCCGCTGGACCGCCCGGCCAGTGCGTCAGGCGTCGGCCCAGCGGCGGAGCAGATTATGATAGAGGCCGGTGAGGCGGACGACCTGCGCTTCGCCCGCGCCGCGATCGGCAGCCAGCGTCTGGATGGTGCGGTCGAGTTCGAACAGCATCGTGCGGGCGGACAGATCGCGGACCATGGACTGGATCCAGAAGAAGGCGGCGACGCGCACGCCGTGCAGGACGGATTCGACGCGGTGGAGGGTCGACGCGGGATAGAGCAGGAGATGGCCGGCGGGGAGTTTCACGCTTTGCGTTGCCAGACCGTCTTCGATCACCAGTTCGCCGCCCTGATATGCATCCGGATCGGACAGGAACAGCGTGGCCGACAGATCGGAACGGATGCGAAAATCGCTGCCGCGGCGGATGCGGATCGCGCTGTCGACATGCGTGCCGAACGCCTCGCCGCCTTCATAGCGATTGAAGAGCGGCGGATAGACTTTCAGCGGGAGCGCAGCGGCGACGAAGGTTGGGGCGCGGCCAAGCGCATCGAGGATCCGGTTGCCGAGCGCGACGGCGACCGGCGATTCTTCCGGCAACTGGCGGTTGCGCTTGGCGAGCGCGGACTGGGTGCCGGAGGTGGCATTGCCATCGATCCAGTCGGCGGCGTCCAGCCGGGCGCGCAGATCGGCGACGTCATCGGCAGTCAGGATATCGGGAATGGCGAGCATCATGATGCGGCATCCTGAAAGTGAATGGCCGCGCCGGCAAGCAGTGGATCGTCGCTGGCGATCAGCCAGGCGGTGGCTTGCGCCCGGAAGCGGGGATTGCCGCCCGCTGCGGCGCGCTCCAGCCACGGGAGCGCATCCGCGACGTTCCCGGCATTTGCCAGCATCCGGGCATGATTGAATTGTCCGCGAAAATCGCCGCCTTCCGCCGCGATCCGGTAGCAGCGCGCCGCCTCCGTCAGATCGCGCGGGACGACCCAGCCATCTTCGTGAAAGCTGCCGACGAAGTTGGTGGCCTTGGCATTGCCGAGATCGGCGGCGCGGCCGAACCAGGCCAGCGCCAGCGCGCGATCCTGCGGGACGCCGTGGCCGAGCGCGAGCAGCGTGCCGTAATTATACATGCCCCAGTCAAGACCGCGCTGCGCGGCGGCGAGATACCATTCCGCCGCCAGCGCCTTGTCGACCGGCGTGCCCCAGCCGAGATCATAGCAGCGGCCGACCATGTTGATCGCGACCAGATGGCCGGCGCGGGCGGCGGTGGCGAACCAGCGGAAGGCGGCGGGCGGATCGGCGGGCAGATCGCGCCCGTCGAGCAGCATCTGCGCATAGACCGCCTGCGCTTCCGCCACCCCCGCCTCGGCCGCCGACCGGACCAGCGCGACGCGGGTTTCGGGCGGACCCGACAGCATGGCTGTCAGCTCCGCCGCGGACAAAGTTTCGAGCGTTTCGGCGGGGATGGTCAAGCGCGGCTCAATATTTCAGGCTGAGCGTCGCGAAGGCGGAGCGGCCCGGCGCGATCCCGGCATAATGGGCGGTATAGGTCTGGTTGAAATAGGTCTTGTCCGTGAGGTTCTGGACATTGACCGCCAGTTCGATCGCATCGCTGAACCGGTAGGCAGCGCGGGCATCGAAGCGCCAATAGGAAGGCACGGTGCGCGCGAGGATCTTCGTCGCCGGATTGATGGTGACGACGCCGGCCGCATTCTGCACGGCGGAGCGGTTGTCCGAATAGCCGCCGAAGACCCGGCTGGAATAGAAGGCGCCGCCGCCGATGCTGAAGGCGGATGTCGCCTGATAATTGCTCCACAGGCTGAAGCTGTGCTTGGCGGTCTGCGGGAATTGCCGGCCGGTGTTGACGGACGGGACGCTGACGACCTGCGCGGCGCGGGTGCCGACGGCCGGGGCGGTGAGCGCGGAGAAGCCGCCATCGACGATCTTGGCATCGAGATAGGTGTAGCCGCCGGTGACTGTCAGCCCGCTGACGACCGTGCCGTTGAAGCCGACTTCCACGCCCTTGATCCGGCGTTCGCCGATGAAGGTGATGGTGTTGACGTCGCTGAGCGCACGGGCATTCTTGGTTTCGGTCTGGAAGGCGGCGGCGGTGAGCGACAGCCGTTCGCCGAACAGATCGATCTTGCCGCCGACCTCGTAGGATTTGGTCTTTTCGACCTTCAGCGCATCCGAAATGGCGGCGGCGGCGGCGATCTGCGCGGCGGTGGGGGTGGTGCCGGCGGCGGTGGAGAGGCCATTCTGCTCCTGCCCTTCGCCGAGCAGGCTGTTCGGCGGCGTCGCGGCGGTGGAGAAGGACGCGTAGAGGCTGCTATGCGCGGTCGGCTTGAAGATCAGGCCGGCCTGACCGTTGACGATGCCATCCTCCCGGATCACGCGGTAACGGCCCGACGGATCGGCGGCGGCGTTCAGGCCGGGCTGCACCTCCGACCGGAAATTATCGTAGCGCAGACCGAGATTGAGGATCAGCGATTCGCCGATGGCGATGCTGTCGAACGCGTAGACGGCGCGGGTGCGGCCATCCTGATGCGTGCGGGTGATCTGCGCGCCCTTCACGATCGGGGTCGGCACGCCGGCGGCGGTGTCGTTGCTGTAATTGACCCACGGGTCGTTCGGATTGGCGTTGAACGCATCGGTGCAGAGCGAGCGGGCGAGCGCCAGCGCGCTGCAGCGCGGGGTGATGGTGCTGCCATTGGCGAGGACGAGCGCGCCACGCACCGCCTTCTCCCATGAAAGCTCGGCCCCGACGGCGAAGCTGTGCTTCAGGATGCCGGTCTGGACGGTGCCATAAAGATCGGTCTGGTTGATGAGCGACTTGGTGATGCCGAAGCGCGTGTTGGTGCGACGCCAGACCTGACCGCCCGCCGTGACGGGGCTGGCCGCGTTGGTGCCGAAGACATTGCCCGTGCTGTCGTCGGGCATGGTGAAGATGTAGTTTTGCGAGGTCTGGCTGAACCGGCCGGTGTTGCGCAGGGTGACGCCGCCGAAATCATGTTCGGCGCGCAACGTCGCCTGATCGGTGGTCGCCTTGCGATAATCGCGCTGCTTCAGGCCATAGAAAGTGTCGCGATCGACTTTGCCGGTGCGGCCGGCGATGGTGGTGAAGGTGCCGATGGCCGGTTCGGAATAGCTGTAGCCGAGATTGGGCGTGTTGCCGATCGTGTAGAGGAAGGGGATGCCGCTGTCGGGCAGTTCGTCGCTGTGGAGATGATAATAGCTGGCGGTCAGGCGGGTGGGCGTGCCGAGGCCGATGGTGACCGAGGGGGCGACGCCCCAGCGCTTCTGGAAGATGGCGTCGCGGCCCGCCACGTCCTGATCGTGCCACATGCCGTTCAGGCGGACGGCGACGGTGTCGCTGAGCTTGTAGTTCACATCCGCGACGGTGCGCTTGTAGTCCGCATTGCCATAGCTGAGATCGGCGGTGGCGAAGGTGCGCGCCTCTGGCAGCTTCGACACGATGTTGAGCGAGCCGCCGGCGCCGCCGCGTCCGCCGAGCGTGCTGTCCGACCCGCGCACGACCTGGATCTGTTCGACCGCGAACACCTCGCGGCTTTGCGCGCCGATGTCGCGCACGCCGTCCAGATAGGTGGATCCCTGACTGTCGAAGCCGCGGATGAAGGGGCGGTCGCCGATCGGGTTGCCACCCTCCGCCGCGCCGAAGGTGATGCCGGGCACGGTGCGCAGCGCTTCCACCAGCGTCGCCGAACCGGTCTGGCGGATGACTTCCTTGTCGATCACGACGATCGAGCGCGGCGTATCGATCAGCGGGGCGACCGCCTTCGGGCTGATGAGCTTCACCTTCTCCCGCACGCCATCGACCAGAATGTCGGGCGCGCCGTCCTTCGGCACATCGGCATCGGCTGCGAGTGCTGGGGCGGATGCGATGAAGCCGACGCAGCCCAATGCGAGGAACATGGGCGTGGTGGCGGCGGATGCGGTGCGGGCGGTGCTGTGTGACATCGAAGAGTTCCCCTTTCCGGCTTTTGCCGGGTGCTGAGGGGGCTATTGATAGTCATTCTCAATCGAGTCAATCGCTATTGCGAATGAGAAGCCTTTGTTCCGTGAAAGGCTGGAAAATTTGTTGGGTTTGCAGGCATGAAAAAAGCCCCGCGGGGAGGCGGGGCTTTGGTTTGCGCGACCGGGTCACGCGCTGACTGACGGCCGGTGACTCAGTCGATGACGGGCGCGGCTTTCTTGGCAGCACGGCTTTGCGCCTTGGCGTTGCGGATTTCCTGAAGCTGGCAGCCGGTGAAGCTTCCATTGCCGACCGAGCAACTGCCGATGCCGGAGCGGCCGGTCGCGTCCATCGCGTTCACCCGCGCGGTGGCGGCGGGATCGGCCTCGTTGGTGGTACGGAGCTTTTCCGGAATGCGATAGCGTTCGGACTCGGATGCGCGGACGCAGATGTTGGTCTGTTCCCCGTTGCTGGTCGGGCATTTGTCATTGCCGAAAATGGTGATGACGGTGCCGCGCGCCTGCCCGATGGCGGGGGCGGACAGCATCGTCCCGAAGCCGGTGGCCACCGTCAGCAGCCCTGCCATGATCGTCAGCCTTGCGCGCATGTCATCATCCTGTTTCTGTTCATGGCCAACGCATCGGCGCGCCGGATGGTGCCGTCAGATCCGTTTCGACACCGCGATGGCGGCGCGGCATCCTGCACGGATGATCGCGGACATCACCGGATAGCCGAACGCCTGTTCCGCACCCTCGGCCAGTGCGATTTCGCGATGCTCGACTTCTTCCGCCTGAAATTCGGCGACGATCGCGGCGAGTTCGGGGTCGCTGTCGCCGATCGCCTGCACCTGTTCCTCATAATGGAGGTCGATTTCGGTCTCCACGGCGGCGGTGCAGGCCATCGCCGCCTTCGGGCCGATCAGCGCGGTGGCCGCGCCCAACGCGAAGCCGGCGACGTTCCAGAAGGGTTGCAGCAATGTCGGGCGGACGCGGCGTTCGACGATCATCTTGTCGAACAGGGCGCGGTGCCGCTCTTCCTGCAAGGCCATGCGCGCGATCAGGCGGGATTCGCGCGTGCGATCCCCCATCACCGCCAATTGGCCGGCATAGATGCGGGTGGCGCCATATTCCCCGGCCTGATCGACGCGCACCATGTGGTCATGTGCGGCGGGCGGCGTGGGGCGGGGCGGGGTCAGCTTCGTTTCAGGCATAGCACCCAGATGGCGATGGCGGCGGGAATGGAAAGGAGCGCGTTGAAGCCGGCGAGAGAAATACCCGCGAAAGTCCATTGCGGCACGTCGCACCGGACGATGGGGGCCGCGATGATCCGCGACAGGATATCCCCGCCGGACGCGGTGTTCGCGAGGCTGGAGCAGGTGGTGAGGCCTTCCCACCAGCGATATTCGACACCGGCATGGAAGATGCCGACCGCGCCCGAGATGAAGATGGCGAGGCCGGCGAGCAGGACCAGCGGGCGGGTGCCCTTTCCGGTGCCGATCGCGAAGGCGGCGAGCGCGATGACGAGCGCGGCGTAATGCGGCCAGCGTTGCCAGTGGCACATTTCGCAAGGGTAGAGGCCGCCCAGATATTGTGAACCGAGCGCGCCGCCGAGGGCGAGCGCGGGGGTTAAGAGCGCGATGAGGCGGGCGGTGTGGAGGGGGCGGGTCATGGGTTCGGGCCGTTGCGTATCCCCGCGAAGGCGGGGATCCAGTTTGGCGAGTTGCGCTGATCGATCGTCGCGTTCTGTGACTTAGCTGGATCCCCGCGTCCGCGGGGATACGGGGTGTTTCCGATACGTCGCTGCGTTCCCCGGCGCAGGCCGGGGCCTTGGTGGAAGCGTCGTCCCAAGGCCCCGGCCTGCGCCGGGGAACTACGATGCGTTGTCGTCACTTGGCCGCGGTCTTCACGCCGCCGGCCGCGAGCGCGGCGGTGGCGGCGGGGGTGGCGAGGCGGGCGACGGTTTTGATCGCGTAGCTGAGCTGGAAATCGTCGACACCGGCCTTCTTCAACTGGTCGGCGGTCTGGGCGAAGCGCGGGTCGGTCTTGCCGTCATCCTCCAGGATCTTGTCGTCGACCTTGATCTCGTTGATGAGATGGCGGCGCAGGTCGGCTTCGCGCAGGCGCGGGCGGGCCTTGTAGTCGCCATCGGTGAGCTGGGGCACGAGGATGTCGGGTTCGATCCCGCCTTCCTGCACCGAGCGGCCGGACGGCGTGAAGTAGCGCGCGGTGGTCAGGCGGAGCGCGGTATCCTCGGACAGGGGCAACAGCGTCTGCACCGACCCCTTGCCGAAGCTGCGTTCGCCCATGACCAGCGCGCGATGATGATCCTGCAACGCGCCGGCCACGATTTCCGCAGCGGATGCGGAGCCGCTGTCGACCAGCACGACGATCGGCAGGCCATGCGACAAATCGCCGGGCTTGGCATAATAGCGTTCGATATCGGCCTTTTCGCGCCCGCGCTGCGACACCACCTCGCCCCGATCGAGGAAGGCATCGGCGACCTCGATCGACTGATCGAGCAGGCCGCCGGGGTTGGAGCGCAGATCGATGACATAGCCGAGCGGACGCCCGCCGACCGCCTTGTCGATCGAGACCAGCGCCGAACGCACGCCATCGCCGGTCAGGCGGCTGAACGCGTTGATGTTGATGATGCCGACGCGGTCCTTCACCTCCCACTTCACCGGCTTCACCGTGACGATTTCGCGGGTGAGCGTGACGTCGAACGGCTTGTCGCGGCCGGGGCGGACGATGGTGAGCCGGACGGACGTGCCGGGGCGGCCGCGCATCTTGTCGACCGCCTCGTCCAGCGTGCCGCCATAGATCAGCTTGCCGTCCAGATGGGTGATATAATCGCCCGACTTGATGCCGGCGCGGAAGGCGGGCGAATCCTCGGTCGGGGACTGCACCTTTACCGCGCCGTCCTCCATGCCGACGGTCAGGCCGAGACCTCCATATTCGCCATCGGTCTGCGTCTTCATATTCTGGAAATCGCGCGCATCCAGATAGGAACTGTGCGGATCGAGGCTGGCGAGCATCCCGTCGATCGCGCCCTTGATGAGCGTCTTGTCATCGACCTTGTCGACATATTCGGCACGGACGCGTTCGAACACGTTCATGAACTGGTCCAGCTCACGATAGGTCTGCACATCGGTGGCGGCCATGCCGGCGGTAACGGCCGGCACCAGCGCGACGGCGCCGACGAGAAGGAGGGGACGCAACAGGGCCTTGGTCATGGGGCGACAGGACTTTCGAACAGACGAAGCGGTCAGGGTACAGGGTAAGTGACGGCGGCGATAGTCGCGGATCGATGCTGAACGGCGGCTGGCCGGACGGGGCGATCAGCCACGCAACAGGGGCGCGATGTCGATCGGGCGACCGTCATGCCGCAATTCGATGGTGACGACCGAACGGGAGGTGGGTGTGCGGCCGAGCGGGCTGCCGGCATCCACCGCGTCGCCGACCGTAACGACATGGCTGGCGAGGCCGGTGAGCAGGGTCGTCCAGCCGCCGCCATGATCGACGATCACGATCCGGCCATAACCGCGGAACGGGCCGGCAAAGGCGATGCGGCCATCGGCGGGCGATACCACCAGCGCGGCGGGGGCGGTGGAGAGGGTCAGCCCGCGCGCGCGGACGCCGGCATCCGAGACTTGGCCGAGGCCGGCGAGCACGCGGCCGATCACCGGCAGGCGGTAGAGCGGCGGGCCGGACGTGATCTGCCGGGCGGGCGGCGGTGCGGCGGCGAGGCCGGGAACGAGCGGGCGCGGGATCGGGCCGGGGAGGCTGGCGAGCCGTTCGCGGCGACCGGACTGCGCATCGATCCGGTCCATCAGCGTGACGATGTCGCGGGCTTCCTCGCCCAGCGCCAGCGCGCGATCCTGTTCGAACATCGCGGCATCGGCCAGTCGGACGGAGCGGCGGCGGGCGCTTTGTTCGGACAACGCCAGCGTGCGGCGTTCGGCGTTCAGGCGATCGCGGCCGGCGACCAGCATGGCGGTGGTGCGGACGGCGGCCATCCGGAGCCGTTCGGCGGCGGCGAGTTCGGTGCGGATGCCAGCGGATCGCGCGCGGATTTCGGGAATGCCGGTGGCGAGCAGCGCGCGGACATGGACGATGTCGTCGATCGACCCCGGCTGGACCAGCGCCAGCGCGGCGGGACGGCGGGCGAGCGTCTGCAAGGCGGCGGCGATGCGGGCGATGGGTTGCTGGACCTTCGCAAGGCGGACGCGCTGACGGGCGCGGAGGCGGTCGATCAGGCGGAGGCGCGCCTGCGCGGCGGCGATGTCCGCCTCCGCCGACTGGATATGCGCGGCGGTGGCGACCTGCGCGCGGCGGGCGCGCGCGGCGGCCCCGGTGGCGCGGGTGGCGGCGCGATCGTAACGCGCGGCGCGGACGGTGGCGGCGCGCGCGTCCCGCTGGGCGCGGGCGAGGGCGGCGCGTTAGTCGGCGAGGGTCTGCGCGGCGAGCGGGGCGGCGATCAGGGCGAGGATGGCGAGCAGCGCGGCCGTGCCCCGGCGCGGGCCGGGGCCTTGGGACGATGGTTTCACCAAGGCCCCCGCCTGCGCCGGGGCACGGCAACTGTCGGAGAAATCCATCACCCTTCGCGGTGATAGGGGTGGTTGGCGAGGATGGCGGTGGCGCGGAAAAGCTGTTCCGCCAGCATCGCGCGGGCGAGCAGATGCGGCCAGGTGGCGCGGCCGAAGGCGATGAGCTGATCGGCTTCCGCACGCTGGGCATCGTCGAAGCCGTCCGCCGCGCCGATCAGGAAGCGGCATTCGCGAACGCCGTCATCCCGCCAGCGGCCGAGCAGGGTAGCGAAGGCGAGCGAGCCGAGCTGATCGCCCTTTTCGTCCATCATCACCAGTTTCGTCGCAGGCGCGCGAGCCGGCATCCGTCCGCCGGTATCGGGCAATTCGGTGACGCGCGTCGGGCCGGCGATGCGTTTCAGATAGCGATCGACCAGATCCGCCTCCGGCCCGCGGCCGATGCGGCCGCGCGCGACGATGTGGAGGAGCAGGCGTCAGTCCTCGTAAGGTTCGTGGACCGGGCCGGGGACGGCCGGCGCTTCGCCGAAGGCCCACATGCGTTCGAGATTGTAGAAGGAGCGCACTTCCGGCCGGAACAGGTGGACGATGATGTCACCCGCATCCAGCAACACCCAGTCCGCCGTTGGCAGGCCTTCGGTCCGCACCGGACGCCCGGTTTCCGCCTTGATCCGTTCGGCCAGCTTCGCCGCCATCGATGCGACCTGGCGCGTGGAGCGGCCCGAGGTCACGACCATATAATCGGCGATGGTCGATTTGCCGCTGAGCGGGATCGAGACGGTTTCGATCGCCTGATCGTCCTCGAGCGAGGCGAGGATGATCCGGTGAAGCGCGTCGATCGACTCGTCCGGGGTGCGGACGGGAACGGCGTTCTTCGGGGCGGGGGATGCGGGCAAGAAACCTCCTAGGAGTGGTGACGGGAGACGACGGCCGGACGATGCGTCACGGCATCGCGGGCCTGGCGTCCGACATGGGCAAGATGCCAAAGGGGTGCGGTCGCGCGGACCGCGGTCGCGGATCGGGGATCGGGGCGAAAGCGCAGCAGCACGAGCGCCGGGGAACTCCAGTCCGTCCACCGATGCACATGGCCTGCGGGTCGGACGAAACGCCGCAGCCAACCCATTGCCGGACCGGCATGGGCAGCTGCATCATATCCCGGACGGGCGACGACGGCAATGGGCAGCGCCCGCGCGATGCCGCGCCAGTCCCGCCACCGCGCGAACTGCGCCAGATTGTCCGCGCCCATCAGCCAGATGAAGCGATGATTCGGGTAACGGCGGAGCAGGGCACGGACCGTATCGACGGTGTAGCGCGTGCCCAGATCCCGTTCGATCGCGGTGGCGTGGATCGGCGCGCGGCGCGCCATCGCCTGCGCCGATCGCAGCCGGGTGGGGAGCGGGGCCATGCCCTCCACCGGTTTCAGCGGGTTGCCGGGGGAAACCAGCCACCACACTTCGTCCAGCCCCAGCGCGGCGATGGCGAAGCGGCTAATGGCGCGGTGTCCGCCATGCGCGGGGTTGAACGAGCCGCCGAGCAGGCCGATGCGTTTCAAGACATGCGCCAGTTCTGGCGGGCGTGATGGATGCGGAGGATCGCGATGCCGGTCGTGTCCGACCGGTAGAGGATCATATAGGGCAAGCGGGCCAACGTCCATTTGCGGACGCCGGCCGAACCGAAGACCGACCCCGCGCCGGGTGCATCGCGCAGGAAATCGGCCGCCGCGAGCAAGGCGTCTTCGATCCTGACCACAAAATCGGGCGAGATGTCGGCGTAGTGATCGGCGATGGAATCGAGATCCTGTACGGCCAGCCGCGACCAGAGGATCTTCGTCATTCAGCGGCGATACGGTGTCGACGGCGTTCTTCCACCCATGCCTGAACTTCGGCCTGGCTGAGCATGGGTTCACTTTCGGCAGAATCGATGCCGGCCTGAACAAAGGCATCCATCGCCTGCTGTTCGGCAATGAGTTCGGTCAACGCCAGGTGCAACACGCCCGAGCGATCGAGGCCGCGCGCCGAGGCGAATTCATCGATCCTCGCCAGCATCGCATCGGAGACGGAAACCGAAATTTCGTTCAGCTTGCCCATTTGCACAGCCTATACCCCGGTCGAACCTGCTTCAAGCGCGGACCTGGCCCGTGCCGCGGCCGACCCATTTATAGGTGGTGAGGCCTTCGAGCGCGAGCGGGCCGCGCGCGTGGAGGCGGCCGGTGGCGATCCCGATTTCCGCGCCCATGCCGAATTCGCCGCCATCGGCGAACTGGGTGGAGGCATTGTGCAGGACGATCGCGGAATCGACCGAGGTCAGGAAACGATCGGCGATGGCGGGATCGTTGGTCAGGATCGCATCGGTATGGCTGGATCCGTGCGCGGCGATATGCGCGATGGCGGCGTCGGGTCCATCGACGATCGCGACGCTGGCGATCGCGTCGAGATATTCGGTGCCCCAATCCTCTTCGGTCGCCGCCGTGACGCGTGGATCGAGCAGACGCGCGCGGGCGTCACCGCGGAGCGTGCAGCCGCCGTCGAGCAGGGCGGCGACCAGCGCTTCGGCATCGGGATAGGCGGCGTCGATCAGCAACGTCTCCATCGCGCCGCAGACGCCGGTGCGGCGCAGCTTGGCGTTGACGACGATCGCCTCGGCCATGGCGCGATCGGCGGCGGCATGGACATAGAGGTGATTATTGCCGTCGAGATGCGCGAGGACGGGGACGCGGGCGTCGGCCTGCACGCGCGCGACCAGATTCCTGCCGCCGCGCGGGATCAGCACGTCGATCAGACCGGCGGCGGTGAGCATCGCGCCCACCGCCGCCCGGTCGCGCGTGGCAACGAGCTGGATGGCATCGCGCGGGAGATCGGCAGCGGCCAGCCCGGCGAGCAGCGCCTCGTGCAGCGCGGCGTTGCTGTTGGCGGCCTCCGATCCGCCGCGCAGGATGACGGCATTGCCCGACATCAGGCACAGCACCGCCGCATCGACGGTGACGTTGGGGCGGCTTTCATAGACGATGCCGACGACGCCCAGCGGCACGCGGATGCGGCTGAGCCGGATGCCGTTGGCGGGCGTGCGGGTGTCGATTTCCTGACCGACCGGATCGGGCAGCACCGCGATGGCCAGCAGCGCATCGGCAATACCGGCAAGGCGGGTTTCATCCAGCCGCAGCCGATCGAGCAAAGCCGGCGACAGACCGGCTTCGGTGGCGCGGGCCATGTCGGCGGCGTTGGCCGCGAGGATCGGGGTGGCGCGGGCGCGCAGTTCGTCCGCGGCGGCGCGCAGGGCGGCCGCCTTCTGCGCGGTCGGCGCGCGGGCGAGCAGGCTGGCGGCGGCGCGGGCCTTGTGACCCATGTCGGCGATCAGGGCGGTGGCTTCGAGTGCGTCCATGGCTGCCCCGCTAGCAGGCGCGGGCTTCGTTGCGAACCCGTTCCCGCCTTTGCCGGGGCGAAGCAGGGCTGAATCGATCCGGTCAGAAGCGGACTCCGAGGCGACCGATCACGGTATCCCCGCAATGGCCGGCGGCGCAGTCCGCGGCGGCGATGTCGGTGCCGATATAGAAAAGGCCGAGCGTGAAGCGGTTGCGGACATAATCCGCGCCCAGTTGCCAATCGGTATAGGCCCCGCCGGGGCGCAGGCGCGCGGCGCGGACCGGATCCTTCACATCGCCGCTGCTGTGGCCCAGCCCCGCGGAGAGCGTGAAGGGGGTGCCGATGACCGCCAGCCGGGACCGTGCCGCAAGATACAGATGGTCGCCGCCGATGGCATGTTGCGACGGCGCGTAGGAGGCGGACAGATCGAAATCGGCGGGGCCGATGAGCGTGCGTGCGCCGATCTGCGCCTCCGCATAATCCTGACGGCCGCGTGCGCCGGTGAAGAGATGGCCGATCAGACTGGCATCGACTTGCACCGCGCCGAGGCTTTCGCTCCAGTCGCCCGACAGATCGACGACGGCATCCGCGCCGCCATGACGCCGGCTGTCGCGCAGCGCAGTGGCCGACGCATCGAACCGCAGGCTGGGACCGACCGGAACGCCCAGCGATGTGCGGATGCTGGCCCGGCCCTGGCTCCAGCCGAGGCCGTGGCGGCGTTCCTCCGTGGCCAGATCGGCAGACAGATCGGGCGCGGCGGCCGCTTTGGTCGTCAGGATCGGGATCGCACCGATCAGAAGGGCGACCCCGAACCATGGAAGCATGTCAGTTCGCGGCCAGACGATCGTGATGATCGAGTTCGGCGCGCAGATCGGCATGATCGCGTTCCGCGACCGCAAGGACATGGGCATGGACGTCGGCCTTGCGGGCTGCGACCTCGCGTTCGATGCCGGCGGCGGCGATGCGGCAGTCGCCGGGGCGGGTGCCGTTCAGCAACGGACCGCGCGCGACGGGACGCGTATGCGTGAGGCCGCCGTCGGCGCGCGCAATATGGCGTTCGACCTGCACCGTGCCGGTCCATAGGCAACGCTGACTGCCGGCGCGGCCGAGCGCGGAGGACATGCCGATCGTCTTGTGCGCGACATCGACCGTGCCGCGATAGGTGACTGCATGGGCCGTGCCGCGATGGTCGACCTGCACGCTGTGCGTCACGGTTTCGGATGGGGGCGGGGTGGCCAAGGCTATCAGGGACATGGCGGCGATCATCGAAAGGCTCATCTCGTTTCTCCTGCTGTCGCCGGACGATGCTGCCCGGTCGACAGTGTCGAAATGGGAGGGGTCTGTTTCCGGATAATTGCCGGATCATGAGAAAGTCTTGCGTGGCGGCCGAATAGCAAAAGGCCCGGCGTCATCGGCCGGGCCTTTCTGGCTTCAGGGGGGGGCGGGATCAGGCGCCGGCAGGGGCCGCGCCGAAGCCGCCGGGGCGCTTGCTCTTCGGAATGGACGAACCGCCCATGCCGATCGGCAACGAACGGCGCTTCGAAGGATCGTCGCGTTCGATCGTCTCGCCAAGCAGCACGCGCTTGATCTCGTCGCCGCTCAGCGTCTCATATTCGAGCAGGGCATGGGCGAGGCCGTGCAACTGGTCGACATGATCGCTCAGCAACTGCTTGGCGCGGTTATAGGCGCCTTCGACGATCGCCTTGATCTCGGTATCGATCAACTGCGCGGTCTGGTTGGACATGCGGATCGGCTGGCTGGACGAATAGCCGAGGAAGGTTTCGCCCTGCGGTTCCGCATATTGCAGCGGGCCGAGCACGTCCGACATGCCCCAACGTGTCACCATGTCGCGGGCGAGGCCCGAAGCATATTCGATGTCGGACGATGCGCCGGACGACACCTTGTCATAGCCGAAGATCACCTCTTCCGCGACGCGGCCGCCCATGGCCACCGACAGATTCGCGTACATCTTGTCGCGATGATAGCTGTAGCTGTCGCGTTCCGGCAGGCGCATGACCATGCCCAGCGCACGGCCGCGCGGGATGATGGTTGCCTTGTGGATCGGATCCGATGCGGCTTCGTGCAGCGCGACGACGGCATGACCGGCCTCATGATAGGCGGTCATCCGCTTCTCATCTTCGGTCATGACCATGGAACGCCGTTCGGCACCCATCATGACCTTGTCCTTGGCGGCTTCGAACTCGCTCATCGCGACCAGACGCTTGCCGATACGCGCGGCGAACAAAGCAGCCTCGTTCACGAGGTTGGCGAGGTCTGCGCCCGAGAAGCCGGGCGTGCCGCGGGCGATGGTGCGCGCATCGACATCGGGTGCCAGCGGCACCTTCTTCATATGCACGGTCAGGATCTTCTCACGCCCGTCAATATCCGGACGGGGGACGACGACCTGACGATCGAAGCGACCGGGACGCAGCAAGGCGGGATCGAGCACGTCCGGACGGTTGGTGGCGGCGATGATGATGATGCCCTCATTGGCCTCGAACCCGTCCATCTCCACCAGAAGCTGGTTGAGCGTCTGTTCGCGTTCGTCATTGCCGTTGCCGAGGCCGGCACCGCGATGACGGCCGACCGCATCGATTTCGTCGATGAAAACGATGCAGGGCGCGTTCTTCTTGGCCTGTTCGAACATGTCGCGGACGCGCGATGCGCCGACGCCGACGAACATTTCGACGAAATCCGAACCGGAAATGGTGAAGAAGGGCACGCCCGCCTCACCCGCAATGGCGCGGGCGAGCAGGGTCTTGCCGGTGCCCGGCGAACCGACCAGCAGCGCGCCCTTGGGGATCTTTCCGCCAAGACGGGCGAACTTTGTCGGATCCTTGAGGAAATCGACGATCTCCTCAAGCTCCTCACGTGCCTCGTCGATGCCGGCGACGTCGTTGAACGTCACCTTGCCCTGCCGTTCGGACAGCAATTTGGCCTTCGACTTGCCGAAGCCCATCGCACCCGAACCGGCATTTTTCTGCATCTGGCGCATCACGAAGAAGGCGATGCCGAGGATGAGCAGGAAAGGCAGCGACTGATAGATCAGGATCATCCAGATGCTGGCCTGTTCCTCCGGCTTGGCGCGGAAGACGACATTCTTGCTCTGGAGACGCTGGACCAGCGTGGGATCGTCGGGGGAATAGGTGCGGAAGGCGGTGCCGTTGGTGGTGGTGCCGCTGATCTGCTTGTCCGCGATTTCGACCGAACGGACCGTGCCTTCATCGACGCGACCAAGAAATTCGGAATAGGCGATATTTTCGCCCGGGGGCGTGCGCGATACGCCGTCGAAGACGGACACGAACAGCACCAGCGCCAGCAAAATGCCGGCCCAGATGCCCACGCTCTTCATCCACGGGTTGCCCTGCGGCTGCGGTTCCTTGTCGTCGTTCATGCCCACTCCGATCCTGTGCGATCAAGATAGGCACGCAGGCGTTAATGGCAATGGAACAGCGGCGATCAATGCGTGTTGCGCGTCGGCCGGCGGGGCGGCGCTTTTTCGAACCGCCAGCCATCGGGCACCGGACGGACGAGGGTGGTGCCGAGCGTGGCGCATTGGTTTGATTTCAGTAGCAATATCAGTTGCTTGATATCCATTCCGCGCGGCGGCGGGCGATCGTCGGGATGGGATAGGCAGCGCAGGACGAGTCGGCGGAGCAATTCGTCCGGCAGTTCTTCCGGCGCGCGCAGGAGCGATGCGTCCGGCATTCTTTCGATCCGCGCTTCCGATTCGCGCGCGACGACCCAGAGCAGCGCGGTTTCGGCGTCGGCCAGATGGCGGGCGGTTGCGGCGAGTCGGGCGGGATCGAGCCACGGCGTTTCCGCCATCAGTGCGCGGGCATGGGTGCGGTCATGACGGGCGGCGCGATTGGACGGATCATCGATGGCGGTCAGGCCATGCACGGCGACATAGGCGATGAGATCTGCCTTGGCGACGTGCAGCAGCGGGCGGAACAGCGTGACGGGGGAGCCGGGGTGCAGCGGGCGGCGTTCGCGGACGCCGGCGAGGCCCGCGAGGCCGCTGCCGCGCGCGAGGCGCATCAGCAGGGTTTCGGCCTGATCGTCGCGGTGATGCGCGGTGAGCAGGAGCGGAATGGCTTCCGCCTGGCACCATGCATCGAGCAGGCGGTAGCGATGGGCGCGCGCCTGTGCCTGAAGGCCGAGGCGGGGGCTGGGTTGCCAGTCGGCGCGGAGAATGACGTGGGGGATGCCGCGATCGGCGCAAATGGCGGCGACGGCTTCTGCTTCGGTGGCGCTTTCGGGGCGGAGGGCGTGATCGACGGTGGCGGCGTGGACGATGCCGGGGCGGGCGGCGTGGGCGAGCAACAGCAGCGCGAGGCTGTCGGGACCGCCGGAAACGGCGATGCCGATGCGGGTGTCGGCGGAAAGGTCGAGCGGGATCGTGGAGGTCGGTTTGGTCATGTCCTGCCTCCCTGTGCGCTTCCTTTTGCCGGTTCGGTTCGGGGTTCTCAACAGGCTCGAACCGAACGGGGTGTGGGGCGTGGTTTCATGGCAAAAGCGGATGGCTTAAAGCATGATGGCTTCAGGTTGATCCAGCGCTCCCCCGCGCATCCTGAGTAGGGACTGAGCCTGTCGTAGGCCCGTATTGAATGACGTGCGCAATGCTTCGATACGCGCCCTCGATACGTTCCTACGGGACTACTCGGTCCCTACTCTGCATGAACGGATTCGAGTGGAATCATCATGCTCTAGCCTGCGGTGGCCTTGCACTTCGCGTCGGTGCGGGCCTTGGCAACGCGGTCCTTGAGGGCCTGGTTGATCGTCGCGCCATATTCGCGGGTCAGCGCGTCATAGGCTTCGCAGGCCTTGGGGAGATTGGGCTTGTCGAGCTTCGTCAGCGCCTGCCCCAGATAATAAAGGCTGTCGGGTGCGCGTTCGCCGCGGGGATTCTTGGTGTAATTGGCATGGAAGGCGACGGCGGCGGCGGCGGGCTTGCCATTATCGAGATAGGTCCGGCCAAGCAGGTTTTGCGCATAGCTGGCCCGGCGCGACTGCGGATATTGGGCGATGAACGCCTTGAGCGCCGGTTCGGCGGAGGCATAATCCTTCTGTTCCCAGAGGCGGTAGCCGTTGAGATAGGCGGCCTCGATCGCGTCCGGGTTGGAGGCGCTGGCCGTGCCGCGCGGTTCGGGACGGGCGGGGGCCGGATCGCTGGCTTCGGCGGGTTCCTCGGCGGCGGGCGTGGTGGCGGCAGGACGGGTCGGGACGGTCTCGGCTGGCGGTGCCGCCGCGGTGCCGCCACGTTCGAGCGTGTCGAGACGGGTGCCGGTTTCGGTCTTCAGCCGCGCAAGCTGCTCTTCGAACTGGCGCATCCGGAAGCCATTTTGTTCGACCTGGCCCGTCATGCGCGCCAGCTCCTGTTCGAGCGAGGAGACGCGCGCGGTGAGATCCGCGATCGGCGCGGAGGCGTTGCCGGACACAACCGGGGCGGTGGGCGCGGTGATTTCCGGTTCGAAATAACCACCCTGCGCGCCGGGGAACACCTTGCGCTGCACGGCGCGCATTTCCTTTTCGAGACGGTCGACCCGTGCGGTGGCGGGCGCGGCGGTCTGCGCGGCGACCGCGACGGGGGTGGCGACGGTCGCCAGCAGCAACAGGATCAACGGAAATCGCATCAGAAAACTCTCCCGGGCAGGATCTTGCCGGTCATTAGCAGGGTCAGCCTGTCGCGTAGCTTAAGCGCCGGGGGAGGTGCCGCTGGCGGGCGGCGGCACGAGCGGGGCGATGGGCTGCGGCGCATTGGTGGCGGGGGCGTCCGTCGCGGGGCGGCCGAGCAGCGCCGACGCCTTGAGCGACTGATCCACCAGCAGCCGTTCCGGCTCGCCGACCGGGGGAACGGTGGTGTCGCCGACCTTGATCGTCAGCATGTGCGGACGGCTGGTGCGCAGGCGCGGATCGATTGCGGCCGCCGGGACCTCAAACGTCTGGCCGGCGGACATTTCGCGTTCGAACAGCTTGGGGCCGTTCTTTTCATAGATGCTGACCCAGACCGGCGCGGTGGCGGTGAGGCTGACCAGGCCGGTGGGGGCCGGGGCGGGCGTGGTGGCGAGCGGGGTCGCGGTGGTGGTCGTCGCGGGGGCGACTGCGGCGGGGGGCGCGTCGGATGTCGTGGCGGCCAGACGGGCATCGTCACTCTCGCCGCTGCGCCAGACGGCGTAGACGATGCCGATCAGGATCGCGACGCCGAGCGCCACCAGCGCCAGCCAGCGCGGGGGCACGCGCGCGGGATCGGCCGGCTCATAGGGTTCGGGCGCGATATAGCGCATGGACGGCGCAGCATTCAGCCGGGCGCGAAATTCCGTCGCCGCCGCCTCGGGATCGATCCCGACCTGACGCGCGAAACTGCGCACGAAGCCCAGCGTATAGGGAATGGCGGGCAGATCGTCCGTGCGGTCGGCCTCGATCGTGGCGAGATGCCGCTTTGGAATACGCGTGGCCAGCGCGATATCGTCGAGCGAAAGCCCGGCTGCGAGACGCGCGGCGGCAAGCCGTTCGCCCAAAGCACCGGATCCTTCGGTCCTGCCCGTAACGCCTTCTTCCATGATGACTCCCGAAGCCCGTTTCACGACCGAGATACCCCACCGCCTTGTCAGCGTTGCAGCGATGTGAAGTCAAATCGTCATCGCTCGGTTCAGCCGATGGCAACGTCGTTCCGTAGCGCCCATTCACGGATCGTCCCGCGCAGGTCGGCCGCCGGCCTATCCAGCCATGCCTGCATTTCGACCCGCAATGCGGCGGCGTCAAGCGTGCGGATCATCGCCTTGACCGGCCCGACCGCCGCAGGCGTGATCGAAAGCCGTTCGATGCCGAGGCCGATCAGCGCCATCGCCTCCAGCGTGCGACCGCCCATCTCCCCGCAGACCGCGATCGGGACGGACGCCGCATCGCATTCGCGCGTGACGCGGCGCAGGAAGCGCAGGATGGCCGGGCTGAGCCAGTCATAGCGTTCCGCCAGCTTGGGATTGGCGCGATCGGCGGCGAACAGGAATTGCGTCAGGTCATTGGTGCCGACCGACAGGAAATCCAGCTTGGGCAGCAGGATATCCAGCACCTCGGCCAATGCCGGCACCTCCAGCATCGTGCCGTAGCGGATGGCGGACGGCAGCGGGCGGCCGCGTTCCTGCACCCAGGCGCGCTGGCGTTCGAAGAGGGTATGCGCGGCGACATATTCCCAAGGTTCGGAAATCATGGGGAACATGACGTTGAGCGTGCGGCCGGCGGCGGCCTCGATCAGCGCGCGGGCCTGCACCTTCATCAGCGCGTCGCGTTCCAGCGCGAGGCGGATCGCGCGCCAGCCCATTGCCGGATTTTCCTCGTCCGCAGCGTTGTGGTTCATATAGGGCAACGCCTTGTCACCGCCGATATCGACCGTGCGGAAGATGACGGGCTTGTCACCGGCGCGTTCCAGAACTTCCTTGTAGAGACGCTGCTGGCGTTCGCGCTGGGGCAGGGTGGCGGAGACCAGAAACTGGAATTCGGTGCGGAACAGGCCAATGCCGTCCGCGCCGGTGACGTCCAGCGCGGCAACGTCGTCGGCCAGGCCGGCATTGACCATCAACGCGATGCGGCGGCCGTCTAGGGTGGTGGCGGGCAGATCGCGCATCGCCGCAAATTCGGCGCGACGCTTCTGCGTGACAACCAGCCGGCCTTCGAACGCTTCTTCCATGGTCGGCGTGGGGCGGACGACGACTTCGCCCATCTCGCTGTCGAGCAGCAGTTCGTCGCCCTCGGAAATCGTCGTGCGGATATCGGCGACGCGGCCGAGGACGGGCACGCCCATCGCGCGGGCGACGATGATGACATGGGCGGTGAGCGAGCCTTCGTCGAGGACGACGCCCTTCAACCGGCGGCGATCATATTCGAGCAGTTCGGCCGGGCCGAGATTGCGCGCGACGAGGATGGAGTCGCGGCGGAGGCCCAGTTGCGCGGCGGTGCCGAGCTGGCCGGAGACGATGCGGAGCAGGCGGTTGGAGAGATCCTCCAGATCATGCATCCGGTCCGCCAGCAGGGGATCGCTGATCGCGCGCATCCGTGCGCGAGTGCGTTGCTGGACCCGTTCGATCGCCGCTTCGGCGGTGAGGCCGGAATCGATCGCCTCGTTGATCCGGCGGCTCCAGCCTTCGTCATAGGCGAACATGCGATAGGTATCGAGCACGTCCTGATGCTCGCCCGCCACGCCGAATTCGGCCTGGCCCATCATGCGGTCAATCTGTTCGCGCATCTGGCGAAAGGCGGAATAGACGCGGTGGCGCTCCGCCTCGGTATCCTCGGCGATGCTATGTTCGATGACGACGCGCGGCTGGTGGAACACCGCGTGGCCGCGACCCATGCCGGCGACCAGCTTGAGTCCGGTCAGCCGCACCGGCCCCGCATCGCGCGCATTGCGGCCGGCGGCGGAGGCCTCGTCGATCAGCCCGGCGCCGGCGATCAGTTCGGCCAGCACCATCGCGACGGTCTGCAACGCCTCGATCTCGACATCGTCATAGCGGCGCGACGCCTCATGCTGCACGCACAGCACGCCGACGGCACGTTCGCGCCGCACGATCGGGACGCCGGCGAAGCTGTGATACAGATCCTCACCGGTTTCGGGCTTGTAGGCGAAATCGGGGTGGCTGGTCGCCTCGTCCAGATTCAGCGTCTCGCAATGATCGGCGATACTGCCGACAAGCCCTTCGCCCAGCGCCATTTTCGTGACGTGGACGGCATCCTGGTTCAGCCCGCGCGTGGCGTAAAGTTCCAGCGCGCCATCGCGCAGCAGGTAGATGGAGCAGACCTCGCTGGTCAGCGCCTCGCCGATGATGTTGACGACCTGATTGAGCTTGGCCTGCGCATTGGTGCGCGCCGCCATCACGTCATGCAGCCGGGTCAGGATTTCACGGGCGGCGGAGGTGGCGGCAGTCAGGGTCATGCCGCGTGCTAACAGAGATCCGCCTGCGAAACAGGGGTGATTTCGTATAATGTCGCGGGAAGGCGCTTCCCCGACCGATTAAGGGCGGGGAAGGCCGGAATCAGTTGCCGGTTGGATTGTCGGCGGTGGTGCCGGCCTGACCCGAAGAGCCGACGCGACCGATATTGCCGAACAATTCGCTGAAGAAGCTGGTGTGGCGGCCGAGCGTAGGCGTCCGGTCCCCGACGGGGGAGACCGACACGATCGTTTCCTTGCCGGTGCGCGTGGCGGAGACGACGTTGCCCGCCGGATCGAACCGCACGGCGAGCAGCATCTGATCGACCGGCTTCGGCTTGCCGAACGCAAGCTGGCTGGTGTTGCGCGACAGATAATACCAGACCGAGTCGTCGAACTGCCCGACGAAGCTGGGGCGGCCGAGCGTCCGTTCGACCGAGGCGCGATTGTCGACGCCGGGCATGACCGTGGCGATCAGCGCATTGTCCGGCACATAGCCCTTGTGATCGCGGATCCGGGCGCAGCCGGAGGTCAGCACCAGCGCGGCCAGCGCCACGGCCGTGACTGGCCCAAGCCGCTGGATGGATGCCGTCATAGAAACTCTCCCGAAGGTCAAGCGAACGCGCCCGGACGGGAGGATGCGATTGCATCCGCCGGCCGACGCCTCAATATGGCTGACAGCCCCCGGCCGCAAGCGACCGTTCCCATTTCACAAGGTATCGACAGTGTCTTTCCTGAAGCGCTTTTTCAAGTCCCGCCATTTCGGGGCGGATGCGGACGCGCTCTATGCCGCGATCGTGGCGGCGGCGCGCCGGCCGGGCTGGTATGTGGAAGGCCAAGTGCCGGACACGCTGGACGGGCGGTTCGACATGGTGGCGGCGATCACCGCGATCGCGCTGATCCGGCTGGAACGCGACCCGGAAACGGGCAATGCGGCCGCGACCCGGCTGACCGAGGCGTTCGTCGACGATATGGACGGGCAATTGCGCGAGGCGGGCGTCGGCGATGTCGTGGTCGGCAAATATATCGGCAAGATGGTGTCCGCGCTGGGCGGACGGCTGACCGCCTATCGCACGGCGATGGCGGAGGGGGACGACGCCTTTGCCGAGGCGCTGGTGCGGAACCTGTATCGTGGGGTGGATCCGGGGCCGGCGGCGGTCGGATCGGTGGTCGCGGGATTGCGGCGGGTGGAGGCGGGCTTCGCGTCCCGCTCCGTCGCGGATATGATGGAAGGGCATCTTGCATGAATGCGGCAGTGGAATTTTCGCGACCGGTGCGGATCGATGCGATCGGCGAGACGGGGCGGGTGGAGACGGTGACGGCGCAGGCGGCGGAGCGCGCGGCGCTGGCGGCGCGGTTCGACCTGATCGCGATCGATCGGCTGGAGGCGACGGCGGAATTGAAGCGCAGGGGCGAGGAAGTGTTCGTGTCCGGCACGTTCACCGCCGCCGTGGTGCAGGCCTGCGTCGCGACCGGTGAACCGGTGCCGGCGACGATCGCACAGCCCTTCGCGTTGAAATTCGTGCCCGCCTTGGTGGTCGAGGGGGACGAGGTCGAGCTTGATGCGGCCGATCTAGATGTCGTCGCCTATGATGGTGCGGCGGTCGATCTGGGCGAGGCGGTGGCCGAGACGATGGCGCTGGCGCTGGACCCCTTTCCGCGCTGTGCGGATGCGGAGGCTGTGTTGCGCGCGGCTGGGGTGAAGGCTGAGGAGGATGTAGAGGCTGCGCCGGGGGCTTTTGCCGGGTTGGCGGCGCTGAAGGGGAAGTTGGGCGGGTAGCGTTCTTCTTGGCTTCTGAAGCCCTCTCCCCTTTGGGGGAGAGGGTTGGGTGAGGGGGTGGCGAGGATGTGTGAGACGGCTTTTTTCAAGCCTCGCCACCCCCTCACCCCGGCCCTCTCCCCCAAGGGGAGAGGGGGAAGAAGGAGGGGTTGAGGAACGGAGGCGGACCCTATTTGCGCTTCTCCAGCGCCGCTTCCGCTTCCGCTACCAGCGTCGCCAGAATCTCCGCGGCAGGTTCTTCCTTCTTCACCATGCCGACCGACTGGCCGGCCATGACCGAGCCATTTTCGACATCGCCGTCGATGACCGCACGGCGAAGCGCTCCGGCCCAGTAATGTTCGATCTGAAGCTGGGCCTCCAACATTTCCAGCCGCTTTTCATCAAGATGGCCGGCGACTTCGCGTTGCTTGGCGGTGAAGAGTTCGGTGGAGGCGTTCTTGAGCGCGCGGACGGGGATGACGGGGAGGCGGGCGTCGAGTTGCACGCTGGCGACCGCATCGCGCGCGGAGGCGCGGATGAAGGCTTTCTTGAAATTGGGATGCGCGATCGATTCGGTGGCGCAGACGAAGCGCGTGCCGAGCTGGACCCCGGCGGCACCCATTTCGAGATAGCCGGCGATCGCCTCGCCCCGGCCGATGCCGCCCGCGACGAAGACGGGCAACTGATCCGCGATTTCGGGCAGGATTTCCTGCGCCAAAATGCTGGTGGAGACGGGGCCGATATGGCCGCCGGCTTCATTGCCCTCGATCACCAACGCGTCGATGCCCGAACGGAGCAGTTTCTTCGCGAGCGAAAGCGCTGGTGCGAAGCAGAGCAGTTTCGCGCCGCTGCCCTTGATCCGGTCGATCGCGCCCGCCGGCGGCAGGCCGCCGGCCAGGACGACATGGCCGACCCGGTGCTTCGCGCAGATCTCGATCAGGTCGTTCAGCGCGGGGTGCATGGTGATGAGGTTCACGCCGAACGGCTTGTCCGTCATCCCCTTGGTCGCCGCGATTTCCGCGTCGAGCAGTTCGGGCGTCATCGCCCCGCAGGCGATCACGCCGAAGCCGCCGGCATTGGAGATGGCGGCGACGAGATGGCGTTCGCTGACCCAGGACATGGCGCCGGCCATGATGGCATAGCGCGTGCCGAGGAAATCGGTGCCGCGCTGCATGAGCGTGGCGAGGCGGGTGTGGGTCATGGCATCTGTTCCGATATCAGTGTCGGGCAGAAGGCAGAAGCAAGGCCCTCACCCAACCCTCTCCCGCGAAGGCGGGAGAGGGTTTTTAGAAGGGAGGTCAGGCGGCGTCTTCGGCGTCGAGGCCGTAGGCGGTGTGGAGGACGCGGACGGCGAGTTCGGTGTAATCCTCGTGGATCAGGACCGAGACTTTGATCTCCGACGTGGTGATCGCCATGATGTTGATCCCGCGATCCGCCAGCGACTTGAACATCATCGCGGCGACGCCGGCATGGCTGCGCATCCCCACGCCGACGACCGAGATCTTGGTGACGGCAGTGTCGTGGACGACCTTCGCGAAGCCGATCGTCTCGCGCTGCTTGTCCAGCACGTCCAGCGCGCGGGTGAGTTCGGCCATCGGCACGGTGAAGGTGACGTCGGTCGAACCGGTATCATGCGCGACATTCTGCACGATCATGTCGACATTGATGTTCGCATCGGCCAGCGGCGAGAAGATCGTCGCCACCGCGCCGGGGCGGTCGGGGACGGCGACCAGCGTGATCTTCGCTTCATTCTTGTCATGCGCGATGCCGGTGATGTGCTGGCGTTCCACGTCGTCAATCTCCTCTTCCCCGACGATCATCGTGCCGGGGGTTTCGTTGGGGCCGGGTTCGTCGAAGGACGACAACACCTGCACCCGGACCTTTTCCTTCATCGCCAGCCCGACCGAGCGGGTCTGGAGCACCTTCGCGCCGACCGAGGCGAGTTCGAGCATCTCCTCGTAGGTCACCTTCTTCAGCTTGCGCGCGCGGGGCACGATGCGGGGATCGGTGGTGTAGACGCCGTCGACATCGGTGTAGATGTCGCAACGATCCGCCTTGATCGCGGCAGCGACGGCGACGGCCGACGTGTCCGATCCGCCGCGGCCGAGCGTGGAGATGCGGTTATCCTCGGTGACACCCTGGAAGCCGGGGATGACCGCGACCTCACCATCTTTCAGCCAGGCGGTTTCGATGTCGCCGATGCGGGCGGATGCGTGTGCGTCCGACGTATGGATCGGCAATTGCCAGCCGAGCCAGGAGCGGGCGGGCACGCCGATCGCCTGCAGCGCGATCGCCAGCAGGCCCGACGTCACCTGTTCGCCGCTGGACACCACCACGTCATATTCGCGGGGGTCGTAAAGCGGCGAGGCTTCGCGGCAGAAATTGACGAGGCGGTCGGTTTCGCCCGACATGGCGGATACCACCACGGCGACCTGATGCCCGGCGTCGACCTCATGCTTGATGCGACGCGCCACGTTGCGGATGCGTTCGATCCCGGCCATCGACGTTCCGCCGAACTTCATCACGATCCGTGCCATGGCTGACGCCGATATCCTTCGCTAAACCCCTGCCATATGCAGGGCCGGCACCTGATAGGGAACGCAAGATATGAACGCAACCACGACGCTGCCCGCAACGATCGATCCGAAGGAGGCCAGCCATTTCGGCGCGATGGCGGCGGCGTGGTGGGATCCGAAGGGATCGTCGGCGATGCTGCACCGGCTGAACCCGGTGCGGCTGCGCTATATCCGCGCGGCGATCGACGGGCACTGGAATGTCGATCCGCGCGCGTTGCGGCCCTTGTCCGGGCGGCGCGCGATCGATGTCGGCTGCGGCGCGGGGTTGCTGGCGGAGCCGCTGGCGCGGATGGGGGCGGATGTCGTGGGCATCGACGCCGCGCCGGAGAATGCCGCTGCGGCGCAGGTCCATGCGGCGGGGCAGGGGTTGGCGATCGATTACCGGGCGGGCGGGATCGAGGGGCTGGCGGCGGGTGAGACCTATGATCTGGTCTGTTCGATGGAGGTGATCGAGCATGTGTCCGACCGGGCGGCGTTCGTGCGCGGGCTGGCGGATGCGCTGGCACCGGGCGGGATGCTGCTGATGTCGACGCCGAACCGGACGGCGCTGTCGAAGCTGGCGCTGATTACGGTGGGGGAGGATGTGGGGCGGATGATCCCGAAGGGCACGCATGACTGGGACCGGTTCCTGACGCCGGACGAACTGACGGCGTATCTGGCGGAGGCGGGGCTGCGCGTGACCGATGTCACGGGACTGTCATTGTCCGCGACGAAGGGGTTCGTGCTGGGGAGCGATGTGCGGATGAACTATCTGCTGACGGCGGTGCGATAGTCCCGGCGCAAGGCGCGGCTCCGAAAGGGATGATATGAGCTTCGACATTTCGCGACGCACGGTGATCGGCGGGCTGGCGGCAGGCGGCCTGGCCGCACCCGCGATCCTGCACGGGCAGATGCTGTTCAACGTCTATCCGTTCCGGCTGGGGGTGGCATCGGGTGATCCCGCGCCGGACGGGTTCGTGATCTGGACGCGGCTGGCGCCCGACCCGCTGGTGGATGGCGGGGGCGTGCCGATGGCGCCGATCGAGCTGGACTGGGTGGTGGCCAGCGACCCCGGCTTCAAGACGGTGGTGCAGAAGGGCAAGGCGGTGGCGCGGCCCGAACTGGCGCATTCGGTGCATGTCGAGGTGACGGGGCTGCTGCCCGACCGGCCTTATTGGTATCGCTTCATCGTGGGGCGCGAGCGCAGCCCGGCGGGACGCGCGCGGACGATGCCGGTGGCGGGCGCGGACCTGCGCAGCATCCGCTTCGCGGTGGCGGGGTGCCAGCATTATGAGGACGGGCTGTTCACCGCCTATCGCCATCTGGCGCAGGAAGACGTGGATTTCGTCTATCATTATGGCGACTATATCTATGAACGGCGGTCCTCGCCGATGCCGGTAGGCTATGACGGGCTGGCGCGCCCCTATGTCCGCTCGCATATCGGCGACGAGCTTTACAGCATCGACGATTATCGACGGCGTTACGCGCAATATAAGCAGGACACGGATTTGCAGGCGGCCCATGCCGCCGCACCCTGGTGGCCGACCTATGACGATCATGAGGTGGAGAATAACTGGGTCGGTCTGATCGACGAGAATGGCACGCCGCCGGAGGTCTTCGCATATCGCCGCGCCGCCGCCTTCCAGGCGTGGTACGAACATAGCCCGGTGCGGAGCGGCCTGATGCCGAAGGCGGGGGCGATCTCCATGTATCGCCGTGCGCGTTACGGCACGCTGCTCGACGCGCATTTCCTCGACACGCGGCAATATCGGACCGACCAGCCCTGTGGCGACGGGTTCGAACCCGATTGCCCCGGCACCTCCGATCCGAAGGCGCAGGTGCTGGGCACGGTGCAGGAAGCATGGCTGGACAAGGCGCTGCACGAAAAGCGCGCGCGCTGGAATTGTCTGGCGCAGCAGGTGATGATGATGCGGCTGGACCGGCGGACGGGCGACGAACCCGCGCCGATCCGCAACATCGACAGCTGGGCCGGTTATCTGACCCCGCGCGAACGCACGCTGGAAATGTGCCGCGGCTATGACAATGTGGTGGTGCTGACCGGGGACGAGCATCAAAATTATGCGGGCGAACTGACGACCGCCAAGGGCGCGCCGGTGGCGGTGGAATTCGTCTCGACCTCGATCAGCTCGGGCGGGGACGGGCAGGACAAGCGCCGCGACGACGACAAGATCCGCGCGGAGAACCCGCAACTGAAATTCACCAACGACCAGCGCGGCTATCTGCTCTGTTCGGTGACGCCGGAACGGTGGGAGTCGAAGTTTCGGGTGTTGGACAAGGTTTCGTCGGCGGGCGGCACGATCAGCACGCGAGCGACGGCGGTGGTGGAGCATGGGGTGGCGCGGTTGTCGTTGGGGTGAGGGGGGAGTAAATTCTCGCTAACAATATTTGCAGTTGTTCGTTCAACTAGAATGGATAGTTTTAAATTACGATTCCTAGGTTATCAGTAGCTTAGCGGAGCGAGGAATTTCAACGTGCAGGGGCAATGGATCGGTAGAATTTCTGGAAATTTTGAGGGGACTTTAAGGGTCGAACTCGAGCGACGTCGCGGCAGAATAGTTGGTAACGCGTATTTATTCTACGATGTGCAGCACTTTCTGCCGGGATTTCAATTCCCTATTAGTATGCCAGACGAAGCTCCATATGAAACGCAAGTGATCACTTCATATTGCTATGCCGAAGGCGGTAAGATGAGTTGGCCTGAGCGGCATGAGGCTGAGAAAAATATGTCGGATAGGTTCGGTATCCCGACTATTCCCGCTGCTGCCGTCGTTAATTTTGAAGTGCTTAAAACCGGTTGCCTTCATTTAAAATGGGCAGGGGATGGTCAGTCTGGATCCGAAACCATCTTGCTATCAGATGCCGGCGGTGAATCTGAAATCGTTAGTCGATCCGATCTTATAACTTGGGATGATTTCAGGCAGTGGTCAATCGGACAAGAGCCTCGCCGCTATATATTTAGAGGACAGGCGAATCCATTTAAGCTTACCACAACATTCCATCGAACTTGGCGTAATGACCTAAGTGCGTGGATAACGGATGATGTTAGTCGCTTGTATGGGGCAATTATTGAAAAGATTTCGTATCCATTGGAGCTTGGGAAAATTCAGCATAATGCTGTTATATGGAGCATTTTGCAGCACCACGGCTATCCAACCCCACTTTTGGACTGGACCTTTTCTCCCTTTGTCGCTGCTTACTTCGCGTTCGAATCGGCTCGACGTCTAGAAGTTTCAAATCCTCGAATATTTATTTTTGATAAGACGGCATGGGAAGCGTCCTATGGTCGACAAACTTTAATCGCCGATGCAGCGCCGCCGCAATTCATCACACTAGAAAATATGTCAGTAGGCAATCCACGGTCCGGGCCTCAGCAAGCGCTATCGGCAGTTTCGAACGTAACGGATATAGAAGCATTTATTCGAGAGCGAGAAAAGACGGACCGACAAACATATCTTCAGGTCTGCGATCTTAATTCAGACGAGTCGCCAAAGATAATGAGGGAGCTTGAGTTGATGGGTATCACCTATGGTTCACTATTTCCAGGCTTAGATGGTATCTGCCGAGATCTTAAAGACAGACTCTTCAATCGATTTGATTAAAAATCTACCTTGTCGTAATGCGGCGGGGGCGTGACGATCTCCATCCGCTCGCTGAGCAAGGGCCGGAAGCTGGGGCGTGACTTCAGCGCGGCATACCATTCCTTGGTGCGGTCGTGGCCGCGCCAGTCGATGCCGCCGAGATAGTCGGCGACGGAGAGATGCGCGGCGGCGGCGAGGTCGGCGAGGCTGAGGACGGGGCCGCCGAGCCAGCGGCGGTGATCGAGCAGCCAGTCGACATAATCGAGATGGCTGTTGGCGATCTTCATCGCCTCGCGCAGCATCTTGGCGTCGGGCGAGGCGCGGTGGACGATGCGCTTCAACATGCGTTCGTGCATCAGCGGAGCGACGACTTCGTGATGGACCTTCTCGTCGAACCACGACACCAGCCGGCGGATCTCCGCGCGGTTGGCGGCGGGGCCGTTGAGCATGGGGGCCTTGTCGATCGTCTCTTCGAGATATTCGCAGATCGCGGTGGAATCGATGAGCGTGATGCCGGCGATCGGATCGACCATCACCGGCGTCTGCCCGGCCGGGTTCATGTCGAGAAATTCGTCGCGGCGGAGCCACGGGGATTCGCGGATCAGTTCATAGCCGACGCCCTTCTCCCCCAGCAGCAGGCGGACCTTGCGCGAGAAGGGACAGAGCGGGAATTGATGGAGTTGCCACATGATCCGGCGGTCATAGCGGGACAAGCGGGGCGCGCCAGTTTTGCGTGTGATTCGGGCGGTGCGGTTCGTCTTGGGTTTGGGGCGGGTGGGCGTTGCCGGGGTGGGCTTGTTGGGTGGGCGTTGGGTGTTGCCTTTCGACCCCCACACCCAACCCTCTCCCCCAGGGGGGAGAGGGCTTTGTTGTTTTGGTGGAGAGGTTACTCGGCGGCTTCGACGCTGGGGGTGTCGTCGAGAGGGTGTTCGAGGCGGGAGAGCATTTCCTTCGGGCAGACCTGCCAGAAGGCACCGGCGTAGCGATCCCAGTCGTCGAGAATATTGTGCGCCCAGCGGCTGTCGGTGGCGACGGCATGTTCGGCGACGAGCGCCTTCAGCCGTGTTTCCCAATGCGATGAGGCGAGGCGTTGCCAGACGATGCTTTCCGGATTGGCGCGGGCGGGGAATTTGCCGTCTTCGTCGAGGATGAACGCCATGCCGCCGGTCATGCCCGCACCGAAGTTGGTGCCGGTATCGCCCAGAATCACGGCGGTGCCGCCGGTCATATATTCGCAGCCATTCGCGCCGCAGCCTTCGACGACCACGCTGGCCCCGGAATTGCGCACGCCGAAGCGTTCGCCCGCCTGACCCGCGGCGAACAGCTTGCCGCTGGTCGCGCCGTAGAGGACGGTGTTGCCGAGGATGGTGTTGGCGCGGGTTTCGAGCGGGGAGGACACCATCGGACGGACCGAGATGATGCCGCCGGACAGGCCCTTGCCGACATAGTCATTGGCATCGCCGAACACTTCCAGCTTGATGCCCTTGCAGAGGAAGGCGCCGAGCGACTGCCCCGCGGAACCGCGCAGGCGGATGGTGACATGGCCGTCCGCCAGCGCGGACATGCCATATTTGGCGGTGATCTCCGCCGACAGCCGCGTGCCGACCGCGCGGTGCGTGTTGCGCACGGTGTAGGTGAGCTGCATCTTCTCGCGCCGGTCGAACACGGCCTTCGCATCCTGGATCATCTGCGCATCCAGGCTGTCGGGCACGTCGTTGCGGAAGGTGGCGATCGAGAAGCGGCGCTTGCTGTCGTCGGCATCGACCTTGGCGAGGATCGGGTTGAGATCGAGATCGTCGAGATGCTCGGCCCCGCGGCTGACCTGACGCAGCAATTCGGTGCGGCCGATGATTTCGTCGAGCGAGCGGACGCCCAGCTTGGCGAGGATCTCGCGCACTTCCTCCGCCATGAAGGTCATCAGGTTGATGACCTTTTCCGGCGTGCCGACGAATTTCTGGCGGAGCGCATCATCCTGCGTGCAGACGCCGACCGGGCAGGTGTTGCTATGGCATTGCCGCACCATGATGCAGCCCATCGCGACGAGGCTGAGCGTGCCGATGCCGAATTCCTCCGCGCCGAGGATGGCGGCGATGACGATGTCGCGCCCCGTCTTCAGGCCGCCATCGGTGCGCAGCTTGACGCGGTGACGCAGGCCGTTGAGGGTCAGCACCTGATTGGTTTCGGACAGGCCCATTTCCCACGGCGTGCCGGCATATTTGATCGACGTCTGGGGCGAGGCGGCGGTGCCACCGACATGGCCGGAGACGAGGATGACGTCGGCATGGGCCTTGGCCACGCCCGCCGCGACGGTGCCGATGCCGGCGGACGACACCAGCTTCACGCAGACGCGCGCGCGCGGGTTGATCTGCTTCAGATCATAGATGAGCTGCGCCAGATCCTCGATCGAATAGATGTCGTGATGCGGCGGGGGCGAGATGAGCGTGACGCCGGGCGTGGAATGGCGCAGGCGGGCGATCATCTCGGTCACCTTGAAGCCGGGCAACTGGCCGCCCTCGCCGGGCTTGGCACCCTGCGCGACCTTGATCTCCAGTTCCTCGGCCGCGCCCAGATATTCGGCGGTGACGCCGAAGCGGCCCGACGCGACCTGCTTGATCGCCGAGTTGGCGTTGTCGCCATTCTCATAGGGGGTGTAGCGCTTGCGATCCTCCCCGCCTTCGCCCGACACCGCCTTCGCGCCGATGCGGTTCATGGCGATGGCGAGCGTCTCATGCGCTTCGGGCGACAGCGCGCCGAGCGACATTCCGGGGGTGAGGAAGCGCTTGCGGATTTCGGTGATCGCCTCGACTCCGTCGATCGCGATCGGCTCCTTCGCCCAGTTGAACTCCATCAGATCGCGCAGATAGACGGGCGGCAAATCCTTCACGCCGCGCGAAAATTGCAGATAGGTGGAATAGCTGTCGCTGCCGACCGCGCTTTGCAGCAGGTGCATCAACTGCGCGGAATAGGCATGGGCCTCGCCCCCCGCGCGCTGGCGGTAGAAACCGCCGACGGGAAGCGCGACGACGACATCGTCCCAGGCCAGCTCATGCCGCATCAGCGCATTGAGTTGCAGCGAGGCATAGCCTTCGCCCGAAATCTTGGCAGGCATCCCCGGGAAGAGATCGTTCACCAGCGCGCGCGACAGGCCGACGGCTTCGAAGTTGTAGCCGCCGCGATAGGAGGAGATGACCGCGATGCCCATCTTCGACATGATCTTGAGCAGACCCTCGTCGATCGCCTTGCGATGGCGCTTGAGGCAATCGTCCAGCGACAGATCGCCGAACAGGCCGCGCGCCTGACGATCCGCGATGGCGGCTTCGGCCAGATAGGCGTTCACCGTGGTCGCGCCGACGCCGATCAGCACCGCGAAATAATGGGTGTCGAGACATTCGGCCGACCGCACGTTGATCGACGCATAGGAGCGCAGGCCGCGGCGGACGAGATGCGTGTGGACGGCGGCGGCGGCGAGCACCATCGCGATGGCGACGCGATCCGCGCTGACATTCTCGTCGGTCAGGAACAATTCGGTATGGCCCTCGCGCACCGCCTGCTCCGCATCGCGGCGGATGCGGGCAATGGCCTGACGCAGCGCGTCCGCACCGTCATCCACGCCGAAGGTGCAGTCGATTGTCGCCGATTGCGCACCGAAATGCGCCTTCAGCTTCGACCATTGCCGGCTGGTGAGCACGGGGGAGGGGAGGACGAGCACGTTCGATTGCTGCGCGTCGGTATCGAGGATGTTCGCCAGATTGCCGAAGCGCGTCTGGAGACTCATCACATGCCGTTCGCGCAAGGGGTCGATCGGCGGGTTGGTCACCTGGCTGAAATTCTGGCGGAAGAACTGGCTGATGAGCCGGGCCTTGTCCGAGATGACGGCGAGCGGCGTGTCGTCGCCCATCGAGCCGATGGCTTCCTTGGCTTCCTCCACCTGCGGGGACAGGATCAGCTCCATATCCTCCATCGACTGGCCGGCGGCGACCTGCCGGCGGAGCAGGTCCGGACGGGCATAACGCGGGCTGTCATCGACCGCGGGCAGCGGCAGATCCTCCAGCGTGCGGAAGCCGGCGACCCATTCGCCATAAGGCTGTTCGGCGGCGATGCGCGTCTTGATCTCGGCATCGGAATAGAGCGTGCCGCTGTCGAGATCGACCGCGATCATCTGCCCCGGACCCATGCGGCCCTTGGCGGCGACGGTGGCTTCCGGCACCAGCACCATGCCGGTTTCGGACCCGACGATCAGCAGATGATCGGCGGTGAGCGTGGTGCGCAGCGGGCGGAGCGCGTTGCGATCGACCCCGGCGACCGCCCAGCGGCCATCGGTCATGGCGAGCGCGGCCGGGCCGTCCCACGGTTCCATCACCGATCCGAAATAACGGTACATGTCCGTGACGTTGGGATCGAGCGTCGCGTCATTCTGCCATGCTTCCGGCACCAGCATCAGCTTGGCGGTGGGGGCATCGCGGCCCGAGCGGCAGATCGCTTCGAACACCGCATCCAGCGCGGCGGTGTCGGACGCGCCGGCGGGGATCAACGGCTTGATCTCCTCCGAATGCTCGCCGAACGCCAGCGAGGCCATCTTGATCTCGTGGCTCTTCATCCAGTTCTTGTTGCCGCGGATCGTGTTGATCTCGCCATTATGGGCGAGCGTGCGGAAGGGTTGCGCCAGCCACCATTGCGGGAAGGTGTTGGTGGAATAACGCTGGTGGAAGATGGCGACGCGGCTGACGAAGCGTTCGTCCTGAAGATCGGGATAGAAGATCGACAGTTCCTCCGCGAGGAACAAGCCCTTGTAGACGATCGACCGGCAGGACAGCGAGCAGATGTAGAAACCCTGGATCTGCGCCTCGATCACCTTGCGCTCGATCCGGCGGCGGACGAGGTAGAGCTGCTTTTCGAATTCGGCCGCATCTTCCGCATCGGGGAGCGGACCGGCGATCATGATCTGTTCAATTTCGGGGCGGGTGAGCTGCGCCTTCTCGCCGATGCAGGACACATCGACCGGCACCTGCCGCCAGCCATAGATGCTGTAGCCGAAATCGATGATCTCGGATTCGACGATGGTCCGGCACGCCTCCTGCGCCGCCAGATCGGTGCGGGGCAGGAAGATCATGCCGACAGCGAGCCGGTTGGGCAGCGCCTCATGCCCCGAATATTCGATCGCATCATCGAAGAAGCGGACGGGCAGGTCGACATGGATGCCCGCGCCGTCGCCGGTCTTGCCGTCGGCATCGACCGCGCCGCGATGCCACACCGCCTTCAACGCCTCGATCGCGGCGGCGACGACGCGGCGCGATGCCTTGCCATCGGTGGCCGCGACCATGCCGACACCGCAGGCGTCGGATTCAAGATCGGGGCGATACATGCCGACTTCGGCGATGCGGGCGCGTTCGGCGGGGGAGGCGGTGTGGGTCATGGCAGGTTCCTGTCTTTCAGGAAGGCAAGGGCGCGTTCGGTGGTATCCAGCAGGAAGGATGTCGCCTCATGGGCTTGCTTCAGGCGGGAAAATTGCGCGGCGGGATCGATCGGATAATCATGCACCAGCCGGTTTCGCAGCCGGACGATCCCGACCCAGCGACCGGCATCCTGAACGATGCCGAGCTGTTCCATCCGATTGGCATAGTCCTGCGCGTAAAAGCCGCCGGTATCGACGGCGAGCGCCTGGAGAATGGTGCGGAAGAGGCGAGCCAACTGGTCCTCGATCTGTTCCACCACTTTCAGCAACGATGTCGAGGCGACACGTTCGATCTTCGTGAGCTTCTCGAACGCCACCCGATCGACGGGAACGGGGCCGGTCAGGTCGAGCGTATCGGTCAGGCTGGCCCGCAACGCCACGAGGCGCGCGACGATATCCGCGATGATTTCGGCTTCGGGACTCATAGCGGGATCCCGTCACGATAGCCGATGCGCTCGAACCCGCGCGGGATTCCGCCACGCTGGGTAATAACGACATCTACTTTCTGCCGATCGATGTGGCGGAAGAGCCGTTCGAGGAACGCGTCGCGCGCATCCCATTCATCCGGAACGGGATCGGTCTCGACATGCAGATCGATATCGCCGCCCCGCAGATGATCGTGCACGCGGCTGCCGAACAGGCGCACGACAGTGCCGGTCCCGAACGCTTCGTTCGCGGCGGTCTTGATCGCGTCGATCTCTTGCGGCGTCAGGCGCATCGTCAGTCCGCCTTGGCGGCCGGCGGGGTCTTGACGGGCGGGAGGTGCGCGGTCGCGGCCTTCGCCTTTTCCATGATCGCGGGCATCCGCCGCATGAGGGCCGGGACGAAGCTTTGCATCGCCTGCACCATCTCCGGATCGGACGAGATCAGCATCGCGTCGCGGGCATAGACGGTGCCCGTGGGGGTCGCGAAGAAGCGGCCCAGATCGTCCAGTTGCACTTGCGTGAAACGGTTCGCATAGGCGCGGGCAAGCGCTGTCTGAATCTGCGGCTCGATGTCGGACATCATGCCGACGATCTCGTCGGTCATCACCTTCATCGTGATCGACATCCGCTCGCGATAGGCGGGATCGGCCTTCGCCATCGTCTGGCCGAGCGTTTCGTCGCCCAGCTTGCGACGGGCTTCGGGCGATGCGCCGCCTGCGCCGGCCATGTCGCCCAGCCGCATCCCGGTCATGCCGGCCATGGTGCTCTCCATGACCTTGTCCATCATCCCGTCCATCATCCGGCGATAAGTGCCGAGCGGCCAGACCTGCGAGACGATCCGCGTCGCCGCGGCGAGGCGGGCGGGATCGATCGCGGCGGGAGCCGTCGCGGTTGCGGCCGGAGCCGTCTGCGCGACCGCCGGGGCGGAAAGCGCGAGCAGGGCGGCGGTGAGGATCGGGCGCATCATGCGGTCACCAGCTGCTTCGCGGCGGCGGCCTTCGCCTTGGCGCGGCAATAAGCGTGCATCTTGTCGGCCACGTCGCGGCCGTCGCGGATCGCCCAGACGACCAGCGAGGCACCGCGCACGATGTCGCCCGCGGCGAACACGCCGTCGATCGACGTCTGCATCGACTTGTGATCGATGCGCACCGTGCCCCAGCGGGTGACGGACAATTCGTTCGATCCGAACAGCGTCGGCAGATCTTCCGCATCGAAGCCGAGCGCCTTGATGACCAGATCGGCGTCGAGACGGAAACCGCCGGCCGGATCGACCTCGGGGGCGCGGCGACCGGAGGAATCGGGCGCGCCCAGCCGCATCCGCGTGGCGGCGACGCCGGTCACCTGGCCTTCGCCGTGAAAGGCTTCGGGGCCGGACAGCCAGACGAATTCGACGCCCTCCTCCTCGGCATTCTTCACTTCGCGCTGCGACCCCGGCATGTTCGCGCGGTCGCGGCGGTAGAGGCATTTCACGGACTTCGCGCCTTGACGAATGGCGGTGCGGACGCAATCCATCGCGGTATCGCCACCGCCGATCACGACGACATCCTTGTCCTTCGCGCACAGCCGGCCGTCATCATAGGCCGGCACGGCGTCGCCGAACCCCTTGCGGTTGGATGCGGTCAGATAGTCGAGCGATTCGACGATGCCGCCCGCGCCCACGCCGGGGGCCTTGATGGCGCGCGGCTTGTAGACCCCGGTCGCGATCAGCACGGCGTCGTGCCGTTCGCGCAGATCCGCCAGCGATGCATCACGCCCGACCGCAAAATCATGATGGAAGACGATGCCCGCATCGCGCAGCCGGTCGACGCGGCGCATGACCACGTCCTTTTCCAGCTTGAACCCCGGAATGCCGTAGGTGAGCAGGCCGCCAGCGCGATCGTGCCGGTCATAGACATGCACTTCATAACCGCGCGCGCGCATCAGTTCGGCCGTGGTCAGCCCGGCGGGACCGGCGCCGACGACACCGATCGACTGGCCGCGATCCGGACCGACCCGCACCGGTTCCACCCAGCCTTCGGCCCAGGCGGTATCAGTGATGTATTTTTCGACCGAACCGATCGTGACCGCGCCGTGGCCCGAAAATTCGATGACGCAATTGCCTTCGCACAGCCGGTCCTGCGGGCAGATGCGGCCGCAGATTTCCGGCATGGTGGAGGTGGCGTTGCTGAGTTCATAGGCCTCGCGCAGCCGCCCCTCCGCGGTCAGGCGCAACCAGTCGGGAATGTGGTTGTGCAGCGGGCAATGCGTCGAGCAATAAGGCACGCCGCATTGCGAGCAGCGCGAGGACTGTTCCTTGGCTTCGTCCCGCGCATAACGGTCGGCGATCTCGGCGAAATCCTCCGCGCGGATCGCGGCATCCCGCTTCGGCGGATAATGTTGTCCGAGCCGGACGAAGCTCAACATCGGGGTATCGGCCATCGCAAATGCTCCTGTTCGACGAACGAATGTCGCACGGAACCGGGCTTGTCACGATCAAAATGACCGATAAGGAAGTGTAGCTGTCCTTTTAATCGCGCATCAACGGGCTGTTTGCGAGCGGGTCGCAACTACGCGCGGATATATAAGTCCGAACCGGACCTAGCGCATCGCGAGCCAGATGATCGCGACGATGCCGACGATGATGCGATACCAGGCGAACGGCGCGAATCCGTGTTTCGACACGATTGTCAGGAACCCGCGGATCACGATCATCGCCACGACGAACGACACGACGAAGCCGATCGCGATGCCGCTCCAGTCGGTGCCGCCCATGGCGTTGCGCGGTTCCCATAATTCCTTGGCGGTGGCGGCCAGCATGACGGGAATGGCGAGGAAGAAGCTATATTCGGCGGCGGTCCGGCGATCGATCCCCATGCTGAGCGCGCCCATGATCGTCGCGCCCGAGCGGGAGACACCGGGGATCATCGACAGACATTGCACGATGCCGACGCCCAGCGCCTTGCGCCACGACATGTCTTCCACCGAATGGATGGTGAGGCGGACGACCAGCCGCTCGATCACGAGGATGGCGATGCCGCCGACCACCAGCGCGACGGCGACGACCATCGGCGTCTGCATCAGCGCCTTGATCGACGAATAGGCGACCGCGCCGATCAGCAGGGCCGGCAGGAAGCCCAGCACCACGTTGCGCGTGAAGCGCACCGCCTGCGCATCGCCGCGCACCAGACCCGCCGCCACGGTGGTGAAGCGACGGAAATAGAGGACCACCACTGCCAGGATCGCCCCCAACTGGATCACGATGTCGAACGTGGCGGACGAGGTGGACTGGAAGCCGAGCAGTTCCCCCGCCAGCACGAGATGGCCGGTGGAGGAGACCGGGATGAATTCGGTCAGACCCTCGACGATGCCGAGCAGGATGATGACGAGCAGCGAGTGGTCCATGGAGGCCGATCTTATCGTTTGGGGCGGGGCCGGATCAGGCCGCGCGGCTGACCGTGGAGAAGCGGCCATGGCGGCGATAGCGCACCAGCCAACCGGGCGCGACCGCCGCGAGCGGCACGGGCGCGATGTCGAAGGCCTCGAAACCCTCCGCATCGGCGGCGACCACATTGTCGGATTGCAGCAGCAGCCACTGGTCCCACGTCATCGGCGCGCCGGGCACGAAGCGCCCCGCCTTGGCCATCGTCGCCGCGACGGCATCGGGCACGGCCACGATCGAGGGCGAGCGGCCGATCGCCTCGGCGACCCAGCGATTGAGCGCCGCCATGCTGATGCGTTCCGGCCCGCCCAGTTCGAAGGTGCGCCCGCCATAGACGAGCGGATCGAGCGCGGCGCGGGCGATCGCCTTGGCGGCATCGGCCACGAAGGCGGGCTGGAACAGGGTTTCGCCCCGGATGACAGGCAGGACGGGCAGGACGCGCGCCATCTGCGCGAACTTGTTCACGAACATGTCTTCCGGCCCGAACAGGATGGACGGGCGGATGATGGTGGCGCGGGGGAAGGCGGTGCGCACGGCGGCTTCGCCCTCGCCCTTGGTGCGGGCATAGGCGCTGGCGGCGGCGGGATCGGCCCCGATCGCGGAAATCTGCACCATCGCATCGGTACCGGCGGCGCGGGCGGCCTCCGCGACATTGCGTGCGGCGGTGACGTGCACCGCGTCGAACGCGCCCTTCAACAGCCCGACCAGATTGATGACTGCCGTCGACCCCTGCACGGCGCGCCCCACGCTGTCGGGGCGGCTGATGTCCGCCGAGACGAACTGCGTCTGGCCGAGACCGCCGAGCGGTTTCAGAAACCATGCATGTTTCGGATCGCGCCCGGCCACGCGGACGCGGATGCCCGACGCCAGCAATTCCTGCACGACGTACCGCCCGAGAAAGCCCCCGCCGCCGAAGATCGTCACCAACCCTGCCATCGATCGATTCCCGTTCCTGCTCGATGCCCTATCCGGCACCCGTTACGATAAAAAGCGTCGTGGCAGCCTTTGCCCGTGCAAAAGGGCGTTGACAAGGTTCGTCCCCGCCCACTAGAGGCTCCCTCCTACCCCGTGCCCAGATGGCGGAATTGGTAGACGCACCAGCTTCAGGTGCTGGCGATCGCAAGGTCGTGGAGGTTCGAGTCCTCTTCTGGGCACCATTTTTTTGCAATGAAATCATGACAGCCTTCGGGCTACCCGCCCGGACGGCGCGGGGTGTGTGTGGCTGCACAGATCAGCCTGTTTTTCGCGATATCGGTATTGGACGGGGCTGCGTCGGCGGATTGCGGGCGGCGAATGTGTTGGCGTGCCGGATGTGCGGCCGTGTTTCGGATGGATGATCGCGGCTTTCGTGGTCGAGCCTGTGATTCTCCGCTGGGCGGCCTGTTCGGAGGTGGCGGTCGCTCGGGCCTTGGGTGGGGTCGTTTCCGTCCATGCAGAAAGGCCCCCGGCAAGTTTGTCGGGAGCCTTTTGCAGTCGGAATAGCGGGCGTCAGGCGGCGACGCGGGCGTGGCGGGCGAGGCTGTGGCGGTTTTCGGGGATGGGGAGACCCAGATTTTCGCGGAAGGTCTCACCTTCATAGTCGTCGCGGAACAGGCCGCGGGCCTGGAGGATGGGGATGACCTTGTCCACGAACAGCTCGAGTTGACCGGGGAGCGCCTCGAACAGGACGAAGCCGTCCGCGCCGCGGGATTCAAACCATTCTTGCAGCACGTCGGCGACACGTTCGGGGGAGCCGACGAAGGCACCGCGCGGGGTGGCGAGGCGCTGGACGACCTGACGCAGCGTAAGATGTTCGGCACGGACCCATTCGAGGATGCGCAGCGTGGCGCTTTGCTGGCTCTTCAGGCCGATATGCGCGACGTCGGGGAAGGGGGCGTCGAGATCGTAACGGCGGAAATCATGATCGTTGAAGGTGCGCGACAGGAAGCCGAACCCGGTTTCGAGCGATTCCAGCGCGGCCAGTTCCTGATATTTGGCTTCGGCGTCTTCATCGGTGTCCCCGATGATGGTGGCGATGCCGGGCAGGATGAACAGTTCGTCCGGGTTGCGGCCGAACCCCTTCGCCCGCGCTTTCACATCGGCATAATAAGCCTGTGATTCCGCGACGGTTTCGGCGTGGCAGAAGATCGCTTCCGCGCGCGCGGCGGCGAAGTTGCGTCCGTCTTCGGATGCGCCGGCCTGGAAGATGACGGGCTGGCCCTGCGGCGTGCGCTTGATGTTCAGCGGGCCGCGAACCTGAAAAAATTCGCCCTGATGATCCAGCCGGTGGAGCCGGTCGGGATCAACGAACACGCCGCTTTCCTTGTCGCCGACATGGGCGTCCGCCTCCCAACTGTCCCACAGGCCCTGCACGACATCGACATATTCGGCGGCGATCCGGTAGCGGACATTGTGTGGCGGATGTTCGGTGCGGCTGAAATTGGCGGCGGTGTCGCCCAGCCACGATGTGACGACATTCCAGCCCGCGCGCCCGCCGCTGATATGATCGAGCGACGCGAACTGGCGGGCGACGTTGAAGGGTTCGGAATAGCTGACGGTCAGCGTGCCGACGAGGCCGATCCGCGTCGTCGTGGCGGCGAGTGCGGACAGGATCGAGATGGGTTCGATCCGGTTCAGATAATGGGGGCTGGATTTCTCGGTGATCGACAGGCTGTCGGCGACGAAGAGGAAATCGAACTTGCCGCGTTCGGCGATGGCGGCCTGTTGCTGGTAGAAGGCAAGGCTGGTGCTGGCGTTCACGTCCCTGTCGGGATGCCGCCAGTCATTCCAGGTGCGGCCGACGCCGTGAAGGATGAAGCCCAGCTTGATCTTGCGCGTGCCTGTCATGTTCGGCGTCCTTTTTTGGGAGAGGATGAAGTCTGGATAGACCGGGGCCGGAGGCGAAACGAACGCGGATTGCTCATAGTGATGATGATATTCGCAAATATGCTTTGGATTTATTGGTAGCGGTGCGGATTTTTCGTCCTATCGGGCGCGAACTTAGGGCGCGACGGGGCTTCGGATGCGGACGATATCTGTTCCGAAGCCCCCGTCTGCTTCAGATGTGGAAAGACGCGCGGCCATAATAGAAGCCGCCGCTGAGGCCGAAGGGCGCGAAATTGCCATAGGCGCCGGAACCGTCGGCGGCGATCAGCCCGTTGCGGGCGGGGTAGCGATCGAACAGATTGTTCGCGCCCGCCGACAGAGTGAGGCGGCGGGTGACGTCATAACCGATGTCGAGATCGCCCACCCAGCGCGCGCCGAAGCGGCGATCGCCGCTGGCGACATTGCTGGATTCGACATAGCGGCCGTAGCGCGTGGCGCGGGCGAGGACGGTCAGCGGGCCGAGGCTCCAGTTGCTGGTGAGCACCACCTTCGTCCGCGGGACGGCGGCGACGAGATCCTGACGCGCCTGCCGGCCGAACAGGGTGACGTTCAGCGAGGAAAGCTGCGCCGGATTGTCAACGACGTTCAGGATCTTCGTGCGGCTGTAGCTGTAGGCGGCGTTGAGGCGGAAGGTGCCGGCGGCGTCCGTGCGCAACGTATATTCCGCGACCGCATCGACGCCCCGTGTGCGCGTATCGATGGCGTTGGTGAAATATTGCGCGCTGTCGACCTTGTCGACGCCGTTGGCGCGCAGGATGGCTGCGACGGCGGGTCCGCCATTGGCGGCGGTGCCGAGAAATTCGGTGCGGACGATGCGGTCGTCGACCCGGATCTGGTAGGCATCGACGGTCAGCCGGACACCGCTGCGCTCGAAGGTGATGCCGCCGGTATAGTTTAGCGATTTCTCCGGTTTGAGCGGGGTCGCGCCGAGCGCCTGCGCGGCGATGCTGTCGACCGGCAGGAATTTGGAGATGGTCGATCCCCGGACCGTGCCGATCACCGTATTGGTGTTCTGCGTGGTGGAGAAACCCGTCTGGGCGAGCGACGGGGCGCGGAAGCCGGTGTTGACGCCGCCGCGCAGCGCCAGACCGGGCGCGATTTCGTAGCGGGTCGAGAATTTGCCGCTGACCGTATCGCCCGCGCTGTCGTCATAATGTTCGACACGTCCGGCGACGCCGACGAACCAGCCGGGGGTGAGCGTGGTCGACAGATCGGCATAGGCGGCGATGTTGTTGCGGCTGAGCGACGTGGCGTCGGCCGGCGAGGTGCCGGTGAAGGAGACGAGACCCGGCGATGGCGCGCGGCCGCCATAGAGGGTTCCGAACGGTGTGCCGTCCTGCGGGATGACATAGCCGCCGTCGCGGTAGCTGTCCGGTTCGCCCGCGACGTTGCGGAACCGTTCCCAGCGATGTTCGATGCCGAAGGCGACGGCAAGCGGGGCGGCCAGCCCGATGTCATAGGCGTGATCGATGTCGAGGTTGCTGACCCAGAGATCCTGGATCTGCTTGCCCATGTGGAAACGGGTGGGGCTGGTGGGGCCGAGCGAGGGATTGAGCGTGGTGTCCGCGCCGAGCGAGACATGATCCTGTCCGTAGCTGGACGACAGATCGAAGTTCCAGCCGGCGAGATCGCCCTGCAACCCGATCGCGGATTGGAAATCGCGTTCGTGGATCCGGCGATAGGCCTGAAAGCCTGCCGGGTAGATTTGCGGCAGGGCGGTGAAGCCCTGCGTGTTCACCGCGCCGCCATAGCCCGTGGGGGCGGGGATGGTGGCGCCGCGCGCATCGCGGATGGTGCGGACGCTCAGCGTGGAGAAGCTGTAGAGTTTGAGGCCGTCCCCGATCGGCAGCGCGGCATTGAGCGATCCGTTGACGATGCTGTCGCGGTTCGACCGGCCATAGCCGCCGGCGATCAGATGATCGACGCTGTCTTCGCGCGGATCGCGCGCGCCGTTCACCAGCGGGAAGATGTTCGGCACCGGCTCCGCCGAGCTTTTCGCGCGGTCATGATAACGCCCCTCCACCGCGACGCGCACGAAGCCGCCATCGCCGATCGCGGTGCCATAGGCGAGCGATGGCTGGATGAGTTCGCCGCCCTTGTCGTAAAGCTGGCCGGCGGTGACGGCGAAATCGCCGCCCTGCGGGGCATCGTCGAGGATGATGTTGATGACCCCGGAAATAGCGTCCGACCCATATTGCGCGGCGGCCCCGTCGCGCAGCACCTCGATCCGGCCGACGGCGTTGGTGGGGATCAGATCGATATCGACCGGCGTGGAGCCACCGGAGATGCGGGACAGATTATTGATGAGCGAGGTGGTGTGGCGGCGCTTGCCGTTGACCAGCACGAGCAGATAATCGCCCGACAGGCCGCGGATCGAGATGGGGCGCACGCTGGCGGAGGTGCCGCCGCCGCCAAGCGCGGGCATGGTGAGCGAGGGCACGATATTGCCCAGCACTTCCTTCAGCCCGACCCGTCCGGTGGATTTCAGTTCCTGCGCGCTGATGACGTCGATCGGCACCGGGCTTTGCGCGATCGAACGGCCGGTGCCGCCGCGCGCGCCGGTGACGACGATGGTTTCCGGGATGGCTGCGTCGGCGGCGAGATCGGTCGCGATGGTCGAGGATGGCAGGTCCGCGGCAATGCCTGGGTGCAGCGCAGTCGTCAGCGCGCCGAGTGCGACGCCCGCCTGAATGATGGTTTTCATGTGGATATTCCCCCTGTTGCAGGCACGGGGTCGCCTCTCCGGAACAGCGTTCCGGTGGCCCCGTGCAATCCTTGAAATGTTGCTTATTGCCGCACGGCGATCCGGGTGGTGGCCAGATCGCGGTCGAAGCCAGCGGCGAGCGGACGGGTGCCGGCGATGGCGCCGGCATTGCGGAAATCGTCGAGCACGCGTTGCTGGTCCGCGATCACGGCGTCGTCGATCGGCACGACGACGCGCCGGTTCTTGCGCGCATAATCCTGCGCGATATCGAGCGGCAGGCCGGTTTCCTTCGCCATCATGGCGGCATAGGCGTCCGGATGGGCGCGCGCCCAGTCGAGCGCCTTGGCTTCCCGCTTCAGGAAATCGGCGAGCAGGGCCGGCTTGGTGGCGATGGCATCCTCATTCGCCACTTCGAAGCCATAGCCGGTGACCAGATCATGCCCGTCGACGATGATCCGTGCCTTTTCCTTCAGCGCGACCGGGAGATAGGGCGACCAGATCGCCCAGCCATCGACCGCGCCCGAACTGAACGCGGCCTTGGCATCGCCGGGCGGCAGGAAGGCGAAGCTGACCCAGTCCGGCGGGAGATGCGCGTCGGCCAGCGCGCGGATGACCAGATGATGGCCGATCGATCCGCGCGTGGTGGCGATCTTCCGCCCCTTCAGATCCGTCAGGCTGTGCGCGGACGAGGCCGCGGGCACGACGAGGGCGAGACCTTCGCGCGGGCGTTCGCGGACATATTGCGCGCCGACCGCCTTGATCCGGCTGCCGCTTTGATAGGCGAACATGAAGGGCGCGTCGCCGACCAGCCCGACATCGACCGCACCGCCGCCAATCGCTTCCAGCAAGGGTTGCGCCGCCGGAAATTCGGACCAGACCACCTGATAGGGCGCACCGTCCAGCGCATGGCTGGCGAGCATGACGGCCTTGGTGCCGCCGCGCTGGCTGGCGACGTGGAGCGTATCCGTGTCCGCCCCGGCCCCGCCGCCACAGGCCGCGAGGAAGGTCAACGCCCCCAGCGCAAGCAGTCCGCGCCGGTTCACGCCACGGCCCGTTCGGCGGCGCGGGCCGCATCGCGCCGGGCGACGCGTTCGCGGACCAGCGGGAGCAGCTGTTCGCCGTAGAGGATCGCATCGTCCAGCGGTTCGAACCCGCGGATCAGGAAATGATCGATGCCGAGATCATAATAATCGAGGAAGGCATCGGCGACCTGTTCGGGTGTGCCGACCAGGCCGGTGGAATTGCCCTGCGCGCCGGCGACGGCGGCGAGGCCGGTCCAGAGCCGCGTATCGGCGCGGTAGCCGGCGGCGGCGGCCTGCAACAGGCGCTGCGCACCGACATGGGGCGGGGCGTGATCGCGGGTTTCGGCACCGGCCTTGTTGCGCAGGTCACGGACGATCTCGACGATTTCGTCTGCGCGCTTCCATGCGGCTTCTTCGGTATCGGCGATGATCGGGCGGAGCGAGAGCGAGAAGCCGGGGCGGCGGCCATAGCGTGCGGCGGAGGCGCGGACGGTGGCCACGGCTTCGCGCACCTGCGCCTGCGTTTCGCCCCACAGCGCATAGACATCGGCATGGCGGCCGGCGACGTCGACCGCCTCCGGAGAGGAACCGCCGAAGAAGACGGGGAGGTTTTGCGGCTTCACCGCGGCGAAGCCCTGACGGATGCGGTAGAAATCGCCGTCATGATCGAAGGGCGTTTCCGACGTCCATTCGCGGCGCAGGACGGTCAGATATTCGTCGGTGCGCGCGTAACGCTGCACCTTGTTGGTTGCGTCGCCGTCCTTGGCCATTTCGGCATCCGCGCCGCCGGTGATGATGTGGACCGCGACCCGGCCGTTCGACAATTGATCGAGCGTGGCGAGCTGGCGCGCGGCGACGGTCGGCTGGGTGAAGCCGGGGCGGTGGGCGATGAGGAAGCCGAGCTTCGTGGTGATCGCGGCGGCATGGGCGGCGACGATCTGGCTTTCGGGCGAGTTGGACCCGAACGGGATCAGGACGCGATCGAAGCCGCCGGCCTCCTGCGCCTTTGCCGCCGCCTCGACATAATCGCGGTCGAGCGGGCGGAGCGTGCGCAGCGAATGGATTTCGCTCTCATTGTTGAAGCCGATATAGCCGATGAACTGGACGGTCATGTGCGTCTCTCCCGGATAGGATCAGAGGATGTGGAAGCCGTGGGTGCCGTCGCGCGCGAGCTGATCGACGAGGCCATATTCCCATTCGAGATAGGCCATCATCGCGGCGACGGGATTGTCGGTGCCCTCATAGGGCCGGCGATAACGGCCGGCGGCGGGGCGGGGCGGAAGCGCTAGCGGATCGCCGGTTTCGGGCCGGTCGGACGGCGCATCGAGCACCAGAACCTCCCAACCGAGCTGCGCGAGCCAGGATGCGGTCATATCCGCGCGGACGCCCAGATCGTCGTCGAGGACGATGCGCGCGCCGCGCACCGGCGCGAAATGATCGGTTTCCTGCACCAGTTGCCCGCCGGGGGCGGAGCGGAAGCCGGGGCGGTGGCCGGCGGCATATTCTTCGGGCGTGCGGACGTCGAAGCGGTAGAGCGTGCGCCGGGTGTCGGCGGCGAGATGAGCGAGATCGTCTTCGCCGACCCGCCTGACCCCGGCGCGGTAGGCGACGTCGCGCGCGCGGGTGCGCGCCGTGGCGGCATCGGCGTCGGGGACTTCGGGGAAGCGGCGGTCGCTGCCCTTCGCCAGTGCCTGCCCGGCCAGCGTCCAGCCGATCGTGCCGTTGCGCAGTGCCACCACCGGATTGGGAATGCCGGCGTTGATGAGGGATTGCGTGCCGATGATGCTGCGCGTGCGGCCGGCGCAGTTGACGATGATCGTCGTCGCGGGATCGGGCGCGATGGTCCGCGCGCGCAGCACCAGTTCCGCACCGGGCACGCTGATGCCGCCGGGCAGGCTCATCGTGGCATATTCATCGAACCGGCGGGCATCGAGGATGGCGATGTCGGCCTGTTCGTCGATCAGCGCCTGCACCTGCGGCGCGGTGAGCGAGGGGGTGTGGCGGCGATGTTCGACCAGCTCGCCGAACGCCTTGGAATAGCTGTTCACATCCTCGAACAACTCATATCCGGCGGCGCGCCATGCGGCGAGGCCACCGAGGAGCGGGCGGACATTCGTGTAGCCGAGCGCAGCGAAGATCGTGGTGGCGTCTTCGACCGAAGCGTCGCCGTAGAGGATGATCGGCACGTCGCGGCGGGGCAGCCGGACGGGAGCCTCGATCGTGATGCGGTCGACGGGCAACTGGCTGGCGAAGAGCGGATGACCGGTCGCGAAGCTGGCTTCGTCGCGCAGATCGATCAGCGCGATTTCGTCGCGGGCGAGCAGGGCGCTGCGGACCTGCGCGGGGGTGATGCCGGCGCTCATGCGATCAGCGCCGGCAGATCGGTATAGCCGGACACGAAGCGCTTCGGCCGGCCGGCCCGATCATAGGTGGCGCGTTCGACGGTGCCGATATCTGCGCCGTAAAGATGGATGCTGACCGAGACGCGATCGTCATAAGCGTTGGCGACGCGGTGAATATCGCCGGTGGCGGGAGAGAAGCTCTCGACCTCGCTGGTGTCGAGAATGCGCAGGTCGCCGTCGCGGCGGAGCGTGCCTTGGGCGTCGCGGCGGAAATCCTCGACCAGTTCCGCGCCGCGCAGCACGCCGACGACGCCCCAGACCCCGTGATCGTGGACGGGCGTCGCCTGCCCCGGACCCCAGACGAAGCTGACGAGCGAGAAGCGTGCCGCCGGATCGCGGTGGAGCAGATATTGCCGATAATATTGCGGATCGGGGACGGCATAGGCGTCCGGCAGCCAGTCATCGGTGCGGACCAGATCGGACAGGAAGCGCGCGGCATCCGCCAGCAACAGGCTTTCCGGCTGCGGTGCGGACAGCAGCGTGCCGATGCGCGTGAGGAAGCGTTGCAGCCGCGCGGTGTCGGTCCGGCGTGCGGCGCGGGGAGCGAGCGCGTTCATTCCGCCGCCTCCGCCAGCAGGCCGGCACCACCGGCGACGGCGTCCGCATAGCTGCCGGTTTCGGCCAGCACGCCGAGCGCGCCAAGCAGGCGGCGGCGGAGATCGCGGACGCCGGCGGTGCGCTGTCCGCGTTCGGCGAGGATGCGTTCCTCAAGGATGATGCGGCCTTCCGCCAGCACGAGGACGCGATCGGCCAGCGCCATCGCCTCGTCCACATCGTGTGTGACGATCAAGACGGCGGGGCGATGTGCGCGCCAGAGGTTGAGAACCAGTTCGTGCATCCGCAGCCGGGTGAGCGCGTCCAGCGCGGCGAAGGGTTCGTCGAGCAGCATCAGTTCGGGTTGCCGGACCAGTGCGCGGGCGAGCGCGGTGCGTTGCGCCTCTCCGCCCGACAGGGTCAGCGGCCATGCGTCCAGCCGGTGGGACAGGCCGACTTCCCCCAAGGCTGCATCGGCACGGGCGCGGGCATCGGCGCGGGGAAGGCCCAGCGCGACATTCTTCCACACCTTCTTCCATGGCAGCAGGCGGCTATCCTGAAACACCACGGCGCGTGCGCCGGGGATGGTCACCGCTTGATCCCCGGCCGGATCGAGACCGGCGAGCGTGCGGAGCAGGGTGGTCTTGCCGCTGCCCGAATGACCGAGCAGGGCGACGAATTCACCGGGCGCGATGTCCAGATCAAGATTGTCGATGATGGTGTTTTCACCGAAGCGGCGGGTGAAAGCGCGGAGGCGGACGACGGGAGCGGGCTGCCCCGTTTTTGGAAAATAGGCGACGGTCATGGGATCAGGCCTCCACCAGCTTGGGGCGCCACGCGAGCGCGCGATCTTCGACGATGCGGAGCAGCGTGTCGGCGGCGAGGCCGAGCAGCGCGTAGACCATCAGGCAAACGACGATGATGTCGGTCCGCATGAAATCGCGGGCATTGTTGACCAGGAAGCCCAGCCCGGCGCTGGCGTTGATCTGTTCCGCGATCACCAGCATCACGATCGCCACCGACAGCGCATAGCGCAGGCCGACCAGCAGCGACGGCAGCGCGCCCGGCAGGATGACATGGACGATCAGCGGAAGCCCACGCAGCCCGAAACTGCGCGCGGCATCCACCAGCCGGCGATCGACGCCGCGAATGCCGTTATAGAGATTGAGATAGACCGGAAATAATGTGGCGAAGGCGATCAGCGCGATCTTCGTCGTCTCGCCGATGCCGAACCAGACGATGAAGAGCGGGGCGAGCGCCACCACCGGGATGGTGCGCTTGATCTGCAAGACCGGATCGACCAGCACTTCCCCCGGACGCGACAGGCCCGCGACGATGCCGAGCGCGACGCCGAGCGTGACGCCGATGCCGAGGCCGAGCGCGACCCGCCAGAAGGAGACGAGCAGGTTGGCGGGCAGTTCGCCCGAGGCGACCATGCCGATCAGCGTGCGCAGCACGGCGGACGGCGCGGCGAGGACATGTTCGGGGATCAGTCCGGTCCGCGACGCCACTTCCCACAATGTGAGCAGCAGGAGGGGCGAAACGATCCGCGAACGCGACAGGCCATGAAGGAAAGAGCGATGCTGTGTCATGAGCGTCGGTCGAGCAGGATAACTCTACCAGTTCAATAGAGTTTCGCTTTGCCATGACATGAGCAAAGCTTGATGGTCGGCGGAAAGGGCCGGAAATGCGGTGTTTGTGCCGGTGGTGCGGGCGCGTGGTAGGGGGATGACAGAAAGACTATGCCCGCTGAAATATCGGCTGCACCGCGGGGGCGGCTGCAATGGCCTAGAGGTGCGGCCGGTCCGGTCGGGATCGTCGTGAGGAGTGCGTCATGGCCGTGAACCTTCCTACCAACATGCTGCGCAGCTTCGTCGCGATCGTCGATTCCGGATCGATGCTGAACGCGGCGGAACAGGTGTTCGTCACCCAGTCCGCGCTCAGCCTTCAGGTGAAGCGGCTGGAAGAATTGACGCAGCAGCAATTGTTCCGGCGCGAGGGGCGGCGGCTGGCGCTGACGCCGGCGGGGGATTTGCTGCTGGGCTATGCGCGGCGCATCCTCGCGCTGCATGACGAGGCGGTGGCGGGCTTGAGCGCGGGGCGGTTCGACGGGCCGGTGCGGATCGGGATGGTGCAGGACTTTGCCGATCTGTTGCTGAGCGGCCTGCTGGCGCAGTTCGCGTCGCTGCACGGCGATGCGCAGATCTTCGCGCGGGTGGCGGGCACGGCGGAATTGCAACAGATGCTGGAACGCGGGCAGCTGGACCTCATCATCGGCTATGCCGCGCCGGGTGATGTCCATGCGGTGCGCGTCGCGCCCATGCGCTGGTTTGGCGACGATGCGCTGGTGACGAAGGCGGAGATCCCGCTGGCGGTGCTGGAACGGCCATGCCGCTTCCGCGAGGCGGCGATCGCGGCACTGGACGCAGCCGGGCGGCCCTGGCGGATCGCGGTGGAAACACCCAATCTGTCGACATTGCGCGCGGCGGTGACGGCGGGGCTGGGCATCACCAGCCGGACGGCGCTGTTCCTGCCCGATCTTGCACCGGCCGCCAGCCCGGCGCTGCCGTCGCTGCCCGATGTCGCCTGCATCCTGCAACGCGCCCCGCAATGTGGCGAAGCGCCCCGCCGGCTGGGCGATCTGGCGACGGACCTCATTCTGGCGAACTGATCCACTATCAGCGATTCTCAATCCTGCTTTCGGGATCGTCGTTGGTCGCGGGTGATCGCATCGGCCTAACCATGGGCTTCGCAACGCCGCCCATACCTCGACCGCGCTGCGGACCAGAAAAGGATGTCCGATGCCTGAATCCCTGAACAGCCTGCTTGCCGGTCTTCATGCCGAACGCGTCCGGACATGGGATCAGGCCAAGTTGCAGGTCAATATCGACCAGCGCCGCGAACTGGTCGAACGCCTCGATCCCGCGAACGCCGTGCAGGTGGGCGATGGGATCGCGCCGTTCACGCTGGAGGACAGTGCGGGCGGGGTGATCCGGAGCGATGCATTGCTGGCGGAGGGACCGGCGGTGTTGATCTTCTTCCGTTTTGCCGGTTGCCCCGCCTGCAACATCGCTCTGCCTTATTATCAGCGGGCCTTGTGGCCGGCCTTGTCGGCGGCGGGGATTCCGCTGGTGGCCGTCAGCCCGCAAATCCCCGAACGGGTGGGGGAGATCGGGACGCGGCACGGGCTGACGTTCAGAATCGCGTCCGACCCCGGCAATGCTCTGGGCCGGCGGCTGGGCATCACCTTCGAAGCCAATGCCGCGACGCGCGCGGGTGGCGAAGGGCCGGGCTGGATCGGCGCGGTGGTGGGGACGAACAGCTGGGAATTGCCGCAGCCGACCGTGATCGTCATCGGTCGGGATCATGTCGTCCGGTTCGCCGCGATCAGCCCCGACTGGCTGGTGCGTGCGGAAGCCGGGCCGATCCTGGAGAGTCTGAGCGATGCATTGGGCGGGGCGCGGGTGGCGGCAGCGGCTTGACCGTAGGGGCGAAGGGACGGCGCGCGGCTACGGTGTCGCCGTCCCGCAATTGATCCAGATTGTGGCCGATCTGCATCGCCCGACTGACTGAATCCAACAGCGGGCTGAATTTTTCTTTGCCGGACCATATGCAAGGCCATGCGGCGCTTTGGCCGCCGGCTGGTAGAAGTGCTCCCAAGCGAGGCTCGTAAAGCCTCCGTCTCATTACAGGGAAAGTCCGTTTTCATGTCGCATCATCGTCATGCACTGCGCGCAGGCGCCGCGCTTGCCATCGTCCTTTCGGTCCCTGCCATCGCGCAGGATGTCGCGACGGCGCAGGCGGAGGCGGCGAGTGACGAGATCGTCGTCACGGGCAGCCGCGCGCCGGGGCGCAGCCGGCTGGACAGCGTATCGCCGATCGACGTGCTGAGCGGCGAAGAGTTGCGGGCGCAGGGGACGACCGAACTGGCGCAGGCGCTGTCGAGCGTGGTGCCGTCGATCAATTTCCCGCGGCAGGCGGCGGTGGACGGTACGGATGCAATCCGCCCCGCAACGCTGCGCGGTCTCAGCCCGGATCAGACCCTGGTGCTGATCGACGGGACGCGCGCCCATACGTCTGCGCTGCTGAACATCAACGGTTCGGTGGGGCGCGGGGCGGCGGCGGTCGATCTCAACACCATTCCGACGATCGCGCTCGACCGGATCGAAGTGCTGCGCGATGGCGCGTCCGCGCAATATGGGTCGGATGCGATTGCCGGCGTCGTCAATCTGCGGCTGCGGCAGGCGCGGACGGGTGGGGGCGGGACGGTCAGCTATGGCCGCTACATTACCGATGTCGATACGGCGCGGACGTCGCGCAACGAGAATGACGGGGGTGCGGTGACCGTCGCCGGATGGCAGGGCATCGGGCTGGGCAGCGACGGCTTCCTGACGCTGTCGGCCGAATTTGTCGACCGCAACCCGACCAACCGCGCGGACAGCGACCCACGCAAGGCCCCCGCGACGATCCGCGCGCGCTATGGCGACCCGTCGACCCGGCAATATACGGTCTATGCCAATGCGGCCAAGCCGATCGGCGATGGTGGCTGGGAGCTTTACGGCAATGGCGGCTATCAGCATCGCCGCAGCGCGAGCGCGGCCTTCCCCCGCATCGTGGGTGGCACCGACAATAATCTGAACGCGGCGGCGGTGGCGGGGATCTACCCGGACGGCTTCCTGCCGCTGATCGGCACGCGGTCCCAGGATTATAACGCCACGGCGGGGCTGCGCGGCGAATTGTCCGGATGGAAGGTGGACCTGACCGCCAGCTATGGCCGCAACACGATCGATTTCAGCACACGGGACTCCGCCAACGCGACCTATGGCAATGCGTCGCCGACCGACTTCGACAGCGGGCGGTTGACCTATGACCAGTTTGTCGGCGGGATCGACATCGCGAACAGTCTGCCGCTGGGGACGGGCACGCTGAACGTCGCTTATGGTGCGGAATATCGGCGCGAGGGTTTCAAGATCGGCGCGGGGCAGCCGGAATCCTATAATCGCGCGGCGGACAGCAATCTGGCGCTGGCGCCGGGCGCGCAGGGCTTTCTGGGGTTCCAGCCGTCCAACGAAGTCGACGCGCATCGCAGCAATGTCAGCCTCTATCTCGATCTGGAGGCGCAGTTGAGCGACGCTTTCACCATCGGCGCGGCGGTGCGCGGCGAAAGCTATTCCGATTTCGGCGAGACCGCGACTGCCAAGCTGTCCGCACGCTATGATGTTGCGCCGTGGCTGGCCTTTCGTGGTGCGGCGTCGACCGGCTTCCGCGCGCCGTCCTTGCAGCAATCCTATTATACGTCGACGCAATCGCTGGTGGTCGGCAATCAGATTCTGGAAACCGGGCTGTATCCGGTGTCGAGCGGCATTGCGCAGGCGCTGGGCGGACGCGAACTGGAACCGGAGAAGTCGCGCAACTATTCGGTCGGCACGGTGCTGCGTGCGGGCGGGGCCAGCCTGACGGTCGATGCCTATCGCATCCGCATCCGCAACCAGATCGCGCTATCCGAGAATATCCAGGCGACGTTCAGCCCGCAGGTGGCGACCATCCTCGCGCCGTTCGGCGTGCGGGCGGCGCGCTTCTTCATCAATGGCATCACGACCACGACGAAGGGGATCGACATCGTCGGCAGCTATCCGGTGCGGACGGCGTCGCTGGGCACGTTCAATCTGGGGGTCGCGGCCAATTTCAACGACATCAAGGTGAACAAGGTACCGACCTCCACCGCCACCTTGTCGCCGACGCCGACCCTGTTCGGGCGCAACCGCGTGCTGACGATCGAGGACGGGACGCCCGCGACCAAGATCGTCGGCAGCGTCGACTGGAAGTTGCAGGATTTCGGCGTCACCGCGCGCGCGACCTATTATGGCGACGTCCTGCAACCGGGCAGCACCGCGGCGACGGACGTGCGGACGGGGCGCAACACGATCGTCGATCTGGAAGGGCGCTACCAGATCACGCCGGCGGTCGGGCTGGCGGTGGGCGCGGCGAACCTGTTCGACCGCTATCCGAACATCTGGCCGGGCAACATCAACAATAATGGCGTGACGGCTTTCCCTTATTATTCGCCGTTCGGGTTCAACGGTCGCCAGCTTTATGCGCGGGTCAATCTGGCCTGGTGAGGGATGGGGGCAGGGGACGGCCGGCGCGAAAAACGGCCGTTTCCCATGGGATGCCCCCCGAACCGGTTTCGCGCGTTACGGACTGGTCATCATGAAGGACCAGCTATGAAAATACCCAAAGACGCCGTCATTGCCGTTGCCGATGGTGCCATCCTGAAGCTGTTCCGCAATAGCGGCGACGAAGGCAGCCCGAAACTGACCGCGTTGCCGGATGCCGATGTCGACGGCGACAATAAGGGTTCCGGCGGGCGGCATCAGAGCAGTTCCGCCAACCCGGACGACCGGCAGCAGGACGAGGACGGGTTCGCCGCAGGGATCGCGGAGATCCTGAACGCGCGCGTGCTGGCGGGGAAGATCGATGCCCTGATCGTGGTCGCCGCGCCGAAGACGCTGGGCGAATTGCGCAAACATTATCACAAGACGGTCAGCGCCGCGCTGGCGGGCGAGTTGTCCAAGGATCTGACGGGCCATTCCGTGGCGGAGATCGAAAAGGCGGTCAGCGCCGCCTGAGTGCGTGCGAGCGCCCGGCGCGGATGCGGCCGGGCGTTCGCATCAATGTGATATGGGAGAAAGCGACATGAGCACCAACGAGATCGCCGAAGCGCGTCGGCGGGAGATCGCCACCGAGCATCTGCTCTTCGGATTGATGCAATATGTGGAGGCGCGGCATCCGGGTCTGCTGGAAACGCTGGAGTCCAGTCTCGACCATCTGGGCGACCATGCCAGTGACGAGACCAAGGATGACGAGGCGGTGCGCGGGATCGCACGGCGGATGATCGCCAGTGCACGGCACGAGGTGCGGCATTGATCGGCTGAGGAGGAAAGCGGGTCGTTCGGCAGGTGCCGACGACCCGTTATGGTTGCGTGAACGCGTCGGCCTTGGTGGCTTCGATCAGGCGGAAAGACGCTCCATGGCGGGATCGAAGGTCGATATGGCGCGCCAGTCGCCTTCGGACGGCTTGTGCATGGCGCGACCGCAATCCGCGCATCGGCTGCGCTGGTAACCGATCCGGTTGGGGGAGAAGGCGGCCTCGGGCCAGTGGCTTCCGAGCAGGCAGGACATTTTCATATGGGCGCAGCGCTTTTCGCGCCCTACGGTTCCCGCAAAAGGGAAATGGGATGCGCGGCATTCGATACCGGCTTTGGTGGGCGCGGGCGAAGTTCCGGATCGGATCCGATGCGCTGGCCGCTGCGGGCTATGAACCGCCCCGCAAGCGTCAGGTCAGAAAATAGGGAAACGGACGCCGGCCGGGGCAAGCGTCCGGGTTCACGACGTCCGGTCAGTTGCCGTTGATGACGGCGTTCTTTTCCGCATCCGACATCGCATCGGCATTCACGTCCGCATCGTCGATGGCTTCTTCCTTGGCGTCGGCGGCCTCGTGGGTCGTCTCGGCCTTGGCCTTCATCAGATCCTTGGCGTTGCCGTCCATCTTGGCCGCGGCGGCGTCCATGGCATCGGCCTTGTTCTCCAGCGCGTCATGCGCCTGATCGCCCAGCGTGTCGTCGCCCTTTCCGCCGCAGGCGGTCAATGCCAGCAGGCCGGCGCCCAACGCCGCAATCATCGAAACGCGCATCATCTTCTCCCGAAACTTCGTCATCATCCATGGCGCGGGCGATCCGCCACGCGCCATGGATGGCTTGAACCGCGGAAGGGGTGATCGGTTGCGCCGATCGCCCGTAATCCGCTTTTAGAAGCGGAAATTCGCCGTCACGGCGGCGACATGCGAATTGAAGCGATCCCCGCTGCGGCGGAAATCGGTGCCGTTGGCGTTGACCAGCACGAACGGATTGGTCGCGGGGGACGTGCCGCGTGCGGAGCGGACGGTGTAGCTGTTGTCCTTCAGGCTGGTGAACAAATATTGCGCACCGATCGAGAAGTTCGGCGCGAGCCGCTGTTCGATGCCGCCGCCGGCGCGATAGCCCCACGCATCGTCATTGCCATTGTCGCTGAAGCTGTTCGCGACATTGGTGCTGGTGAAGCTGTTGCGGATCTTGCCCCATGCGCCGCCGCCGGTGCCGTAGATCAGCGTATCGCCCAGTGCAACGCCGGCGCGGGCGCGGATGCTGGCATTGTCGCGGAGACGCCGTATCATCGTATAGGATGCGGGGGTGGTGCTGTAGGTGCTGACGCTGTCATTGATGGTGGCGCGGCCATAATCGCCGACGACGCCGACGACGATGGCGCCGAACTGCATGTCATAACCGGCATGGACCTTCCAGTCGACGCCGTCGCGGTCGCTGCTGCACCCGCCGGCCGGTGCGTTGGTTGCCGCCGCGCCGCCGCAGGTGCCGGGCGAGAAGGCATTGGCGCCCGCCGCGGTGCGGACCGTGTCGCCGAACGTGCCGTCGAGATTATTGTCGAACAGCACGGCCTCGTTTCGGTCCTTCGGCTGGAAACCATAGCCGAGCTGACCACCGACATAGGGACCGGTCCAGCTTTCCGCGACCTGCGCGGACAGCGGCGCGGCGACGCCCAGTGCGAGGCCGAGAACGGGGACGTAGCGAAGCATCTTCATACAGGAGCCTTTGAAAACAGGAACCTGCCTAGAAAGCCGCGCCGCCATGGATGTTGCGTGACAAAGTGTTACCGACCCTGATGGCGTGTCGGGCCGCCGGGCGGAAGCCTGTCCTGTCAGGCGCTGGGCGGACCGGCGACATCCGGTTGTTTCCCGTCCGGTCGATCCGAACGATCCGGCAACAGCGCGTGCACGCGTTCCGACGGGCGGCACAGCCTGACGCCGCGCGGCGACACGACGATCGGGCGATTGATGAGGATGGGGTGGGTTATCATCGCTTCCAGCAGCGCGTCATCGGGCAATGCGGGGTCGTCGAGGCCGAGTTCGACATAGGGTGTCCCCTTATCCCGCAAGAAATCCCGCGGGCGGAGACCGGCCCGTGCGATCAGCGCGGTCAGCATGGCGCGGGAGGGCGGGGTCTTGAGATATTCGATCACATGCGGCTCGATGCCAGCATCACGGATCAGCCCCAATACGGTCCGCGACGTGCCGCAGGCCGGGTTGTGGTAGACGATGATATCGACGTCCATGGCGCGTTCCTCCGACAGCAGGATATGGCTGGTGCTGGCGCTACGTGATGATTGCATGAAATGCGGCGGCAGGCATTGAGGCTGGTATTTTTCAATGGAAGCAGGCCGGTATCTCGTGGCCGTATCGGCCAGACCGTCGCGCTAAATCGTTGATCTACAACGATGGTGACCCCAACGGGAATCGAACCCGTGTTTTCGCCGTGAAAGGGCGACGTCCTAGACCGCTAGACGATGGGGCCGCGTAGCGTGGAGGCCGGATAGGCGGAGCGGGGCGGGGGGTCAAGCGGGGAATTGCATCAATTTGCCCATGCGGCGTCTTCGATGTGCATTTCGGCGGCGGGGCGGCTGCCCCAATCGTCGATGCGGACGCGGCCGGCGATCCAGAGGCGGCGGTCGGGACCGGCGGCGAGGAGCGCCTGGCCGAGCGGGCTGTCGGCCTGGCGGAAGGCGATGCTCTTGATCGTGCGGCCGTCCGCGCCGGACAGGATGGCGCGGACATGGCCGTTGCCGACGACATCGGCGCGGATGATGCGGACGGGGCCGGCAGCGATGCGCGGGGAGGGCCAGCCCATGCCGTATGGTCCGCCGCGATCGAGCGATTCGACCAGTTCGGGCGTGACACCGCCGGCGGCGACGACCGCGTCGAAGAGCAAAGCGCGATCATCCCGCGAACGATCCACCGCCGCGCGCAGCCGCTCATCGAGGAACGCGGCGAGCGCTTCGATGCCGTCCGCCTGGATGGTGAGACCGGCGGCCATGGCGTGGCCACCGCCCGCGACGAGCAGGCCGGATTCCTTGGCGGCGAGGATTGCCGCACCGAGATCGACGCCTGCGATCGAGCGGCCCGAGCCTTTGCCCATGCCCTTTTCGTCGATGGCGATGACGATGACAGGCTTGCCGAGCTTTTCCTTCAGCCGCCCGGCGACGATGCCGATGACGCCGGGATGCCAGTCGCGCCCGCCGACGACCGCGACCGCGCGGTCGCCGGCCTGTTGCAGCGCCGCGTCGGCGGCTTCGTTGACGGCGGTTTCGATCATGCGGCGGTCTTCGTTGAGCCGGTCGAGTTCGGTGGCGAGGATGCGGGCTTCCTCTGGATCTTCGGTGGTGAGCAGGCGGACGCCGAGATCGGCGCGGCCGACGCGTCCGCCAGCGTTGATGCGCGGACCGAGCGCAAAACCCAGATCGCTGCATGTCGGGTTGCGGGTGAGGCGGGAGGCCTCGATCAGCGCCGCGATGCCGACATTGCGGCGCGCGCCCATCACCTTCAGCCCCTGCGTCACGAAGGCGCGGTTGAGGCCGCGCAGCGACGCGACATCGGCCACGGTGCCGAGCGCGACCAGATCAAGCATGTCGATCAGGCGCGGTTCGGGACGGTCGGCGAAATGCCCGCGGCGGCGCAGGACGCGGAGCAGCGCGCTGCCGAGCAGGAAGGCGACACCGACCGCCGCCAGATGGCCGAATGCGGCGCCTTCCGCTTCGTCGACCCGGTTCGGGTTCACGACGGCGAAGGCGGCGGGAAGTTCGGCGGCGCATTGATGATGATCGACGACGATGACGTCGATGCCGGCGGCGTGGGTGGCGGCGAGCGGTTCGAAGGATTGCGCGCCGCAATCGACCGTGACGATCAGCGATGCGCCGTCCGCCGCCAGCCGGGTGAGCGCGGCGGTGGTGGGGCCATAGCCTTCGAGAATGCGATCGGGGATGTAGACGACCGGCGACAGGCCGAGCGCGCGCAGCAGGCGGACCATGAGCGCGGCGGAGGTTGCGCCGTCGACATCATAGTCACCGAAGATGGCGACAGCTTCGCCCGCGATGACCGCATCGGCGAGGCGTTCGGCGGCGCGGTCCATGTCACGGAAGATGGACGGATCCGGCATGAAGCCGCGAATGGTGGGCGTGCGGTGATCGTCCACCGCATCACGCGGGCAGCCGCGTGCCATCAGCAATTGCGTGACGAGATCGTCCGGCTGGAAACCGGGATCGTCGGCGACGCCGGCCGGACCCGAACGGCCGCGCCAGCGCCATGCCTGCCCCATGATGGAAGTTTCGACGCCGAGGAAGGAAGTGGACATGCCTTCGCTTTAGAGCGTTACCGGACCAAGTTGAACCACCGTCATCGCCCAGCGGGCGACCGCTGCGCGGCGGGGCGCTTTTGACGTGATGCTGCGTTGCTCGTCGGTCACGATGCTTTGGCATCGCTTCCTTCTCACGCCTTGCATCACGCCAAAATCACCTCCGTGCCGATGATCCAACTTGATCCGGTAACGCTCCAGCGCCGGAACGTCCGGGCGGGAATGGCGCGGTGGCGATCCGCGTCAGGCCGGCTTGTGATGTTCGCCCTTTACCCAACGGACCGTGCGGGAGCTGGCGCGCATCACGACGCTTTCCGTCGTCATGATGCCGCCCTTCTTGCGCTTGACCCCGGCGAGCAGCGAACCGTCCGTGACGCCGGTGGCGGCGAAGATGGCATCGCCGCGCACCAGATCGGACAGATGGTAGATGCGGTCGAGATCCTCGACGCCCCATTTGGCGGCGCGGCCTCGCTCGTCATCGTTGCGGAACAGCAGCCGCCCCTGAAACTGGCCACCGACGCAGGCGAGCGCGGCCGCCGCCAGCACGCCTTCGGGTGCGCCGCCCGAACCGAGATAGATGTCGATCGTGGTATCGGGATCGGTGACCGCGATGACGCCCGCGACGTCCCCGTCCGGGATGAGCATGATGCCGCAGCCCAATCCACGCAGTTCGGCGATCAGTTTTTCATGGCGGGGGCGATCGAGCACGCAGGCGATGATCTCATGCGGTTCGACACCCTTGGCCGCGGCGAGCGCGCGGACATTCTCGCTGGGCGAGCGATCGAGCGAGACGAGGCCTTCCTCATAGCCTGGACCGATCGCCAGCTTGTCCATATAGACGTCGGGGGCGTTCAGCAGGCCGCCTTCTTCGGCGATGGCGAGGACGGCCAAGGCGTTGGGGCCGTTCTTGGCGGTGATGGTGGTGCCTTCGAGCGGATCGAGCGCGATGTCGATCTTCGGGCCTTTGCCGGTGCCGACCTTTTCGCCGATGAAGAGCATGGGGGCTTCGTCGCGCTCGCCCTCGCCGATGACGACGGTGCCGTCGAAATCCAGTTCGTTGAACGCGGCGCGCATGGCTTCCACGGCGGCGGCGTCGGCGGCTTTCTCGTCGCCACGGCCGACCAGGGTGGAGGCGGCGATGGCCGCGGCTTCGGTGACGCGGACCATTTCGAGGACGAGAACCCGGTCAAGGGCCTTGCTTGCTTTCACCATGTGATCTGCCATCCTCAATGCCTGTTCTTGGCCAAGGCGATAAAGAGGGGGTCGGGGCTTGTCGAGGCTGCTACTGGTCATGACAGCGGTGTCTTCCGTGGCCGTTCCCTATGGGCCGGTGCTGCCGCCGGCCGGGGTGAAAACGCCGCTGCAACGCCTGAACGCGCAATATGATGAACGCTACGCCCCGCATCGCCCGGCGCCGCCGTGCCGGATGCGGACCGGCGAAGACATCGTCGTCTGCGCGGAGGCAGGAGGCACCGCGCCCTATCGCCTGCCATTGCCGCGGGAACGATATGCGGTGGGCGATCGGGTGACCCATGTCTCGGAGCCGGCAGCCGGATCATTGGTCACCGGTTTCTGCCATCGGCCTGGCTGTGCTGAACAGCCGAAGGTGTTCGAAACGATCGGGAAGATCATCACCGCGCTGAAGGGCGAGGATCCGCATTGAAACGCAGATCCTGCGCCGGGGATCAGACGTCGAGAATGTGCATGAGCATGGGGCGGCCGGCGATGCTGGGGGATCCTTCCAGCCGGTCGAGCGCGTTCGTGACGGCGCGTTCGGGACAGACATGCGTGACCAGCACGAGCAGGACATTGCCGTCCGCATCGGCTCCGCGCTGGACCATGCTTTCGATCGAAACGCCCGCATCGCGCATCGCCGCGGTGATTTCCGCCAGCACGCCGGGCCGATCGGCCACGGTGAAGCGCAGATAGGCACGGCTGCGGCGATCGCCGACCGGGGCGATGGCGGGGGTGGCGAGGGCCGCGACGGGCATGGCGAAGGCCGGGCCGGTCTCGCCGCGGGCAACGTCGATCAGATCGGCCACCACGGCCGAGGCGGTAGGGCCTTCGCCCGCGCCGCGCCCCTGGAACAGCAGGCGGCCGACGAAATTGCCCTCCGCCACCACCGCATTCAGCGAACCGGCGACATGGGCGAGCGGATGGTGCATCGGTACGAGGCAGGCCTGCACGCGCTGGAACAGGCCCTTGGCATCCGCCTCGCCCACTCCGATCAGGCGGACGCGGTAGCCGAGCGCCGCCGCCTCCGCGATATCCGCCGCGATGACATGGCGGATGCCCGATACGGTGACGGCAGCGAAATCGATCGCGGTGCCGAACGACAGGCTGGCGAGGATCGATAATTTGTGCGCTGCGTCGATCCCGTCAATGTCGAAGCCGGGATCAGCCTCGGCATAGCGCAGCGCCTGTGCATCGGCGAGGACGTCCGCGAAATCGCGCCCTTCGGTCTCCATCGTGGTGAGGATGTAATTGCAGGTGCCGTTGAGGATGCCGTAGACGCGGGCAATCTCGTTTGCCGCAGCGCCTTCGCGCAAGCCCTTGATGACGGGGATGCCGCCGGCGACCGCGGCTTCATATTTCAACGCCGCGCCGCTTTTCTCTGCGGTTTCCGCCAGTTCCAGCCCGTGATGCGCGATCATCGCCTTGTTCGCGGTGACGAAGGCGCGTCCGCGGCCAAGCGTGTTGCGGGCGAGGGTGAGGGCGGGGCCGTCCGATCCGCCGATCAGTTCGACCACCGCATCGATATCCTCGCGCGCGGACAGCGTGGCGGCGTCGTCGACCCAGTCGAACCGCGACAGATCGACGCCGCGGTCGCGCGTCCGGTCCCGCGCGGAGACGGCGACGATCTCGATGGCACGGCCGGCGCGCCGCTCGATCAGCGCGCGATTGGTGTCGAGCAGCTTCACCACGCCGCCGCCCACGGTTCCTAGCCCGGCCAAAGCGATCCTGAGCGGCGTGGTCATGTCGTCTCGTCCCCGTTTGCGTTCCGCCGAGCGTCCTACCGTGGTCCGCCGCAGGTGCAAGCCGGAACGGGCGGGGGCGGGCGATCGTTGATGTCGCGCAACTGGTGCAGGAGATGCGTGATGACCGATATGAAGCCCGATCCGGCGACCGAAAAGAACAAGGCGCCCGAGAAGGACGCGATGCTGGAGGATGGTTTGGCGGACTATGGCTCTGCGGGGCAGGCGGCCGTCGAGGGCGTGGATGCGGACAAGGCGAAGACGCCCGAGGGGGAATGAGGGGCCTGCGGCGCGGGATGGGATGGTCCTGCGCCAATGGGCTGGGACGGGGGTTTTGACGGTGTCGGGCGGTCGGCGGTAGTTCGGCTGATTGGCGGGCGGAAGTGAACTGCGATCAGGTTTGAATGATCGGTGTAACGGACCGACTTGGGGGCGTACTTCACTGAGATCCAGACGCTTTAGCCATGATCGAACAGGGTAAAATCGAACATTTATTTACGGGGCCGGGAGATGCGGTCCGGGTTGTCGCAAATAGAAGGCCACGCATATAGGCGATACTGCCGATAACCGGCGCACGGAACGCCGAGAATGCAGTTTGCGCGCTGTTGGCGTCAGGAAGCCCCGTCTCTCGCAAATGACACGATGATCGTGAGTCTCGCTTAACGGATCGACCCGGACGCAGTGCGCCCGGGTCGATCCCGTCGATCGTATCAGTCTCGAAGATCGGCCGGGACGGTTCCGCCATTCTGGGCGAGCTTCGTCATGACCTGACGATGGAGCCAGATGTTCATCGCCGCGCTGTCTTCCGTGCTGCCGGTATAACCCAGTTCATGCGCGAGTTCGGTGCGGTTCTGGCGGCTGCTGTCGAGGCCGAGCAGCGTCATCAGATCCACGATCGATGTGCGCCAGTTGCTCGGACGCCCCGCCGCCGCGGCCTTCTGCGTCAGGATCGCCTCGACATCGACCGGTGCCTGCGTTGCGGACGGCACCGGAAGCACGGGGCTGGCCGGGATCGGCGAAACGCCAGCCGGCGCCTGCGGTGCGACCGGTGCCGCTTGTGGAGCCGGCGCGGCCGGCTTCGACGCGCCGATGCCGGTGCCCAGCAGGCCCTTGTCGCCAAAGATGGCATGCTGGATCTTGTCGAAAATACTCAGGGGGGTTTGGTCCTCACCGGTGGTCGATGCGGGTGGAACGACCTGCTTGCGGGAAGGATGCGTGGGTGGGGACTGAGCGGTGCGTTTGGCGAAGTTGTGCGAATTTGCGGGTTATGGAGGAATTGCGTTCCTTGCGTAGCGATAAAAAGAAAACTGACTTGGATGTTGCGGCTAGACCGCGATCTCTGAGCGGTCATACCGCGACGGCCTGCATATAGTAGCGGTTGTAAGTTGCTGCTGGACCGCGATCTCTGAGCGGTTATACCCGTCGGCGCACGCGATGCCTCGCAATTCCTGTTGCTGCTGGACCGCGATCTCTGAGCGGTTATACCATAGTCGGGTTCGAGGACCTGCAGCTGTAAGTTGCTGCTGGACCGCGATCTCTGAGCGGTTATACCCGTGCTGGTCGAGGGATATGCGAAGCGTTCGTTGCTGCTGGACCGCGATCTCTGAGCGGTTATACCATAAACGGTATTGTTTAGAGAGGCAACCCAGTTGCAGCTGGACCGCGATCTCTGAGCGGTTATACCGACGCCCTAGCTGGGCTGCAATCCTGGCTAGTTGCAGCTGGACCGCGATCTCTGAGCGGTTATACCCAGCCACCGATCCTTGCCCTGTTGCTTAGTGTTGCAGCTGGACCGCGATCTCTGAGCGGTTATACCCACGAACCAATCCTCCCATCAACGTCGCGGGTTGCAGCTGGACCGCGATCTCTGAGCGGTTATACCTGAGCGTCGGCGTGACGATCAGCTTCATTTGTTGCAGCTGGACCGCGATCTCTGAGCGGTTATACCGGCGTGTTGGCAGAAAGCGTTGCCGGCGCTGTTGCAGCTGGACCGCGATCTCTGAGCGGTTATACCTAACCGCGCTGGCGGAGAAGGTCGAAGGGGGTTGCAGCTGGACCGCGATCTCTGAGCGGTTATACCCCTGCCTATGCAGCGCCCGGCAGGATCATGGTTGCAGCTGGACCGCGATCTCTGAGCGGTTATACCCGATGGTTGGTTATTCCGTTGATCCTGAACGGAATAACCGCCCATTTTTCCAATAGAACCCGCAGCGAATCCATCAGAACAGCGCCAGCTGGTCGGGATTTTTGCGGGGTTTGCGTTTGGATTGGCCGGCGAACCGGACGATCGTTTCATATTGGCGGTCGGTGAAGGTCAGGATGTGGATCTCGCCTTTGTCGGGCAGGTGGGATTCGATGCGGCGCATATAGGCCTCATAGTGTTCCTTGCCGTTGCAGAAGCGGGCATAGACCGAGAACTGGCTTTTCTCGAATCCTTCGTCGAGCAGATATTCGCGGAATTTGGTGGCGGCGCGCATGTCGGCCTTGGTGGTGACGGGCAGGTCGAACATCACGAAGATCCACATCAGACGATAGCCACTGAGAAGGAGCGGGGTCATGGCAGCAACGCGTCGAGCGCGGCGAATGCGATGGCCGGCGGCGGTTGCGGGAGGATGAGGTCGGCGGCGCGACCGGTCTGGAAGGCGCGGGCGAGGGTCTGACCGGCGCGGGTGGCGGCGAGCGCGACGGTGGTGATGCCGGCTTCGCCCGGAAGATCATGCGCGATCAGGCGGGCATAGCTGCGCTTGGCGTCGGGCGTCACCGCGTCGATGCCGGCGGCGCGCAGCCGCACGGTGAGCGCGTCGACCAATGGACGGAAAGGTTCGATCAGATCGTCGGCCAGTGCGAAGGCATTGCCGCGATTGGCGTGGTGGACGCCGATCGAGGGATGCAGTCCGGCCGCCATCACCGCGCGGGCACAGAGCGCACGCATGACGGCATAGCCATAATTGAGCATGGCATTGGCGCCGGCGGCGTCGCGGTCGCGGCGGAAATCCGCGCCCATCAGCAACGGCCAGTAACGGCGGGCCGCCTGCGCCTCGACATTGTCGGGATCGCCCGAGCCGACGCTGCGCGCGAGCAGATCGAACGCGCCGGCGGGGCCGCCATTGGCGTCGAGCACCGCGCCCTGCCAGCGGATCTTGGCCATGATGATGTGCCGCCAAAGTTGCTTGGCGAGCGGGCGCTTGGCCTCCCACTGCGCACGCATCCGCAAATTTTGGGCGTGATGGCCATCCACGGGCAGGCACACCGCTGCGGGGATGTGGTTCGTGCCGCACAGCAGGACGGTGGCGCCGCGTTCGGCGAGCGCCAACAGCAAATTGGTGGACCAGGTGATGCCATGCGCATGGACGATGACCGCGACGATATCATCGAGCGCGATACGGCCTTCTTCTTCGCCGTCGGCGGCGACGATGAGGAAGCCGCGATGCGCCGACAAATGCCGGCCGTCCGTGGCGATGTCGACGATCCGGTCCACCCCCGCGGCCGCCCTCAGTCCGCGGCCGCGCGTGCGCGGATGCGCGCCTTGCGCGTGGAGGTGATGGCCGGGAAACCCGGATCCATGACGCGTCCGATCTCATCGATGCGCACCTGCCTTGCGCGCCACTTTTTCAACGTGCCGGGGGAGGGATAGACATATTTGAATGGGTCTTCGCGATCGGCATCGCGCGCTTTCAATGCGCCCGCTTCATTGGGCGGCGCCAGCGCCAGTTGCTTCTCGGAATATTTGACGACGCGCATGAGTTCACGCGGCGCGCCATCTCGTTCGACTGCAAGAATATCGTCCCGCTGGAAACTGAGAACCTTGCGGGCGGCGGGGTGGGGGCGGGGGGCCGCGCCGGACTGGTGCGCGTCGAACATGGAGACGATGCTGGACCGCGCGATGCCGTCCCGGTCGGTCCAGTGGGTGATCCATTTGCCGTCGGGCAGTTCCCAGACGTCGTAGCGATAATTGCTGTCGCCTTTATAGCCCTTGTAGATCTTGCCGTTGGCATCGCGGATCGGAATGACCTTCAGCGGCTGCACGACGCGGACGCGGCGAATGCCACGGTAGGTGAGGTCGCCCAGTTCGTGGAAACGCTGGATGCGGGCTTCGAACGCCTTGCCTTCATGGCCATCCATGAAATCATGGAGTTTCCGGCGAAGATCCGGTTCGCGCACGCGATCGATATCCGCACCTGATTTGAGCGAGGTCAGCAGGACGCGGTTGACGACGATGCTGTTGCCCTTCGCGTCCTTCTCGCCGGTGATGCCATAAGCAGTATCATTGTGCAGGCGGCCGGCGGTCTGGTCCCGTCCGGGTTTGAGGCCGACCTTCGACACCGTGCCATGGTCGTTGCGGTGCGCGACGGTGATCGCATTGACGGTCTTTCGCAGATCCTCGCGAAATCCCTCCCACGGCTCGGGAAATTCGATCTTGTCGCGACCGGCCTCCCCTTCGATGCCGGACAGGGTCTGCGCCTTCTTCAGGAAGCGGCGATCGATGACCGCGACCAAGGCGGCGTCGATCGCATGGTGGCGGTGGTCGAGCCGGTTTTTGGGCTGGCCGGCACCGCCGCCGAAATTATGGTCCGGAAGCAGATCGTTCAGGCCGAGCTTGCGGCGCACGATTTCGGTCAGCCGGCCGGGGGAGACCCAGACATGGCTGCTGCCCTCGCCCCGTTCGGGATAGAGGGTGGACAGATATTCGCGGGCGAGACGCGAGAGATACTGGGTGTCGACCAGATGACGCGCGAGGAAGGATTCCTCGTCCTGATAGCGTTCCATGGCATCGGGTTCGAAGCGCCAGCGCTTGTTCTTCGGCAGGCGGGACGCGCGTTCGGCAATTTCGGGCCAGAGATCGCCATGGCCCCAGGCCTGGAACGGGGATTGTTTGCGTTTCGCGCGATTGGACGCGGTGGTGCAGAGGATCTTGTTGGCGTTGCTGTCGTCGAGCGTCGCCGCGTAGGGCAGGATATGGTCGATTTCGACCGATGCGGAGAAGAGCATGTCGATCGAGATCTGCGTGCCGCTATAGACGCAGCGGCGATCGAGGATGTTGCCGAGGTTGAGTTCCTCCCACAGTTTTAACCGTGCGCGATTGGCGCCTGTGTCTGGCTGGCCGATCTGGCGCAGCGTTTCGGAACGGCGTTCGGCCTCGCGCCGGTTGGCGGTGTTGCGCTTGTTGTCCTCGCGCTTTTCTTCTTCCGACTTGTTGATGTCGCGCGCCAGTTCGATCGCGATTTCGGCCGGGGGGCCATAAGCGCGGATCAGGCGGTTCACGATGCGGCGAAGCTGGTTGAGGCCGATATGCACGGTCGGATTGGTCAGGCGGCCGATGCGGGTTTCATCCGGATCGGATGGATCTCCCGTACCGGGCATGATGTGCCGTTCCAGTGCGGTGCCATAATAAGGCAAGGCGGGACGGCCTTCCGCGTCCGTGAAGATTTCACCGGTGCGATGATCGCTATGATGGCCGAGGCCGGCGGCGAGGACGGCCTTGTCATAGGTGATGACCTTGCCGTCGGCGTCCAACTCGTCGGTCAGTGCCGCGATCAGCTTCGTCGTCGCGGTCAGGCCGAAGCGGCCATAGCCGGCGGGCAGGTTGGCGTTGGCGGTCGCCTTGTCCTGCGCGGGATCGAAATCATAGGTTTCGGTCAGCCATCCGCGGAAGGCGGCATCGTCGGCATCGCTTTCGACCGCCTGCTGGCGGGCGATGATCTCTTCCTGCTGATCGGTGGTCAGGTGGACCCAGCGCGGGCCGAAGCGCGTCTTCGCGCCCATTTCGGCGGCGACCTCGTCGCCCTTCAATTCGGTGCGGTTCTCGCTTTCCTTGTTGAACCGGGCGGCGCTGTCGAGTTTCAGCGTGTTGCGGAGCGTGGCGAAGCTGACCTTGCGCTTGTCCTTCAGTTTCAGGAGCAGCAAATCACGTTGCTCGCGGGTCAGCGGCACCGCGACTTCGCCCGGACGGACGATCTTGAGATTGTTCAGTTCTTCCAACAGGCGGCGGCGCTGGAACAAGGGATGCGCCTTGGGCAGGCGGCGCTCGCCCGGGACCAGCGTGCACATGCCGATCTGTGGGGTTCGCAACGGGCGCTGGTGGAAGATGATCTCGTAGAGCCGGTCATGGACTTCGCCGGTCAGCGTATCGGGGTGATGCGGGGCCTGCGTGTCCCAGATCGCGTCGAATTCCTCCTGAACGAGCGCGCGTCCGGGATAGAAATCATAGCCGTCGCCCTTGGCGCCTTCGCCGGTTTCCGGGCGCAGGCGCGTGCGGACGCTCTGGATCTTGTTGGGGTCGTTGGTTTCGGTGCGCAGGATATGCAGAAGTTCGCCGAATGTGCGGGCGTCCTTTTCGGCGATCTTGTCGCGCAGGCGATCGATCCCGACCGAGACCTTGCCCGCTTCCTCGCCATCCTTCCGGTCGGCCTTGCGGTTCGACTGGAATCCCCGGCGTTGGTTGAGGTGGAAGAGCGCTCGGCCCAGTTCGGGAAACGACAGCGCTTCATCAAGGGCGCGGGCGCGAAGGGCGTAGGGATCGATCTGTTCCAACGCCTTGCGGGCGTCCGCATCGGCCGGAAACAGGCCGTCGCGGATCAGATATTTGATGAGGGCGGCCTGACGTTGCTTGAAGCGATCCCGGCGGCGGCGCATCGCACGGGCATCGCGGCGGGCGACGGCGAGGGATGCGCCGGACTTGGCATCGCGGCCTGCGCCGTTGGCACCGCTGCCGAATATGCGCGAACCCGTGGCGAGGAAACCGATCGGAAGGTCACGTTCCTTGTCATCACGCTGAAGCAGGATCGCTGCCCAGCCCAGGGAGTTCGCCCCGAGATCCACGCCGAGCCGCCAATGCAACGCCTTCTTCATGTGGCAAGTCCATCTCCCCGCGACCGGCACCCAATTGCAAAGGCGCTGATCGATCCCGCCATTCCGGCATGTTGGCACAAGCCCCTGCCGATGACGCAGCGATCTTCCACCGAAATGGAGAAAACAGTCAATGCCCCTACCATGCTTCATGATATTGATTTTTACAGGATCGACAATAGGACGCTCAGGCGTGAGCGACACTGCATGGTAGGTTCCTTCCGGACCGCGATCTCTACGCTTGACAGCGATTTCGAATGAACTAGTCTGATGGTTCAGAGATCGCGGTCTGGCGGCTAACAAGCAGTCATTCTGCACCAGATAAGGCCAGCCCTGCGGGGCTGGCTTTTTTTCGTTTTGGGCCTCAGCGGCCGAGTATTTCCCGGTACAGCGCCAGATAGCGGTCGGCCATGTGATCGATGGTGAAGCGGTCGGCGATGGATTGGCGGCAGGCGGTGCGGTCGAGGTCGGCGGTGCGGGGGATGGTGGCGATGGCTTCGTCGAGCGAGTCCACCAGAAAGCCGGTGACGCCGTGGTCGATGATTTCCGCCATCGATCCGCGGCGCGTGGCGATGACGGGAGTGCCGCAGGCGAGGGCCTCGACGACGGAGAGGCCGAAGGGCTCGTCGAAATTGATGAGGTGGAGCAGCGCGCGGGCGTGGCCGAGCGTGTCGGTGCGTTGCGTGCCGCCGATCGCCCCGAGATAGCGGACGCGGTCGCCGTCGAGATGGGGGGCGACTTCGCGGGCGTGATAGCCTTCGTCCTGCACGATGCCGGCCATGACCAACCTGCGGTCGGAAGCGCGGGCGGCGGCGATGGCTTCGGCGGCGCCCTTGTCCGGGTGGATGCGGCCGAAGAAGAGCAGATCTTCGCTGCCGGTCGGATCGAAGGGGAAATCGTCGATGGGGATGCCGTGATTGATGGTGGCGGCGTAGCGGAGGTCGGGATGGCGATCCGCCGCGCTGATCGCGACATAGTCGACGCGGTCCTGATAGGCGCGATAGGCAGGGAGGATACGGTCCGAGCCGAAGCCGTGGATGGTGGTGACGACGGGCGTATTGACCAACCGGGAGAAGGCGAGCGGCATGAAGTCGGCCTGATTGTGGATCAGGTCGAAGTCGGTCGCGCGTTCGAAGACATGGGCGATGTGGAGCGCCTCCCACACCTTGGCGTCGATGGACGGGTCTTCGGAATAGGGGCGGGGGACGACCCCCGCTAGCGTGCCGGCGGTGTGCGAATCCTGTGTGGCGAAGAGCGTGACGTCGACACCGCGTGCGACGAGCGCTTCGGTGAGGAGCGAGGTGACCAGTTCCCATGGGCCGTAATGGCGGGGTGGGGTGCGCCAGGAAATCGGGGCGAGCATGGCGATGCGCATTTTGGGGCTGTCCTGCTGATAGGCGATGTGGCCCGGCGGGAGGCGGGGCTTTGGTGGAATGGTTGCGTTTAGGCCCCGGCCTGCGCCGGGGCACTTAGAGCGTGATGACATCATCCGGAATCACGTGAGACTGCCGTCCATCCCGAGCGAAGTCGAGGGATCCCTTCGAGCGAAGTCGAGAAGCGCGAAGGCTGGCGTCCTCGGCTTCGCTCGGCCGGTCCCACGACT